>Ga0134093_1000956_pt1 | contig 31375 bp, 28 predicted proteins | sample 4_1taG_FD_94452 | JGI IMG/M metagenome (GOLD analysis project Ga0134093, IMG submission 94452) | Switchgrass degrading microbial communities from high solid loading bioreactors in New Hampshire, USA - 4_13_20_68_A1 metaG | ecosystem: Engineered > Bioreactor > Semi-continuous > Anaerobic >...
ACATTCCATATAAAAAATGTTATAAATTTCATATAAATAATATACTATAATCTAAGTCAGGAAATAGATGCAAAAAAATTATTCCATTCTTTTGCAATAGCAACTCCTAAACCATCTATAAAATCTTCATTTTTAAATTCTTTACCTTTCTTTTTTATGTACATATAAAAAACCGGAAATGTATTCCCATCATATTCTAGTAGCTCATCAATGTTCGATATTTCACTTAATAATGTTACTTCTCTATTAGAATGTATATATGGCGTTTTTGACAGGCCATAATTTGGTGTTTTAAATTCTATAAAGTACGCTTCAATAATATCTTGACATTTATTTTCTATATAGTCCTTGACCATTTCCAAAATCAAATCTTCAAAGTTATAACTATCCTTAAAAAATGATTCTATTAGAAGTTTAATTCTAAATAAAAAATATCCATTTCTTATGTTATCCTTGCCTGTACAAATATTCTCTATTAAACCAATTATATCATTAAAACTTTTGTCCAAACCATCACCAAATTTTTTAACTTTTTCAAAATTCACGTGTATATTATCAATAATTTTTTTATCTAGCTTCTTAAATTCATTTTCACCCTTAATAATGGAATAGAACTGCTTTTTATTTGAAAGCAACTCTTCCAACTTGTATTTTAGCTCTTTGTCTTTCTGATTAGCTGAAAAATAATACTGTTTTAATATAGACATTAACCAACCATCATCCCATTGAATCAGTGCATCAAAATATCTTTGATTAGAATTTGTCAATTTTAAAGGCTTCCACAAACCAGATATATCATTTGGTATCCTCAAGTCATCCTTTTCTGATTCTATTTCAATATCGTCATTATTTAAATATTCTTTAATCATTTTATATATACTATCTTGTAATAAGTGATCAGTTTTTATCACTCTATGATGATAAACAATATACTTATATAGTTTCCACCTTCTAAAAAAGAAATCTTCAACAGTGTTCAAAACTTTTATGTCAGGACAAAAAATAAAATCATTTTTATATTTACATAATACCATAGATGAAATTAATCTACTATATTCTATTCTTCCGGATTCAAAACCAGAATTAATAACATCCCTACTTGCATAATCTAATCTGTCCCCATCTATTGCTCCACTAACTATACTATGTATTTGCTTAAAAAATGAGTTTTTTTCGCTTAAAATATATAATGATAATTGAATTGTTAATATATTGAAGTATATAATATTTGAATTAGAATTCGTATCTTCTTTAATTATGTTTTCCAATACTCTTTCTGCCATTATATAACCTAATTGTTCATGTAATTTATAGTTTTCCTTTTCGTTTTTTTCCTTTACTTGTAAATCTTCCTTTTTATACTTTTTCATTATATCTAAAAATAGTTTTTTTCTAGGGTTCAGATTGGTTTCTTTCTCAATTTCACTTAATACTTGACGAATAGAATTTTCAGTAATATGACTAAATGGAGGATGACCAATATCATGCAACAGTGCAGCTATCCTAATAGCTTGGAAAATAACCAAATATAGGAAGCTGTTCTCATTTTGAATGTTCTTAGGTACACAAATATTATAAAAACAATTATCTATTGTATAATTACTATAGTCCTCTAAAGTATCTAGTTTTTCATCAGGTATTAATTTTCTATACATTGAGAAATCTTTTTCTATAAACTCCTGCTTAATATTTTGCTTCAGATTACTAAAAAAATCTTCTAATATATCATTTGATGCATTGCTTATACTATAATAAAATATCTCTCCACATAATTTCATCGTACCAATAGAATGCTCGAAACGCTTTGTTCTATTTGTAGGAAAAGTTAAATACGCAGTTGAATTTTGAGAAATATTATGTAACCTATTAAACAACTGTGTAGAAATAATTTTTTTTTCTAATATACTTAATTGAATTGTATTATGTAATGTATCTGATATGTATATTGGTTTACTCTGCATAATGATCTTCCTCCTCATAATTATGCATAGCATATATAAATATAATGGTAATATAAATTTATATTTCTCATTTTGACAAATTTCGCACAGAAGTAAAAAGAATCAACATAATTTTATCAATATTTTATTTACTTTTCTACAAAAACTTTAAAATTTTTATAAATTATTTATACAAATAACTATATATCCTGTATGCAAATCCATTGAAAACATAACTTTGCATATAGTATTCTTCAAATGTTTTATGGCTGCCATTCCTTTGTTCGAACTTGTAGGAGAAAATGTCATCTTTGAAAATGCTAATCCAACAACCTATTTGCTTTGATTTTAATTATAGATTCAATTCATCTCTAATAGTGTAATAATTTCTATATTTACATTTTTCTAACCAGTGAAAAAATACTTAACTAAAGCCTAATTCTTTCAAAATTATATGCACCAATAGTCTCTTTATTCAAACTTAAATATCATTGTTACGAATAGTCCAAGCTATATAATTTATGTGTAAGTCAAAACATCTACATTTCAACTGAAGTTACTACCGTATATTACTACTTTACTTTATAGATATACGCTAAATAATTTGATAAAAAATAAAATAGTTTTTTGATTTTATATTTAGCTCTTTTAACAACTATTATGTTAAGCAGGAAAAACAATAAGAAACGTAGTTTTTACAGTATCGGAATCCTTTATTTTTATTGTACCTCCCTGCCTTGATACCAATTCTTTCACCAGGGCAAGACCCAATCCTGTTCCTCCGGTCTGTCTCGATCTATTCTTGTCCAATCTGTAAAAGGGTTCAAAAACCTTTTCCCACTCCTTTTCCGGTATGCAGTTACCTGTGTTCTCCACCTCAATATGAACGCAGCCCTCCCGATTAAAGCACCTTACGGATATTCTCCCCTGTTCTATGTTATACTTTATCGCATTGTCCAAAACATTGACCAATATGTGATTCATACTTTCCTTATCGGCCAATACATATGCCTTTTCCAGTTTAATTTCAAGTTCGATGCCCAGTCTGTCCATTCTCCCCTTCATACTGCTGCAAATTGTTTCAATCAATTCACCTATCTCAATTCTTTCCATGTTCTGCTCAAAATCGTATTTCTCAAGGGCCGATAAATGCAGCACCTTATCCACCATACCCTCCAACCGCAAGGTTTCCTTTTCAATAACCCCTTTGGCTTGCTCCAAAAGATTCATATCCTCGGGATACATTGAAATCAAATCCAAATATGCCTTTATGGATGTTAGAGGAGTCTTAAACTCGTGGGTGATATTACCGATAAACCGCTTTTGCTCTTTCTCAAGTTTTGACAGTTTCTCAACGGCCAACTTAAGTTTATTTTGCTCCTCCCTCATTTCCTCAATATTGTCATGTATGCGGCGGCTCATGTAATATATGCCCTCACTCAATTCACCAAGCTCGTCCCTTCTCTTTAAAACCGGAATTTGATAATTCCCGTTTCTTATCATATCGGAAAAGTTTTTGAGCTTTAAAATACCGTCGGAAAAAGAGTTGAAATACAAAACAGCAATAATAAAACCCAGAACCGATATCACAGCACCCACAACAATAAAAATATACCGGATTTTATTGTAATAGCTTTCATATTGCTTTAAAGAATAGGAAATTTGAATAACTCCCACTTGTTCATTTCGTATGATCAGCGGAGTAAAATAATATATCAAGCTATCCTCAACGGTATAAGCTATCTTTCCATCAAGGGCATAGGAAATAACATTGCTCAAATCAGCTTCCGGTTTGCCCGGCAGGGTTGCAGCAACAGGATTGCCGTCAAGGTCATAAACAACCACCGGCCTATTGATTAGCCGGTTTATATAATCCGCCAGTTCCCCTCCACTATCCTTTAGAAACTGTCTATAGGAATCTATACCTTTTGAAAGATACAATTCATTGACATACAAATTTGCTGTGCCACCATAGGAGGCCAAAATTTCCTCATATTGAAACATATGCTCATTTCGGATACCGTTTAGTACCAGAATATTCAGGACAAATACGGTTAATGACAAAAGCAATGCTAAAAATATGCTGTGCTTAATCTTTATACTAATCCTCATAATGCTCCTTTACAGCTTTATATCCCACACCGTGAACTGTAGTAATAATATTCTGATAATTCCCCAATTTCTTTCTCAATCTTTGAATATGAATATCAACTGTTCTTGTCCCCCCGGCATAGTCCATGCCCCAAATCCTATCAAGCAGTTCATCCCTGGTAAAAACTCTATCCATATTAGCCAGTAGCATATACAACAGGTCGAACTCCTTGGGGGTAAGCTCTAGAACTTTTGAGTCAACAATCACCTTTCTGCTTTCATACAGCACCTGCAAGCCCTTTATACATATATCCCTGCTCTGGGTCTTACTTTCCGCAACCGCAGCTATCCTTCGCAAAAGCGAATTCACCCTTGCCATAAGCTCCCTCATATCAAAGGGCTTTGTAATATAGTCGTCGGCTCCAAGCTCCAGGCCCAAAACCTTATCAACTATATCGTTCTTCGCTGTAAGCAGAATAATTCCGACTTTATTCTTTCCGTTCATATTCCGCATTACATCAAATCCGTTCATTTCAGGCATCATTACATCCAGAATCAATAAATCGGGATTAAATCTATCAAGCACCGCAAGTGCATTTCTTCCGTCATGGGCCACTTCAACATTATATCCTTCTTTTCTTAACGCATAGGCTATAGCGTTTGCAATATCAACCTCATCATCCACAACAAGAATTTTATTTGCCATCGGTTTTCTCCTACCCAATTTTTGATTGTTTGTATATCTATTTATTCTGAGAAAATATTTACTGAGGTGTTTGCTGTTATTATACAGTAGTTTGGACCATAATTCAAACAACTAAACCTCCGACAATAACCGGTATTTTTGCTGTATCATTGTGTCTGAGCGAAAAGAAAAACTGCTCATATTTTATATCACAATGAAAAAAAGTGAATAATTTCGCAAAAAAATAATATATTTATTGTAATTCTATTCCACCACTTTACCGATAAAGAAATAAGATATTATATATAATTGTTATCGGGAGGAAATGTATGTCAATCTCAAGAGTTAACACCGGTATTTTCGTAATGCTTTGTGTTATAACAGTTCTATGTTTGTTTTTCTTGGGTAAAGTACAGAGCAACACCCTCGGATTCAATTCTTCCGGAAACATTAGCAATATGAGTTTTTACAATGTAGTGGAGCTAAGCAATGGCGATAAATTAGCCATCGGAAATTTGCCCAACGATGCAAATATGATTTCAATCAGGTTTGACAGCAAGGGAAATGTTTTATGGGAAAGAGTTTTTGGAGTTTATGAAAGCAATAGCGTTTTAACCCATGCCGATGCCAGAGAAAATACCGATGGAAGCATTACTATAACGGGCACTTTCAATAAAACTCCCGGAAATATTGACAATGATGTTTGCGTTGAACTTACCGTCAGTTCTGACGGAAAGCTTCTCCAAACTGATATGATAAGCAAAAATTAGTTAATATTTTTTACCCTGCATAAACATATGATTCATATTGAATTCCTAACACTAATGCAAGGTAAGCCATATAAATAGACTCGATTAATTATAAAATAATATTAAGATAAAAAAAGAATGCCGAATACATTTTTGCATCAGGCATTCTTTTTATTTAATCCATAGCCGAAATTATTCCTCATCTGTTTTCTGTTCTTCAGTACCCACTTCCTTTTTAGCCTTCTTTTGCTTTAAATCTTTTATTAACTTGTCGGTTTTCTCTAAAGCGGTTTTAATATTTTTCTGAACTTCAACAGCCTTTTCTTTAACATTGGCAGCAGAATTTCTTACATTCTCCGATGCACTTTTAACGTTTTTCGAAATAACCTGTCTAGTTTCCTTACCCGACTTGGGTGCCAAGAGTAAACCTGCTATGGCTCCTGCAGCAGAACCGATTGTTGCGGCTGCTGCAAATTGTTTTGCCGATTTAATCTTTTTTGCTCTTTCCTTCTTTTTTCTAGCTTCCCTAATAGGCTCCAACAAATTCATATAATAAGTCCTCCTCACTTTTAACATAATTATATATTTATTTGTATTCCTAAATTTACCACTCTATTCTAGACAAGTTGTTATTCTTGGTTGAATAACACCGCAAGCAAGCCTTTTGCCTGAGTTTCCAGAGGGCTGGGTTCTGTAGTCATCGGGATTATTGTGTATTACTACCGACTTGCCCAAAATATCTTTTACCTTAAATCTATTGGTAAAGAACCACATTTTCGATAGACCGTCATTGGAAAATAAATTTGGAAAATCCCCGGCATGGTTTCCGTGTGGCTGTCCGTCGGGATTCCAATGACCGCCTGCAGCCTGGAAGGGATCTTCTTTATCACCTATATCACAGCAATTACCTTCGTGTATGTGAAATCCGTGGGGACCGATAGGTGCCTCTCCGTCTTTGCCCGGTTTATACTCGGGAAGTCCCCTAACTTCAACATAAACCTCAGTTCCTCCAGGAACATCCCTAAATATCACATATCCGCTAATCTGCGGAGCCAGTGGCCCGCCATGCAGAAATGCAATTGCCTCATCCCCCATCGGTGGCCATGGCATAATAGCATTCATCATAGACATACCGATTATATTCACACTTAAGCCTCCTCAATAACAAATTATGTACAGTATGTTATGAGATGCTTTATGAAATCAGTTATCATAATTTTTCAAGACAATATATTATATTGCTTAAAAATAAATTTGTTACTTTATTTAAGAATAATAATCAACAAAAAAAGTATTGCCGATGTCAAAAATCAAGCAATACCCTTTCCTATTTCCCTTTTTGAATAAAACAGGGGCATTGAGCCCCGTCAATTTTCAAATCTTCACTTTCTTTCGAAAATCCCTAAATCAAATATCGAGTTTAATTTGGTTGTCCTCTTTGTCCTCATCCTTTATATAACAACCTATAGCCGGAATATTTTTGGTCCTGTAATAGTCCAAATCCTTAAAAGAAACTTCAGTCAACCTTTTTAATCCGGTCATTACACTTCCCTTCTTTGCCTTCATCACCTGCACCCCTTGGGAGTCCCTGGTGGATTTCGGGTTTATATTTGCAGTATTGAATATCAGTACTTTGTTGAGGCTGCTGAAGGCAACAAATTCTTCATCCTCTAAAATATGCTGCATATATACAATTTTAGATAAACCACTGTAGGCATTAGCCAGTTTCTTACGATTGGTTTTTGTAGCATAGCTGCTCAATTCAATCTTTGCGACCTTTCCGTTCTCGAAGGCAAAAATCAAATAACCCTTATAGTCATCGGTGGCAACAATATGAATGATTTCCTCGTCTTCCTCCAAACCCAACAGGTTTGCCAAGTACTCTCCAAGACTGCTTGCCTTGCAGTCTTCAATTTCATAAATCCTCATCTTGTATACCACCTGCTTGTTCGAGAACAGAAGCAAATCGGCTTTGTTATGAGTTTCTATCTCCTGTATTATATAGTCATCATCCTTAAGCTTATGCTCCGGACTTGTCCTCAATGATGTTAGGGGTATCTTTTTCAAATAATTGTGCTTGGTCAAAAACAGCTTCAAGTTGTAATCCTCAATAAAATGCTCTATGGTAATTTCCTCAACATGCTCTTCATGCAATATCTCAGTTCGTCTCGGTTGGCCATACTTTTTAGCAACTTCTTCCAATTGCTTTATAATTATCTTCTTAATCTTTTTGTCGCTGTTGTATATATCCTTTAACTCTGCTATCTCTTTTTGAAGTGTCTCTATCTCACCAACCCTGTTTAAAATATATTCCTTGTTTAGGTTTCTAAGTTTTATTTCAGCTATAAACTCAGCCTGTACTTGATCTATCTGAAAAGCTTCCATAAGATTGGGGATAACCATGGCATCCTCTTCAGTCTCTCTAATAAGTTTTATTGCTTTATCTATGTCCAAAAGTATTTTCTTAAGACCAAGCAATAAATGTAGCTTATCCGACTTTTTTTCTATGTCGAACATGGTTTGCCTTTTTATACAGTCAATCCTAAATTCAATCCAATGAGTTAATATGCCTTTTATCCCAAGTACCTTCGGCCGTCCGTTTATCAATACGTTAAAATTACAGCCAAAGCTGTCCTCAAGCGGAGTCAGCTTAAACAATTTGTTCATCAATGCATCGGGATCGGTATTTTTTCTCAAGTCAAAAGTAATCTTGAGACCGTCAAGGTCTGTTTCATCCCTTACATCCACAATTTCACGGATCTTATTGCTTTTAACCAGCTCGATTACCGAGTTGATAATGGCCTCAGTAGTTGTTGTGTAAGGTATTTCATATATTTCAATACAGTTGTTTTCCTTGTCAAATCGGTACTTTGCCCTTACTTTAAAGCTTCCCCTGCCACTGTTATAAATTTCTTTGATATCCTTTTCCCTGTATATCAGCTGACCGCCCGTTGAGAAATCGGGTGCTTTAAGATACTCGGCAATATCCACGTTTTCATCCTTTATAAATTGAACTGTTGCCTCACAGACTTCCTTTAGGTTAAAACTGCAAATATTGCTGGCCATTCCGACAGCTATTCCCTGATTGGCACTTACAAGGATATTGGGAAAAGTTATCGGAAGCAGCGTGGGCTCCTTTAAAGTCCCGTCATAATTGTCTACAAAATCTACAGCATTTTTGTCAAGCTCCTTAAAAAGCTCTTCGCATATCTTATCAAGCTTAACCTCTGTATAACGCGGTGCAGCAAACTGCATATCCCTGGAATAATGCTTTCCGAAGTTACCCTTTGAATCGACGTAAGGGTGCAATAATGCTTCATTTCCCTTTGTCATTCTGACCATTGTCTCATAAATAGCCATGTCCCCATGGGGATTAAGTTTCATCGTCTGACCCACTACATTGGCCGATTTGGTTTTTGGTCCATTCAAAAGCCCCATTTTGTACATGGTGTATAACAGTTTCCTGTGGGACGGCTTCAATCCGTCAATCTCAGGAATTGCCCTTGAAACTATAACACTCATGGCATAAGGCATATAGTTCTTTTCAAGGGTATCAACTATTTTCTGCTCAATTACATGATTTGCGGCCATATATTTCACCTTTCCAAAATACTAATCAATATAGTTTAGCATTTTCATAATTTTTAAGATACATCTATCATATCCAGATACTTATAACCGTTTTCCTCTATAAAACTCTTCCTTCCGGGCAAATTGTCCCCAAGCAGCACATCAAACATCTTCTCGGTATTCTCAATATCATCGGGCATTACCTTTATGAGCTTTCTTGTTTCGGGATTCATGGTAGTCTGCCACATCATCTCCGGGTCATTTTCCCCGAGTCCCTTTGACCTCTGAATGGTGTACTTGCCTTTCAGCTTTGAAATTATATCGTTCTTTTCCTTATCGGAATAGGCAAAATAGGTTTTATCCTTTGTAGTTATTTCAAAAAGCGGTGACTCGGCAATGAAAACCTTACCCTCGTATATTAGGGTCGGCACCAGCCTGTAAAACATGGCAAGTATAAGGGTCCTTATCTGAAATCCGTCCACATCGGCATCGGTACAAATGATTACCTTGCTCCAACGCAGATTATTTATGTCGAAGGTGTTGAATTCCTTGTTGTGCTTGGTTTTAATCTCCACGCCACAGCCTAAGACTCTCAACAGGTCTACTATTATTTCACTCTTGAAAATGCTGTCATAATCAGCCTTCAAACAGTTTAAAATCTTGCCTCTGACCGGTATTATAGCTTGAAACTCAGCATCCCTGCCCAATTTACAAGCACCTAAAGCCGAATCCCCCTCCACAATATAGATCTCTCTTTTGTTCACGTCCTTTGTCCTGCAGTCAACAAATTTTTTAACCCTGTTGGATATATCGACATTCCCGCCAAGCTTCTTTTTTATATTAATTCTTGTTCTCTCGGCAGTCTCACGGCTTCTCTTATTCACCAGGATCTGCTCTATTATCTTGTCGCTCTCCACCTTGTTTTCAATGAAGTACACTTCCAGTTGCTGCTTTAAAAAATCGGTCATCGCTTCCTGTATAAACTTGTTTGTTATCGACTTCTTGGTCTGGTTTTCATAGCTTGTAATTGTCGAAAAGGAATTGCTGACAAGTATCAAGCTGTCCTGGATATCCTGGAAGGTAATCTTTGCCTCATCTTTGGTATACTTGCCCCTTGCCCTTATACATTTATCTATTTCGTATACGAAGGCATTTTTCACCGCCTTGTCCGGTGCACCTCCATACTCAAGAAAACTGGAATTGTGATAATACTCCAGCATATTTATCTCGTTGTTAAAGCAAAAGGCTATCTGCATCTTCACCTTGTATTCCGGCTTGTCTTCCCTGTCTCTTCCTTTTGTACTTGTCTCATAAAACTGTATACCGGTAAAGGCTTTATCCTGGGAAACCTCTTTTATATAGTCAACTATCCCGTTTTCATAGCAGTACTCAAAGGTTTGCCCCGATTCCTCGTCATACAGAACAAATTTAAGACCGGCATTGACAACGGCTTGTTTTTTAAGAGTACCGGTATAATACTCAAGGGGTATGTTTATATCGGTGAACACATCGAGATCAGGCTTCCACTTTATAGTGGTTCCCGTACTTTCGTATTCGGCCTTTTGTTTTAGCAGCCCACCGATATTTTCACCCTTTTCAAAATGCAATTCATATTTGTATCCGTCCCTGAAAACGGTAACATCCATATATTCCGAGCTGTATTGGGTGGCACAGCTTCCAAGTCCGTTGAGTCCAAGGCTGAATTCATAGTTCTCACCGGAATTGTTTTTGTATTTGCCTCCCGCATAAAGCTCGCAAAAAACCAATTCCCAGTTATATCGCCCTTCTTTTTCATTATAATCGAGGGGAATTCCCCTTCCGTAATCCTTTATCATCACAGAGTTATCCTTAAACCTGGTCACTTCGATTACTTTTCCGAAACCTTCCCTTGCTTCATCTATGGAATTTGAAAGAATCTCAAAAACTGAATGTTGACATCCTTCAATGCCATCCGAACCGAAAATAACTGAAGGTCTTAACCTTACCCTGTCAGCCCCCTTTAAAGAGGTAATACTCTCATTACCGTAATGCTTGGCTTTATTTTGTTTCGACATTTTGCAGTGCACACTCCTATCAGATAATTCCGCACATGGCCATTTCCAAGAACAACCCACCCAATCTTTCCTCTTTCAACCAATCAAAAAGCAGTGGGACCGAATTTTACGGAAACGGCAATTGCAAAGTTTTGTAATTGCCTAAAACTTAGAATTCTGTTCAAACCACAGATAGAGAAAGCATCTGTGTAAATTCATATATTATAAATCCATATTACAGCGTATCATCTCCAAAATTCAGATTACACCAAACTAATGTTCGTGTCAAGTCGTGAATGGTGCAAAAACTTTGGTATTGACAAATCAAGACCATAAAAATGCAGTATTTCCCAAATAATTTTATGAAAATTTTACTATTACTAGTTGATTATTTGGAAATTTTGTAATATAATTTTATTTGGTAAATTAATGTTAATTTTCAGGTTGCCTATGTCACACTTTTTCATATAGTCTCAACTTAAGTCTTACATCAATTTTCATTCAAATAAACTAAAAAAGGACTGATTCATATGAAGGATTTAAATGTTACTAAAGCTGAATGGGAAAGCTCTAGGTTTGATTCCATTTCATATGTAGAAAACTTGGAACCTGAAGATATGGAATCTTACGTTAGAGACTTTCTACTCCCTAATTTACAGCACAGTTACAATCAAGTCAAGGAGTATATTCCAAACAACACAAGAAGAATCATTTACACAGTTAAAAAACAGCTGGCCGACTTAATTGAGAATCAGGACGTGGTAAGAATTTCTACAAATGAAGACAGCGACTCGGGTAATCTTTCAAGGTTTGGTGCATCGTATTTGATAAACGAAAGCCTAAACGATATTTATCTTTTTTCCTCAATTATGAAGTCAAAGATACCTCCTTCAAGTTCCAATTCCCGAACGCTTTTTACGTTGGGAAGGCTGTCAAAAGATATAAGTAATTTGCAAAAAGAAATTAAAGAATCCATAGAAGTGAGAAACTGCTGCCAGAGAAGTTAGGCAGCAGTTTCTTACTTGTTGTCCGTCTTAATTTTTCCCGTCCATTTTTTCTTTGCAATACGAAAAACTGCTGAAGTCATCAATACTCCGCAAGCAATTGCGGCAGCACAGGATATGGCCTCTATACCGGTGTTGGCAGCTTCAAGCAGTTTATTCTCGGCAATATATTGTGTGGAATTGTAAATTGCTATCCCCGGAACAAGAGGGAAAATTCCCGGAACCGAAAAAACCGTGGCCGGAGCTTTACGCAATCTTGCGATGCTTTCACTGTACAACCCTATTACAACAGCACCTAAAAAACTTGAAAATATAACATTTTCGCTATATTCAAGCATTGCAGCATAAGTAACCCATCCAATCATACCGGACAAGCCGACCCATAATAGATTTTTTCTTGCCACATTATACATTATTCCCGGACACAAACTTGCCATAAAGGCCAGAAAAATCTCTCCCATCGCTAAATCCACCCTAATCCCAAAGATAATACAATTGCCACTCCTGCACTTACCGAAACCACTATAAATATTGCTTCTGCAATTCCGAACTGACTCGATACAATGTCTCCGTGAAGTGCATCTTTAAGAGCATTTGTAATAGCAACTCCCGGAAGCAAAATCATAATGGAAGAAATAATTATCCTATACACATTTAAATAAGGGAAAAGCTTAACAGCTATAACACTCACAACTGCTGCCATCAATCCCGATACAAAATATTCAAAAAATCTGAATATTCCCAACCTTGACACTTTCTCTTTGGAAATATATATCAACATCCCGATAAGAAAAGCAGCCAAAGCATCTTGAACAGTGCCTCTAAACAAAAGGGTATATACAAAAGCGGTAATTCCCGCAACTACAAGCCTCAGTCCGAATTTATAACCCCTCTCCGCCTCAATTTTCTCCAAAGCCTCAATTGCTTCTTCGTAGGACATTGTATTTTTCTGCAGGCTTCTTGAAAATGAATTGACTTTTTCAATGCTGCTTAAATCAACTGTCCTTTCATCAATTCGCTTCACAAAGGAAAGGGGCTCTCCGTCCTTGCCAATAACGGTTATGAATATACCGGTGGGAAGCACAAAGCACTCGGCTTCCACACCATAGCACCTGCATATTCTAACTATAGTATCTTCCACCCTATGGATCTCCGAACCGTTGGTCAAAAGTATTTTCCCTGCCTTGATGGCTATATCCATTACTTGATTTATTCTCATTTTTAAAAACCTTTCCCTAGTATTTTACTTAAACTTCTTTCAAACGCGGTCAAAGGAGCAAAAGCAAGGGGCTCGATGCCAATAAGTCTTTATTTTCGCATTTTGAAACAACATATATAAATAGAGTTTAAAACAATACCCTATCGGTGTCAAATTATATCAAAGTATAGCCAAAATGGAACTTCAACGCTCCTACAATAAAAATTTCCTATAATAACATAATATATACAACATAATATATTGACTTATTTATAAAAATATTCATGAGGTGATTAATAAATGAAAAAGAGATTAAGTTTGATATTTTTGTTTGTATTTATGTTTTCTGTCACTGCTTACGCACAAACACAGACATACACTGTTAAATCCGGCGATACCATGTGGAAAATCGCCACCAAATATCAAATAGGATTAAGTGAAATTATAGCTGCAAACCCACAAATTAAGAACCCCGATTTGATTTATCCCGGGCAGGTATTGACCATTCCGAATCTTGATTCTGTTAAAGCATTGGAAAACGAAGTGATAAGACTTGTGAACATTGAAAGGTCAAAAGCAGGACTTCCGCAGTTGACCCAAAACTGGGAGTTATCCAGAGTTGCAAGATATAAGTCGCAGGATATGATAGACAGAGGTTATTTTGCCCATAACTCTCCTACTTACGGTTCTCCATTTAAGATGATGGAGTCCTTCGGTATCAGATTCTCTGCCGCCGGTGAAAACATTGCAATGGGACAGCAAAGCCCTTCTCAAGTAATGAATGCGTGGATGAACTCTCCCGGGCATAGAAACAATATTTTGAGCCCCTCCTTCACGCAAATAGGGGTAGGTCTTGCCAAAGACAAAAAGGGAAGAATGTACTGGACTCAAATGTTCATTAAACCTCTATAATGTTAATCCTTTTTGGCGGCTTTCACGGTATTCGAAAGCTCCTAAAAATAAAAGCTTCGTAGAGCTCAATGCTCTTTGAAGCTTTTATTTGTATTATTTTACTCAATTATTACCACAATGCTCTTTCCTATTTCCACCCAGTCATATAAAAACTTCGCATGACTGGTATAATTTCTAACACATTTATGGGATTTTGGCACGGTACCGATTGTATACAAATACTCCTGCATACCCGGATCTACACGGGTTCCGTTTTTAAAGACATAATCCACCGGTACTCCATGAATATAAGCCCCACCGTTAAATCTGATAGCATAAGGTGCATATCCTGCAATTTGCTTTGTAGTATCGCTTAAGTATGAAAATCTTGAAACCTTTTCAATGGCCATGTAATATCCCAAATCGGTAGGAAGTTTATATTTTGCGTTTTCGCCGGTTGTGGCATAGGTATAGGATATCAGATTCCAACTTCCGTCTATAAGCTCAAACACACCCTCATTTTGATTCTTTCTGTCTACCACGATTACTTTTGTCAATGCTTCTATGGATTCTCTAAAAGAAACATACTTTTTGGGAACATAATATTCTCCGTCAAAGCTCAAAGCACGAACCTTGTAAAAGTTTTCAGTTTCTGCAAGCACCGATATTAGAGTACCGTCAGAAATATAACGGAATTCGGACGATAAACTGGGTTCATAGTATGCCGGCGCCGCCTGATATCTTTGAATTCCGAATTTATCCTTTGTATTTCCGTTATATAAAGGTGCTGTCCCTACACGATTCTTGTAATTTGTAATATATGCCGTAGTATTTGTATCTATTTCACTCTTGGCTTTTTTAACCGCTTCAAACATCTTGTCGAATTGGAAATTCCTCGGCTGGGCAAGATTTGAAAATATGTACCCTTCCAATACTTTATCCTCTACCTTCAAAGCCACCTTATACCATTTATCGGTACCGTACTTATCCAGGAATTCGCCTTGTACCTCGGATATAAGGTTGACCTTTTCAAAATAGTAAGCCTTTCCTATTACCTTTGCCGATGTAGAAGGTTTTTCTCTGATGTTAACTCCATCACTCATTACAAGTATGTAATCCAATGGGATTTGATATTTATCGTACTTGATATTCAAAACCACATCTTCAGGAAACTTGGTTTCAAAATTTCTCAGCGTAATTTCGGTATAGTTGTTTTTTTCCTTATCGACTTCAATTTCCTCCGGTGCAATAATTACGTCCGACTCGGTAATCTGTTTATTTTCAGCATCCTCTGTAAGCTTTTTGTCTTCCGACAATTCGCCATCATTTATATTGGTTTCAATCTCATCACCATTGTTTAGCGGCTCATCCACTTTCGAATAATCGGGGATTTTAATTCCTTCATACTCTTTCTCCGAGCCGTAAACTTCATTATATACCTCATTAGAAACCTCTGTGTTTATACCGGGGTTATTTTCTCCTCTGCCACAGCCCGTAAACACTATTAAGATAATAACCCATAAGGCAATGGTTCTTTTCATGACAGCACCCCCTTATTTCATGCATATAATTCTTAGACGTTTAGTACAGCTAAAAAGTTCGAATATTATCAATATAGCTTACCGAAAATCCTCCAAATACTTTTCAATATCCGGTTCAAAAATTATACTTTGCATTCTTTTCTCAAGTAAGTGGTATTATGCGGTTGGAAAATGTGACTTTAGAAAGAACTGTAACCGAAAGATATTGTAAAATTGTAAAATAGAGTAAATTAAATAATTTTGCCTCACAATTATCAAAAATAAGCTATATTATCATTTTATAACAATAATCATCCCAAGTCAAATAAGATTAAGGATTATATGGCAAAAGGGAGGTTATGCCTCCCTTTTACCTCTTCTAAGTATTATTCTTACAAAAGTCGTTTAGCCAAAGGATTAAAATAATGTTACCTATAGTTCACGGCTAAAACGGGATATGTATTTAGCACTTGCCTCCATATCCGAAACCTCCAAAGAATCCCGGACAGAAAATTATTAAGATAAGAATAATTATCAGCAACCAGCATAACCAATCGTTGCCAAAACCGAAGCCAACGCATCCTCTTTCATCTGTCATATTAAAACCTCTCCTTTCAACCACATTATTAATACGTCTACAAATTGAATTTCAATAGTATATTATTCTTAACCGCCATATTGTGTTACAATTTTTGAGATATCGAAAAGAAACTTTACAGAAGTTAAATGCAACAACCAAGTAAAAGACGCAAAATCTCAGGAACTTCGAAGTCCCTGAGATTTCAACAATAAGCCTTTTAAACTATTGAAAAAGTTCTAAACATTATATGCATAATATAATTTAATGTTTTAGATGTATCGTTCAATCTTTTCGTAAGATTTGAATACTTCCTGACTCTTACCTACATTGATAACTTTGGCATATATATTGGGATTTTCTTTCTTAAGGGCTGCCAATTTTTCTTCAATGGTCTTGAATTCTTCGGTACTCTTTTTATACTGCTCACACATAAATTTATTTTTCCTTTGAATTATCCAATCGGTAATTTTAGTTCTTGTAAAAGGCTGTCTGGTGCGAGGTTTTCCGAAGGTAAAATATACCCTGTTTCCGATCTTAATGATCTCATCTTCCATATAACCGACCTGTAACATTGCATTTATAAAGGCATAACACATATTTAAATCATTAAACTCAATGGCAATTTCCATTGTCAATTCCGAAGGATTGGAAAACTCACCCATTTTAAAGCCCGTAAGCCACCAGTGCCTATCTTCCCTATAGAACAACTCCTTACCGTTCTTTTTTAAACAAAAAGCCATTTGCATCATTTCCTCATCCTTTACACTGGTGAAGAAAGAGCCTTCCAGGCCAATAATTGCCAAGTCGATAACCTCTCTGTAAAAACCAATTTCACATCCGGTATTTAGGCAGTATTGTCCCTTCCAGAATTCAATCATCCACTTTTGGCCATAACATTCAAAAATGATGGGCTCACAGTCAACTATCATGCTTAATGGTGCCAATGCCTCATCATAAAGCCTGCAATACCCGAATTTTCTCTGCCAAGGATTCAATATGGAATAAAAAATATCCTGTTTGGGATCGTAATCATAGCCGGCAACCCCAAATACTCCTTCCAGCTCTTCATCACTCTGTGCCAGGCTCATTCCCAAACCGGCTGCCTTGCTTGCCTTAGAAAGTATAACATATAGTGCCCTTCCCAGAATAAGTATAATTAAGAGCGGAATAAAAATGTAAAGCAATACTGCAATCAAAATTGAACCGATTTCCAACGGTATAATATTTATAACACCTACTTCGGGTAAAATTAATAATTCTCTTCCAACTGCCTCGGGGATAATACCTACCATATAACCTCACTCCCTAAAGATCTCTATATAATAATAGTATTCTCCCGCCGATAATTATGTTAACAGTTTTAGAGAACTTCCAAAGATTTATTGAAATAACATAACAAAAGAAATTTACAATGGGTTTACGCACTGCTTGCTTCGTTTAACAAGGATTTTTTCCTAACTTCTGCAACGATCCACAATACTATTGGAATTATTACTTGATTTGGAATAACATAATAGGAATAAATCTCAGCCCACTCCTTCATCTCCATAATATTTTCATAGACTATAATAGAAAAGTATACCATCAACAAACCTACTTGAATGGCAACCGATCTATAGTCCTCCAGTTTGAATAATTTCTGAAACCCTCTACATGTAGAAAACAGGCAGACACTGATCTTGGCAAAAGCACCGGTCGCAAACACAAACACAACAGTAACTTCCAATCTTTGAAGGAAATTTCCTATAGAAATATCTCCCACAGCAATATAGGAGGGAAAATAATACATATCTATGGAATTTCCCAGCACCAATACGTTCCTTAATGTCAGCACGACAATAGGTATCCCTGCCAGAAACAATCCCCATAAATAAACTTTCCTTGCCGACTTTTTACTTTTTAAAGTAAAAAAAACACTCATTAAAAGCACTGTCTCGGCAAAGGGAAATGTAAAAGCATAATATCCTGCCTGCAATACGGGTAGAAAACCCTTGTACATTATAGGCTTGATATAATCGAAATGCATCTGGGGTAACACCAATATCTGAACAAGAACTAAAATGAAAAATACTAACGGAATAAAATATGCACATGTTCTTCCTAAAGTCTCAATCCCCAACCTTATAGCAATTATACAAACCAAACCTACGGTGAAATTTATAACAAACAATGGAGTCTCCGGCATTCCCAATGTATCTACAAATTCTCCGAAATTCCGTATAACCAACGACCCAAGCAAAAAAGAATAACCCAAATACAATACCCCTATAAGCTTGCCGACAAATTTTCCAAACACCAGTTCCAATATTTCATACAGATCTTTGCCTTTAAATACGGATACTATTCTGGCATAAATTAAAATTATAGGCAGTGCTAAAAGCATTCCCAGTATGGCCGAAATCCAAGCATTATTTTCTGCCTTACCACCTATACCCATTATAAGGGTACTTCCCATAATAAACAGTGTAGTTATACTAATTGCTTCTTTGTCGTTTATTTTCTCTATCATATGTAAACACCTACTTTCCGTATAGCGACTTAACAAAGTTCTTGATTGGATGTATAGGACTTGTAATCTCCACATCCAGGCTTAAAAGCAATCCAATGCACAGAGAAAGAATTCCCAACACCATATTGACAAAAAAATCCTTCCACTGCTTTTGTTTATAAAGGGGAACAAATTCATATATCCCTAGTAAGGCATAAGCTGCCAGTAACAACGCAAACATGTTTAATCCTCCATTTCCAAAGGTTTTGCCAATTGTGCACTGTTTATAATTTTTAACTTAGTATTGACTTTCACCTTCACGTTTTCGAACTCTTCTTCCCAGTTATCCTTAATCTTCTTCCAAAAACCGGGCTTATCTCTGTACAGTTTTGTACCGAATCCCAATACATCCGTATCGTATTTTGTTTTAATTTCCTCTACCAACTCGTAAACTCTTTTATTTATCAAATTTTCAAAATGCCGGTCCAATTCTTCCCGCCCTTTTTCTCCAATCACATCGCCTATGTTGTCAATCTCATCAATCGCTGCCTCTATGTTTATATTTATTTCCATTACCGGACTGTCTCCATCTATGATAGGCTTTAGCTTTGTTTTGCACTTGAATATTTCCAATGTAACATAACTTTCACCTACTTTTTCATCACTGTAAATTACACCACCCTTTATTTCATTATGTATCAATAGCAAAGTCTGTGTATCGCGATCATCTATAAATCCTACAAGCTTGTCTTCCTTAAAAATTGCTGTTCCCATAATTTCAACTCTCTTCTTGCCGTCTATATTCTTTAAACAAATTACAGGAGCAATAGGATTGGACCCTTCCGTCGAAAGTACATTTATGAATTCCCTTATGTCTTCGAAAGGAGCTTTTCCCAAGTTTCTCTGGTTTTGAAGCATTTTTTCCAATTGAAAAGACAATACTTCACTTGTTACCGGTTTTCCCTCAAATATTTCTTTTGCCGTTTCATTCATAGATACCATTAGGTAAATACTTTCCCTTGTTTCAGTATCACGGCTTAACCAGTCAATAACTTTCGCCAAACCTTCCCTGGCAATTGTCTGACTGACAATAACAGCCTTTGCATGGCTCCAGTAAGCCTTCTTCCCTATGTAAGAAATTACGTTCCTCACAGCATCAAATATGGAATCCCCCTCTACCGAAATAACCCTTGTCAACAGTTCGGTATCGGTACCTCCGCTCAGTTCGACAATCTCCATGGTAATTAAATACTTTTTATTTACTCCCTTATCGACAGCAACTCCGCCGACAATGGCCATTTCATCAATTTCACGATAGTTCCAGCAGCCCGACTGAAAAAAAATGTTAATGGAAATGAGTAGCAGAAGCAGTACTTTTTTTATCGTTTTTGCCATACTATCTTCTCCTGTTCTTTCCCGAAGTTTGTCTTACCAAGTTCCTTGCAGCAATAATTTTAGGCCTTAAAGTCATAGTCCACCATGGAGCCCTAATCCATGCATCCTGCCCGTCATGATCTTTTATTTTGGTTACGCTTAACAAATACGGAACTCCAAAGGATCTCATACTAGCAATGTGAAGAATCAAAATAAAAAATCCGAATATGACTCCATAGAACCCCAATATCGAAGCCGAAAACAACAGAAAAAACCGCGTAAATACAATAGCTGACAACAGTCTTGCATTCAGCAAGGTCAATATCCCGGACAGTGCTGTTATAACTACCACTGGGGCACTTACCAACTTTGCATTTATAGCTGCCTCCCCCAATACCAAGGCACCGACAATATTAATCGCCTGTCCGATGGTCAAAGGCATTCTTGTCCCGGCCTCCCTAAGAATGTCAAATATCAAAAGCATAATGAAAAAGGACAATGCGGTAGGAAAGGGAACTCCCTGCCTTGACGCCGACAAGCTTAACAATACCGGAGTGGGCAGCATTTCCTGATGATATGTAACCACAGCCAGATAAACAGCAGGAATAGTTATTGACGATATCGTTGCAGTTGTCCTGATAAACCTGTTGAAGGAAGACAAAAGAAAGTGACTGTAATAGTCTTCATTTGACTGTGCATTTTCAACTATAACAAAGGGAACGGTTAAAACTGCCGGACTTCCGTCAACAATAATTGCCACCCTTCCTTCCAACAGTTTTCCAACAACAACATCCGGACGTTCAGTGTAGCCCACCGTGCAAAAAGGTGAGAAGGGCTCATCCCGGATAAATTCCTGGATATACCCCGAATCTATTATGGCGTCTATGTTTATTTCATCCAAACGTCTCTTAAGTTCGTTCAAAACGCTTATTGAGACAATATCACTAATATAGCATATGCAAATTTTAGTACGGGTCCTCTCCCCTATTTGTCTATATTCGGTTTTAAATTTGGGGCATTTTATCCTTCTTCTAATCAAAATCAAATTAGTTTCAAGAGACTCCGTAAAACCTTCCCTCGGGCCTCGCATCACTCTTTCCGACTCCGGTTCCGTAATGGCCCTTTTTTCCAATCGGTTTGCCTTTATAATCAATGCCCGGTCATATCCCTCAAGGAAAAATGCAGCATCTCCGCAAATAATAGCGTCTACTATATTGTCAATATTACTTTCCGACTCAATATGATTGTTGGCCAATACCTTATACTGCAATTCATCGAGCAGGTTCTTGACGGATATTCCCTGAGTCAAATCGCTATCAAGTACGGGTTTGATGATACTTTCATTTATAACCGATTGATTGACCATTCCTTCAAAATAAATAATACAACACTTTGCAGCGTCTAGAATCTTGTTCTGGAAACGCCTGACAACCAATGTCTCTTCATCCGATATAATACTCTTGACAAGTTCTATATTTGATTCCAATGACTTTTTTAAATTATTGGTTTGTTTTGATGTATTGCTTTCTGCATCTATGCTATTACTTCCCGACTTTTTTTTCTTGTCTCTTCCGAACATAAAATCACCCAAATTGATTATTGACATCATATCCCGGACTTAAACACTATGCTTTAAATATAAGAATACTCTTGAAATATGGCAAAGAATATAATACAATATATAAAAATACTGTGTTTTTCAAAAATATCGTAAGTCGATGATGGGGAAAAGAGTGGACACTTCCGTATCAGAGAGTTGATGGACGGTGCAAATCAACCGAAGTACACTTAACATTCCACCCTTGAGACGTTGGCGATGAGCCAAACCGCCGCAACGGTTATTGCAAAAAGTGAGTTAGAATTTCTAACTAATTTAGGTGGCACCACGGGTATAATCTCTCGTCCTTAAAACTTTAAGGTTCGAGGGTTTTTTATTTATACTGTCATTGTACTATATTTATATTTCATAAACCCTTGGCAGTTTTACTCAATTTATTGAAAATCAGTATAAAATAATTTTAGAAGGAGTGAATAAAATGAAACCAGCAAACAAACCTGCAAATCCATGCTTCTCATCCGGTCCGTGTGCAAAACATCCCGGATATTCGATTGATGAACTTAAAGGTGCACCCTTAGGAAGATCCCACAGAAGTAAACTTGGAAAAGAAAAGCTGGCATTGTCTATAGCAAAAACTAAAGAAATACTTAATATTCCCGATGATTACAAAGTTGGAATAGTTCCGGCCTCCGATACAGGTGCCTTTGAAATGCTCATGTGGAATGTTTTAGGTCCTAAACCAGTGGACGTTTTAGTGTTCGAATCCTTCGGAAAAGGATGGGCAAACGACATAAAAAATGAGCTCAAGCTCGAACAGGTTAATGTCCTGTCGGCGGATTACGGCGACCTACCGGATCTTAGCCAGGTAAACTTTGACAACGATGTAGTATTTACATGGAACGGTACAACCAGTGGAGTAAAAGTACCTAACGGCAATTGGATTCCTAGCGACAGAAAAGGATTGACACTTTGTGATGCAACTTCTGCTGTGTTTGCCATGGACATACCCTGGGATAAAATTGATGCCCTCACCTTCTCCTGGCAGAAAGTTTTAGGCGGTGAAGCTGCACACGGAATGCTTGTGCTTTCACCGAGAGCAATGGAAAGAATAGAATCTTACAATCCGCCATGGCCGATGCCTAAAATATTCAGAATAAAGAAAAAAGGCAAACTTGATGAAACAATATTTGAAGGTTCCACCATCAACACCCCATCCATGCTTTGCAACGAAGATTATCTGCAGGCTCTTAAATGGGCGGAATCCATTGGTGGACTTAAGGCCATGATTGCCAAAAGCGAAGAGAACCTAAGTGTATTTGAAGACTTTGTTGCAAAACACAATTGGATAAACTTTTTGGCCAAGGAAAAGCAATTCCGTTCAAATACCAGTGTATGTTTCTCGGTAGACTTACCGGAAGATAAACTGAAGAGCATGATAAAACTTCTGGAAGAAGAAAAGGTTGCTTATGATATAGGTTCTTACAAAGAAGCACCGGTTGGATTGAGAGTTTGGTGCGGAGCAACGGTGGAAAAATCCGATCTCGAATTGTTGTGCCAGTGGCTGGAATGGGCCTATGAGACCGTTTCGAAATAAACTTTTACATAAAAGACTCCATAAACTTCAACGTTTATGGAGTCTTTTATGTTGGAGCTTTCAAAGGTGGTGAAAGCCCCAACATCTCAGGAACTCTATGTCCCTGAGATGTTTACTAGGGTTTTTTGAACAAACTGAAAGTTGCAAAATTAAAGGGACTAGATAACTTGAAATATTATTGGGTCACATACAAATTGGACTTAACTAAACTCTTGCGAATCTGGGGCCCGATTAATGTTGCTGCAACAATCTTAGCCAGATCTCCGGGAATAAAAGGAATTACACCGCTTAACAGTGCAGCATAAAGCGAAACATTTGCTTGATATGCCAGCCAAACAGTTCCCAATAAATAACATACAGCAGTACCCAATACCATTCCGGCAAAGCATAAATACCATTTATCAAAAAACTTGTCTATAAAAAATCCGCCAATAAGAGCCATAAATATAAACCCTATCAGATAGCCACCGGTAGGCCCTACAAGTTTTAATGGACCTCCGCTAAAACCGGAAAATACCGGAACCCCGAAGAACCCCAGTAGCAAATATATTATGTAGCTTACAGTTCCCTTCTTCATACCGATTGTATATAACACAAAATAAATTGCAAGATTGGTAAAGGAAATGGGTACCACACCGATGGGAATGGATAATGGTCCAAGAATACAGATAACTGCAGCCATAATACCAATACTTGCCAAACTATAGATCTGTGATTTATTTTTCACGTTTTTCTCTCCCCTCATGTTTTCTGCACATTATTAAGCTATATTTCGAAGTATATAAAATCACCGCACTATTGTCAACCCATTTTTTATTTTTTAGTTAACAATAGTAACAAATTTAATGCGAATAAATGTCCATCGTAAAAGTCAAAATAACTACATCTTGTTTTGGAAAGCGTTTCAAAACAACATTTAAAGGGTAAATATAAAATACAGGAAATCAATTAATAAGTAACATTACATTGATTTATTCAGTCAATGGCAAGGAGGGATTGATATGGCAGATTTGTTTGATTTAAAAGGAAAAGTAGCCATCGTAACCGGAGCATCTTCAGGATTGGGTGTTCAATTTGCAAAAGCACTTGCAAGGCATGGAGCCAATGTTGCAATTGCTGCAAGAAGATTGGAAAAGTTGGAATCGGTAAAGGTTGACATAGAAAAACTCGGTGTAAAATGTTTGGCTATAAAATGTGACGTTTCAAAATCGGAAGATATAAAAAATACTGTAAGCCGGGTAAAAGAATATTTCGGAACGATAGATATCTTGGTAAACAACGCAGGTATCGGCATGGCCGGACCGGCGGAAGAACAATCGGATGAGTTGTGGGAAACTATGATGAGCGTAAATTTAAACGGTGCCTATTATTTTGCCAGGGAAGTAGGAAAAATTATGATTGAAAAAAGATACGGCAAAATAATCAATATCGGTTCAATACACAGCACAGTTGCAATGAAAGACCTGCCTATCACTGCATATTGTACTACCAAAGGAGGTCTTGAAATGCTGACCAAAGCACTTGCCAATGAATGGGCCAAATACAATATTACCGTCAATGCAATCGGTCCGGGATACTTCCCAAGCGAAATGACCGAAGATGTCTTGTCAAACAAGGATTTTCTGGAATATATAAATTCAAGATGCCCAATGGGAAGACCCGGCAGAGACGGCGAACTGGACGGAGCTCTTATTTACTTCGCTTCAGATGCCTCAAGCTATACCACTGGACAGTTGTTAACAGTGGACGGCGGTTGGACAACCATTTAAAATCAAATTGCATGGAACCAACAAGTATCAACATTTGCAAAAATACTCTCAAGTTTTGAGAGTATTTTTTGCTTTCTTCATATTAAACATTATTCCGGATAAGTATTTACACACCTATAATCGCTTAATCAAACTTTTTATACTTCTTTAAAATCATTAGCCCATCCAAAGTGAAAAGTGCATCCCATTTGGGCAACTGAGGATAAGGGTTAACAACGCTTCCGCATTCCTTGATATTATCAACAAACACTTTTGCACATTTATCAACTATCTCCTCGGAAATAAGCGGAATTGCATGATACCAATATCTGCTAAACAACGGATAATGATTTGCATTCTGCTCCAAAAACAATTCAAAACCTTGTAAATACTGCTCAATAACAGTTTGCCTCTTTGGAAAATTCTTGTTATATAATGCGTAAATAAAAAACGGATAACTGTAAAATTCAATTTCTGAAGTCATTTCGATTTGCATGGCATAATCAAGTATTTTATCCTCACCATATCCGCTATTGACACCAAATTTCTCCAATAACCCTGCAACGGATAAGACTCTATTCTTATCGGGATTATCCCACCACGGTTGATACGGATAGTCTTTTAAATCTGACGGTGGATGATGAATAAATCCCTGGTCATTTATGTTATTAATCAGCCAATTGGATATACCGGATAAAATTTCTTTGTCACGGCAATCCAGGATATCCATTATGTATAAAGCTGTTTCCACGCCAATCCCGCTACTGCTTGGAGTCAATAAATCCGGTTCAATGCCGTTGCCGAATCCCCCATCATCATTTTGATATGCTATTAATGCTTTGACACAAGCTTCCTTTGAACCCTTCTCAAAAAAGTACTCAAACAGTTTTCTTTCTAAAAGCCTTCCCTCTGAATATATTAAATTTTTAACAGCACAAAACCTTGAATGTTCAATAAGCATTGTTAACACCCTTTACTATGTGAAATAAAAATATTTAAGAGTTTATCCTTTTAACATTATACCATTCTTTTGAAAAAATATCTTACCAAATCAATAATAACAAAAACTATTTTGAAGGTTGGGTTAACCCCTCCGATAGGCTTATCTTGATTCCTTCAAATATATAATGTATAATATAAATATGAAGTATTGTTCATTTGTTCATATATGTACCGGAGGGATTAACATGAATTTATCTGACATTATTTCATTGGTTTTACTGATTGCTTTTGCTACAGCCTACATTCTCAAACTGGTATTTTTGAAGCAAAGGGAAAAAGTAAATGCCAATGTATTGGCAAAAGGAAAAAAAGATTTTTCAATTTACAGTGCAGAGATGTCTGTCGGCATATCAAGCTCACTGTGGCTGATTACTTGGATATTCGAGATCATATTTCATAATAAAATATCATCATTTCTTGATTACTTATTTATTAACACCTATGCAACATATACAGGCATATTTTTGACAGCTTTAGGAGTCTGTACATTTACCGCGGCAGCAATTTTTATGAAAAGTTCTTGGAGAGTAGGTATAGATAAAAACATAAAGACAACCCTGGTAACCGATGGCATCTACAAATTCAGTAGAAATCCTGCATTTCTCGGTTTCTACCTGATGTTTACCGGTTTATTTTTTACCTACTCTAACCTTCTCACCTTATTTGTATTAGTCATAAACTTAATAACCTTTCACCGACTGATACTGCAAGAGGAAAAGCATTTATTATCTATGTTCGGTGCTGAGTATGAAAACTATAAGAGAAAAGTTCCGAGGTACTTTTTGATATTCTAGAGTTTGACCCGTTACGTTCTTATATTTTTGCCTGGAATAAATAGGAATTGACGATAAAATGATTTAGAAATAAGTTTCATGCTTTTTACAGGAGGTTGTATGGAAAAGAAAAAGACAGTTCTAATTAAAGTAGCCTATTTGGTGGAACTGACGGAGGAAGAAATTAATTCTGACGGTAATGTGCTGGACAGATTATCCGATTTAATCAGTGAAGATAAAAAACTTGTGATAAATCAAAAAGTGATTGAGTTAGAATGGAATCATACATCTGCTTTAATATTAGACCCAAATAAACCTAACTGTGGCAAATGCTCTAAGTGTGGGCAATGGGTAACTGATAGAGAAAAACCGGATGCTATTGCAGAACTTTGTAACGGTGCTACTGTTGACGGTAAGCTATTATGTGATGAGTGCCTTCCCTATGACCACAGATGGGCATTCTGACATATTACATCAGTTGCTCCAAAAAACCCAAAATAGTTTTGCAGTATTCATCATCTTCCCTTATATTTTTGAAGTCACAGTTTTTCACAATAAAATTGTTCCCATGAATCCCTAATCCATGATTGAACCTTTGCATAGGCAACCAGCAAAACAGGACATTCTCCGGTATTTTTATAATCAACTATTTCTATCCTTGACAGTAGTGATGAATAAACATATAATATTGCAAATATTCAAATTCGATGAAGAGGAAAGTATCCATATAAGATTTCTGACAGCGAGTAGGAATAGAGTGAGAGTCCTACAAGATATTATATGGAGAAAAGGGTCTCGGAGAAGCTACCTGAGCATATCATATGTAAGGATGTGACGTTAACTGCGTTAAAGTTATGAGTGGATTGTGGACACAATCAATTTGAGTGGTACCGCGGAAATTATCCGTCTCTTATATAAAATAAGAGGCGGTTTTTATTTAGGGACTTTCGAAGGTCGTGAAAGACGCAAAATAGCAGAACTCGATGCTCCGAAGATTCTATTTACGCGTTTTAAATCCTAGGAGATATTCATTGGGTGACTGGGGTTTGCAAATAGGTTTAATCATTGCAGAGCTAAAACGGCGTAATCCCGAGTTAATCTAACAAGCCACATACTTGTTCCAAAACGGCCACCGGGGTTATGTGGCACTATGGAAGCACATTCTGAACGTGTCAATTGTGGATTTAAAGAAGAACTATGCCAATTTGAATGTATATTTTGATTTGTGGAAAAAAGAAAGTGATGCCCAGCCGTATATTCCTAAAATGATAGAATATTTGAAGAACGAAGGTTTGGCATTTTATAGCGATGGAGCCCTGGTAGTGGACGTAAATGAAATTACTGATACAAGAGAGGTACCCCCATGTATTCTGGTGAAATCTGATGGAGCGACCTTGTATAGTACTACCGATTTGGCAACAATCATTGAAAGAATGGAATTGTTTAATCCTGATGAGATTATATATATTGTTGATAAAAGACAGGAACTCCACTTCGAACAGGTTTTCAGATGTGCAAAGAAAGCAAATTTGGTTTCACCCAATACCAAACTGACTTTTCTGGGATTTGGCACAATGAACGGCAAGGACGGAAAGCCTTTCAAAACACGGGATGGTAGAGTAATGCGGTTAGAGTACCTGATAAAGGAGGTTAGTGATAAAGTTTACCAAAAAGTAACCGAGAATAAAGAAATTCCTCACGAAGAAGCAAAAGAAATCTCAAGAAAAGTGGGGTTGGCCGCCCTAAAATATAGTGATTTATCCAATCAAATATCAAAAGATTATATATTTGACGTGGATAGATTTACGTCTTCCAAGGGAAACACAGGCCCATACAATTTATACTGTAGTTAGAATAAATTCCATACTCAACAAGGTTATTAGAAATAATCCCGGTTATAGAACTGAATCATCTTCTTTGCAGTTGCCTTTCAGTGAAACTGAACGCAATTTGATGCTTAAAATGACTCAGTTTAATGAAAAGCCCCTAAACAATAGGCCTTCTATGATTGAATTAATTTTCATAGAAAGTCTATTGGTGCTGCCTAATTTAAAAGCTTTATTTCACAGTCTTGCTATTAAAAAAATTAGATTTCTATCGTTTCCCCAGCTTTAACCTCTATAATATTTCCGTCATATTCAAAGTAGACGGTCATACCGGACGGGTTTTTCACACGTCTTCCGTCAACACTAAAAATCAATCGGGAGTAGGCATCAATATAATCATAAATTTCAATATTGGTCGCGTACCATATATCGTCTCTGTTACCGACAAACTTTGCAAATTCCTCAATTACATTCCAATTGCGGTTTTCCTCAAATTCATAACTGTGTCCCCATAAATAGAATAAATAGGGTGTACGGGTTACTTTGTCCTCAACAAACTTTTTTGCCAGGCCTTTAAGCTCGGGAGAGTCATGATGGCAAGTAGCGGTTAGTCTCATCCAGTCATTAGGAATTCTAAAATCGTTTGTGGATATTACAGTCCTTGAATATACAATACCGCATGCCCGAAGTGCTGATATAACGTCATCGTTATATGTACCGAATGGATATGCCATTCCGCGAATAATTGTACCAAATTGCTTTTCAAGGTTTTCCCTGTCTTTAAGTATTTCAGCGGTAATCATATTCATTGGCAGTTGCTCAAGAAACGGATGAGTTAGCGAATGTACCGCAATCTCATGTCCGGAATTTATAAAAGTTTCTGTTACTTGCTTTTCAGTCATCCTGCGATGTATCCTACCTTTAGGATAAACTGTTCCTTTATCTGCATACAGTCCGCTGTTTAAATTGAAGGTCCCCTTCAATCCGTGTTCATTCATGATGGCAACAAGTTGAATATCTTGCTCCACTCCATCGTCATAGCTTAATGTAAGTGCTTTTGCTCTTCCCCCCGGAAATCTCATAAAAATTATAGCCATTATTTATCTCACTCCATTTCATATCCATATGTAAAAATTATACCAAACTGCCATAAAGGAAAGGATAGTTATTTACACTATCCTTTACAAAAACTGCTCTCTCTTAATATTTTCTCATAATTTCTTTTTATCAAGCAAGTTTCGCACTCATTATTTTTGTCGGCCTGTCTTAATTCATCTATTTCCTGTTGTAAAGAAAGTATTTCATTTATCAGTGCCGTATCCTTTTCAATCATAATTGACCTTTTTACAGTGGCCTTTTTAGCTTTATTTCTATAATACAAGATGAAAGGCAGTGCAAGTAATATAACAGGAAAAAACAGTATAATCAATGCTATTACTAAAACAAATATATTAGCCAATATTGTCATACCCCCACCTCCACAACCTATAGTTTGAATCAAAAACTGAATTATTGCAAATGAAATATTTGCAAATCGCTTTTTTTGCGGCTTTCGCGGCCTTTGAAAGCTCCTAAAAAAGGAGCTTGCATTTATATTGAAAAGTGTCCAAAAGTCGGTTAATCCTTCGGACACTCTTCAAATTTTACTTCATTTGCCGATTATCTCTACATAAACCAATGTTTGATTTATCAATTGGTATGCAATCTCTCCAAAAGTAACCGGTCCTGAAAATGGTGGTGTTGCTTTTCCCTCAAGCCCTCCGTAAAGGTAATTGAGAATACAGTTGCAAGAAAAGATTGGCTTTACATCCTTATATTTTTGCAAGCGTTCCTTAAAGCTTGCTTCATAGTTGCTGACAGGACGTGCAAACCGGTATTCTTTTCCGGCAAATACAGGGGCATAGAAATCTACCGATTTATTTTCTTCGGAAACCGATTTAACCGATACATTTACCAATACACTGTTGTAATCTGCTACCAATGGTAATTTGGTATCAATTTTATTTTGAGTTATATAGTCTGATAAAAATACTTCCTTTCCGTTGACCAGGCATTTCGTTACCGATAAAGCATCTTCCAAAAATTCGATTTTTGCATCATTCTCATCAACATCAAAAATGTTTACTATGCCAATGGAAGCCGTTTTATCATTCGGAAGGCCAATATGTAATGCAACTGCTTTATCACTATATGATAATCCGGTAACCCCATCATAAACCTTAGCCTTTGAATCGGTTGAGAGATCGTAACCTGAAATCCAGCCAACCGTCGGATTCAGAAGCAAATCATCCGAATTTGGTGCTTCTTTAGCATAATATACAGCAACATCACTGGCAAAAGGTATGATCAAAAATGTCATTCCGTTAGGATAGGCATCTTTTGTAATGTCAAATATATTGTTCCTGTCATACACAACGGTTTTAAAGTCAACGGCACATTGGATTTCATTTACAAACAATTTATCTTTGGTAGTGATACCGCCCTGTTCTGTAATAAAATAAGGGGTAGTTCCTGCAATCCATTTACCTTTTGGCAATTGCTTCAGCAAGGACTCGTCAGCTGCAATATGTAATATTTTATTTTCCTGTATTAATTTTATTGCTTCACTAAGACTAACAAACATGTTCCCACCTCCCTTAATATACTCTCGTTTTCTTCACTTATCTTCGTTTTTCGCAGAATTTCACTTCGATTTGCTTAAGCTTTCCCCCTAGATGTTGCATAAATCTGGTAGCTCTGTGGTTTCAGGCA
>Ga0134093_1000958_pt1 | contig 31309 bp, 51 predicted proteins | sample 4_1taG_FD_94452 | JGI IMG/M metagenome (GOLD analysis project Ga0134093, IMG submission 94452) | Switchgrass degrading microbial communities from high solid loading bioreactors in New Hampshire, USA - 4_13_20_68_A1 metaG | ecosystem: Engineered > Bioreactor > Semi-continuous > Anaerobic >...
ATGTGTGTCCTGACTGCGGCCTCACGCTTGACCGTGACGTGAATGCCGCTCGGAATATCCTGATGCTTGCGGTCAACTCGGCCCGGACGGGGCCGCCAGAGCGTAACGTGGCCGGTTACGGCGGGCGTGCTCTGGGAAGCTTCCCGCTTTAGCGGGGAGAGTCGTCACTTTCTTCCGGTACCACTCCCGGTACCACGCACGGGCATCCTCCAGCCGCTGCCGGTAGAGCTTCCGGCGGTATTCCCGGTGGGCTTGCAGCTCCTCTTCGGTCAGATCGGCGGTCGAGCCGAACCGCAGTTTCTCCAGAGCCCGGTGGAGGGGCCCGCTGTGCTTACGCGGCTGGGATAGTTTTGCCCGGGCGGCCGGATCGAGCGCAGGGTTGCGCCAGCGGCCTTCGGCAATTTCCCGCAGACGGCCTTTCCGTGCACGTTCTGCCTGCTCTGCCGGCGTCGGCGGCCGGATGTGCATCGGGTTCAGCCATTTCCCCTGCCGGACCCGTTCCTTCTGCTTCACACTACGGATCGAAGCGCCGGCGCGAGAATTGGCGGTGTTGCGGCAGTCCCGACTGCAGTACAAGCGCGGCTTCCCCTTGCTGGTGTACCACAGCTGCCTGGGGATCGGTCCCTTGCAGAAATCGCAGATGCCGAGAGGTTCAACTTTCTGAGACATTTGTAAACTATTGTCGAGGTTTGACAACGATGTGACTGCTCTCCCCGCTAAAGCGGGGCGTCCTCTGCGCCAACATCTATAGAGACGAGGATCCGAAAGGTACGCTGGCGTTCTACTCAGCATCAGGAGCCTCCGGTTTGGCTGGCTTCGGTCCTGGTTTCGGCCGGTCATTCATCCAGTCCAGAAACGCCTTGCAGCTGAAGGTGTAAACATTGCCGATTTTCCTGGCACCGGCAATGAATCCATTCCTCGCGGCATAAATGATCGTGAACCGCGAGATAGGCTGTCCGAGCTCTTCAGATATCCGCACCGCGTCTTTTACAGCGATTAGTTCGGTGTCTTCCATGCTACTCTCTCCGAGTCGATTTTTTGAACCTGCGCACCGGCCTTGTCCAGTCGATCCAGGAGCACGGCCAGGCGCCGCTTATTGAGTTCTGTGCCGACAAAGCGGCGGCCGCTGCTGAATGCCGCCATCCCCACCAGGCCGCGCCCCATGCACGGGTCGGCGATCACCTGGTAGCTCTCGATCTCGGCAATGATCGAGATGCAGCGCTCTTCGTCGATGCCGGAAAAATCGAAGTCGATCAGTCTCCGGCGGCTGCCGCGAATGATGTTGGTTGGGTGCTTGCGGTAATACGTCACCGGCCAGCGCTGGACGTGCTCGAACTGACCGGCCAGGCGTTCATACCAGGCATCCACGGCCTGGTTACCGATCTCGATGTAAACGGTCTCGGCGCCGATCTCTGCGATGCGCTGAAATAATACTTCCGTGAAATCCGCGAACGCCGGATAATCCGTCCGGCCAGCCTTTGTGTAGAAACTGCTCAGGTTTCCCTGATTCCAGGGAGGATCCACAAAGAGAAGATCAGCCCGCATCCACGCCGGCAGCGGGTCGAAAATGTTATGCACGGCCAGCCGGCTGCCGTCCGGAAGACCCCATACCTCGCCGGGCTCGATCGGATAACGCTCCCAGCTGTCACCGTACAGCCATTTGGTCATCGTCCACCTCCACCATCTCCCAGCTCATCGAATAGGGTGTGTTTTTGAACAACTCCGCGATACCCGTGATCTGCTTGTAGCGGAACACCGTATCCAGGTCGATCCCCAGGTGCTCGGAAATCTCGTTTTCCGGCACGCCCTGTTCGATCAGCGCCCGGATCAAATCGGCGTCCAGATCAACCTGGTGTACTCCTCGGGCTTTGTTGAACTGCCAGGTTGCAGTCATGCGTTGAGTGATGTCGTGCTCGAGCACCACCACCGGCACATGGCTCATGTCCAGCCACTCCGGACCGCTGATCCAGTACCGGTGGAAGCCGTCGATGATGACGAATTTGCGCAGGTCCGGATCGTAGATCGTTACAATTGGAAAGGCAAAGCCGTTGTCAACGATGGACTGCCGCAGCAGTTCCATCTTGTCGTCCGAGACCGAGTTTGGGTTGTAGGTGTTGGCCTGGACCAGGTCCCTGCGCACGATCAGCGTGTTCGCGCAGGGGATAGCGATCTGCTGGCGCCGGCGGCCGGGAACGGATACCGGTTCCAGGGTGTCCTTAATGGACAGATAGTCTTCGATCTTCTCGATAACGTTCATAGATTCTCCATATAGTACCGAATCAATTCCTCCCGTGGATCCGGCTTGTTGTCCACAGGCAGGTTGTTCTCGTAATCGTTCAGGATGAGCTGGCGCACCTGCTGCCTGGCCACATACTCGTTATCCAGATGACGCGCAAAGCGCTCCGAGAGCACCCGCTTCCCAACCGGATCCGGATGCGTCTCCAGCAGGAAATCCCGGTATGCACGCCAGCTCTTGAAATTTTTCGGCAGCTTTCGGGCACGAAAGAGCTTGGCGTTCTTACCGGTCTCCTGAGCTAGAGCGATGCCCTTCGCCCGTTTGAGTAGCTTGTTGTACGTTTGCGGCTCAAACTCCGGCAGGTCAACGAGCGACTTAAAGGATTTCTCATGGATGAGCGAAGAGATCCGCATCTCTGTGATCGGATAGCCCTTCTTGATCTGGTAATCATAGATGCGGTGATATTTCAGCCCGTTTTCATAGATGTAGCGCCATACATCTGAAAAATTCCAGTCGTAGAGCGGGTACATGGCATAGTTGTCGCCCTTCTTCGTCGCCCAGAAGATCTTCTCCCCGCCGATCTCGGCCGGGTTCTTCGAGACCGTCCGCCAGCGATTCGGGCTCTCGGTGCCGCGCAAGCCGACCAGGAACGCTGCATTTGAGTAGCAACGCTCGAAGTTTTCAAAGACATCGTAAAAGCCAAAACCCTTGTTTTTATCCTGGACGGTCTCTCCCGACCGGTCCCACGGCGGGAACTTGATGGCGTAGCTCTTTTTTGGCCGCATCCAGAGTTTGTGTTTTCCAGCCTCCCACGGGATGAACTGCGTCGCTGTTAGCGACGTGGCATTGGTCAGGTGGAATTCGATCTGCAGCCACAGCGGGATCGCATGACCGGGCACCATATCTTCGATGATGTACTCCACCATCTCGATGGTGGATTGGTACACCACTTCTTCGTCGAGGAAAAAGATGCCGACCCTGCGGTTGCGCCTTTTGGCCTCTGTGAGCGCCAGGTGCGCAAGCACGGTCGAGTCCTTGCCGCCGCTCACAGAGACATGGATCTCTTCAAAGTTATCAAACACGAAGGAGATGCGCTCCTTGGCGGCATCAAGCACGTTGCGGTCAGAACGATAGATTTGCGTAAGTGTCATGGATGCGCTTGCTCCAGTCTGCGTAGCGGTTGAAATACCAACGATCCACCGGCAGGTCGGCGACGAGTACACGGCTGCGGACCTGGCCGGTGCGCCGTATAAAATCGCTGAAATCGATAAAGCGGTGCGGCAGCTCCACCACCGTATATTCCTGACCGTGTTCGACCTCGGCATAGGTGACGATGTTTTCCCGCCCCAGGCGCCGGTTGCGAGCGACATACCATCCGCCAGCGCCGAACAGCGGCAGGCTCTGAGTATCGATATAGGCCCGCTTATCGTGCCCGCTAATCAGGTAGAGATTACGCGGGATGGTGTGCGGGTCGCGGTTTCCCAGATCCCGGAACAGCCGCTCTTTCTCCTGGCGGTAGCGCTCGCGAGTGCGATCGCTGGTCGGTACGTTTACCGGCTCGAAGGCCAGCGGCAGCCGGCGCACGTGCACCTGCGATTCGCCAAGCACCAGTTCAGGATCGAAGGAACGGCGCTTCCAGCGGCTCTGGGTGTCGAAGTCAAACAGGATCATAAAGTCTTCTACGGTGTCGATCAGCGGCAGCTGCTGGAACACCAGAGAGTGGGTTGTAAGATTCAGATAATGTCGGATGCAGTTGTACGAGAGGTCGTAGCGGTTCTGCGTGCGCAGGCACTCATTGATGACGATCAGTGTGCCGGGCGTGATCGTCTGCAGGAGCGGGTAGAACACCCGGTAGAGGATCGTCTCCGAGAACTTCACTTGCTGGACGTCTGGGATGGGAAGTGGAAATGCGTCGGCTGAGATGACCACGGTCTTTTCAATGCCGTGCTCCGCATGATAGCGAGCGATCTCCGCCAGTTTCTCCGCGTCGTCCAGGCCGATGAAGATCATATCTGGACCTCCCGCGTGCGCTGGACCTCGCGGCGGAAAGCCTTCACCACATCTTCTTTTTTGGCGATGGCTTTCTGGATCCGGCTGTCGATGCCGCTGTCGGAAACAATGTCGATATAGGTGACCGGCCAGGTCTGGCCGATGCGGTGACTGCGGTCTTCTGCCTGCAGCCGGTGAGAGTACTTGAACTCGTTTTCGTAAAAGATGTGGTAATTGGCTTCGTTGAGCGTGAGCCCGTGACCACCGGTAGCCTGAGTGGCCACGAGATAGCGGCAGCCGTCGCCGCGGAAGCGCTCCAGCTCCCGGCTGCGCTCGCGTTCGTTTAGCTCGCCGTAGTAGAGCGCGGCATCCGGCAGCAGCTCTGCAATCTTTCGCACGGAGTAAACGTATTTGCACCAGATGATGATCTTGCTGGTCTCCGGAATGCTGGCAATCGCCTGCTGGAGCGCCTCCAGCCGGTGCTGCGGGAACTCCAGGAGCTTGCCATCCCGGTTCCAGTATCCCGAGACGATCTGCTGGAGAGCGGTAAAGAGCTCGAAAATGATGGTGCTGGAAATGTCATCCAGATCGAGCGCCTTCCCCAGGATCTCTTCCTTCGCCTGCCAGTAGGCGGCGAGCTGCTCCGGTGTCAGATCGCAGTAGATGTGATCGTAGAGCTTTTCCGGCAGGTCCATGCACTCCTCTTTCGTCACCTGGTAGACGAAAGGTGCGATCCTCTCCGCCAGCACATCCACTCCGTGAGAGCGGACGATCAGGCCGGGTCGCTGAGTACTGTATTCCAGATGTGTGCTGGCGAAGGAGTAAAACGAGTTGTAGCCGAGGATCTCAGGAGATAGGAAGCGCATCTGCGCATACAGGTCCACCACGCCCTGGCTGATCGGCGTGCCGGTCAGCAGCAGCCGGTAGCGGGCCCGTTGGCCGATCTCGGTGATGCGCTTCGTGCGCAAGGACGCATGCCACTTGATGTAACTGGACTCGTCAACGACAACGAAGGTATCGCTGTCCACGAGCCTGTCCACCGCCAGCACCACACGGTCCGATTGACTCATGGACTCGATGCCAACGATGTACCAGAAGGCATCCGGGAGACTGTAGGCGCTTGTGGTGTCATCGAATATGTAAATGTCTTCGCCTGCCGAGTGCTTGCGGATCTCGGTGGCGATGGTGAGCTTAAGCGAGACCGGACAGAACCAGACCACCTTGCTGGTCCGGGCCTGGCGCCGGACCGCCAGCTCGATCGCGCACCGGGTCTTGCCCGTACCCATGTCCATGAACAAAGCACCCAGCTTGATCGGCAGCAGCTTCTCCACAGCCGGCACCTGGTGAGGAAGGAGATCGGTGAGCGTGACCAGGTGACGCTCGCGGAGGTCGGCGAATTTCAAGGGGTCGAGCTGGCGCACGCGCCGGCGCCGGGACTTTTTCTCTACTGGCGGATCCGGCAGTTCGGGGATAATCATCCGGCGATACTGCCGGCGTGACTGCTCGAGCAGGTCCCGGGCCTTGTCTTCAAACCGGAAACCGTGCTCGTCTGCGAAGCCCTCCACTTCGTCGTAGTAGAGTGGAGGGACCATGACGGCTTTCAGGTGCGGATCCCAGCGAGCATCCGGGAGAGATGCTGCCCTGGCGTACAGGTTATCATCCACCCTACCCCGCCAGTAGATGGCAAATTTGCCATCTCGTTTCAGGATCCAGAACCGGGGTTCCGGCTCGAAGCTGCTGGAAACGGCTTTGTTGACGATCTCATCTGCAGCATCCACCGGATAGCCGGCCGCCAGCAGTCTCTGGCAGAGTTCGGCGGCCCGATCTTCGGTCGAGCCGCTCAAGTATGTGATCTTCCGGTACCACGCGCTCCCGTTCCAGGAGTACCCGAGTGATCTCACGATCTCCCGGAACTCCTCGTCGAGTTCTGGAAGCCGCGTGGATACGCCCCAGCGGTCGGTGCGTATCCTGGCGACCTGTTTAGTCGCAGCGGCAGCGGGATAAGCGATCATAGATCAGTTTTTCAGCCTCCAGGATATGAAAACCGGATCTGTGCCATCTTCGCCAGGTCTGCGGATGAGTATCGGGCGAAGAGCTTTTCAAGCTCGCCGTTGTAGGCTGAGCGGGTAAATGGCTGATCGAACTGCTTGCGGATGGCGTTATGCAGGGTCTGTGTGAACTCCGGAGACATGGAGACCACACGCATCGCTTTGATGATCCCGGTGCCGGCATCCACCAGGATAATTTGCAGCAGCGCATGCTCTTCCGGACCGGTCTCGGGCGGGAGCGTGCGCTGCTCAAACGGCACCAGATGGATCGAATACGGAGCGTCCGACCAGGGGATTGACTGGCCAAAGCGGTAGAGCATGACGATCTGCTTACCGCTTATGTAGAGTGCGAATTCAGCACGGCCGCGGCGGATATCACTGATCTCGGCGGCCGTAGGTTGGTTGAAGAACAGTACCAGCTCGTGCTCGCCGCCGCGGTAGTTGTATTGAACTACCTCGGGCCAGGTGCGGCGGCCGGGTACGTATGGCTTTCCGACTTCGTAAGTGTACATTTATTCATCTATATTTGGGAAAGGAACGTACGCATCTGTCTCTCTGTTTTATAAGATTCTAATCCCACCGGCCGATACGTTCATCTAGATCCATGCGATTAAATATTTCATACCGCTTTCGGATCTGCTCTTTCTTTTCGGAAAGCTCGCGCGCTTTCTGCTCGGCGCATGCATCGCAGATCATCCAGTCTGCATCTCCGATCAGCTTCGTGGTGCGGTGTTCAACATGCAGGTTCTTGGTCGTACCGCACCGGTAGCACGCACCGGGGGATGGGTTCGCGAAGAAATCGCGGAATACGTCGTCAAGTGATGGAATATTGTCTGGCATCGTTCTCGCTCCTTTCGTCTGATAATCTTGAAGCATGTTCGCCGGGTCAGCCTGGATCCCCGGCTTGTCTACGTCCCCAGGCGGACGCTACTGATGATTATTTTGAAGTTACAGACGGCTCATTTGGACGGACAGCGTCCAGGTACAACCGCCATGTGTCAATGCAGACACCATCGCGATAAAACTTGCGCCAGATGTCACCGACAACTTCCCCGTAACCATCGAGTATGAAGAGATGGTCGGGGTACTTTTCCGACAGCGCTTTCATGTCTTTATCATAGTCAAACCATTTTGACTCCATTCCCCAGCGAACCAGATTTTTTACTGGTTCGCCATCGACCTCTTCCGCCAGCAGTTCGGCGGAAGGCCGGGGCTTGATTTTCAACTCAAATCTCGTTCTGTAGCTCATTTTATTTCTCCTTAGTGTCCGGTTTCGCTTCTGCTCGTCAGGCTCCGACTTGCACGGAGCGACCGGCGCCGGATATAACGCCTCCGGCGGGGCGTATCAGTATCAAACTGCGAAGCCGCGGCATCCAATGACGCGGCCGCTGTCGTCACGAACAGGATCTCCCGGTGAGACGAAGTCTCCCCGTCCCGCCGCGTCCAGCACCATCCGGGAGACCACAAAGATTGTGCCGTCTTCAGGCGGCAGGTCAACGACGCTGCCGCTTGCGTCGACGATCTGCACCGCACCGAATTCGGTGCGGTGCACCGGGATTGCTGCGCCGGAGACGACGACCTCTCGAGCCAGCTCCTTTTTCGTCGCTACACGAGCGACGAAGCCGGACGGTTCGATGACGATGGTCTGGCCGTCGTCAGACACGACGTTCAGTGCGTGCGGTGTCAGGTTGATAACTTTGATCTCGCTCATGTTTTTCTCTCCTTGTTCAGATCGTTTAGTCCGGTTTCGCCGTTTCCGGCTCGTCAGGCCTGGCACACACCAGGCAACCGGTGCCGGGTACGAGGCCCCCGGCGGGGCACTCGCGTATGTTTGTTAGACCAGCTTTCCGAAGTATGCGAAGTACAGATCCCGATCGGTCGGGGCGTTGTCGCTCTCCTCGGGGATGATATGGACGGCGGTCATCTTGTGTTCCACGGTCTGGCCGGGCTCAACTTCTTCAAGTACGCCCCAGGGGGATAGGCTCATGTCCTGGACCCATCCCTTCTCGCTGTACTCCGCCATTTTCTGGCGGATCTCGTCTTCACCAACCGCCAGGACTTCGATCCCGTCCGCCAGCAGCACCCGCTCGCCGGTCTCGTTGGTATATCGGGTTTCGTAAGTGTAGTATGTACGTTTCATTTCGATCTCTCCGCCGAATGTGGTTGTGTTACCTGCCTATATATTACACGATTGTGCAGTAATTGTCAAGTATGATTTTTGTTTCAATTTGAAACGGTTGACCAGCACCAGGACACTCCCCCACCGATACCGGTGGTTATCGAAACCCCGGCGGCTAAAACCACCTGCTTTAGCGGGGGGATACAGCCGCCTTATGCCGCTTGTGCGGCGACATAAAATAGTGTAAAATTAGGGTATGCGATTGACCTACAAGTACCGCCTTTTCCCGACAGCAGCGCAGCGCACCGCCATGCGGCGGTCGCTGGATGCCTGCCGTTGGGTCTACAACAAAGTGCTGGAAACCCGCAAGGAGGCGTGGGAGCAGCGGCAGGAAAGCGTCAGCCGCTACGACACGATCAAGATGCTGCCCGGATGGAAGCAGGATCATCCGTTTCTCAACGATGCCTTCTCTCAGTGCTTGCAGGAAGTCTGCACCCGCGTTGATCTGGCCTTCAAGGCGTTCTTTCGCCGCGTAAAAGCAGGCGAGAAACCCGGCTACCCCCGCTTCAAGGGTGCGGGCTGGTACAAATCCTTCACCTACCCTCAGAACGGCTTTCGTCTTGACGGCGACCGCCTGTATCTGTCGAAGATCGGCGATGTGCGAATCGTGCTGCACCGCCCCCTCGAGGGCGAGGTTAAGACGCTGACCGTCAAGCAGGACACGCTCGGTAACTGGTACGCCTGTTTCTCGGTAGAAATCGAGCTTGATCCGCTGCCGCCGTCTCCGCATGTCGTGGGCATCGACCTCGGCCTGGCCCACTTTGCCACGCTCTCTACTGGCGAGCAGGTCCCCAACCCGCGCTTCTTCCGGCAGGACGAGCGGGCGCTGGCGAAGGCGCAGCGCCGCCTCTCGAGGTGCGACAAAGGCACGGCGGAATACCGAAAGCATCAGCGCGTCATTCAGCACATCCACCAGCGCATCGCCAACCGCCGTAAGGACCTTGCTCATAAGCTGAGCAGGCGGCTGGTGGACGAATTTCAGATCGTCGTGTTCGAGGACCTTGACATCCGCGACATGCAGGAAAACGGCTACCGCTCGCTGCACAAGAGCATCGGCGACGCCGCGTGGAACCAACTGGTACAGTACACCCGCTACAAAGCTGAGAAGGCTGGTCGCGAGTGCGTGCTGGTTAACCCGCGTGGAACGACGCAAGAGTGCTCCAACTGCGGCGAAGTCGTTCCTAAAAACCTGTCGACACGTGTGCATGAATGTCCTCATTGCGATTGTGTGCTCGATAGAGACCTCAATGCGTCTCTGAATGTTCTTGCTCGCGGGCTGGCGAGCATGGGGTTAGACCCCTAGAAGCTCCCCCCTTCAGGGGGGAGAGCAGTCACCTCCACTTATCGCTGTCCTCCTCGATCAGAAGGTTCGGTTTTCCGTTGAACCACTCCATCGTGACCCGCCCGAAGCCCTTTTCTCCTCTCTGCCGCACCTTTTGGGAGAGCTGCCAGAGCTGCCGGGGAGAAATCACGGCCAGCATATTGGTAACAGCTTCGACAACCAGATCCACATCGCTCCATGACTCTTCTTCGATGGTGGTCATCTCTTCAGTCATGCTCTGCCTTCCCCGTCCAGTTGTTTTTCGCCAGGAACCGCCCTAATTTGTATAAAAGCTCCAGGGCAGACATGACACCGAAAGATCTTAGATTCGAATTGACCAGCAGCTCAACCTGCCGGTCGATGCACGCACGTTCTTCAGGACTAAGTGCCAGATAAGCTTCTCGAATAAGAGCCATCGTTGGATTGTCATGGTGATTCTCTAGATATCGCTCGACGTTGATGAATGATGGTGGCATTGTCGGCTCCTTAAGTTATTGCCATCCCTTCGATCGGAAGAACTTCATAAACGGCTCGGGCAGATCGCCATCCTGGTCCTTTTGTTCCTGCTGCGGTAATGTCGCAAAGCCGTACCAGTGTTTTGATCCGTCGCCAGGATCCAGCACCTTCCACCCTACTCCGTATATGTACTTTGCCTCATATTTACAGTAAGCGCACTTATAGGTGGTTCCAGACGCTTCCTGAACTTGAGTAATCCGGTGTCCCACGTTCACCTTCCATCTGAACATTCTTTGCACTAATTCCTGATATGTTCACTTATTATTGCATATATCCGGCTCCAGGTAAATCGATCTGGACCAGCCGCGTCCAGGCAGGTAGGCCCAGCCGGACTGGCAGCTTCGCACTTGCACCTGGTCACCGTAACGAAGCCAGCCGACGGTCCGGCAGGTGTGAGACGCGCAGGCACGGATGCGCAGGCCGTGAGCGGTGACGACTGCCAGCACTGGGGTCTGTGATGGCATGGGTGTGATGGCAGTCGGCGCCGGCGTGGTCAGAGTGCTGGCAACTGTGCTGGCAGCAGTCAATGACGGTGCCAGTAACAGTGCTGGCAATTCGTCTCCTGCCGGCTCTCGGACTGCCAGCATTGCCAGCACGACCAGGACCGTTAAAGTCAGGATGACCGGACTACGATTCTTCACTTGCCAGCACCAGGTTATCGCTGACCAGGTCAACGCCTTCCAGCACGATCACCACCTTGCGCTTGCCAGCATCGAAGAATGGAGATACCCCGATCTGGATACCAGCTTGCTGGCAGCGGATGACCGCTTCCTGTAGAATCTCAAGAGCGAGATCTGGAGTGAGTGCGCTTGTTCTCGACGTAGGCTTTTTGCCGCGCCGGGTCAAGGGTTGAGAACTTTCCGCCGTAGGCTGATTGTCTGTTTTTTCCACTGCCTTTTCTCCATTGCCAGTATTGGCCATTCCTCGTTACTTCGATCCGCCATCCTGTGCTGGCAAATGCCTGCATGTTGCCAGCACGTTTGCCAGCATTTTGGATTGCTGTTGCCAGCACATCCGGTACCGCCGCCGTCACTGGCTGTTCGACGGCGGCTTCGTAGGGTTTACGGCATCTGTGGCGCTGTTGCCAGTAATCGCCGGCTGCGGCCGTTTGCCATTAACCAAGTTGCGAACCCGGTCCATCACTCCAGGTTTTGCTGACGGGATCCGCGACCGGTCAATATCCCTGAGCGCCGCATCGATCATCTCGCCTGAAAGCCGGCGACCGGTCAGATACTCGCTGAAACGTTTTGCATCAGCTCTTGCACCAGCTTCTAAAATTGCATAAACTTCATCACTGTTGTTGGCAGCTGTCAAATGGTTTTTGTAGGCATCGATCTGGTTCGCCTCAATCTCGGCCATTGCATGGCGAAGTTTCTGGCTGGGGTCCAAAAGGAACATCGCTCCCCAGCCGATCACGGCCAGCAGGGGTGTGGCCGGGGCCAGGTCGTACCAGATTGCCAGCATGTCATCGAGCGGGATCTCGAGTGCTAGCTGGTATGCCAGAATAGAGTTTAGCGCCAGGGCAGCCACATCCACCAGCCAGAACAAAATGCCAGCAATGAACTGCTCGCCAGGCGCAAACCAGAAATGCAGTGCCAGCGGCAGCACGATCGCAGAGATCGCCGTTGTGATCGCACCAAAATACGCCATAGCCTGCAGGAAGCCATCAGGGAAAGCATCCTGAACCATGCCTAAAAACATGATGTCCCCGTAGATCACAGCAAATGCGTAGGTGAGCGCTGCCAGAAACAGCGCAACCTTCTTCAAACCCGCAGAGTTTCTATCCATCGTGTTATGTGCTCCTTCACTAAAACTAGAGTAGAATCCGACCGGCTGGGTACGGTGTGCTCCTTCCCCAGCCCCTGCCGGGTGCTCACTCCACTCGGCAGGTCTCCCATTACCAACGGCGCTTGCGCCGCAGTCGCTGCCACCAACCAACGGCCTCGGGCGGTGCAGTCGTGGCCGCCTGATCGTTCATGACAACCGCGACCGGCCGCCAGCTGCCATCTGACTTGCGCTGAGCATAGTAGCCGCGTCCGCAGCGACAGCGCTTGATGCGCTTGCGCTCCGCTGCAGGTACGGACAAGATCTTGCCACAGCCGCCGCATTTGATCTTCATGTTTAATTCCGACATCACTTACGCTCCTAAAACTCTAAAACTCTAATTCAGTAAGTGAAGCACCACCCGCTAAAGCGGATGGTAGTTGGGCGTCATGCGGCACCGCCGAAGAGGGGGCCGAGGTCGGGCGTTTCCTCGGCCTGCCTGCCATTTGTCCAGGCGTCGAGCTTGTCCAGTTCCAGCCTCGCCCGCGCCTGATCGTGCAGGTAAGTGTAGGACAGGTCAAGCCCGATGGCATTGCGGCCTAGCTGCCGTGCGACTTGCAAGGTTGTACCGGAACCGGCGAAGGGGTCGAGAACGGTTGCGGGTTTAGTTGGTGCATTACATTTACAGGATGGTTGGAAGCCGGCGGTAATAGTATCTAATCCTAAAAATGAACCACCGCAATCATTGCGCCCATGCGCTTCACCAAAATCCCATTTTTTTCTTGCCGATCGGCGTTCAGTCCAATAACGGTTATCTTGACGTTCTGTCACTCTCACCCATTGCGCCCCACATACTGAGCAACAACCCGCTTCACTTGTACCCGCTTTGATGCAAGGTTCCACTAACGCTGGTGGATAAGTCGCAAAATGCGCCCCGCTGTAGGGTGCGGTTGCGATTGTCCAAACCGTGCGTTTATTGCGACTGCCAGAATATTGCACATCATCTCGATCAGACCTATGATTGCCATAATTCTGCCCAGGCCGCTCGGGTTCCTTTGAGGCGCGAGAAAATGAATACGCTTTGCTCGGGCGCAGTTTCTGCTTTCCGTCTTTGGGTTGTGTATGAGCAATTGCTGTATGCTCCCCATCTACGACCCAGCCAGCCACTTGCTCATCACCATCCGATACCCGCCTTTCCCGTATTGCATCTGCATCGTAAAAATAAGACGCGCTCTTGCTCAACAAAAACAGGTATTCATGCGCCTTCGTTGGCCTATCCGTAACGCTCTCTGGCATCGGATTCGGTTTGTGCCAAACTATGTCGCTCCTGAGGTACCAGCCATCGGCTTGCAAAGCAAAAGCCACGCGCCAAGGGATACCAATCAAATCCTTTGGCTTGATCCCGTTGGGAGTGGGCGGTCTTTTATCATGCGCCCGGGCAGTCTGGTATTTGTGCCGGTCATCGTCATAGGCAGAGCGCATCCCCGATGCATACGTATCGCCTAGGTTCAGCCAAAGCGTACCGTCATCTCTCAGCACTCGCCAAACCTCACGGAACACCTGCACCATACTCTCAACATAGCCCTCCAAAGTCTGTTCCAGTCCCAACTGGCCCTCGATCCCGTAATCTCTTAATCCCCAGTACGGAGGGCTGGTAACAACACAGTGCACCGACTTATCCGCCAGGGGAATTTGCAATGAATTGGCATTGACCAGCAGAATATCGCTCATGCCCGCTCTATCTCCTCCACCATCTCCCAACCTGATATCTGGCCGGCATCCGATGCCGCCAGGACCTCACTTCTTTGCTCGCCATACCAGCACATCTTCACCTTGCCGACGTCAACCGGCTTATTCGGCTGTAACAGATCCAAATAAAACCAGTCTCCATGTCTCCTAATAGCCCCGCCCCGGTCCATGCAGATCACCGGCCGCCAACCAACGAGCATGACCGTGCCAAATGGGAACTCAGGCGGACAGGCGGCGATCCACCACAGGCCGGCTTCCCACGGCATGCCGCTGGCGGTCTTTGACCGGCACCAGCCGTCCACGTATCGGGCGCAGTTGGTGCCGCCTTTTGGCGGCCAGTAATACGAAATCCTGGCTTTGTCGGTCTCGGCGCTCAGCAGCAGGGCAACCGCGGCGACGAGGAGCAGCATGGAGATGATCCTCTTCACGACCGGCGCCTCCGGACGTAATTTCTGGAAGTGACTACACGATATCCATCCTGGAACTCGACCAGACAGGAGTTCAGGCTGCCGCGCACCAAGACCCGGCAGGGATGGCCGTAACGGAGTGGTAGGCGAGTCCGAACTCGCCAGAAGTAGGGATTATCGCCTTCCTTCACCCTGGCTTCAGCATTATCGAGGACAGCCTTAATCCATGTTGCATGCCGCATCACCGCATCTGCCCCATGTCGTCCAATCAACGATCCATAAGCAGCCTGACGAGCTCGATAGGGACGGATGTCCGACCGCCTCTGATAAAACTGCCGGCAGTCTTCGGTAAAGGTTTTCAGGATTTGCCCCATTCATAGCTCCTTTTCATAACTTCATCGCCAAGAAGCAGGGCTTCTGTCCACGGTCCAATTCCTCGGGCGATGAGCTGGCGCTCAATCGAGGCATCGATGGAATAAACCAGCTCATCGATCTTGAGATCGTCATCCAGCATCTCCTCCCAGGCGACCAGGTCCGGATGCAGCGGCCACACCGTGAAACTGTACCGCTTTGTCCTGCCGCTAACGTCCAGGCAGTACGGCTGCCCGGATGGCTTGACCGGCTCTCTGAGCAGTGAGATGTGGAGACCTTCAGCTTTCCATTCCGCCAGGTACTTTTCAGACTCCATGACCAGGAACAACCACGGACGCGTCCTGCCCATGACGGTCAGAGCCATCGATCTCCTGGCGGGCTGTTTAGACTTACGCGGCCGGCGAATGGAGACGAACGCACGGATGGCGATCAGCGCCGCCAGCAGAGAGAGAAAAATGCTCTTCATCACTCACCGCCCTTTAAATCCACCTTTCCAGCTTTTCCTGTTCTTCGCGGCTGGAGACAAAGTCAAAGGATTTCCGCAGCCATTCCAGAACCCGCAGTTCTACCGGGAGCCAGTAAACGTAGGGCATTCGTGAATGCGAAGCATCCCACTCGTCCCAGGCTTCATCGTCTTCATCCGGTTCGCCCAGGCATTCCAGATGAAGATGAACAGGAATCAGACTGCCATCCTCATCGATTTCGCATTCTGGTATTTCGGTGATATAGAGACCGCTTCCGCAGCATGGACAGACTGCAATATCACGCGGGATCTCGAATCCGTTCAAGTTATCGATGTCGATTAGCTTTCTGGTCATCGCTCCCTTCCTTTTCTCCAACAGTCGGAGATTCTTCAAATAGACTCTTCTGGATTGCCATTACCGCCGGCGACAGCCAAAGGACTTCCGTCCGTTCTCGCCGTCGGTCTGCATACGTTCGACACTTCACTCGCCGCCAATCGGGATATAGCTCCTGGTCGTACAGATCACACGGATAGCCACTGATGATGACCATACCTTTCAACTGACGCACGACCTTAGCCAACTCCCGATGATCGTCATCCGTCATCTCGTGCCGGTAGACTTTCTTGTCCATACGGGTCGAATGGGGATAGGGCGGGTCAAGGTAGAACAGCGTTTCGGGAGAGTCGTATCTCTCCAGAATGGTGAACACATCCTCGTTTTCGATCACTACCCCCCGCAACCGGTCAACAACCGCATCCAACGCATCCGGCAGGTTGGCCCAGTCCACTGCGTAGATCGTCCTGGAGCTATCCACCCGCGCCCTGAAGCCCACTCTCCGGTTGCGAGTTGCTCCGACGCTCGAAAAACCGGCTGCGGACCGGAACAGCGTCCGCCGCGCCTGCTCGATCGGATCGTCGGCGGTGATATAGCTAACCTCGAACTCAGAACGTGCGTATGGCGTCAATCTGCATAGCCGTATCAACTCCCTGGCCTGGACTGGATTTCTCAAGACTCGGAACAGGTTGACGATCTCCCCGTCCAAGTCGTTATAGATTTCCGCCCAGGACCGCGGTTTCCTCAGCAATACGCTGGCCGCTCCGCCGAAAGCTTCGACGTAGATCCGGTGGGCGGGAAAATGGCTGATAATCCACGGAGCCAGCTTCCACTTGCCGCCGTGATATCGCAAAACTGGTCGGGTAACGTCGCTCATGACAACAGCGCCTTGCACAGCGCCCTGGCCGTGCGCCGTGGCACGGCGTTCCCGATCTGTTTCACAATATCGGACCGGCTCCCGTGGAACTTGTAATCCGCCGGGAAGCTCATGGCCGCCGCCAGCTCGTGCGGAAGCAACATCCTGAACAGGATGTCCAGCATGTAGAACTGCTCGCCAACCTGGAAAACGACCGGCTGCGCCAGGCTGAATCTGTCTTTAGTTGTAACCGTGTGCAGAGGATCATCTATCGACTGCGCTACACCGTTGCCATAGAACTTCACGATGAATGGCTGCGCCAGCCCCCAGGCGTCTACGCTGGTGACCGTTCGCAGCGGCTCGTCAATCGAATAGGCCCGGTGAGTATTCTGCCCGTGGTTGATTTTGAAAATAAACGGTTCAGCCAATGCAAACCGGTTGGACGTATCCTGAGTTGGTAGCGGATCCTCGACAGATCGCACCCTGCGCTCGCATCCATCCCCGCCGTGGTATTCCTTGATGAACGGCTCAAACAAGGCGTACTTCTTGCCCTGAGCGGTGATGGCCGGCAGGGGGTTGTTGATAGCAGATACATCGTTCGTTCCGTAGTGTTTCAGTATGAACGGCAGACCAGAGATCTTCTCCAGCCCCACCCAAATTTTGCGGAGGGTGTTTTCCGCCAGCGGTTTCTTCCGCTGGTAGATGGATGTCCCAGGGATGCCCCAATCAATGATCTCCCGTGCCGTCCGCCAGGGCCTCCCGTGGTTGAACATCGGCACCTGTTTGCCGTTGCCGGTGTGTTCCTTCGGGTCAACGTGCGTCGGCTCCGGCCAGCGCACCCGGCGGCCCTTGCGAGCCATGATGAACAGGCGCTCCCTGGTGGTCGCATCGCCGTAATCGGCGCAGTTGACCACTCGATAACTCACGTTGTAGTCCAGAGAGCGGAGCGCCCGGATGTAAGCCAGAAAAGTTTTGCCCTCCAGCCGCTTGATAGGCCGCACGGTTTGGGGATCGACCGGCCCCCATTTCATCAGTTCCGGAACGTTCTCAATAAGAACGTTCCGCACGTCCAGCTTTTCAAGCCAGTCGAGCACCAGCCACGGGCTGACCCGCTGCTGGTCGTCAACCGGACGCCCACCGCGGGCCCGGCTGAAGAAGGTGCACTGCGGCCCGGCGACTAAAATATCAAGATAACCATCCGGCACCACTACACGCGGATCAACATGATCGACCCCGGTGCACAGGTGCATAACGTCCGGGTGGTTCTCCGAGTGCGTCATAATGGCGATGTCCCAATGGTTGATCGCCAAAAGGCTTACCTTCATTCCGAGCTCTGCGGCGGCGTCTTTTAAGCCGTTCGTAATGCCCCCGGCCCCACAAAACAGATCAGCCGCTTTGATAGCGCTCATAGCATCTCCCGCTCCATGATCTCCCAACCGGTATACATCTCCCGCGCCTGAGCCGCCGCGTCAGCCGCCCGCTCAGCCGTGAGCGTGGCGACCAGTTCGTAGCGCGGTCCGCCAGTCAGCAGGTTGTGCTCCTCGTACTTGCCCCAATTTTTAAGGAGCGCAACAAAGCAGTACGTGCGCCGGGGTGTCCGCCGTGGCGGGAATGTCTTGCGGATCAGTGCGTAGCTCTTAGCTCTGTCTGCCCGATAAACCACTGCTGAAACTCCTCCAGACGCATAACCACCAGAGCGTCTTTTGTCAGATCGCCCTTGCGTTTCACAACCGCCACCGGGATATCGCCGGCGCATTCTCGGTTTGCCTCCGCCTGTCTCGCCGCGTCGAGCAGGTCCTGATAGCCAGCCCGTGCCAGCAGCTTGCACTCGATCGCCCAGCCGGTGGCGATCACGTCGGTCTTGCCCTGGCCGTTCAATCCGGTGTAGGCGCCGCGGCGCCTACCGCCAAAGATCGTGGCCACACGGCGCTCCCAGGCCTTCCAGCTCTTATCTGCCATCTCGCATCCCGTTCTTTTGGGCGAATTCCCAACCTGGCAAGGCAATGCCTGCCCCGGTCCGTTTAATTTTTCCGTCTTGCTCCAGCCGGCGCAGGATATGGGAAACCACCGACGTGGATGAGATCTCGCACGCTGCAGCGATCTGGCGCAGAGTCGGCGAATCGCCGCAGTAGTACGTCTTATATGCCTGGATATACTCCAGGACGTCCATTGGATCATATTTGATATATGTTCCTGGTTTTCTCCCGCGTGTCATCAGCTCACACTCCTGCAGCCACCAGCAGGCTGCCAATGTCGAACTTGTTCGGTGTGCCGGCCGGCCAGTCATAAAGCACTGCCGGCAGGCCTGCTTTGATCAGCGTGTTGGCCAGCTTCGGGCCTCTAGGTTCCGGTACGGTCCTATGGGTGCGCAGCCACTCTCGAATCAGTTGAGGCCGGTTGACACCCCCGCCGTTGCCAGGAATGTCATTGTCAAAAGCAATCACCACCAGCTCCGGAGAAACAGCTCGCAGGGCTTCAGTCCATGGATCTCGCCAGTATGTGGTGGAGTAAGTGGCCACACCAACGAAATCGGTCCGCTCGGTCAGAAGCAGCGCATCGATCGGGTTCTCCACGATCCAGACCACACAGCCGGTCGTGAGCGCCTGATCGTTATAGAGCGAGTACAGGTCCAGCTGCGTCCCGCCCGGCGCCAGCCATTTCGCACAGTCGCAGCCGAGCGAACGGCCGCGAAAGCCAGCGAACAATGTTCCGTTGAAGATGGGAACGATCAGCCGCTCGTGCTTACACCTGGACGCCGGCAGCACCCCCACCCCGAGGCGCTGGCGCTCGATCGTCTCAGCGCTGATCGGTTTGTATGCCTGCCAGAGCTCCATCCTGCGAGGATGGCTCTCAAAACGCTCCAGGAGCGCCGCAGAGCGCTCAGCAGTCATCCATACTGGAACTGATGTTCTAGGCTTCTTCTGGGCCTTTCTGGCGGCTTTTACGGGCATATATTCGCTGTTCGACTGAAAACCGAGTCTTTTCGCCAGGCCGGGGAGGCTGGCTTTGTATCCACAGACGAAGCAGTAGAACCCGGCCATGCTGAATGAGCAATGGGGCCTTTTAGGGCTGCTCTCATGGCCACACTCAGGACAGACAATATGCGCCTCCCCCCTGCGGTCCACATCAGCATGGGTGTAATTGACCAGGTCATTAAAGAGCTGTTTGAGATCGACGGTCATCGCAGCACCACCCAGATCAGACCGATTACCAGGATCATGATCGGGATCCAGATCACCAGCGATTTGAACAGGTTGGCAGTATCGTAAATTGGGGGGAAATCGTCTTTCATCGCGCTAACTCCTTGATTGCCGCACGCTTCAGGTTGCGTTCTTTAACCCGCTCAGCCTGTTCGATTGCCTGGCGTGCCAGAAAATGAGTGATCCGCTGCGCCGCCTGGCCGCTCGTGAGCCCGGGCTGAAAGATACCCAGCCGGCGCATATAGTTGGCCTGAGCCTGGCTCATCGGCTTGTCCCGCCAGACCTTTTTCCGGCCGGCCAGGATATCATCGGCATATTCTCTGGATAGGTCCTCGGCGGCATTCTTGGCTTCAGTCATTGAAGGCCAGGCGCCTACGCATGTGGCGATCAGCGAATAGCGAGCTTTTGCTCCTGCATCCCGTTCTTCACGGGTCGGTTTTTTCCCGAAATACTTTTTCTCCACCTTGTAGAGCCGGTATTGACCAATCCAGTTCGCTACGGCTTCCATGACACCATTCCAGCGGCCAGCCCGGCGGAGTTCATCAGCCCGTTCCAGGCGATCCCGTTCGGGCGGAATGATTGCGACCGTTACATCCTCACTCAGTGCTGCTGTGGCCAGCGACCCGTCAAACGACCAGGCAAGCCGGTGGTGTTTCAGATAATCGAGCACAACGATGGCGATTTCGTGAGGATCAATCGCCTGGATGCTGTCGCCAGTGACGGTGAAACCAAAGAGTTCTACGCCGGCGTCTTCCGCCTCCTGTACGGTCTTCTTAACCTGCTTAGGCACGCCATCGAGCACGTCGCCGGCCATGACGATATCTCTGGCGCCAACGGGAGCGAAGTCCAGGACCAGACAATCGGCTTTGCCTGGGGCGGTGCGCAGTCCCCGCCCCAGGCGCTGGACGTAGACCAGGTCGGAGCGAGTGGGGGCAATCATCATCACGCAGCTGGTCTCCGGAGCGTCAAATCCTTCGGTCAGAACCATGCAGTTGAAAACCACCTGCAGCTCACCGGCCTGATAGCGGCGGAGGATGTGATCTCGCTCGGTTTTCGGTGTGGTTCCGTCAACCGCGGCCGAGGCAATCCCATGCTCGTTGAAGTAAGCGGCCGTTCTGTGCGCCTGAGCTACGCTGGCGGTAAAGCCGATCGTCTGCCGGTCGGCAGCAAACTCTGTCCACTTGGCGAAAACGATCTCGAGGATGTTGGCGGCGCTGAGCAGCTCACCCATCGGCTCGTCTTCCCAGCCGTCGCGGGTCTCCCGGATCTTCGATGCGTCCGCCGGCAGTGCAAATCCCAGCGGGGTGAAGGGGACCAGGGCGCCCAGGCGGATGGCGTCCTGTATCGAGATCCGGTAGCTGACTTTATCGAACACCTCACCCAGTGCCTGGCGATCACTGCGCTTTGGGGTGGCGGTGCATCCGAGTACGAACGGGCTGCCCAATGCCTTGATCACATCCTGGTATGTGCCTGCCGTGGAATGATGCGCTTCGTCGATGATCACGTAATCGATCGGACCATGCCGCAGGATCCGCTGCAACCGGTCTCCACTGGTCAGGCTCTGTACCGTGGCCACGATAACCTGCCGGTCAACTTCATCCTTGCTGGCCATGACGATGCCCATGCGGAATGCCAGACCCGGGAAGAACTGCGCCGCACGTTCCACCGGCTGATGGATCAACTCTCGCCGGTGAGCGATGACCAGAATTCGGGCCTTCGGATGCTGGCGCAGGATCTCGCTGACGACTGCCAGGAACATGATGGTCTTTCCTGTCCCGGTCGCAGCCATGAGCAGCACCCGGCGGAAGCCATCTCGCCAGTCGGCGAACACATTCTCGATAGCAGTCTTCTGGTAGGGTCGGATCGTCAGCATGGTTACACCAAAATCAGGTCAGGAACCGGCACAGGTTCGTTAACCGGTCTCCATAGATGCAGAGTATAGGGATGGATGTTCACGTATCTGGACTTGGCCGGGTGATACTGGATCACGGTTTCTTCCCGCTCCCAAAAAAGATCCTTGACGTAGCACATCTCTTCCCACGTAGGAGTCCGCTTTTCATCGAAGGGATGGACGGATACATGCTCCCAACCCATTTCGTCGGAGACGATCACAAAAAGGCGGCTGCTGCGCAGTTTGATCCCGGGCAGCAGGAAAGCACCGTTATTGCCATCGCTGGGGGCCGATGCATACGGCCCGAAACGGATCCGGTATTTCTCGATTTCTTGATCAGGCTTCGGTTTCATCTCCGCTCAACCTTTCGCGCGTCTTCCTTTAAGAACTGCTGCGGGGACTTTCGCGCGGGTTGCTTTAATTAATTAATTAAAGCAACCCGCGCGAAAGGTCATCACAGCAGGGCATAATTGCTCGCTTTGGGCGTCCCCCCTTGGGGGCAATCTGATCAGCCTGCCAAAGATCGGGGAATGCCTCGAGAATTGCATCCAACCATTTCCAGCGCCGGACCGTGGTTTCCGGGAGACCGGTCGCTTCAGCAATATCGTCATACGTAACGGGCAGACCCTGATCATGGCGATCTCTGAGCCACACAACCAGCTTCATCCAGGCTTCCCAGTTCGATATCCCGCCGGGAATATCTAATATCTCTCTGGGATCCTCGTAGATGCCGTCAAGGATCTCGCTTGTTGGGATGCTGGTCAGGACATAGATCGGAACGTCGCGGGAGATCGGCCGGAAGCGGTGAATGGCCTGAACGATTTCCTGTTCACGGAAAACGTCCGCCATCGTATTGAGATCACGATCGTTCCAGAAGCCGGAGATCATCCGCCAGGCCTGACCACGTTCGTCAAAATAAACGTACGGTCTGAGTTCCTCACCCCGGGCTGGCTTCAGCTGCTTATAAGCACCGTCACGTTCAACGAGCGTGAACGGCCGGGTGCGCATCGGATAGAGGATCTTGACAGCCTTCATGAGATCGGTGTCCTTCGGCTGTGGAGCTCCAACTACGAAACCGGCATCGCAGTCCAGGAGATCGTTCGATCCCCGCTGGTTGTGAAAGTACAGCACCCGCCCAGCACCGAAAAACTCTTCAAACTCTGGGACCGCGTCCATAAAAGTGACTGCGCCAGGCCGCTTATAGTCTTTTTGAGCCGAGATCCATTTACACAACTGCAGCGCCTCCAAACCGTTCTTCGACAGGCGCTTTTTCTTTGCATCGCCGGGGACCTTCTCGATCATCGTTCCGATCCCGTTCAACCGGTTGACGATCTGATAGATCCGTCCTTTCCGCTTCACATTGGGCGCAAAAGTCTCAATGTTTTTGCCGAAGATCTGGCGGTAGATCTGCTCGTTGCCTGTGGCATCGAGGATCACCACTCTGGCCGGCAGGCGTTCCCAGGGCTGTGCTCGCTGCAGCAGATCCATTCCACGCGGCGAGATAATGACTCGTTCAAGCCACTGCTCGGCGCCTTTCTCCCATGCCTGCCATTCCTGGACCAGGAGCGTCAAGAGATCTTCCAGATACCAGTAAGGAACCTGCTTCACGTCCTCCGGCCGGGAAATCCAGGGTATGGCCAGCTTTCCGTCGTATAGATCCTCAAATTGGGCGTAAACGTCCTCCAGCAGCGGACCGATCAGGTCAAGAAGAACCTTGCCTTTATAGGTCTCACCGGTGGAGGTCAACTGGGCCAGTTCCTGCGTAAGTTCTCGCAGGGGACCAACGGATCCAGGAAGATCAAGACCTGATGATGGGATGTGTCTGGGGGAGATGAATGCTTTGAGCGGCAGTTCGTCGATAAAGGCCAACCAGTAATTAGAGATCTGCATACCGAGAGCAATGTGATTGTGAACGCCGGCGACGATCGGCTCGGTTCGATACTGCTGCCGGCGGTATTCGCAGTTCGGTTTGTACATCGGGCACAGCCGGTCACACAGCGCCATCGCGTTGTACCCCTTCTGCGTCCACACGGTCATTTCTTCCGGGTACAGGCACATCGTGTTGCCTGTGGCCGGACTTTCCGCGTGGAGTGCCAGCCAGTGGTACCAGAGCGACTCCCGGAAGTGCGGGAAATTGGCTAGCGTTTCGAAGTGCGCATGTGTCGGCATTGCGTACAAAATCCTTGTCCCGTTCTCAGCAAACTGTTGAGCAATTTCGACAGCCAGGTGGGTTTTTCCTATTCCCGGTTGAGCCCGGATCAGGAGTACCCGGTTTGGCCTTTTTTCGTATGCATAACTCCAAATTTTGTCTGTGATCGCTTTCCTGGCTTCCTCGACACTGATCGCCGGCTGGTAAGGTGGATGGCCTGGCCGGAACTCCAGCCGGTAACGTTCCGGCATGGGAGCTGGTGGAGGTTCTGGCGGCGGATCCCATGTTTGACGACTCCAGTAATCGCGTTCTGCGCGAATTCGTTCGACGAAAGCCGCGATCTGGCGAATACCCGTTGATTGTGAATCCATGTGACGCTCATGGTGTCCTTACGCCGGCGGGCGGGCGAAGGCAGCCGCCCGCCGGCTACAAGAAAACCGCCTAGAATGGGATCCAGTCGTCTGGCTGTGGTTCAGGTTCTAAAGCGGCTTGAGCGCTAAACATATCATCCAGGTGCTGCTGGTAAGCTGCCTCCTCTTCCGCCTCGGCCGCCGGATCGAAGCCGTCGAGCATCTGTTCTTCGATTTCGTACTCGACTTGTTCATCAAAGAGCCGGCCGTCTTTGCTGTGGTGATCGCCCCGCGGCCGGCCTTCTAGCGCCTCGACCTGGCGCAGGCGGATCGACCATTCCGCCGCCCGGCGCTCCGCTTCGAGCGCCTGGATCCGGGCTTCCAGCTCAATCAAAGCCCGGTGTGCGTCATTGGCTTTTTTCACAGCTTCCTGCAGCTGTGCATCCTCTGCGAAGGTCTGATCTCGAGCAACGTCACGCTGTTCTGCGTTCTTTCCCGGCCAGCCGTCGGCCGGAGTCAGCTCGAGCTGGCGAGCATGGATGTCCTGTTCTGCCTGCCATTTCAGGAGGTTTGTCTGTGCCCGGGTCTGGTACAGTTGGCCCAGGGCGGAGGCAATTTCAAAAAGCCTGTTCATAGATTACCTCCAATGCGATTTCCAGAGCGTGATACTGCCGATAAAGTTCTATGGCCGTGGCATCCCCAGGCAGTGCTGGAAGTTGATCCTCCGAAATACCTTCCTTCTTGGCCCGGTTGAACAACTCGGACCAGAGTTTCTGATCTTCCTTATGCGCTCGTTCGAGCAGGTATTGAGCCGCCTTCTTCGCTTTGGGATCTTTTGTGAGCTCGACTACTTTGGCCAGCTGATCATCCGTCAGTTCACCGAGTTCAAGCAGGTCGCCGGTCTTTCCGCTCTTGACCGTGTACTTCACGGCCTGCAGAAGTGTCGGCTCCGGAGGCGGTGCCATCTGCTTGTGGAACTCCGGGCAGTTGCTGGCGTGGAAACCGTCGAGCTGACCACAGCTCGGGCAGCGGTCTTCTTCAACTGCCGGCGGGCTCTCGATATCGACGATCTCGCCAGTAACCGTGATTTCTTCGTCGCCGTTACCGCCTGGGAGCTGCGCAACCGGCTGGGTGCCAGGATCGAGCTGCATCTGCGCAGCGTGCGCCATCTCGATCTGGAGCTGTACCCAGTCAGCGGCCGGTTCCAATCTCACCAGCCACTTTGTGACACGAGAGCGTTTGCCGGCATTCTTGCCGAAACCCGGAGTCGAGATCGACTCCTGCACTCTCCGTAGGTAGAAGAGCACGCCTCTCAGGCCAAGCTCATTACCCCGCCGGGCGTCATACACAGCGTGCAGCGTCTGCAGGATCCCAATTATGTCGTTCTTGGAGTGAGTCTCCATGGTGACGTACCCGACGAACCCGGCCTCGATCAACTCAGGAATAATCACGTCCAGACGGCCGACAGCGTCGTTGAGAGGATCATTGTCCTTATGTCCGCCGGCACAGGGTCGGGAACCTGTCACGTATTTGTCGCCTTCCAGCCATACGGTCATGGTCTGACCGTCACAGCGATGGACCAGGCCAGTTGCTCCCCAGATCTCGCACCAGGTCGGGAAGGCCCCCTCCGGCGTGGCATGGGGGATGTATATAGAAATCGACCGGGGCTCTTTCCCATAGGCCTGCTCGAAAGCCGCCTGAATCTCAGGCGTCGCACCGACAAAGCGCCAGTGGTCGAGTTCCGGACCGACGCCGGAAGCGGTTTTCTCGCCGCCTTTGCGCAGCTTCCCCAGGCGGGGAAAGCGGGGTCTGATCTCGTCAGTAAGTCCACGGATTGGCATAGTTAACTCCCGTTGTTGTTGGCATCGTCGCCTTTTATCTCTACCGGCAGGCCGAGGAAGATCTCCTCGACCTTCATGTTGGCCTTCTGCACCAGGGGCAGGCTCTGCGCTTTCACGTTGTTCTTGGCCATCTCCCACAGGTCTTTCATCACCTGGGAGAGATCCTCGCCTTCCTCGATGTCGGCCCAAATTGTGCAGTCGATAGTCGCCGAGTTAAAGTCACCTAAATTGAATTTGCGACCATAGGTGACGGATACAGTTTTTACGACTGGCATGATGTCCTCCTGTGGTACAATCGAAGAAACAGTGTTGGTTCTGGGCCCCGGAGGTTGCCGCCTTCCGGGGCCCTCCTTCTAAGTTAACAGAAGCCAGCCGACGGCTCCGCCAATGATGATGGCAAAGAAAATCCAGAAGAGCTGGCGCAGGATCTGGCGCAGGCCCCAGGCGGCGAAACCGGGGATCTCCTCTGGCGGCAAATTGCCGTCTTTGATGTCCTTCAAAATTGCTTTCATCATTTCCTTCCTTTCACAACTTGGTTCCAACTAATCCACGGTTTGCACGTGGTATCTCATCTCTTGGTAACGTCACCACCTGGACGCCTGGTCCGAACGTCTTTTCCTTCACGGTCTCAGGTGGCGGCACATCTTCTTCCTTCGCCCGCTTGGCTCGCCGCCTGTGGGCATTCTTCATAGCGCAGGAGCGGCAGCGACGCCCGGTTTTTGTTTTCTTTCCGCAGTCCGGGCAGGAAAGGATTGCGACCGGCTCGACGGGTGCAGCTATGTATCGCACGTGGTCGGCCATAGTCGTGAGCAGCGGCTTTATGGATTCATCCTCGGTGGTCACCTCGAATACCATTCGGGTGGAAAACTTCGTAAACGGCCGTAGGCTATCGAAAAGCTGATCGAGATTGTCAGCGTTGTGATCGGTGATCGGGATGTAGAAAACTGTCATGTAAGCCTCCTGAGAGATCGGGAACCCGGCTCACAGTTGAAGGGAAGTTACCGGCCCCCCCCTGCGAGATCATTCTGTGAGCCAGGTTCCTTTGGTGGATCACCTCCTTTCCGGAGGTTTTAGAACCCGGGCCATTGAAGAATCCACGTAAGATCGGACTTCCTCCTTTCCTTGGGGAAAAAGTTTTGTCCGCAGCCCGGGTCCAGGGGAGCGGGCCGGAATTGCACCGGCGGCGATGCTTTAGGCTTGGAAACAGGATCCGTGGCCTGCGGATCTCTTCGGTCAGCCAAGTGAGCCGCCTAGTACATCGCAGCGATCTCCCTGCACGTCTTCGTGCCACCGCCCCGTTGTGAGGTTCTAGTAAGGTTCTGGCTAGTCAGCTGTAACCAGTGGAACAAACATCTGGTAGCAGGTCACCTCTGCCTGATAAGGCAGCTCAGCAACCGGTTCGCCGCTGACTACGCCATCCACGATGTTGATTTCGCCGCTTGCGCAGGGTAACTGTCCGGTCCAGATCCCTGCGCTTCCAGAATGACCTTCGAACCGCAGGGGGACGATCACAGGTTTACCGTTCACGATGACCGCCACCCAGGCCGCCGGATCGATGATCGGCGGCTGGTTTGGCCAGACCGCTATCACGGTCGTTCCGGTCACAACCTGAATGCGAGGCGGCACCCACAGCGATGGCGGCCGGTCTTGGCCGAAGACCGGTCCGTTTGGCAGGACCAGCATCAGCAGGACGGCGATCACGACAAGGGCCACAGCGTACGGCGTTCTCATTGGTTCGCCTCAGTACGTCAGACCGGGATCGATCGCTGGATGGCGATCGGCAGGATCCGGCTCTGGCTCGGGAGGAACCGGCAGCCAGTAGACGACTTCTTCGCCTTCTGGCAGGTAATGGTGGTTCGTGTCAACGAACACACCGTCTTCATTGGTGAAACCCGCCAAGTGAATGTGTCTGGTGGTCAGCATGAACACGGCCTGGTTGGGTTCTGGCTTCGTGATGCAGACCGGGATCCAGTCTCGCTCAAACTCCAGCTGGCGGATCTTCTCTTCCAACTCGGCCAGGCGAGCGCTGTACCGGTCCTCGATCGCCTTGAGCTCATCCTGTGCCCGGGCCAGTGTGGTTCTGGCAGCTCTGAGCTGCCAGTGCAGTGTTTCAATGTCCATGATCGATTTCCTCCCTACCGCCGGCGGTTTACCCGGCGGCTCAGCCTTGCCATTTTTCGGCGGATCTTCGCGTGCCGCTCGTTGTGGCGGCGTTTGCTACCAGGGTGTTTGGTTGGCCGGTTCATCCGGAACTTGAGCCAGAGATTTTCTGGAGTTCCTGGAATCAACGCCTTGGCGATTTCCTCAATCGACCGCATTACTTGACCTCCAGTCTGGATCGTAAGCCTTAGGGTTCTTTCGGACCATCTGCAGGATGGCCAGAGCGGTCTCAAGCCGGTCCTGCCGGATTTTGTCGTCAATCTTTTCTTCGATCAGCAGCGCCATCGCGTCTTCAAGAGCCGCCAAAGTGTTGTACGAGTGATGCTCACGGCCTCTCTTGGCAGCGTCCAGGAGCGCCTGTTTGCGCTGCTCTTCCTTCTGGTGGAGGCCTCTGATCTCTCTCTCGAGGTCAGACAGCCGTCCGAAGAGACGATCGAAAAATCGGTAGACCAGTAGAGTACCTACGATGCCGGCGATGATGGCGCCAACAATGCTCAATGTGAAAGTGATGGTAGTGATATTCACAGCGCAGCTCCAAGTAACAGCAAAGCGATGACAGCGAGTACGACGATCGAGATCAGGATCAGGGCAAATCCGACTTTTGCGGAATTACTCATCGCATCTCCTCCCCAACCAAGTTCTGAAGTTCTGACAGATCTTGGTTGTCGTGCTATTCTGAGTGTATGGATGATCCGCATCCACACACTCGGGATCCACCAGGCCGAACCGCCGCAGATAACCGACGAATTCGGTGGAGCTCATGCGGTGACCGTTCTGGTCTACCCAGGAGTCCCCCTCCCGGCGATAGGTGCGAGCAGTCTCGCCCACGCCGATGGTTACCGGCTGGCCTTCTTTGACGGCCCGTGTCCGGTATGCTCGAGCCTGGTGCCGCTTCTGGCGGATGGAGACCTTCTTGCCCCGGCCGCCGCTGTCACCACGGCATTTAGGACCCAGTCCAATCGCGATTGAAACTGGATCCTTCAGGACCCGGCCGCACTTCTGGCATTTCGAGTTCATTGCTGCCCCCACTGCTGCTTGAGTGACGCATCGAGCAGCCGCACGGCTCGACGGATCCGCCGGGCGATGAAGGTAGGATTGCGGTGGGCAGCTCGCCAGCGGTGAATGTATACAGTCACGCTCACACCAGCCTGGTCAATATAGATATTTTTCCGGGTACGGGTGGGGGTTCGCTCGTTCATAAAGCCACCGCCAGGAAGAGCAGCACAACACCGGCGATGAGGGCCAGGACGGCGATGAGCACTCGCCAGGCTGGCACACTGTGGACAGGGCACGGTCCGTTGTCGCCGATATACTCGAGACAGTTGCACATGGGTTTATTCTGGTTTACAATGGGCATGATGTTTTTCCTTTGCCCTGCCGGGTCTGGTTCGCGGCCGCCCGGTAGGGCATTTGTTATCTGCGGTGTCTCAGCCAGAAATCGTGGATCGCTCTGCGGACCACATCTGACATGCTAGTCTGCAGCCAATTGGCCAGGTCCTGGAGCTGCTGCCAGGTCACCTCATCCAACCTGAGGTGAAACTTTATAGTCTTGCGTGCCATGAGCTTTATCCCCGCCGAACACCTGCGCATGCTTTTCTTTGATCATGGAGCGGATCATGTCGGACTGGGTCCGAACAGTGGCGGTAGCGAGCTCTTGGAGCATGCGTTTTTCCTCTTTGGTCAACCGGATGTAGGTCGGTGTGTCCTTCTTCATATCTCCTCACAACTTAGTTATATATCATAACTTAGTTATAGTTTACTCCGAAATTATCAATTGTCAAGTACTAAAACAAAACTGATATACAATATGTGCGTGGACTTTCACGAATGGATCACGAGGAAGTACGTCGAATGGCGCGGCGATGCCATCGGTAACGAGAGATCAGTTACCGAGTTCGCTGCGTGGATAGGCGTCTCGCAGCCGCTAATGTCGTCCTGGATGAAAAAAGGGGGGAAGATTCCGCGCTCGAAAAAGGCAATAGACGCGCTGTCTAAGGCCTTCGGCTTGGAGGTGTACGATGTGCTGGGCCTGCCACGGCCGGACCCGCTCGACGAGATCGAGCAGCTGCTAGAAACCCTGCCAGAACAGCAGCAGGATCAAGCGCTCGATATAATCAGTCAGTGGCTTGAAAATTTACCGGAGCAGAAGCAGGATCTGGCGATAGAAAAAATGGAAAGCATATTAGCCAGGCGCGCTGGCTGGAGACGAACGGGTAGGGGGCTCGTAGATCCAGGTCGATGAGCGTTCTCCCTGGCTGAGAACGATTTTTCCGTTCGCCACCACCTGGATCATCAACGGACCGAAAACATATTCTCCTGGTTCAACGGTGCCATTCTCTATCCCCCTGATCAATTCTGATAGAGAAATTTTCATGATGATGCAGCCCTCGATGTTCTTTAGCAATTTCGACGCCGGTACTTGTCTGAAAAAACGTTCTGGTGGCAAAAAAATTACGTTTTGTGCGGACAAACCCAACTTTTTTGTTATTTCTATATTAGCACAAACATTCTAATTTTCAAAGATGTTGCGGGAGGAATGTTCGGGGGAATTTCGGGCTACCCCAGATGTGACGATGGGAGTTACATCAGAGCGGATCGCCTTTGTTCGGTGCAGTGCAGTCGTTTATCTGAAATTCGCCAGAAAACCACCCCGCTTCAGCGGGTGGTAGTTCACATAGATTTGTTCTACTCTGCATTGGATCAAGTGACGGCTGCTACCTATGCTCAACGAATTGACAAGAGACTTTCTGATCTAGTATGTAGATAGCAGAAAATAACTCTGTTATTTTTTATAACTCGGTGATACACTAGACATAGTAGACACACAATCGACCAGCAGGAAGGAAAGTGTTACTATGGCCGAGTTGACAACGGAATATTTAAAGCCGGCACAGGTGGCAAAGGCGTACAATATCTCACTGTCGACGCTCCACCGGCTGCTGCGAGAGGGGACGATCCCCAGCGTCCGGTTCGGGCCCCAGACGGTACGGATCCGGCGCGAGGACGTCGAAGACTATATAGCCAGGCAGTTGGCAGGGAATCATGGCCAGATCAAAGGGTGAAGGAACGATCTATCAGCGGCCGGATGGATATTGGGTTGCCCAGGTGACCATCAACGGCCGCAGGAAGAGCAAGGTTTCGAAAAAGAAGTCTGTTGTACAGGCCTGGCGGAAAGAAATGACCGCCAAACTTCAACAGGGTTATCAGGGTGCCAGCGAGACGCTGGGAGAATACCTGGAGCGCTGGTTACCCAGTAAGAAGAACTCATTAAAGCATAACACCTACGCAAATTACGAGCTCAATATTCGCAAATACATCTTGCCTGAATTAGGTAATGTGAGGCTCGAAGACCTCACTGCCGATCTGGTCCAGTACGTCTGGGATTCCTATATCCAGGACGGAGTGGGTGCGCACACGGTCATCAAGGTGCATAACATTCTGCATGCAGCACTGAACCGGGCGGTCAAAACCGGCCAGATCTGGC
>Ga0134093_1000959_pt1 | contig 31283 bp, 21 predicted proteins | sample 4_1taG_FD_94452 | JGI IMG/M metagenome (GOLD analysis project Ga0134093, IMG submission 94452) | Switchgrass degrading microbial communities from high solid loading bioreactors in New Hampshire, USA - 4_13_20_68_A1 metaG | ecosystem: Engineered > Bioreactor > Semi-continuous > Anaerobic >...
ATGGACTTTCTTATTATAGCAAATATGGATAAATTATGCAATACTCAAACTTGGTGACCCATCGGGGACTCGAACCCCGGACACCTTGATTAAAAGTCAAGTGCTCTACCACCTGAGCTAATGGGTCGTATACATAAAAATGGGGTGAATGGTGGGACTCGAACCCACGACCTCCAGGGCCACAACCTGGCGCTCTAACCAGCTGAACTACATCCACCACTGATGGTGCGCCTGGAGGGATTCGAACCCCCGGCCCACGGATTAGAAATCCGTTGCTCTATCCGGCTGAGCTACAGGCGCTTATTATTTAATGGAGCGGGTGATGGGAATCGAACCCACGCGGCCAGCTTGGAAGGCTGGAACTCTACCATTGAGCTACACCCGCATACCTTCGACAATATGTAAGTTTAGCATATTGTCGAAGGTTTGTCAACACTACGCGCAATGCCTTTTTATCAGCCATTAACAACATTTACAGATTCTTCAGACAAAAATCTCTTTAAATTGTTCATTGCTATGTCTAATAATCTTTACCTGGACTCGAGGTTTTTAACATTCAAAAGCCGCGCTTACCAAGCGCACCTAAAAAATAGTGGTTTGGAAATTAAATTTCCAAACCACTATTTTTGGTAGCCCTAAGGGGATTCGAACCCCTGTTACCGCCGTGAGAGGGCGGCGTCCTAGGCCGCTAGACCATAGGGCCATTTTAATGGCTGCGGGACTAGGATTCGAACCTAGACAGCATGATCCAGAGTCATGAGTGCTACCATTACACAATCCCGCAACGCACTAACAGTTATTATTCTAGCATAATGTTCTAAAAAATGCAATAGGGCGACCAAGTTTCATATACTCGAAACACTTCCAAGCATATGCCAGCTTTGATCGCCCATATCCAGTCTGTTAATCAAATTATCATTTAACAACGATATTTACTAGTTTATCCGGCACCACTATAAATTTTATAATATCTTTACCTGCTATAGAATTTTTAATCTTAGGAGAGGATAGGACTATGTCTTTTAGCTCTTCCTCACTTGCTCCAGATGACACCATTAGCCGATCTTTGAGCTTGCCGTTTATCTGTATCACTATTTCGACCTGGTTCTTTATAAGAGCATCAGGATCATACGTAGGCCATTGTTGCAAATAAAGCGCTTCACTATGCCCTATCATATGCCACATCTCTTCAGCAATATGTGGAACAAATGGGCCCAGAAGAAGCACAAGCGCATTTATGGCCTCCATCATAATAGGCGATATGCCGTCATATTGGTACATAGCATTCACCATTTCCATTATCGCGCTTATAGCAGTATTAAAGTTATAACGCTCCTCTATATCCTCGCTAACTTTTTTTATTGTATAGTTAAGTATATAACGCAGTTCTCTATCTTCGTCGTTTAAGAGCCGTGAATCTTGTTTTGGCATACCGCTTTTAACCCATTCTTTTACTTTTTCCGCATAATCCGTCACTAGCCGCCATACCCTATTCAAGAAACGGAAACAGCCCTCTACCCCTTGATCGCTCCATTCAAGGTCTCTTTCAGGTGGTGCAGCAAACAATATAAATAAACGCGCTGTATCCGCGCCATACTTTCCCACAATATCTTCCGGGCTAACTATATTGCCTTTAGACTTAGACATTTTTGAGCCATCTTTCAGCACCATACCCTGAGTTAAAAGATTTACAAAAGGCTCATCTACATTAACGAGGCCAAGATCGTATAAAACTTTAGTAAAGAAGCGTGAATACAAAAGATGTAATATAGCATGCTCTACGCCGCCTACATATTGATCCACAGGCATCCAATACGCAGCTTTTTCTTTGCTGAACGGCTGTTTATCGTTACGCGGATCGGTATAGCGCAAATAATACCAAGAAGAGCATACAAATGTATCCATGGTATCTACTTCACGTCTAGCCGGGCCACCACATATCGGACATGCGGTATTAACAAAGCTCTTAGATGTTGCTAAAGGCGATTCACCAGTTCCAGTAAATACCACATCCGTTGGAAGTTTCACTGGCAGTTCTTCTTCCGGTACAGGAACTTCTCCACAATTTTCACAGTATATTATAGGAATTGGCGCACCCCAATAGCGTTGCCTAGATATTAACCAATCCCTCAATTTATACATAACTTTACGGTGGCCTATGGCATTTTCTTCTATATACCCTATTATACGCTCAGCCGCATCCTTATTGTTCATACCATTAAATTGGCCAGAATTAACCATAATGCCGTCTTCTTCATAAGCTTGCGTTAATTCAAAATTATTATCACTGTTGCCCTGCGGCTTTATAACTTGTATTATAGGCAAACCATATTTTTTAGCAAAATCAAAATCCCTGCTATCATGAGCCGGTACACCCATAACAGCACCTGTCCCGTATTCCATTAAAACATAATTAGCTATATATATTGGAATACGCGCCCCATTAACAGGATTAATAGCATAACGCCCTGTAAAAACGCCTTCTTTTTCAGCCTCAGTGGACGTTCGCGTTATTTCATCAAGCACTTCAATTTTTTTCTGGAAATCTTTTACTGCTTTATAAGAAGATGTCCCTTTAGATAGCTTATCTACTAACGGATGCTCCGGAGCTAATACTACAAAAGATACGCCGTATATCGTATCCGGTCTAGTAGTAAAAACCGTTATTTTCTCATTCTCTATGCCTTCTATCGCAAACGACACTTCAGCGCCGTAACTTTTCCCTATCCAATTGCGCTGCATGTTTTTTACTTTATCCGGCCAACCATCTAATTTGTCTATGTCTTGAAGCAATCTTTCTGCATAAGTTGTTATCTTGAAAAACCATTGCTCAAGCTCTTTTTTTACTACCGGCGTGCCACAACGCTCGCAACAGCCGCTAACCACTTGTTCATTAGCCAAGACAGTCGCGCATGACGGACACCAATTAACCCTTGCCTTTTTTTTATAAGCCAATCCATTTTTATATAATTGGAGGAAAAGCCATTGTGTCCATTTGTAATATTCGGGATGACATGACGCCACTTCCCTGTCCCAATCATAACTTATTCCAAGGCGCTTCAGCTGATTGCGCATACTATGTATATTATCCCACGTCCATTTACTCGGTTCCACTCCATTTTTTATAGCGGCATTTTCGGCCGGCAGGCCAAATGCATCCCACCCCATGGGGTGTAATACATTATATCCGTGCATGCGCCTGTAGCGGGCTATAACATCTCCTATGGAATAGTTCCGGACATGTCCCATATGTAATTTTCCGGAAGGATATGGGAACATTTCTAACATATAATATTTAGTTTTATCAATATCCTCCGTTGCTTTAAAGGCCTTACTGCTTTCCCACTCCTGTTGCCATTTATCTTCTATAGCTTTGAAATCATATATCAATTGCTTTGCAACCTTCCTCTCACTTGTTAATTATAATCTATTATCAATAAATGCTTCGGGTCAATACCCGAAGCATTTGAAAATCAGCAATATATCACAACTTATTGGCTAAATAAACATTATCGCCATCATCCCACAATCTCTCCAAGTTATAAAATTCTCTTTCTTCTTGGCGAAATATGTGAACCATTACATCTCCATAATCCATAACTATCCAACAACCATCTCTGTAGCCTTCCAAATGCCTTAAGCGCACACTTTGCTCATTCATCTTTTCTTCAATATAATCGCATAATGCTCTACTTTGCACCGTTGATCTAACGCTACATATCACGAACTCATCAGCTATAATAGTCAAATCCGCTACATCCAATATAACTATGTTCTGCGCTTTCTTATCATCCATCATGCTCTCTATCATGAGAGCCATCTCTTTTGAGTTCAACGCCAAAAATTCATTACCCCCATAACAAAATAATTAATTTGAATTTCTATATAATATTATACATCCTTTTACTTTAATTGCAATCCTGGCACCGTAAATTTTGCTATATTATAAATAATGTGGTAATATACGGTTTTTTGAACGTTTATGTCGGATTATTGTATTTTATAGCAAGACAATAATCACTATAATAAATTTATAATTTTAAAATTATAGGAGGAGAAAACGGCTATGAGAAAAAAATTATTGGCTTTTTTATTGGTAACGGCGTTGTTGCTGACATTTACACTAGTTGGTTGTAGTAACAACAGTGACTCATCTCAAAACAATGATTCATCCAACGATAAAAGCACCAATGGAACATCCGATTCATCAAAAGGTACGAGTGACCAAAAGGTTACTTTACGCATCACATGGTGGGGTTCACAAACTCGACATGACCAAACTTTAGAGGTTCTAAAAAGTTTTCAAGAAAAATACCCGAATGTGACCTTTGAACCTGAATATACTGCATGGGACGGCTATTGGGAAAAAATAGCTACTGAAGCCGCAGCTGGAAGTTTGCCAGACATATGGCAGCAAGATTATCAATATATAAAACAATACGCTGATAAGGGCTTGTTGTTGGACATGAAGCCATATTCCGACAGTGGTAAATTAGACTTATCAAATGTTGATGAAAATAGTATAGTAGGTGGTATGATCAACAATAAGCTGGTTGGCATAAACTTAGGCAATAACTCCTTGTGTATGGTCTATGATCCCGAAATATTTAAGCAGGCTGGAGTATCTGAACCCACACCAGAATTGACATGGGAAGATTATATAAATATGGTAAAAACTTTACATGAAAAAACGGGGATATATGGAGACGAAAATATACCTGGCAACTACTTCCATGGGTTTGCTCATTATATAAGGCAACATGGTGAACAATATGATATATATTCTGAAGATGGTACAAAATTGGGTTATGACAATGATAAATGGTATGAAGAATTTTTTAGCATGGAGCTAGATTTAGTAAAAGCCGGAGCCATACCCTTGCCCGAGGTAAGAAATGAAATAAAATCTGTGGAAGAAAGTTTAATTGTCTCCAAGAAGTCTGCCATGCTAGGTGCTACAAATAGCAACCAAATAATAGCTATACAAAAAGCTGCTAATCGTCCTTTAAAAATGGCTTTGCTGCCAAAAGCAAAAGATCAAGCAAGAGAGGGACAATATGTAAAGCCGTCCATGTTTTTCTCCATTACACAATATACCAAGTATCCAGATCAAGCGATAGACTTCGTTAATTACTTTATAAACGACATGGATGCTAATAAAATAATGATGGCAGAACGCGGAGTGCCGATTTCTTCTCAAATACGAGAAACTTTAAAGCCTTCCTTGCCCGATGCTCAAAAACAAATGTTTGATTATATGGACATTGTATTAGAAAATTCTTCGCCTATAGGACCTCCTCAACCCGCAGGGCATGCAGAAATAGACAAACTACTAAAGTCCTTAGAAGAACAAATATGTTACCAACAAATAACTCCCGCTGCCGCGGCAGTAAAATTCAGAGAGGAAGCTAACAAAATTCTCTCCCAGAATGCTCAATAACATTTATACGTTGCAAAGCATTTAAATGCTTTGCAACAATTCTTTAAATAAAAATATAAAGTTTTAAATTAGGGAGGCCTTATGTATGACAAATGTTGCTAGTAAGGAGAAAAAACAAAAGCGCAAAAAATCAATTGGTAAAAGTGAATACAATAATTTAGCTGGTTATGCTTTTATTTCACCCTGGCTTATAGGCTTTATCATCTTCACAGTATTCCCTATGTTATTGGCTTTATACTTTTCTTTCACAAAATATGATGTTTTATCCGATCCCAAATGGATAGGCTTAGAAAATTATAAAAACATGTTCACATCTGATGATAGATTTAGAACTGCGCTAGGAGTAACCTTTAAATACGTCTTCACAGCAATTCCGTTAAGGCTTGCATTTGCCTTATTTATAGCAATGCTCTTTGTGCAGAACAGGAAACTAGTACCTTTGTACAGGACAGTATACTATTTACCGTCCATAATAGGCGGAAGCGTAGCAGTAGCTGTTATGTGGCGCCAACTTTTCGGAGCTAATGGCGCTCTAAACGGCGTATTATCCTCTTTGGGACTATTAAAAACGCAAATAAGTTGGATAGGCAACCCAAATACCGCTTTGTGGACCTTGATTTTATTGGCGGTATGGCAATTCGGTTCACCCATGCTTATATTTCTCGCCGGGCTAAAGCAAATACCTATAAGCTACTATGAATCCGCATCTATAGACGGAGCTAACGGTTTCCATCAGTTTACAAAAATCACATTGCCAATGCTGAGCCCGATAATCTTTTTTAACCTTGTAATGCAAATAATAAGCGGATTCATGGCTTTTACTGAAAGTTATATAATTACGCAAGGCGGCCCATTCGATAAAACATTGTTCTATGCACTTTACCTTTTCCAGCAGGGCTTCCAATTTTATAACATGGGTTATGCTTGTGCCTTAGCATGGGTATTATTAGCAATTATGGGAATCTTTACAGCACTCGTATTTAAATCTTCCAATTATTGGGTATATTCCGAATCAAAGGAGGGATAATCATATATGAAATCTATTAAGCAAAAACGTATTTTAGGAACTATACTTTATCATGGTTTTATATGGATATTTGGTTTCTTCATGATATATCCAATATTGTGGTTAATTGCAAGCTCATTTAAAGATGAAGCCGAAATATTCCAAAAATCTTATTCGCTTATACCAAGCTCACTCCATTTTGAAAATTACATTCAAGGATGGAAAGGCTTTGGCGATATAACATTCGCTACGTTCTTTAAAAATTCTTTTGTAATAGTTATACTCTCTACTATAGGACAAGTAGCTTCCTCCGCACTAGTAGCATATGGTTTTGCTAGAGTTAAGTTTGCTGGACAGAAACTACTATTTGCATGTATGATCGTAACAATGTTATTGCCATCACAGGTATTGATGATTCCCCAATATATTTTATTTAGTAAATTAGGTTGGATTAATTCATTCAAGCCGTTAGTGGTTCCTTCATATTTCGGCTATCCATTCTTTATATTTTTGATAATGCAATTTATGGATGGAATACCCAGGGAATTAGATGAAGCTGCACGAATAGATGGATGTAATCAATGGGGAATATTTGCGAGGATAATGTTACCTCTGATAGTGCCAGCATTAATTACTTCCTCAATTTTTTCTTTTTATTGGAAATGGCAAGATTTCTTTGGACCATTGCTTTATATAAAGAAACCCAATTTGTATCCTGTGTCCTTAGCCCTGAAGCTTTTTTCCGATCCAGCAGCGGTCACGGATTGGGGAGCTATGTTTGCGATGTCCACATTATCTCTTGTGCCTGTATTCCTAATTTTTATATTCTTCCAAAAATATATCGTAGAAGGCATAAGTACCACAGGCTTAAAGGCTTAATCATATTGCTATTAATTCCGACAGATCGATCTGTTGGAATTAATAGCAATTGATTTTTAATAGCAGGATTAAAAACTATTCAATGACTTTTTATATTCCGATGGCGTCATATTAACAAATTTTTTAAAAACTTGGCTAAAATATTGAGGATTATTCCCAAACCCCACTCTATTAGCTATGTCATTTATAGCTGTTTTAGGCTCGTTCATAATAATTTTTTTAGCTTCTTCTACACGCATTCTAGCTAAAAAGCACGAGAAATTTTCTCCTATTTCTTTTTTGAATAATTTACCCAAATAATCGACGTTTACATATAAAACTTGCTCCGCTAAATAAGTAAGAGTAAAATGTTCGTTTCTAATGTTAAGAGCTATAACTTCTAAAGCCTTCTTAATCATAGGACTGGTTTTGTTATAGCATATAATATAGCTTTCTATATCTTGAGATAAAATAGCTTTTTTGTTAGCGTGATCCTTTTTTATATGCGTTAATATAAATTCTACCTCTTTTTGATTTTCTATGTCTTTTATAACATCCCTCATAACATCCAATATTTCTTTTTCATTACATGGCTTTAATATATAATGTTTTATTCCATATTTCATGGCTTTATTCGCAAATTCAAACTCACCATAAGCGGAAAGTATAACAAAATAAATTGCAGGATAAAGTATTTTTATCCTCTCTATAAGCTCTAAACCATTCATCCCAGGCATTTTAATATCAGTAATAATTATATCAAAATATGTCGCTGCTGCTTTTTCCAAAGCTTCCGTTCCACTTGCGGCAGTCTCTAAGCTTATTCCCAAAGAAGACCAGTCTACTATCATTGAGATACCGTCTCGAATTATGCGCTCATCGTCAACCAACAAAGCTTTATACAATACTTTCACCCCTCTTTACATGGAATAAACATATAAACATGCGTTCCATGTCCTTCTTGGCTATCTATTCTTAAGCCATATTTATCCCCAAAAACAATTTTGAGACGTTTATCTATGTTTTTTATACCTATGCTGTTGCAACTTGAATCAATTTCTTTATTATTTAATTTTTCCAACCGTCCTCTTGATATCCCTGGACCATTATCGCTTACCTCTATGCACAAATCACCATCTGTCATCTTTGACGCTCGCAATGATATTTGGCATGTTTCTTCCATTCTCTCCAGTCCATGGTGTATAGAGTTCTCAATCAATGGTTGCAATGAAAGTTTAGGTATCATTACATAATTATATTCGCTCGGTATATCTACACGAACATTAAGACGATCTTCATATCTATAATGTTGTATGGTTAAGTAATCATTTAATATCGATAACTCATCTTTTAGTGGAATTAGCAAATTGTTGGTATTGACAGAATTCCTAAACAGGTTGCCTAACGACTTTGCCATTTCGGCTATAGGCTCACACTTATTTATCTTTGCCATCCAATTTATAGATTCAAGCGTGTTGTAAAGAAAGTGCGGATTTATCTGAGCCTGAAGAGCTTTTAACTCTGCCTCTTGCATAGTCATATGCTTAATATAATTTTCCTCTATCAATTCATCTATTTTTTTAACCATTTTGTAAAAATTGTGTTGAAGCTCCTCTATCTCATCCCTGCAATCTGTTTGTTTAGCTCTGGGGAAATAATTATCCTTTATCCCGAAATTTCCCTGTCCCACCGCTCTCATCTGTGTAATTAAAAGATTCACAGGCGTAGTAATGCTCCTATATAACCACATCCCGAACAGTATAGCGACGCCAAATGCCAGCATACATACTATAAGCATTATGTTTCTAGCCTCTACAATCCCGCTATATATAGAACTATAAGGAATAGCTATGACGAATTTCCAGTTTGTATAGGGTGATGTCATATAGTTTATTATAACCTTATTATTTTTTGTTTTATTTATAAAATAATCCTCTGTTTGATTCAACTCAAAAAGCCAATCTGGATTATAGGATAAACCATCAGATCGATATATAACAATGTTCTCATCTGATAGTATATACATGTTTGCGGTTTCAAAGTATTTGCTTTCAAGCAATTGGTTTTTATTGAAAAGCTTTGAAGGATATATGTTAAAAGTAAGCACTCCAAGACTTTGAAAAGAAAGATTTTTTACATCGCGAATATTCCTAGCAACCGTTATAAGAGAATTATCTATGTTAGGTTCTAGCCATACTACTCTACCTTGATTGCTATAAGCTTTGTTTTTTATATCAATGATTTGCTCAGTATTTTTAAAAGATAACCTCGTAAGCCCCCAAGAATATTGTTTATCATCATTATCTACGATTCCTATCGAGGCTATATAATCTCTGTATTGCGACCAAGGCCTAATTATATTCTCTATCTCATAAAGAGCAGCATAACGCTCATATGTTGGATTCGCTGAATTTATATTTTTGAGCAAGTTTTGAAATGTAGCATCCGTCGCAATTTTAAATGAAATTTCATCTATTTCTTTTATTTTCGCTTCAATTATATTCGATGAAAGCATTAATATATCTCTAGTTTCTTGCTGAAGCATATTATTATAACTAGAAATAGCAAATTGAAATGCGCATAAACTTATACAACTTATAATAGAAGAGGTAAAAAACAATATAAGAAAAAGCTTCTCTTTTATTTTCAGCTTTCTCAATGCTTTTCTCATGTCCTCCCTTCTTTCTGCGAAAATAAGTAGTACATCCCTTCAATCTTTGTTATCATATTGTATATTTATCATAATTATAATACATCATGCCGCTTACAACAATATGGTATAACATTGTGTTTATCTGCTAATTATTTTCGCTTTAAGAATCTAGCCAACTAAGCATATAATAATCGGACAGGAGACAATAATTATTGTCTCCTGTCCGATTATTATGGATAACTATGTTTAAGCTAAGATTGTTTTCTGTTCACAATCTAACAGCTTTACTTTATTAACATTGCTAAAATCAAAATCGTTACCCTCGGTACCGCTGATATATACATGTTCAAACATTATAGAATTTACATTCTTCAATATAAATCCTCTTTTCCTCATCGGCTCTACATTAAAGCCCATGGCTGGCCTTTCAAGCTTTGCATCCTCAGCAACCTTAATATCGATATTATGAAAAGTTATATTTTTTATAGGCATTTCTGGTAAGCCATATATAAATCCCGCCGCAGAATTGACCCCTTTTGCGGCTATATTGCTAAAATGTACCCCTTTTATAACTGGCGTGCCCTCATTAACTGGACAAACATTCTCGCTCGCTATTAACTCTACGTTCTCATGAGATATACCGCACGAATAAAACATATTTATTACAAAGGGACATACGGTGTCTTCTATTATTATATTATTTGCCCAAATGTCTTCTATTATGCCACCACGGCCTCTGCGCGTCTTTAAACGAATTCCCCTATCTGTTCCCTGAAATACGCAGTTAGAAACGGTTACATTGCGCACATTGCCGCTCATCTCACTACCTATTACTACCCCGCCATGACCGTGAACCATGGTACAGTTTGTTATAGTTATATTTTCACATGGCCTACTAGGAAACCGGCTTTCTGTACCCGCTTTTACGGCAATACAATCATCACCGACATCTATATGACAATTCGAGACATGGACATTTTTACATGAATCTGGATCAATGCCGTCGGTATTAGGAGAATCTCCAGGATTATAAATTTTAACTTTATCTATAATTATATTCTCACAAAATATTGGATTAATGGTCCAGCTCGGTGAGTCTATTAACGTTACGCCTTCAACGCTCACATTCTTGCAATTTTGAAAACCTATCATGCGCGGTCTTGGAAAGTTCAGGCTTTTATTACGATGCTCTTCCCACCATGTCCTTCCTTGACCATCAATAATACCTTTGCCTATAATAGACACGTTCTCTTCATTTTCGGCAAAAATCTGTGGAGAATACGCCTTACAATTTTTCCCTTCCCAAAATGTATTTATTATATCGTACTTATCTTTTTCATCAGAAAAAACCAGCTTTGCTCCGCTATCCAAAAAAAGCGTTATATTGCTCTTTAAGTTTAAAGGCCCTGTCAAAAACACCCCTGCCGGTACAATAACTGTTCCACCTCCCAAATTCTGGCATTTTTCTATAGCTTTAGCGATAGCTCCTGTGTTGAGCGATCTGCCATCTCCAACAGCGCCGCATTCAGTTATATTTATACCGCTCATCATTTCAAATACCTCATTCTTTTATAGCTCCTATCATAACACCCTTTACAAAGTATTTTTGTAAAAATGGGTATACAAATAAAATTGGAACAGTAGCTACTATTATAGTCGCATACTTAACAGTTTCTCCTACTTGTTCTATATCTGCACCTGTGGTAGCACCAGCTGTCATAGCTTCGGTGCTATTTGATATAAGAATTCCTCTCAGCACTAGTTGTAATGGAAATAAGCTTCTATCACGAAGATATATCATGGCATTAAACCACGAATTCCAATGATTTACACCATAGAATAAAATCATTACAGCAACCACCGGCATAGACAATGGAAGAATTATTTTGAATAACACTGTAAAATCGTTTGCGCCATCTAGTTTAGCCGACTCCTCTAAGCTAACCGGGATACCTTCAAAAGATGTTCTCATTATTATCAGATTATATGCGCTTATCGCATTTGGAATCAACAGTGCCCACCGCGTATCTGCCATACCTAAGTTTTTTACTAATAGGTAGGTCGGTATTAAACCTCCACTAAAAAACATAGTAAATGTTATCAAGAACATTATGTGGTTTTTGAAATACACGTTTTTTCGCGATAAACCATATGCACCTAGCGTAGTTAAAAATATATTTATAGCAGTACCTACTGTAACATATATTAATGTATTTTTATATCCTATAGGAATCATAGGGTTTTTAAATACCAATTTATAAGCACCTGTAGTAAAGCCTATAGGCTTAAGCAATAACCCCCTGTGCTGTACTACAGCAGCTGGATCACTTATAGAAGCAAAAAACACATGCAAAAATGGATAAAGGGTTATTATCATTAAAAATACCATTAGTATTAGATTAAAGATATCAAATACCCAATCGCCGATGCCCTTCTTTATATGCATACATTCACCTTCTCACTACCATAAACTTGTTTCAGTTAATTGACGGCTTACATAGTTTGCAACTATAAGCAAAGCAAAATTTATAAGTGAGTTAAACAAGCCAACTGCCGTACTATAACTGTAACTAGCTTCAAGTATGCCCTTTCTATATACAAACGTTGAAATAACATCAGCAGTTTCGTAAGTACTCGGATTATACAGCAGTAGTATTTTCTCAGAACCAACATTAAGCAATTGACCTATCCTCAAAATAAGCATTATAACTATTGTTGGCAATATCCCGGGTAAAGTTACATGCAATGCTTGTTTAAACCGGCCTGCCCCGTCTATAGTAGCAGCCTCATACAACTGTGGATCTATGTTTGATAACGCAGCCAGGTATATTATTGAGCCCCAGCCTATTCCCTGCCATATGTTTGAGGCCACATATATCGTTCTAAACCATTGAGGCTGTATCATAAATGGAATGGATTCAATTCCAAAATAATTTAGTATATTATTTATTAAGCCATCTCTAGAACAAAAGTCCAATATCATACCGCATACTACTACCAAAGAAATAAAATGCGGCAAATAAGTAACAGTCTGAACAGTTCTCTTGAAAATATCGTTTTTGATCTCGTTTAATAATAGCGCTAATATTATAGGCGCTGGAAAGCCGAATATCAAATCATACAGGCTTATAAGCACTGTATTCCGTAGTAAGCGGCCAAAATAATAACTGTCAAAAAACTGCTCAAAATATTTAAACCCAACCCATTTGCTTCCCCAGATCCCTTTACTCGGGCTAAAATTTCTAAATGCTATTTGAGCACCGTATAACGGAACATAATGAAAAATGACATAATAAGCTACAACCGGCAGCAACATTAGGTAAATGTATTTGTTTCTCGCTACGTCTTTTCGAATTATCTCCCACTTACTTATATTAGGCACATTAATTTCAATAGTCTCTCTGTTAGTTAAGTCGGTCATAAGATATTCAACCCCTCATTCTCAAATATAAGCTTGGTTATCAAGAGCAAACGTTTGTGAACGTTTGCTCTTGATAACGTTATTTTGCTATTTTCTGGCATTATATCTGTCTAAAGCCGACTGCTCTATGTTTATTGCGTCATCTATATTCATGCCTTTGAGGGTATTTATATATTCATCAAATTTATCAAGCGACTCTTGTCCCATAATGAACTTATCATGCATTTCCTGAACATAAGTATTTACTTCATTCATTATGGTAGCAAAATCTTGGCTTTCCTCCTCGGTAAGCATTATAGGCGGCATCTGTAAAGATGGATCACAACTCTTTATCCAGGTATCGAGCGTATCCTTCTGTTGCTGATAAACCAGAATTTGTGGATAATAGCGCTTGTCTTGCACAAACGGCCCATTAGATACTGCCATAGCATATCTTATCAAAGCATCCGAAACAGCAAGCCCCTGAGGATTGTGTAAAACCGTATCAGTATACGTGGGCTCATTATTAACCATCTTATAGCTCTCGCCTTCTATGCCAAAATTAAACAACATTTTTCCTTCATCGCTATAACAATAATCCAGCCATTTTACCGCTTCCTTCTGGTGCTTACACTGTGAGGTTATGACCGTTCCAACAGGCTGTACCGCACTTATAGCCATAGGGCCATAGCTTTTGCCTGCAGGGCCAATTGGCCACGGTACACCAGTTAGATCAAACGACGGATCCTTGGATTTCATAAGATCCAAAAATTTCCCCATGTTGCCGCTTAACATTCCATAGTATGAACCGCCTTTATTGCCCGTTACTTTTGCTTCAAAATTCTTGGTGTCCGTAGCCGCGTAATCAGGATCTATAAGGTTCTCCTTATACCATTGGCGCATGGTGGTTAAATAATCTTTATACGCTGCTTCCGCAGGCCCATATTTCACTTTGCCTGTTGACGGATCCCTATAGAAACTTGCTGTAATACCGAAAGCATATTCAAAGTATTGCAGCCTGCTTTGGCCTATTGCTACAAATGGCAGTTCATCGCCTTTACCATTGCCATTCGGATCGTTTTCCTTAAAGGCTGACAGAACATTATGCCATTCATCCAATGTAGTAGGAGCATTTAAATTTAATTTTTTAAGCCAATCTGCTCGCATCTGGAAACCGGAACTTAGTCTCAAAGATTCATCTTCACGTATAAACGGGAAATAATAGTACGAGCCATCATCTAATATGGCTTCCTTGTGCCAATCAGGATGTTCCTGCATAAGTTTGCTAAAATTAGGCGCATATTTGCTTATCAAATCGTTTAGTTTCACTATAGTACCATCATTAAGAAGCTTTGCCGCGCCACCGGTAACAGTACTCCAGTCCCAATGAATTAAATCCGGCAAATCTTGAGACGCTATCATAAGATTAAACTGTTCTTTTTCTTCTCCTACAGGAGGATGAACGAACTCTATGTGTATGCCTGTTAGCTCTTCCATCTTCTTAAAGCAAGCTACATCATTATATGTCGTCATACTCGTAGCCGCTTTAGGATCTAGCGTCCAAAAATATTTAAGGGTTATAGGTTCGGTTGTTATAGGAAGCGTTAGAGCTTCCGGCCCTGAAGATGACGCTTCTGATGAAGAGCCTTCTGTGTCATTGCTGCTTTCAGCATTGTCTTCATTAGTGTTTGCCGTTCCGCTGGATTGACTACAGCCACTGAACAAAGCAATGATCAATACCAAGGCGAGAACCGTTGCCAACATTTTCCTGACATGTTTTTTCATATACCACTCTACCTCCATATAAATGAAATTTTTACCGGGTTTGTTAAGCGTGAGCTAACGAACCCGATTGCATTTATATCTCGATTATAAGGTGAGTAGTATGTTAATTAAATAACAAATTTTATTAAAATATATACAATTTTATTAAAAAGAATTTACAATTTTATGACTCGATGAGCTTTTCTATAGGTGAAGCGTTTCTGAATTGACCAGGCGTAACGCCTTCATACTTTTTAAACGTGCGTATAAAAGAAGCGTCATTGGTATAACCTACTATTTCTGCAATTTCAGCCAGTTTGAGCTGGGAATCTTTTAATAGTTCTTTTGCTTTTTCTACTCTTAGACGATTAATATAATCCGCTATGCCTATCCCCATCTGCGTCTTGAAAAGATGAGATATATAAGCAACGGTCATATTAAACTGCTGCGCTATATCGGTAAGGCATATATCAGTATTAGTATAATTTGATTCAATATAGAGCAGTATATCGTTGCATAACTTCTTAGTTGGACTGCTTTTGCGTTGGTTTATTAACTCACACATTCTATCATACATAAACAGTATGTCTTCCTTTGCGCGGCATGCATTCATGTGGGGAAAGTTCTCGTAAACAATATCTTGATAATCTATATGCATTTCACTGGCTACCTTAATGGCCGTAGAAGCCATATCAAAAAATAAACATTTTATAAGCTCCACTTGCATTTTGTTGTCTAAATTACGCACAAATATATCATTTATCAATCGCTCTGCTTTATTCCGTTCTCCTGCTTTAACGCAGTTTATAAGCTTTACTTCTTCTTCTATGGGATAATAATAGCTTCTATCACATTCGCTCTGCAATAAATCATCATACATAAGAATTTTATGATTGCTGTTAAAGCTCCCATATTCCACCGCTTCTTTAGCTTCGTCATAGCTTTGCCTTATACCAGGAAATCCAGAATGGCTTTCCCCGATATAAAATGACATCGTTAAACCATAATTATGCTCCATAAGCGAGTGCACTTCCTGAATTATATCAATAATACCGCTCTCTTTTTCTTTCATGTTGAACAGCAAAATGTATTCGTTGCCTTCCTCTTCAACCATATTGCTAACGATCTCTGAGCCAGTATCGTTTATTAAGTCATTCACCAAGCTATACATTATAATGCTGCATTTTATGCGCTGATCTTCATTCAATTCCTGAATGTTCGAAGCAAAATAATTATTTATATGCGCTACTGCAACTAAGTAATAATCGTAAGGAAGGTTTATGCCTAAAAAGGCTATCGTTTCCATTATGCTTTCATCGTCTTCTAGCAATTCATCATGCAATAATTTAGATAGAAAGGTATGCCGCAAAACTGGTTTTTGCAATGCGAGTTCCTGCTCTATGCTTTCATTTGCCGATATTGTTTTATCTAGCATTTCTTCTATAATATCATATTCATTACCGATTCCCTGCGGCAAATCTCCAAACTTAGCAGTTATTTTTTCTAAAATCCTTTTTATAGGATTATATTCTCTGCGCGTCATCAAATACGACATTAATATGCCTATAACAATAGATAAAGCAGACAGAATCATGGTGAGTTCCTTTATATACTCGGCTTTCTGCATAAATGTTTTCCGCGGTATTATGGCCATATATTTCCAACCACTATAATTAGAGACTGTATAAGCGATCATGCTGTCCACATCAGCTATCTCTTTATCAAAATAACCGCTTTTATCGGATATTTTACTTAATACATCTTTGATGCTGGCATAAGCAAGGCTATTGCCTACTTCCGCTATAACATTATTGTCAGCATCTAATATTATAGTGCTGCCATGATTTAAAACGTCTATATCGCTTAACAGCTTTATTATATTTTGCTCGTTTATCACAATTCCGACTGATGCCTCTACTTGTGAGTCAAATTGGGCATTCAGTGGAAGTGATCTGAAAACAAGAATTTCATTGCCATTATTATCTAATTTAGATGGCAAATACGAGCCGTAGCTGTATTGGGTCAAGTGCTTCATCCATTCATCATAGCCTATGCTAGCATTTTTAGCTATTTCCTCTTGATAAAAGAAATGTGGATAATATAATCCGCTATCCTTTAAAATTATATCAGTGTTCTTGAAGTATACATACAGCTCGTCTATGAAAGGATTAGTCCCTTTATAGTGAGCAATTTCTTTAATAACACCTAACATATCATAACGTGTATCTTCATTTAAAGGCGCTGTCTTATATAAAAAATGCTGAATATTGCTGCTGAGCGATATGTTGCTCATAAGACGATTTACAGCATCAAGCTGTGCATCTACAGTATTCATAGCCTGATTCAAAGCAGCTATATTGTATTGTTTGGCATCCTCTCTTGCTACACTAACAGCTTGGGAATAAGAAAATACGCCTATTATCAAAGGTATTGCTAAAATGGATATATATGAAAGCATAATTGTCCTAAAAACGCTATTCTTCCTCGCTTTTATATGCATGTTGAGCCTCCCTGCTATGGATCTATTTGTCTATACTTCTATAACCATATTCATCCGGAACAAATATTTCGCCCTCAAATAAGCCTAACAATGTCGTAGTAACTTGCATGGCAATATCATTTGCACCCTTTCTTATATAAGCCTTATCTACATGCCATATATATGGATTCCAACATCTGACACCGATGCTATGATCATTTACATATAATCCTACAGGCCCTTCTATATGTTTATCTTCCAACTTAAACAATATGTCTTTACCGCATGGTAAATCCCATATTGCCTTCTTATAAGTTATCTTACCCGAGTAAAATGGGATACCACAGCCAATAGTATCCATTATCCTTCCTTTCCCCGGTCTTAATGACAATTCCCATCTCTCACCTTCTTTATATGTGTAAAATGCACCGCAAAGATATAGCGGATTAACCAAGCCATCAAAATTGCGGGACGCCTCTACAAATACCTGGATAGAGTTACATCCACTTTTTACCGCTTTCGATATATCTAAAGCGAGGTTGGATGGAAGATAAAATTCCTTCTTCACAAAGTCTTCTGGATAAAAATTACTCTCGTTTACTTTTATATACCATTTTCCATAAATGCTGTTCGGTTCCATAACAAGCCAGATAGGGCACTGCACATCACAGTTGAAGCTATATCTGTAGCTGCATTTTAGCTGGGGCAGCAGCAAATATTTAGGACAGCCGAAGTAACTGTCAATTTTAACTGGTACCGTAAATCGCCCATCGTTTAACTGGTCAATGATAGGCTCGCATATAACATTAGCACAGCCCATCGCATCGCTTGCGTCCTGCTGATATATACTGAGCTCCCATTCTCCCATTCGCAAGAAATTGCTTGCCGTTTCTATTTCCCAATGGCTGTCTGCATCCACATTATATACAGCATCCGCAACTCTTATATCTGAAGTTAAATCCCTGTCATATTCTGAATCTACCTCTAAAAAAATAGATGCATATGGCTCAAATGAAGCGCACAAGTTTATATAATCGTTATCTAAGCCATACTTTAATGCAATGCGTTTATCCTTAAAGCCAAGCTGCCATACGTTTAACGGGGTGCCGGAATATCTGTTTTTCCTTAGCTTTAATATCACATCTTGCTTTTGGCCTGACGTGTTTACGCAAAGATAGCGGTCTTTGCCATCTAATTCGAAATGGGCCGCCAATATATTTTTGTTCTGCCTGCCCTCCGATTCTATCGAGATATCTCGAATCAGAATTTTATCGAGTATAACAGAAATTTCTTTTATATCACTAATAAAAATCGCATTTTTATTGCCAATATCATTAAAAACATGGTTAAACCACTCTCGTTCATAAGCTTCACCTATGCCCTCTGTGGGCAAGCAAGACACCGCTATTATACGGCCATCATTCTCAATATATTCTTTTATCTTTACAAAGCTTGCATCATCCATTCCAAGCATCGGCGGCAATATTAAGGCGTCAAAACATTCATTGTTCAGGAACATCTTATTCCCTTTAATAATCGCTTTGTTCAAAAGCTCAGGGTCTATTACATAAAAATCCCAATGCTGCTCCAAAAGCTCACGCTGCAAATCAGCAAAGTTCTTTTTCAATTCAATTCCCACATCGCGCAAATCGCCCACAGCTATCCAATTGCTCGTTATAGGGTCTAAAAGCAGTATTTTAATGCGTCTTTCGCCTTCAGTGACAAACCGGCTAAGATATGTCACATAATCGCTCATATCTTTCATATAATCCCATGCCGGCATCTGAAAAAATGATGAGGGAGGCGCATCATGCTTAGTTAAGCCATCGGTAGTGTAAAAAAAAGCATGAGGAACAAATGTATTTATTCCTTGTACGCCTAACCAATCGAACATCCATTTCATATCCTGCATGCTCATACCCCAGCCTATGCTATGGAAGCACTCGCATAAGGCTCTTTCCTTTTTATAAAAATGTGCTGCAGAAGCTAATATTTTAGGGTTTGCTCTATAATTCGAGCTTGTAATCTCCGGAAGCGAACCAGCTTTTTGATGTCCAGCGTCAATGCCAGGTATGTCCATATATTTTAATTGACTGCTGCGCAGGATAGGCTTTTCGCCGACATACAGCAAGCCGTTTTCATGACACCAATCACGAATTTGGCAATCAAAGCTCCTTATAAAAGCATCTGTAACTGTGTTAAAGTAATCATATCTAAACCGGTATGTTTTTTCATTCATATATTCCAATAAAGAGGGCAGCATTGGTATGAGCGGATAACCGCATTGTTCATAAAATATATTCGGCAACATGGGCGACCATGGCATAATCTCGCCCATTGGCGCAACCTCATCGGAGAATATGCCTTTGATAGCATGGCCGAATTCACCGCCAAAATGTTTTTTATACCTCTCGTGTGTGGTCTGAATAAAGTACTTGATAGCATCTGGGTTTAAAGGATCTATAAATTCGCCAAAATATTTGAAATGTTTTACAGGGGTTTGTATAAACATATATATCTTCCATCTGCCTAATGGCACATCCCACGACAGCCTTTTTGCAGAATCACCTGTAAAATAACGCTTACGGTTATAATTGGTAAGGCCACTCATCTGGAATATATGTTCTTTTCTTATTATACCGATGTATTCTGATAGATCTGTTGCTTCTTCCCAAATGGTTTTATCAGCTTCCATAGGATATGCGCAGGCCAACACTGTCTCTCCCCACGGCAGTTCTACTTCGATATGCTTAGGCCCATCTACAATAAGCGTTTTATGTTCTAAGGTTTGTGCTTTAAGCTCGGGATGGGCAAGGGTTACTTCACCGCCGCTTATACCGCTAGGATATGGATATTCATCATAGAGCCACACTTCAAGATCATGCTTTTTAGCGGCCTCTATCGCGACCCCCACTTTATAAAACCATTCTTCCGATAGGTAAGGAATCTCCAATCCTTGCCTTGGATGAATGAAAAATCCTCTTACGTTCTTATCAGCCATTTCCTTGACCTGACGGCTTATCTCATCATCTTCCATAGCGCCATTCCAAAACCAAAACGGCTTTAAGCCAAAACTAACATCCATTGAGAGAACACCCCTTTATATTTCTACCAACAAATCACATTATAGCATATAAAACAACATGAAACAAGCAACTACCTCTCATAACCACTCAAAATGTCTGAAGTTTTTTAATGAAATCGGTTTTCCGGATCTTGCCCACGGTAATTTCTTTTCCGACGGCAATTCGTTGTCATCAAAGCATCCCATCAAAGCATCTTCTAAGCCTTTTACGTGAATCAGCGTTGGTTCCCCTTCTTTTATAATCCACTCATCGGGGAAAATAGTTATATCTCTCATTGATAGTTGAGCGCCGTTTATACAAAGCGTATGCGGCAGCGCCGCTTCAGGCGGGCATATCACGGATGTTTTTCCGCGCACAGCGTCTATGGTCGACCAGAGCTTATACATACCTTGGTGTTGAGGTTTGCCATAATCTTTAATACGACCGTCAGTAAAAACGGCTACTATATGCTCATTGCTGTCAACAACAGATGGATTATTATAATATACAGTGCCATTTCCGAACTCATAGCAGAACATTGGCTCAACATTTTCCTTAACGGCATGGCTCGCGTAGAAAAGTATTTCCGCTTCATTTTCCGTATATACTCGCATGGCCGCTGTATCAAAATTCTCTATGTCATTCGCTTTATATAGCTCAGCCGTAATTTCCGCCGGTTCTATACTAGAACATAACTGCTCGCCGAGCGCGAAAAGCATGTTGTGCAAAAAATGCGCCGTAGCATTGTTCGCCACGCTGTCCAATACCCACCGTCCGTTCTCATCCCTAATTTTTCCGGCCCAGCCGCGCTTATAATAAGCTGTGTCCCTCGGCCATAAAACCAACGTTTTCAAGCGTTTCGGCCTGCCCAGCAAACCGCTCATTATATCGCGTTTGAGCTGCTGATAGACGGGATCATATGCCCATTGAAAGCCTATAGCCAGCAGCTTGTCTGCTTTATCACGCACTCCCATCATATCGTAAACCTCGTCGACTGTAGCAGCAGCCGGCTTCTCGCATAAAACGTTGCTGCCATAAGATAGCGCAAAACATGTTTGTTCACAATGAAATTGTATAGGCGACGATATTATAGTCAAATCAGCGCTGCGCTCTTTATAGAATGTTTCTAAGGTCGCATATATCGGTATGCCCTGTGCTCTTAACTCGTTCAAGTATCGGCAGCTTTCCGGAAACGGGTCTACGACGCCTTCTATATGTACTCCACGGTTTTTAGCTTCGTCTAACAATGCCCTGACATAATTGTTGCCGTATCCTCCTATACCTGATAAAACGACTGATATATCTTCCATTTCCTCATACCCCCTCATAGGTCAACACCGCTTTTAAAGCCTCTTTTGAAGCCATAAGCCTTAGCGCTTCGTTGGCTTCATTTAAAGACATCGTATGTGTAACCATGCTTTTAAATAACGCCTGATCCTTTGATATCAGGTTTATCGCATCGCACAGGTGCGATGTATCGCTAACCCATACGCCCTTTATCACAGCGTTTTTCTTTACCACCTGGCTAAAGAAATCGACCTGTGAATAACCGGTAAACTGTGCAAAGCCTGTAGACAAATACGTTCCATTTGTAGCCAAAATGTCCAACCCTTCTGCCACAGCATCTGGATAACCAGCGGCTTCTATGACGATGTCCGCGCCTCTGCCCATGGTGGCCTCTAGTATGATTTCCTTTCTTGCCGAAAGCGGCAATGCCTTTCTGTCTAGCACTATATCAGCGCCAAATTTTTTGCATATTTCCAGACGGCTGGCTGTCCCGCCTATAACAGCTATAGGCCCCGCGCCGAGAAGGCGGCCGAACGCTACGGCAAAAAGGCCCAGAGGACCAGGCCCCTGAATTACCAAACTAGAACCCGGCCTTATTTTACACATGTCAAACGCGTGTGCCATGGTGGCGCCAGAACAAGATGCCGAAACCATAGCGATTGGGTCAATATCATCGCTCAGCTTAATTATGTCCGTATTAGCAGATAATATAATATGGCGGGCATAGCATCCATTCAGATGCGGCGGCTCTTCAAACGGCTTGTTTATGCCGTATGTTACCCTGTTGCGGCACAAAGACGGTTCCTTCAGCACCTGGCATTCATAGCAGCGGCCACAGTTTACACCGCGGTTCCATATTATATAATCCCCGCTTTTTAAAGGTTCGCCATTCACGCTCAATTGTTGCCCTTTAATTTCTTCTATATAACCTATGCCTTCATGACCGGGTATCATAGGCAAAACTGCTCTTTTGTCTTCACCCCGCCAAATATGTACATCCGAGCCGCACACACCCGAGGCGGCTAAGCGAACCAACACCTGGCCATCGCTTAAGGCCGGAACTTCGACTTCGGTTAATTCTAGCGGCTCATTGAAGCTTTTTAAAATCATAGCCTGCGTTTCCATGCAATTTCTCCCTCTATTTTTTATCTGACCGACTGGCGCACCACCAATTCGGTATCAAATACTACAGGACGCACATTTCTGCGCTTCTTTATTATCTTTATTAGCATATCCATAGCGCTAGCCCCAAGCTCATAAGCCGGCTGAGCTATTGTAGTAAGCCCCGGCTCCACTATGGATGCTATATCCAAATCATCAAATCCTATTACGGAGATATCATCTGGCACAGATAAGCCTTTATGTTTTATAGCTTTTATAGCGCTGACAGCTTTGGGGTCACTTGCAGCAAATATGGCATCTATAGGCAGATTTTTGTTCAAAAGGCTTAGCACAGCCTGGTATCCATTGTCCTGGTCATCGACATTGTTTATTATTATATTATTATCTACTTCTATATTATGTGTTTTTAATGCGCCTTCGTAACCCTCCAAGCGCTGGCGATATAAATCTATATCAAGCGGACCGTTAATAAAAGCGATGTTCTTGCAGCCGCGACTTATAAGATACTCAGTAGCTTTATAAGCACCAGTTATATTGTCCACCACAACACGGTTGTTACAGCCTTCCATGCTCCTTATCATAAATACTAAAGGAATCCCTTGTTCCTTTAAGTCCAGCAAATGCCTGCTGCTGTCCCTGGCCGTAGCGAATATAAAGCCATCTATCCATCTGTTCGTGAGTTTTTCTATATATTCTTTTTCCACATCTATGTTTTCATCTGTATTGCACAGTATCAGAGTAAAGCCGTTTTTGCGCGCTATATCCTCAGCGCCGCGCGTAACCGCCGGGAATATTGGATTGCGTATATTTGGTATAACAAGCGCCACCGTATTAGTCCTGCCCTCTTTAAGGCTTTTTGCAAGCATATTCGGCTTATAATCAAGCTCCTTTATTGCAGCCCAGACCCTTTGCTGTGTTTGTTCATCCACATGAACCTTCCCGGTTATAGTGCGTGATACAGTGCTTGTCGATACGCCAGCCCTCTCAGCTACATCCTTCAAAGTCGGCATATATTCATCCCTTCTCTATTTGCCATCCGTTAGGACCACAACTTACTAGAAAATAGCGCTGATATTCCGGTAAGGAAGGCATCGGTTCTATGTCGTCCATGCTGTTAAAATAAAGATGAGGGCCCCTGCTCTCTTTTCTCGCCGATGCTGACAAAAGTACAGCAATAGCTGTCATAATGCCGCCGCGCGTTTCAAAATGCTTATATAGTGAGTATCCTTTTACGCAAGGTTTCAGCGACTGCAGGCACTTTACCTCTGAAAGAGCATTTGCAAGCCCGTCCTCAGTTCTCATAACCGATGCTTTTGTACCCATTACATTCTGCAAGTTCTTAAATATTTCTTCATCAGTTACATCGCCATCCAACTGCTTCAATTCTTCTAGTTGCCGTTCCTGATTCAATATATCCTCAGCGTTTAACCTAAGCAGCTTTGCTTCCATGCTTCTTTGCACTGCCGCTATGCCCGCTATTTTGCCAAAAACCTGCCCGTCTAAAAGCGAATTGCCGCCAGGGCGATTAGCCCCATGCTGTCCCCCTGCACACTCTCCGGCTGCAAATAGGCCAGCAATTGCGGTATCAGCACGCGTTCGTATCTTCACTCCGCCTTGGAAATGCTGGGCCGAAGGCACTATTTCTATCATATCGCCGCGTTCGATATCTATGCCTTGTTCTTTGAGCCTTTTGAGCGCATCCGGATTTATTTCTTTGAGCCGCATCAGTGGGCTATTGTTTCTGGATTCATTTAAGCCCTCAGCCTGTACCTCAGACTCATACAGCTTTATATTCTTTTCCGATAATGAATAGAAATCAAATCCTTGCGGATTTTGAGAAAAATCCAGATATACTTTGTGGCCGGCGTTTATTCGCTTAAACACCGCAACATCGATGATATGCGAAGGATGCTCATATGACAGCGGCCAACTCGCACCTTTTTGAAATACCAAATCGTAAACCGCATCGGCCTTAACATAATCGAGCAGAAATTCATGTCCGGTTTCATCCACAAACCTGGGTACAGCCCGCATTATGCTGCCTGAACACGCAAGCTTAGTAGCACGGGAGCACAACCCTATTTGTATAAACTCCATATTGACCAGCGGCGCCCCGCAATCTAGCGCCAAAGCATAGCCATCACCAGTCGCGCCCTGAGGAAACACATTGTCTCTGAATATATTGCCGGCACCACCTGTGGCTAATACAATAGCCGGTGTATTTATGGCAAACGGCCTGTCATCATCTGTTATTCCAAACGCTCCGCGCACGCCCTTATCGCCTGTTGCCAACTTATATATCATGCTATGATCCTTGAATGATATACCTAATTCCATAAAACGCTTGTAGAGCGCTCTTTCTATATCAATAGCCGTATCTGGCCCCGTATAACATGCTCTAGGATAAGTAGACCCATCGGTCAAAAATTGTACTGGCAAGCCGTTTTTCTTTACAAACGGTACTCCAAGTTTGTCTAAATAATAAAAAGCGTCAGCTGAATTTTTAGCCAATATCTCAGCGAGATCGTAATCAGATACCATACCGCCTATCCTGTATATATCATCGGCATGATATTTCCAAGCATCAGGCCCCACAGGGGGCGTATGCTCTAAAGTAGCGTGAAATGCCATGCGATCTGAACGAGCATTGGCTGTAGTGCCGCTTTTGCCAAGCTCTCCTTTCGTAACAAGCAATACCGAAATCTGAGGATTTTGCTCTTTAGCAGCTATTGCGGCCCTTAGCGCAGCCCCTCCTCCGCCTACTACCAATACATCGCAATCTAATATTTCCATATATCTATACCTCGCGCATTTCCACAGCGCCTATAGGACAAACCTCGGCGCACAAGCCACAACCGTCGCATTTATCAGCTATCACCTCATACGGCTTTGTATCATCTTTTATAGCGCCGAATATACACAAAGGAGCACAAATGCCGCAAGCTGAGCATGCATCGAGGATATGAGCTTTTTTATGATGGCGGCGATCCACATCGCGCGTTCCTTTTATTGCACCATCGCTTACTTTGCCTCTAAATTGAGCTATGTTATCATAGCCTTTCTTAAGCATCCATTGCCTGAGGCCGTCATTCATGGCTGTTATTACCTCTGGCCCTTTGAGCATTATAGCCGTGCAAACTTGTACCGTCTTTGCACCAGCAAGTATGTACTTTACAACATCATCGGCTGTTATAACGCCCCCGCTGCCAGAGACATCAACTTTAAGCTTTGGATAGGCCTCGCTTATCCATCTTAAAGCGTAATATATAGCCCATGGCCCGCCATGGCCGGCATAACCGCCATGCAATATCGGTGCCTCCGCCTCAATGTCTATATCCAATCCTGTTAAGCGGTTGAACATAACTACCGCCTTAGCACCGGCTTCTTCCACAGCCTTGGCAATTTGGAGCGGCACTGTTAGCTGAGGGCTTAACTTTACAATTATCGGTATATCGACTTCACGCAGCACCAATTCAGTCACGCGCACGATTTCGCCGGCAACGTCGTCCCCGCCGCGAAATACTATAGAACCATGAGGGCATGACACATTCAGTTCCAACGCTAGCGCGCCGGCTTCTTGCATGAGCGCGGCGTATCGCTTCCACCCATCATCTGTAATGCAATTGATGCTAGGTATTACAGGAACGCTTATCTCGCTTATCGCCCGCTTTGCCTCTTGTGCATATCTTTCCGGACCCCATACGCTAGCCTGCTCATATGAATAAAAGGTAAATGTTCTGTACTTGCCACCAAGATCATGGCGAAGCACCTTATAACGTGGCGTAGGCGCCTGGCGGCATATCTCTTCCTCAAACAATGATTTCATGACTATCGCTCCGATACCATGCTGCTCCAGCCTTTTCATCAACTCAACAGTTTCAGTAACACCCGAAGACGCTGCAACTATGGGCGTCTTTAGTTTTAAGCCTGCATATTCCACCGAAAGATCTAACATGGCGAACACTCCTTTGCAATCGATTGCAATCATTATATCATTTTGATGTTTAATATGCAATAACAATGCCCAAATTTTAACACACAAATTATCACATAAACCTTATTTGCAAGTGGCACTATAATATGAATTACGAATTAAAGCCACATAAAATCACTACTTGCAAAACGTATGCATGCAATATAAAATAAATCGAAACAATAAATAAAGAAATGGGGAAGAATCATGTCACGGCAAGAAATCTTACAAAAGGAAAAAATACTCAGAAACTTTTTGGACCAAAATAACTTAGACGGCATTTTACTATCGCGATCAGCAAGTTTTGCTTGGTTAACAGGTGGGGGAGAAGACTTTGTCAATAAATCCGCGCTTACCGGCGTGGTAGATATTTTATTTGTCAAAGACCACAAGTATTTAATCGCTTCGACAATAGAACAATATAGGGTGCCGGAGGAAGAAGTTGCTAATCAGGGATTTGAGCTAATAATATATAATTGGTATGAAGGTAAAGATGATACCATAGCCAAGCTGACCGCTGGCAAAAAAATCGGCTGTGATATCGATTATAGCAATTTTGAAAATGTATATGAAAAATTAAAACCTCTGAGATATTCCCTGCTCCCTGAAGAAGTAGAACGTTTTGAAAATATAGGCGCTTTTGCAGCAAAATGCATGTACGAAACTGCATTGGAAATAAAGCCGGGTTTAACAGAAAATGATGTGGCCGGTATGTTAGCATATAAGTTAGTATCTGCTGGCTATCAAGTGCCGGTGCTGCTCGTGGCCAGTGACGAAAGAATTTATAGATACAGGCACCCTATCCCAAAAGATAAAGTTATTGAAAAATATGTATTAATAGCTGTAGGCGCTAAACGCTGGGGATTAGCAGCTTCTATGACCAGGCTGATACATTTCGGTCCGCTTCCAGAGGATTTGCGAGACAAGATGAATGCTGTGGCCGCAGTTGATGCCGAGCTTATTTCCTCAACCGTTCCCGGAGCTGATGTGGCCAGCATACTGCAGCGTGCCATCAGAACATATGAAGATAAAGGCTATCCAGACGAATGGAGACTACACCATCAAGGCGGCGCTGCAGGATATGACAACAGGGATTATCTGGCTACACCACGCACAAAAGAAAATGTAGTTGTAAATCAGGGCTTTGCATGGAATCCGTCTATAACTGGCGTAAAATCCGAGGATACCATAATAACGACTGCTAACGGCATAAAATGCATAACACAAATCGATGATTGGCCAATGATAGATGTAAAAGCAAATGGAAAAATAATATCTCGGCCGGATATATTAGTAAGGTAAGACAATAAAGCTGCGGAAATGGCGTGCTGTTTCCGCAGCTTTATCTTATATTTGCTGTTCTTGATTCAATTCGCGTGACGGAACGGTTTTATAATCTAAATTATGGATGGCTTCTATATATCGCACCGTTCTAGTTCGCGCGCGCATAACAACCGAGTATGTTTTAGCTTTATGGCTGCCGAATCTCACGCCTTTAAGAAACTCCCCGTCTGTAACGCCCGTAGCAGCAAAGATTATATCATCGCTTTGAGCCAAATCATCAGTAAGGTAGGTCTTATTCAGGTCGAATCCCGCATTAAGAATTTTTTGTTTTTCATCATCGTTTCTTATATAAAACCGGCTTTGAATCTCTCCACCCAAACAACGCAGCGCTGCCGCAGCTAATACCGCTTCTGGCGCGCCACCTACACCCATATATAAGTCCACAGGATTGTCGTCCAAAGCAGTCGCTATTATACCAGCTACATCGCCATCGCCTATAAGCTTTATTCTAGCTCCTGTTTGGCGAATTTCTTGTATTAAATCAGAGTGCCTGTCTCTATCTAATACCACCACTGTAAGATCACGTATTGATTTGTTTAAAGCTGCTGCCGCTACGCGCAGGTTTTCTCTCACGCTAGCATTTATATCCAATTTACCTTTGAGCCACGGCCCACATGCCAATTTATGCATATAAAAACAAGGAATGGGCAATAGCGAACCCTTAGAACCCGCAGCTACTACCGACAGCGCATTCGGCAGGCCGTTAGCTACAAGTCTTGTTCCATCTACTGGATCCACGGCAATATCTACCTCAGTTGCATCTTCTTTCCACTCTCCTACTTTCTCACCTATGTAAAGCATAGGAGCGTGATCTTTTTCTCCTTCACCTATAACAACAGTACCCCGAATATTTATCATATCTAGCATGCCGCGCATAGCATCAGTAGCTGCTTTATCCACCATATTCTTATCACCAAAGCCCAAACACCTGCTCGACTTTAAGGCTGCTGCCTCTGTAACGCGTACAAATTCGAGCGCTATTTCTCTTTGTAGGTCCACATTATACACCCTTTCATATATTAAAATAAATGCATATTTTTATAATGCTAGTTTAACATATTCGGAATAACTTTTTAAATTATATTTATTTGTGATCTTTAATTCGAGCTGCAATTCGTAATTTATATTATAGTGCGCATGTAAGTGATACAAAGCTATAATATTTCACCAGCATATGAGGCTTTGTATCACTTACAGACGAAGTTTTTATAAATTACGAATTAAAGTTCCAAGGATGGAAAAATATGTACAGTCAGCTTTCTATGCTATAATATAAGTATAAACGCATATAAAACAACTGAATAATATATGACGCATTTAATAAAATATCACATGCATATATGAAGGAAGATTATTATAGTGTCTAACAGAAATGGATTATCTATACAAGAATTAGCACAAAACGAAAAATTATTAAACAAACGCATATGGACTTTAGCATGGCCGGCTATGTTAGAACTCTTGCTCATGTCACTTTTTGGCATGGTAGATATGGTAATGGTTGGTAACGTAAATCCCCAATCATTAGCTGCCGTAGGCTTAACAAACCAGCCTACACAATTAGCCTTAGCTGTATTTCAAGCCCTTAATGTAGGTAGCACAGCACTCATAGCGCGTTTCGCAGGCGCAAATGATAACAAAATGGTTAAAGCGGTAGTACGTCAATCTTTAGTTTTAGTGCTCATAATGGGCAGCATTGTTAGCTTATTAGGATCTATCTTTGCAAAAGATATAATATTTTTCATGGGAGCCGAACCTGATGTATTGCCACTTGGCACCATATATTTTCAAATAATAGCTATTGGATGGATATTTACTACGTTAACAATGGGTATAGCAGCCATATTACGAGGCGTTGGCGATACCATGACTCCAATGCGTTACAATGTGATTGCGAATCTGCTCAATGTATTAGGAAATTACATATTGATATACGGCCACTTAGGCTTCCCTGCTATGGGAGTTGCAGGTGCCGCGCTTTCTACAACCATTACACAAGGTATAGCGGCTGTTATGGCGCTATATGCTATATATAAACCGGGCACATTAGTAAGCGTGTCTATCAAAGACAACTATCGCCTAAACAAGGATTTGTTGAAACGTTTACTCAACGTTGGACTGCCTTCAGCGGCAGAACAATTATTGCTGCGCACCGGGCAATTGCTTTTTGTGCGAATTGTAGCTAGTTTGGGTACAGCTACAGTGGCAGCACATCAAATAGTAATGAATATGCTCTCCTTATCTTTTGCACCAGGTCAAGCATTCGGCATGGCAGCTACTACGCTGGTCGGGCAGAGCCTCGGCGGTAAAAGACCTGATATTGCTGAAAAATGCGGTTATGTAGCACGTCGTATGGGAATGTACATAGCTATGGCAATGGCCGCAACATTTTTCTTTTTTGGCTCTTACATTGCCGATTTGTATACAAATGATCCAAATATAATAGCGATGGCTGCAAAATCCATGAAAATAATGGCGCTGGTACAACCTATGCAATCTACACAATTTATATTAGCTGGAGCTTTAAGAGGTGCTGGTGACACACGATGGCCACTTTACTCATCATTTATAGGCATATGGGGGATAAGAATAATATTCGCCAAATTGTTTATAAAATTAGGACTCGGATTAATTGGTGCATGGTTAGCACAAGGATGCGATCAAATATTTCGTTCCATATTTATTTATACCCGTTACAAAACAGGACATTGGAAAAAAATTCAAGTGTAATTTGCCCATAATCAATTAAAAGTGAACTAGAAAAAAGGAAAAGGCCCGGCAGCGGCCTACTCTCCCAAGCGGTTTCCCGCTCAGTACCATCGGCGCTGAAGGGCTTAACTTCTGTGTTCGGAATGGGAACAGGTGTAACCCCTTCGCTGTAGCCACCGGGCC
>Ga0134093_1000960_pt1 | contig 31252 bp, 29 predicted proteins | sample 4_1taG_FD_94452 | JGI IMG/M metagenome (GOLD analysis project Ga0134093, IMG submission 94452) | Switchgrass degrading microbial communities from high solid loading bioreactors in New Hampshire, USA - 4_13_20_68_A1 metaG | ecosystem: Engineered > Bioreactor > Semi-continuous > Anaerobic >...
CAATACTGTCGTCAGCCATATAAAGAGTAACCGTGGTTCCGGTTTTATCCCTGTCCGAGCCGGTCATTTCGTATTCCGTATCTCCGCTGCTGATCCATCGGACAGCCTGGGCTCCTTCCTGGTATGATAACGTATCGATCTGGACTTTATCAGCAACCATAAAAGCAGAATAAAATCCCAGGCCAAAATGCCCTATAATATGCTGATCATCTGTTTTATCCCTGTATTTCTCAAGAAAATCCCTGGCCCCTGAAAAGGCTATCTGGTTAATGTACTTCTTTACCTCTTCGTCGGTCATTCCAATTCCGTTATCAATAACCTTGATGGTTTTTGCCTTTTTGCTGACCGATACGGTTATCCGGAACTCCTCCTGTCCTGTTGCAGGCGCTTCACCTATTGACTGGAGTTTTTTGAGCTTGCTGATTGCATCGGCGGAATTTGAAACAAGTTCCCTTATAAAAATGTCCTTTTCGGAATACAGCCATTTCTTAATTATAGGAAATATGTTTTCAGTAGTAATGGAAATACTGCCTTTTTCCTGTATCATACAATACCCTCCCGTTTAATAATTTCCTGAAAGTTGCAATAAAAAAGCAACAAGATAACTTATTGCCTGAATGAAAAAGTTATGACGCAGTTTTTATCTGCCTTATGTTTACACTATCAATATCATAGACATATAATCTTACAATGTCAATACTTTTTTAGCACTCACAACAACAGAGTGCTAACATCACAGTTTCTCTATCTCGCTCAATAACTCTTCAACAAGCCTGTCTTCTGGTATTTTCCTGATGATCTTTCCTTTTTTAAACAGCAGGGCACAACCGTCGCCGCCTGCTATTCCTATATCTGCTTCCCTTGCTTCTCCCGGGCCGTTCACTGCACAGCCCATTACAGCCACTTTTACATGCTTGTCTACATTTTCCAGTGCCTTTTCAACCTGCTCCGCAATTGCTATAAGGTTTATATCGGTACGGCCGCAGGTCGGGCATGAAATCAGCTCTGCTCCACGGTTGTATAAACCAAGGGATTTTAATATTGCCTTGCCTGCTTTTATTTCTTCCGTAGGACTCCCTGTCAGCGATACGCGTATCGTATCTCCTATTCCGTTCGCAAGCAGGTCGCCTATTCCAACGGCTGATTTTACCGTTCCGTAATATACTGTTCCGGCTTCGGTTACACCGATATGCAGCGGATAAGACACCTTTTCAGACATAAGCCTGTAAGCGGCTATCATCAGGGGAACGTTTGATGACTTCAATGATATCACAATATCGTAAAAATTCAGCCTTTCCAGAACAGACACATGTTTCAGCGCACTCTCTACAAGAGCTTCGGGCGTAATCCCGCCATATTTGTCCAAAAATTCCTTCTCCAGGGAACCTGAGTTTACACCTATACGAATAGGTATCCCGCGTTCCGCTGCACAGCTCACTACGCTCCTTACCCTGTCTTCCGAACCGATATTCCCGGGATTGATTCTTACCTTGTCAGCCCCTTTTTCCATTGCTGTTATCGCAAGACGGTAATCGAAGTGAATATCGGCTACAACCGGAATGGACACTTCCCTTTTTATTTCTTCCATTGCCAGTGCAGACTGCATATCGCGTACTGCGACACGAACAATGTCACAGCCCGCTTTTTCAAGCTCTTTAATCTGCCCGACAGTTGCCTTCACATCCGATGTTTTTGTGTTCGTCATGGACTGAATGGAAACAGGAGCATCCCCGCCTATATATACATTTCCGACACGGACTTTCAGTGTTTTTTTCCTTTCGGTTAACCAGTCCATAACTAATAACCTCTGAAAACTTTTGGTATATCATTGAATAGCGTGGCAATCAAAAGCGCTATCAGCATTACAAATCCTACCAGTGAAATCCACGCTTCTTTTTCCGGGGCAATGGGTTTTCTGCGAATTTTTTCTATAATAATTAAAACCAGTTTGCCGCCATCAAGTGCAGGGAACGGAATCATATTCATTACTCCAAGGTTCAGGCTTAAAAATGCGGTAATCTGGAGCAGGTTAAGCAGTTTTTCCGAAAGTCCCCTTCCCATTTCAACAACTTCACCTATATACGAAACAATGCCTACAGGCCCTGACACTTCCCTGAAACTTGCTTTTCCGGTAATCAGCCAGACAATGGAATAGTAAACATTCCTTATAGTGGATATTGAATAGTTTACACTGCTTCCCAGCGAACTTATGATATTGCCTTTCCTGTACTCAAACTGTACTCCAAGGTCAAAATATGTCTGGCTTGGCTGCGGTACTACACCTTCGATGTTAACCAGTTCTCCGTCCCTGTAAACAGTAATTTTTACGGGTTTATCCTTTGTCTTCTGGAGATAGTTGACAAGGTCCTTTCTTTCCGTTACCAGGACATCATCCACCCTGACTATCACATCTCCAGGCATGATCCCTGCTTTATCTGCAGGTGATCCTTTTTGAACCTCCCCTACCACATTATTCGCGGTGCCGTCAGTCGTACCTACGGTAATGCCGATCATGTATACAGGAGGTATCTCTTTTGGAGTAACCATTGTACGCTGCAATCCCCTTACACCTTCACGGCGGTATGCTATTTCAACGGGTTCTCCTGTTGATACATACAAAAACATGAACAGATCACTCGGTTGGAAAATATGCTTTCCGTCGTAGGATACAATCTCGTCACCAGGCATTATTCCTGCCTCTTTTAATGGAGAGGATTCGCTCATTTCGGCCACAACCCTGGTATTGAAACCCATGGAAGAAGAAATAAGTGTAATAATAAGAATGGCTATAATAATGTTCATTGCAGAACCTGCCAAAATAACCAGTGCCCGTATACGTGCAGGTTTATTGTTGAATGCACGTAAATCGTCCGAGTTTTCTTCCATTCCTTCCAGTTTCACGAATCCGCCCATCGGTATTGCACGTATGGAATACTTTGTTTCTCCCTTTCCCCATGAAAAAATCTTGGGACCCATGAAAATTGAAAACTCAAGGACTTTGACGCCTGACCACCTGGCTGCCAGGAAATGTCCCAGTTCATGTACAAGTATTAAAAAACTCAACGCAACCAATGCTACGAAAATATTCATACCGATACCTGCTTTCCTGTTATATTTTTATAAAACCGTTTTCCTTCCGCCATATTCTCTTTCATATATATTCAAAGTCTCCTCACGGGCTGAACGATCTATTTCTATTATATCATTAAGTGAAGGTTTGGTATGCACCCTGTGTTTTTCCAAAACTTCTTCAATCAATTCCGTAATGGCTTTGAATGAAATTTTCTGTTTTATAAACAATGATACGGCAACCTCGTTCGCAGCATTCAATACAACGGGCATGCTTCCTCCCGTTCGGGCTGCACGGATTGCCAGATCAAGACACCTGAATACCTTTAAATCGGGCTTTTCAAAGGTAAGCGAACCAATTTCACTGAAATCAACCCTGTCAAAACAGTTGACACGGCGTTCCGGCCATGTCAGCGACAACTGAATGGGAATTCGCATATCTGAAGCACCAAGCTGCGCTATTACCGAACCGTCATTATAGGCTACCATTGAATGAATAATGCTTTGGGGATGAACCATGACTTCAATTTTTGAAATGTCAATGCCAAACAGCCACCTTGCTTCCATGACCTCAAATCCCTTGTTCATCATAGTTGCGGAATCAACTGTTATCTTTTTCCCCATTGACCAGTTTGGATGGTTTAATGCCTGCTCCAACGTAACCTCTTCAAGCATTTCCAGGGTATAACCGCGAAATGGCCCGCCTGAAGCTGTCAGAATCAGTTTCTCAACATCTTCAGTCCTGTTTCCCGCAAGGCACTGGAAAATGGCCATGTGTTCGCTGTCGACAGGCAGTATGCTTACATTATTCCTTTCAGCAGCTTCCATTACCAGTTCTCCTGCAGTTACAAGGGTTTCCTTGTTCGCAAGGGCAATATTCTTACCTGCCTCAATGGCTTTAATTGTGGGTATCAGTCCTGCAATACCGACGACCGAAGTAAGTACGGTATCAGCTTCCGGAATTGTTACAAGCTCGGTCATTCCTTCGATGCCCCAGACAACTTTTATTCCTGTGTCCTTTAAACGGAATTTAAGCTTTTTTCCGCATTCGGCATCCATTACCGATACAATGACGGGTTTATATTTCCTTGCCTGATTTTCAAGTTTATCTATATTCCCTGCTGCAGAAAGGCCCAAAATCCGGACACCGATGTTGTCGCAAACTTCAAGGGCCTGTGTTCCTATTGAACCTGTTGAACCCAAAATAACCAAATTTCTTGTCATATGCATAACTCCAGGATTTATATTATAACGAACCTGATGTAAAAGTATACTATAGGTGCAACAAAAATCAAGCTGTCTATTCTGTCAAGGAGTCCTCCGTGCCCAGGCATAATATGCCCGAAATCTTTTATTCCCACATTCCTTTTTATTGCAGAAGCTGCCCAGTCACCCAGCTGAGAAACCGTTCCACACAGTATACCCATGATTAGGTAATGCAGAATGTTAAGATGCAAACCTGAGTACCCGTTTATGTATATAACACCGAAAAGAGCTGTGCAGACAATACTGCCCGCAATTCCTCCTATGCATCCTGCAACGGTTTTATTAGGGCTTATTTCTGGCAGCAGTTTCTTCTTTCCGAAGAACTTTCCTATGAAATAAGCGAAAATATCTGTTGAAAAGGTCCCTATTATTAGCAGCCAGGATAATTCATACCCGTTTTCCATCAGTCTGACCATAAAAATAAAGGATAGCAGAAAAGGAATATATGCCATTCCAAGCAGTGTAACCGCCACATCTTTCAAGGCAAACTGTCTGGGCTTGAAAACAAGCTGAAGAAGCAACCAGACAATTACCAGGTAAACAAACAGGTATACAAAATCCTGCCGGAAAACGGTATGGTACAGGTCCTTCAGGAAAGTGCCTTTCACTTCATCCACATATGCCCGTGTTATCAGATACATAAAAAAAACGGTACATGTGGAAAAACCTATAGACCGAATCGGATTGAAATTCACCTTTCTGACACATTGATAGAATTCATACAATGCAACCATCGAAACGGCAAAAACAGCTACTCCCACTATATAAGGCGGCAGTTGCATAACCAGGAAAAGAATAACCGAGGCAACCAAACCACTTATAATCCTTGTTTTCAAAAAATCACCGCCACTTTCCAAAGGACTGCACCGAACCAGAAAAACAGGCGGTATTACCTGCCGAGGCTGCCGAATCGCCTGTTTCTTTTCTGATATTCAAGTATTGCTTCCTTAAAATGTTTATCTTTAAAATCGGGCCAGAGAACATCGGTAAAATAAAACTCGGTGTACGAACACTGCCAGATCAGGAAATTGCTTATTCTCATTTCACCGCTTGTTCGTATCAATAAATCGGGATCGGGTATGTCTTCGGTATACAGCCTGTTCTGAATGTCTTTCTCTGTAATGCTGTCCTTGTCCAATACGCCCTTCTCCACATCATCCACTATTCTCCTTACAGCCTGGAGTATATCCTGGCGTCCGCCATAATTCAGCGCAATCAGTAAGGTCATTTTATCCTTGTCAAGCGTGTTTTTTTCAATCTTGTCAATCTGGTCAACAAGTTCTTTTGATAACCCTTTTCTGCTTCCGATTATCTTTACTCTTACATTTTTGTCGTTGGTTTCATTCTCAGCACTTTTAAGATAATCGAGGTACAGCTTCATCAGCTCATCTACCTCTTCCTTTGGTCTTGACCAGTTTTCACTTGAAAAAGCAAAAAAAGTAAGGTAGCGGATGCCCAAATCATATGCCAGTTCGATGGTTCTCTTAACAGCCTTTGCTCCTTCCCGGTGCCCTGCACTTCTTGGCAGTCCGCGTTTTTCCGCCCATCTGCCGTTTCCGTCAAGAATAATGGCTACATGCCTGGGTATTTTTGAAAAATCTATTGATTTATGACCTTTTAATATTGCCATAATATTCTCCTGTTTCGTCTTTTATTAAATAATAAAATGCAGTTTGAAAAAAATCAATACCGGTATACCGAAAAGATAGCCGTAAACAAGCTTACGATGTATACAGCCTGGCCGAAATAAAAGTTGTAATGGGTATCGTCATAACCAGGCCGATACTGCCTGCCAGCGCACGTACTATCTCCGAAGCCATGTAGTCACCGTTAATAATTTGTGCCAGCGGAACTTCGTATGCCGCAAAAAGCAGAATTAAACTCAGTGCACCGCCGGCATACGCAAGAATAAGCGTATTCGTCATTGTTCCCATTACGTCCCTGCCCACATTCAGACCTGAGGAAACCAGCTGCTGAAACCCGATCTCCGGATTTGTGCTTTTAATTTCGTATAATGCCGACGCAATGGACATACCCACATCCATTACCGCACCCATGGCTCCTATAATAATTCCTGAGAATAAAAGTCCCTGGTAGTTGAACCTGATTTCCTGCGGGATGTTTATTAGCATCAGCGTTTCCTCCTGGGCAAGCCCGGTAAGCCTGGCTGACGAACCCAAAACAAGGGCCAGTGTTCCGGCAACAATTACCCCTGAAACCGTTCCAAGCGCCGCAGCAAGGCTTTTCCTGTTCCAGCCGGTAATAATAATGAAACTTATTAAAATAACAACACTGCATAAAACAACCGACGTCAATAACGGCGGAAATCCTTTCAGAATCAGCGGTATCAGCACCTTTACAACAATAAACACGGTTATAAGCAGCGTGATAATCGTTTTAACCCCTTGGCCTCTGCCCAGTACCAGGATCAGAAACACAAACAGCGCCGCCAGGAACAACAGATAACCTTCTCTTACAAGGTCTGTCACATAAACATCAACCGGTTCGCCGTTCTCATCCAAATAGTATGTAATAAAAACCCGATCTCCCTTTTTCAGCCGATAGGTTTCATAATCGGTAAAGTATGCGGTGGTACTGTGTTCTGCCACCACTGTTTTCCCCTTATGTTCTCCTTCAAGTATCTGAACCCTGACAAACTGGCTTTCATAATAATAACCTTCTGCAGGTGTATTAACTTCATTTCCGGTATCCTCCAAAAGTTCAACAACTTTCGCACGTACCGGGTATGCTTCATCGTCAGCTGCCTGTGCAAAAGTAACAGAAAAAATCAAAAGCAACAGTATTAATGTGAAAAACCTTTTCATCGCAAAACCCCCGGAAAGCTAAAAAATAAAACAATCGATATTTGTCTGATATCAATTGTTTTCATTATACAATAAAAAACTAAAATAATAAAACCTGAGGGTATATAAGGAGCAGTATACTAAACAACAAATGTATATGACTCGTTGGCAAACGTCACAATATCTCCGTTCTTCAGTTTCACCTCGGTGTTGCACGTTACCCTTTCATTGTTGACATATGTACCGTTTACCGAGTTTAAATCGATAACATAGTACCCGTCTTCCTTTTTTACAATCTCTGCATGAATCTTACCGACAGCCATGTTCCGTATTGCATAATCCACGCTGTCAGAAAGCCTTCCAAACAGTGTTGAATCCTTTGTTAATTTAATTTTCTCGGAAGGGCATGAGTGGCTCTGCAGAAACGGCTCATTCACCGATGCAAACCCCAGCACTATGGTTTTATCCTGGATAACCATCCGGCTGCCTGGCATATGCCTGTTTCCCTGCGTAAAAGCCACGCCGACCGCTGTATCATTGGATGATAATTCAAACCCGGCAGGTTTTGCTTTTTCATGTCGGTTGACACTTTCAAAACCGGACGTCCCGTTTCCTTTCACCTCATTTTCCATATGCAAAGGTTTTCTTTTTGGAAAAACCTTATCCTCTTTTATGGCTTCATTGACAAAGCGTCTGCCAGAAGGAACATTAACCTGTTTTTCAGGCTCCGTATTGACGGTTTTTCTTTTATCCTTTGAAAACATTCTTGTAATTACAAAATAGTTTGATGCAAATCCAATAAGCAGTAGCCCTGATAAAGTGCTGGTCATATCCGAACTGATTCCTGAAAGCAGGATGCAAATCAATACGCAAAGAAGGAATATATTAACTGCACCGGTAATCAAATATGATTTTAAAGGATACTTCATTCCTGAAATCCTATGATTTCTTACAGGTTTTTTGACCTTATTCTCACTGTAACCGGCCCAGGGCCTTGGAATTGCGTCTCTTTTCTCTTTCCCTGCAAACTTCCCGGAGCCGACAGCATTATAATTATCAAGGATGTCTTTTTGTGGTTCTTCCGTAGCACCGCCTTCATTCGCAGCCTGCTCGTTTGTACAATGCCGTTTTTCCGGCAGCTTTTGGTTTATGCAGTTTAAAAGCTGATCAGGAGTAAACGTTTCGGACTTAAGAACATCCAATAGTCTTTTCAGAAGGCTTCCAGATGAATCATCAAGCAGCCGGATATCTTCAAAAATCAGCCTGTGAAGGAAATCCCTCAGGGTATTTGAATCAAAACCGCAGTTATTTACGGGAAAATACATGAAATACAATGACAAGTCGCCGGGATCGCAGTAAATATACGACTTATCAAAAACCACGGATGAAACATCCAGCAGATAATCCCTCAGTTTTGCAGTGATATTTCCAATCTGTTTTATGATATACTCAAATTCTTCGCACTTCAGGCTCTTTCTCTCCAGCACCTTTGCCAACGGTATTTTCGATGTTATTTCGAATGACAGCTTCCAGTCGTTGTTCAGCCTTTGAACAGACAACGGCAGCAAAAAGTCAATCCGGTTTTTTGCCAGCATTTCGGCCTGGTATTCTATAATCTCTTCTTGAGCCGGAACAGAAAATGATATGTAGCTCTTTCCTCCATAACCGGCATATGTCGCCTGAAAGTCATATATGTTTTTCATAATATCACCTTTCACGGCAATAGTATTATAAAAGCAGCTGCTATGCACGGTGACAGTGGTATTGCAACGTTTTTCATGCTTTTGGCCCTGATACATTTGATAAGCCCCGCCAAAGAAGACAATGCAAATGTCAGGAACAAAAACCTGAAAGCATCCTCAGGCAAAAGAGACTGAACGCACAACGAAACAATGAATATATCTCCCAAACCTATGTTATTTTTGTTTATAGAATACAGGACCAGAAACACTGAAAGCAGCACAAAACTGACAATCCATGAAAAAAGGCTGAATGAAACGAATATGGCATGAATTATACTGATGCCTGATACCGAAATACATGCTAACAGCGGGATTTCCCGATCCCTGATATCAAAAAAGGAAGATACCAGGAGAACTGCTGTTATGGATATCTTTCGCACTTCTTTTTCAATTCCCGGAAGAAAGAATACCGACAGCAAATACAGAATTAATAATATTACCGGAACAGCCGTATCAAAAAACTTAACTGCTTTCTTTTTCATTATTCTGTTCATCCTCATCACCGCGATCATACTCACCGTATCTTTGAACCTGAATGAGCTCAATACCCATTCTGCCTGCCGTTTTCCTGCATTCCTCAAAAGCCTGAACATAGGCTTCAGGAAGCTCCTTGTTTTCCGGAACAACAATATAAGCCACCCTCTTGTATCTGCCCGATAACAGTGATACATCAATGATATAGTCCTTGACTTCGTATCTTTGGAAAGTGGATAGTTCGTTGAGGTTTTTTCTAATGGCCCCCACAACTGCACTCTTACTGTTGTAAGTTACCATAAACGGGTTCAGTGAAAAAATCATTACCAATGATCCGTCCTTGCCGTTATGAGCATACTCAATTAAATCGATGGTTTTAAAATTATCCGGAGTCAGTTCGGCATGCTCACCAAGCTCCTTTTTCAGCTCAGCCGCAAACATCCTGTCTATTTTTTTACCCCTGGCAAGATGCTGGGAAGTTGAACTCTTTCCTTTTTCCAGGTTCCACACGCTTTCATTTTCACCCGTATCATTTATGGACAGGCCGTGATCCACACCCCATGTCCATGACAGTACGGTGACCCTGTTTCTGAGCTTTATTTCCGGAATAATAAAGAACTGCGGCTTAACCGTATATTCCGCGATAATGTCTATGGTCTCCTTATCATCGAAAAATGCCGAACCTGAAAAATCTATATGCTCAATCCCGCCTTTTATCCACAGTTGTTTTTCCAGCTGGCCGGCATCACAATTCAGCTCTTTCAAAAGGTTATTCCTGATCATGCCTTTTGCAACAGTGCCGAAAACAACCGTCTTTGCTTTTCGGAAAAGCGAATCTGAAAGGGCAAGACCTACCAGCTGAACCTCCTGCATCGGGTCCTGTATTTTTTCGTTGACCATTTCAGCAATTTCAGCAGAGGAATCCTGGATGTTTTCAATCTCAGAAACAGTATTCAGAAGACTTTCAACGACATTTTCGTCTCCTTTTCCAATGGCATCTATATTGCCCGATATGCTTTCAACAGACCTGTAAAATGTTTCTATTACAGCAGTTTGTGACTTCAATTCCTCCGCCGCCCTGTTTATATCATCCAAAGCCTGGTCATGGTGCTGTTTCAGCCCTGATACTGCGTAAATATAACTGTATTGGGACAGCTCTGTCGCCACCTGGTTCAAAGCATGCTGTATTCTGCTGTATGTTGATATTATACGAATAACGGACAGTATCGAAATAACCGATATCATAACCAGCGGCAGAACTATTGCAGCTTCAACCGATACACTGCCTGACAGGCTTTTTCTGCCTCCCTCTTCTTTCGGTATTTTTTTATAAAGCCTGATTTTCAATAGCCATACCCCCATCTTATTTTGAACCTGCCTGTTTGCTCTCCTCTCAGAAACGAAGGGATAAATATGGCCTTCATTGATATGTCCGCTTCAACGATTATGAATGAATTGTATTCGGACATCATGAAATCAGGATTATCGAGTGTTTCTCTCAGATTTAGCTGCATCAGGTCCGCAGCCCTTAGCAGTTTGGTTTTCTGAGGCACCGCAAAAAGAAGAAGCCTCAGGTAATCGGTGTAATCAAAGGACACGACCGTTCCAATCAGCTGATTCTGAACACCCTGATCCTCTATTTTGCTGCCTATCGCCTTCAAACTTTCAGAGAGCTGGCTCACACCTGTGTCTATCATGTTGTTCAGGCTTTCTTTCAACGAGGAAAACAGTTTTTTATACGCCGGGCTGTTGACAAATAAATCAATAATCTCTTTTGATATTTTCTTCTTATAATCTTCAAGCTGGTTTTTTGTCCAGTTCAGGGCGCTGTTCCTTATTGATTTGTACTGGCTGTCACAGATCTCCTTCAGCCATGCTTTAAGATCTTCCATATCATTTATTTCATTTAACCTCCCGGGATCAACAGGTTTTATTTCATCTGCAGAATCTGTTTCGCTCCCCGCTTCGGTTATTGCCTGCTCAAGCGGCAGAAAAGCCTCATGAACAGCACCGGAAACTATTTCACGGATTAATGATTTCACCGCATCATCTGCCTTGTCAATCAGCTCATCCTTTTGCTCCTTCAGCCATTTGGATGAATCCTCGAGAAACTCTCCGGCTATGCCTGAAAATAGCGATTTCAGGCTTAACCTCCAGGTGTTCTCGGTTTTATACACAGGTACTTCCTTGCCGTTATTGATATCCTTTACATCAAGATAGGATTCACCCGCAGCCCAGCCAAAAAGGATAAGATTCTTTACAATAGGCACGCCGAAGCCTGTCCACCCTGAAATTGATACCGCCGCAGTATATGCGGTTTTGACTTTCTGCGGATCCATGTAAACATGTATAAGGTTAAGCCCCATTCTTATTCCGAAAATGGATACCTGTGCAAGGTCCGCGTTTGCTTTCTCCTTTTTTCTTCCGAAAATAATATATTCAACCTCGGCTTTCTCAAAAAATGTTTTTGCCGGGCCTCCATGAATGTTTATCCTTGGCGTCGATACCTTGTCGATATTGGAATTTTTAAAAGCACAAACAATATATTCATTAACATACAATGACTTTAACAGGGATTCACCGGCACGTGACAAGGCACCGCCTATTTCTTTTGCCATATTGCCGTTATTGTTTAAAGACCTTTTGTAGTTTTCTTCAGGTTCTGCATTCCTTTCCTCCCCATGGAGCAGGGAATCACTCTCCCCGTTTCGTTTTGAAGGAAGGGTTTCAAACAGTTCTTCCAGTTCCTTATCGGTCATTTTACTGTCTTTCCCGTTAAAGGTTTTCTCATTCTCTTTCTTCCCTTTTTCGTCAGCATCCTTAATATTGCTGCGAAGTTTTTTCTCATAGCCCTTATCCTTGCTGTCTGTTTCGTTTTCCTCCTTAAAGACCTTGTTGCACCATCTGTTGAATTCATTTTTTTCTTTTTGGCTTACATTCGGTTCCAGTTCATAGGAAGCTGTTTTGTACACAGAAACGGTCTGGAAAACCATGTCATTTACATTCCTAAACTCCTTCTCCAGTATGGTGCCAAAATCCTTTCTTTCAAAATAATTCAGATTGTCGTACAGTTTCCTGGTCTCGGCTATAAATTTCTGAAGATCCTTTATTATTTCATCAGCCTTATTTACCGAAGTACCGGCAACGGAATACAACTCATTCAGATATTCCAGGTTCTTGTCTGTAACCGATTTTATTGAGTTTAACACTTCAGGCGATACAGAAATCTCCAGTTTCCTCATGTCAGCTTTTATCTTGACCAGAAAAGCATTGTCCGATTTTTCGGATTGCTCCTTTATATCCGAGTTTATGTCTTCTGTCAGCCGCAGAATCTCTTCACGCTGATTCAGAATACCCGAAACCAGTTTACCTGCTTCTTCGTGATACTTGATGAATTTGGCGGTAATTTCCCTGATTCCGGTCATTTTCCCCTTTACTGTTTCAGCCCTGGTTTTGATTTCTTCAAGTATCCCCGCGCATTTTTCGGTCTTTGATCTCAGTTGCCATTCGTCTTCCTCAATTGATGCCTTGACAGACCGTATCTCGCTTTCCCTGTCGTCAATTTTGTCATTGATATCCTGTATCTTTTTCCATGTCTTATCCCGTTCATCTTGCAGTGAGGAGATTTTCCTGTCCAGGTCTTCAAGAGTTCCTCTGAGTTCATTAATCCTTTGTTCGTATGACTTTATCGCATTCTCGTCAGGATCTTTCCTGACCTTTTCCTTTTCTATTTTTTTCTGAAGCTCTGAAATCTCCCTGTTTATTTTTACCTTTTCCCTGTCGCAGTCCCTGATGCTGCCTTCAACCCGGTCATAGTCCTTCAATAGAGGAGCTTTTTCTTCCTTAAGTCCGGAAATCTGGTTGTTAATCTCGTCTATCCTGCTTCTTGCTTCTGATATTTTTTCAATAAGCGAAGGCAACTCACGCCATGTTTTGTCAAGCTCCCGGTTTGATTTTTCCATGCCGTGGATTTCATCGATCAGTGAAGACATCGTACGCAGGTTATCATCAATATCCTTCATTGGTTTATTATTATTTAAAAAAAGTGGAACTCTTTCGGCCAGAAGCAGACTTAAATAAACCTGATCCTCGCGAATTTTCTGCATTTTGTCTTCAAGATCCATTCGTTTGTTCAAAAGACCGGACTGGGCCATAAACATATTAAGGGCCTTAAGTTTCCCAAGGAAATTTCCTATCGTGTTTACCGGCGCACGGTACTTCATAAAATGAGTAATTTCCTTTTCAAGAGCCTGTTCATCAGCAAGGTTAAGCACCGGGTATACCTTTACACTGTCAACCGAAAAGCCGAAAAGGTCTGTTACCCCTGGTATAAATGCGTTTTCAACGCCCAGGTTTTTTTCTGTAAGCTCATATATCAGCTCTTCAAGCTCTTCTTCATTGTATGCCGTCGCCCAGAGCCCGTAATTCTCTTTCAGCGGTGCAAAATACCGGGTAAGCGCTGAATGAACCGATAACTGTACAGCAGCGCGGGCATGTCTTTCCCCGGCCCGAAACCTGGACAAATCCACTACAACCCCGGAAAAGGCTATTAAAGCCGACAGTATAATACTGATAAAAACTGTAACACTGCCTCGCAACCTCATAACCAAACCCTTTTTTAACCTATTTGAAATAACCTTTGATATCCTGAAGGGCATTTACCAATGGCTTGCATCTTTCCTCCACCCATTCCTTTGCTCCTGACTCTTCATATATCTGAAGCAGATAGTCTACATTCTGCATAAAATCCTGCGGATCGTTTACTGTGGTTTCGCTGTATGCCTCAATTAAGCAATAACCCGACAAATCAATACGATTGAAGAATCCTTTGAAGGGCAAAGGATATGCAGCTTTCGCCCTGATGCCGACTTTTTTGCTGAGCAGCAGGTTCCTGTAATTTACTTCAATTTCAAAATTATCTTCCGGTTTGATAATGCTTTTTGACATCAGCTCATCCTGTAAATCCCGGACGGCTTTTTCTCCCCTTTTCCTTACGTCGGTGTAAATATGCCAGTACATACCTTCACTGACATATGCATTCCTGCTTGTAACGCCTTCCCTGGGATCTGTTACATCAGGTTCATATCCCCACAAAAAAGCCAGATTCTGAACATACCCGCTGACTGCCGCCTGCATCAGGCACTGCTGATAGTACAGCATCCCAAGGTATACAAGTATCAGAATGCATATAATGACCACAGGAAACACAATGGCATACTCAACGGTGGCAGCACCGGCGGTATTCTTTATTGCAGAATGAACTGCAAAACCGGGTTTCCTTCTCATGGCATCATGGCCCGGGTGTGGGTGTTACCGGGGAATACATACCCGGATCGAGAGTTTGACCCAATAAGCTGCGGACAAAGTTAAATATCTGTTCCCTGAAAATCAGGGCCAGCCCTAAGGCAATTGCCACCAGTACGACAACTTCAACCGTATTGATGCCTTTTTGATCTGAAATCAGCTTTCTTATAATCTTTTTCATTTTCGACCCTCCGAAAAACCTTGTTCATTTAAAAGATAACCGGATTACAGCCGGCGATATGGCAATTACCAGGATGGCTATCAGCATAAGCATCATCGGGAATACAAGTTTTGCCGAAGCCGTCTCACCCATTTGCTTTACTGCATGTTTTCTCATTTCCCAGGTCTCGTGGGACATCCTTTTCAGTTCATTGACCATTTGACTGCCTCCAATCCTGGAGTTTTGCACTATCATGCTGGCAAAGGATGTTATTTCCTTAATCTTGCATCTTTCAGAGAATTCCTGCCAGGCCTGGCTTTCACTGATACCCGACTCCATGTCCTGCAGGACTATGCCCAGTTCCTCGTATAAAGGCCTGCTCTTGTCCGCGTCGTTATAAATCTTCACCAAAGCCTGACGAAGGTGCATCCCGGCATTCATAAGCAGTGCAAGTTTACTGACGAAAGCGGGAAAATCTATCATGAACTGTAGCTTTCTTTTGTTAGCCCTGTCGTCAAGATTTCTGTCCGCGAGGAAGAACAGCAGGATACCCGCAGCAGGAATTACAGCCAGGAACGCAACACCTGAATTTGAAACAGCCCCCAGGAAGGAAGCGACAATCGTCCCCAGGAAAAAATACAGAAACTTCTCAGCCCAGTGTACCTGCATAAAGAAACCGGCATATCTTGTTCCATAAACCATAACAATACGCTGATACAGAAATACGTAATAAGAACCTGAAGCCGGAATGTTCAGCCGATCATAAAGCCACATGCCAAAAGCCAGCAAATCCTTGTAACTGTATTCTTTTTTATCGAGCACCTTCAGTTCCTCCAGGTAAAATTCCTTTACATTCCGGTTTGCAACAGTATAAAATACAGCGATAACTGCCATTATTATGAAATAAACGATATTCAAGCCATTCTCCTGCCTTAAAACCTAATATTCATCATCCTGTTTGAAATAATAACGCCGCTGCCCATCAGTATCAGCGAAAAGGTCATTATAGCCCGTCCTGCTGCAGTGGTATACATTGGTTCCATAAACTCGCCGCTCATTATTGAGATAAAGAGAACCATTGCAACAGACGACAGGGAAAGAATCCGCTGCTCCTGCCTTTTTGCCGCAAGGCTTGTTTCAATCTCCTGCTTGATTTCGATACGCTCGCTAATCATCCTCGTGGTTGTCCTGATTATTTCCACCAGGTTTCCGCCTGTCCTCTTGGAAACCGAAAAAACATCTGCAAAATGCTGTATCTCCTCAATTCCAGAACGTTCGGCAAAATCCTTCAGTATTGACTCAATATTTTCATTCATCTGCAGCCTTTTTATAATCAGGCCTGTTTCGTTTACAATATCGGAGTTCTCACCCGGGTACAGGTTTTCCAGCGTTTTATGCGCCTGCACAAACGCCTGTTCCACAGATTTACCGGCAGACAGCGATGCCCCTACGTAATACAGCAGGTCTTTGAACTGAAGCCTTAATACATTCCGCCGCTTCTCAACAAGCTGTTTTTTCTTGATTACCGGATAAAAAAGGCCTGCTGCAGAACAGATTAATACAAAAGCTGTGTTTTTATAAAACACCCAGGCTGTGACCGCCATTGTTACAGCTCCGATGGCAGCATAAAGAAGCCACTCATGTTTACGGTATTTGTACTTATCATATCTTCTATATTGTGACAATTCTTCTTTCAGTACATTACTATTCACTTTATACACCATCTTTGATAATTTAACATAGATCTTATAAAAACTGTAAACTGATGTCAATATTTTTGGCATAAACATACGGATTTTTGGCATAAACGGCTATTTTATCCGTTCACGCAAAATTTTATACAATTCACGCAAAAAATTTGCAGTACTAAAGAAATGAAGCTGCATTAAAGATATGCCTCTTTGATCATATCATTGCACGGAATTGACGGATATGTGTCATCTTTCATGAATTATCCTGATCTTCTGATATGCCTTTCTGAACATCCTGATCAATGGTCAGTATGACAGAAAAAGTGCTTCCTTCTCCCAATTTGCTCTTTACATGGATTTTCCCGCCATGCCTCAGTATTATTATCCTTGCTATTGAAAGGCCGAGCCCATGGCCGCCCTTGTTTCTGTCCCTTGATTGATCGGCGCGGTAAAACCTGTCGAAAATATTATGGATATCCTTGCTGTCTATACCGCATCCCGAGTCCTTTACAGACATGATTGCCCGGTTTTCTTCCTTTTTCAGACCTATTTCAATCTTTTTCCCCGGCTCGGTGTATTTCTGAGCATTGTCCGTGAAAATCCGCATGGCCTGCTTTATCAGGTTCCTGTCACCGATAATTTCTATGTCTTTCTCGATTGAATCTTCAATTATATGCTGCCTGTTAACCATACGGGTCTCCTTGATAAGTTCCTCCATCATATCGCTGAGAGAAAACTTTTCCTTATTTAACGCCAGTGTGTCCTTGTCATTTCTTGCAATAAACAGAAGTTTCTCTACGAGCTCCTTCATGTTGTCGGTCTCTTTTCCGATTGCTTCAATAGCCTCAGCCAATACCTCGGGGTCATCCTTCCCCCATCTCTCAAGCATCCGCGTGTATCCCTGTATTACAGAAATGGGTGTCCTGAGCTCGTGTGAGGCATCGGATACAAACTGGTTCTGCTTGTTGTATGCGGTTTCAATCCTGTCCATCATTTCATTGAAAGTGACTACAAGCTCTTTCAGCTCGTCCTTTGCATTCGTGACATTAAGCCTGAGGTTCAGGTTCTGGGCTGTTATTTCCCTTGTCATCCTTGTCATTTCTGCAATCGGGTTCAGTACGTTTCTTGTAATGGATTTGCCCCTGAAGAAAAGCATAATCGTTACAATACAGTACAGAACGGCAGAAAAACCGAAAATGACCAGCATTTCCACAAGAGTTCCGGTTATATTTCTGAAAATGTTCATTTCATAAATCCGGCCGGAAAGACTGATATACGATTTGATCATAATGAAAACCGAACCGTCCCTGCTGTAAAACCATATTGGAACCCGCGAATGAGGCCTGGAAAAATCCCTGAAGGTATTGACCAACGTCTCGCCGGTTGAATCGAAAAGGGCTATCTCGGTATCTTTCTGAAGGGCTATATCAAGCAGGACTTCCGATAAATCATCCGACATCATAAGACTGTCCGTAATTTCTTTCGCATCTATGCCTAAAGCAACAAGGTTATAGGCTATATACACTATAAGAATTAAAATAAGACAGGATAAAAAAGTATCAATGAGCATGTGCGTATAGGAAACAGAAATACGGCGACTCATTGAAAAACCCGTTTTCTCCGTGTTTTTTCTTGCTGCGGCTTTTCTTCCTCCATTTTTCGAACCCGGGTTTTCGTTTTTTTTCTGCTCCGGTTTCGCTGACGATGATGATACTTTTTTATTCCGTATTATTTTTCTTGTTTTAACCGCTGTATTCAAAAATATACCCCACTCCGCGTACGGTCTTGATATATGAAAGATTGTACTTCTGGTCTATTTTGGCTCTTAGGTATCTTATGTATACATCTGTTACATTTGTATCACCGTAGTAATCATATCCCCACACCTTCTCGATTAACTGTTCGCGGGTAAGAACAATTCCCCTGTTCTCCATCATGTATTCCAGCAGGTCATACTCCTTTTTGGACAAGGGAATTACTTCATCTTTATATGTAACGGTATGCCTTGTTTTATTCAGGACAAGATCTCCCGCTCTCAGGATATCGCTGTCCTTTTTAACTGCATTGTTCTTCCTTTTCAGGGCAACACGTATTCTTGCAAGAAGTTCTTCTATGGCGAAAGGTTTTGTGACGTAGTCATCGGCACCGCTGTCAAGACCCACCACCTTGTCCGATACATCATCTTTCGCGGTAAGCATAATAACGGGTATGTCCGATGATTTCCTGATACGCCGCAAAACCTCAATACCGCTTAGCAGAGGAAGCATCAGATCAAGAATCACGAGATCGATATTGTCATTTAAAGCTTTTTCAAGGCCGCTTCTGCCATCGGAAGCAATTTCCACCTCGTAGCCTTCGTGTTTAAGCTCAAGTTCAAGAAACCTCGCTATTCGACTGTCATCCTCAACTATCAGTATTTTTTCAGCCATATTATCCTCCATGGAATGTGTTGCTCAAAAACCTGTCTGACTATTCAATAGTCGTTTCATTAAAGTCGTTTTTTGGCTCTTCGGCGCTTACAACTATATCCTGTCGCTCGTTCTGTACATTCTGACAACTATCCGTGTTTCTGCCTGTTACATTCTGCACTACTGATGAAATATCCACTACTTCCCCTTTTGGTTCCCTGATGCTGATTCTGTAACGCAGCAACAGCAGGATTAAAAAGATGGGAATTACAATATAGGATGCCAGGATTAGCAGCAGAAGAAAAATATTAACCGGAATACTGATTATCACGCTGTTGTTGTCTTCAATCACAACGCGCATCTCAAAGCCTTTCCTGACGAGCTTGCAAACACTTTGCCAGATATCATTAACCTGCTTTTTTCGGTCAAAACTTCCTGGGTTGTAGTTGTAATTGCTGCTTTTTGTGCTGTTTTTATTTTTCTCAAAATCCACAATGGCTTCAAGAACATCGCCGTTGTGCTTTTCCAGGTAGAATTTTGCCTCTTCATAGCTGCAGTTGGTCCTTTTTCTCATTTGATCCACAAGTTCCAATGTAATCATGCAATGCACCTCCAAATTCTGTTCTACATTGGACATTGTAAAACCTTAAAATTAACAGACCCTTTATAAAAAATTAAAGTTTCATTAGAATAATATTAATCCATATATCCGTAAACCTAACAGAATATATTTTTCAAACATACGAAGCAATTCTGTTTTAAGGTGATACCCCCATTCGGCAGTATCACCCGTAAACAGTACAGATTTCTATAGTCCAAGCATGAATTGGTATTTCAAATCTTCAAATTTCGGCAGGTACTCATGCCCGAAATCAGGATATATTATCATATTCTTTTTGGATTTAATTTTATTGTATGCGGCAAACTGGGAAGACGGCGGACAAACAGTGTCCATAAGGGCTGTGGCCATTAACACTTCGCCCCTGATCCTGTCTGCAAGATGCTGTATATCTATATACCCTAACTTGGTAAAAACCTCTTCCTCGCGCAAATGCAACGGATCGAAGTTTCTGAAGTATTGTGTCAGTTCAACATATGCATCCTTTGCAAGGTCCATTTCCCATACCCTTTTATAATCGCTCAGGAAGGGATAGCACGGCGCAAGTTTTTTAATCTCCGGTACAAGCGCGGCACAGGCAATGGTCAGACCTCCGCCCTGGGAACCGCCCATGGCACCCACCCTGTTTTTATCCACAAAGGGCATGTCCATTACTATTCTTGCCAGCATGGTGGTATCAAGGAAAATATCCCTGAACAGTAAATTATCCGGGTTCGGATCGTCAAGACCGCGAATAATATGTCCCTCGAGAGTGTTGCCGAATACTCCGCCCCTGTCTTCAGACAATCCGCCCTGGCCACGGCAGTCCATGGCTGCAACGGTAAAGCCCGAAGCTGCATAGGCAAGATGGTTATGCCAGTCTCCGCTGTTGCCCGAATACCCGTGGAAATGAAGTATTGCCGGAGTCGGTTCTGTAATGTCCCTCGGTTTCAGCAGTTTTGCATGAATCCTTGCTCCCTTGACTCCTGTATAAAACAAATCATAGCACTCGGCAACGGGATTGACGAAGTCTGCGGGAACAAGCTCAACCCTCGGATCGGTGCTGTTCATCTCATTCAATGCTCTTTCCCAGTACTGATCAAAATCCGCAGGTTTGGGGTTTCTCCCCGTGTATTTTTTCAGTTCTTCAAGCGGCAAATCAAAAACAGCCATATACATACCCTCCTCACAAAAAAATACCAAAAACCTCCTGCATTTTTGGTAATTACCTCTTATATAAGAATTATAACGTCAAACAATTATAATAACAATGATAATTTATTTCGTGAACTTCGTCATTGTGGACATTAAGAGCCTCTTTTGCTAAAATTAAGAAAGTATTATGTTACTTGTGACTAAACGTTTAAACCGGCTTTTACTTTTTATTTCGGGAGGACAGGATGAAAAAAGTACAGTACTATCACAGCAGGTGGTTTAACAGATTACTGAAGTCCACTTTCGGGCTGTATCTGAGAAAACGGTTCAAAGTAAACATATACAATCACAAAATACAGAATATAAAACCCCCTTACCTGGTTATAGGAAACCATGTCGGAGCCTGGGATCCTTTTCTTATGTCCATTGGGATACCCGATCCTATTTATTTTGTTATTTCAGATTCCCATTTCAGAAATTTCTGGCTGCGGCAGGTACTTAAATTAGTAGGCGGTATACCCAAAACAAAGCAACTGGCTGATTCTGGAACAATCCGCGCAATTATTTCAATAATTAAAAGAAAAGGCGTAATCGGATTATACCCGGAAGGCGCGCGCAACTGGGATTTGAAAAATGTTCCGGTTATTTACTCCACCGCGAAGCTGATAAAAAGTCTTAAAATTCCTGTCATCAGTACTCTTATGCAGGGAGCCGGCCTTACAAGGCCAAGATGGGCAAGAAGTTCAAGAACGGGCATAATAAATATGAATTATGACATTCTTTTGGAGCCCGATGAAATAAAGAAACTGGATGTTGACGATATTTACCGGAAAGTTGTGGACGGGATTTATCTGAATGAATATGAATGGCAGAAGAAAAACATGATACCATTCAGAGGCAAAAACCTTGCGGAATACCTTGATCTGTTCCTTGTGGTATGCCCGAAGTGCAAATCCCTGTGTTCCCTTTACAGTCACGGCGATTTTTTCACGTGTAGGGATTGCAGCTATACGGTAAGATATGATGAGTATGGTTTTTTCACAACAGAGGATGAAAAATTCTTTGATTCGCCTCAAACCTGGAGTGAATGGCAGAATAATTATCTTTACGAATTGTTATCACGGGAAGAGTATAAATCAGGAAATGTCCCCTTGTTTACCGATACCAAAACAAGGCTGTTCACCGGTAAACGCAGGGGCAAACTGAGGAAATATAACTGGCTTGGAAAAGTAAAGTTATACTTCGACAGGCTGGAATTCATACCTGAAAAGGGAGAGCGGTACTCATTCCCGCTTGACGAAATTACAGGCACGAATATCCAGAACAATAACAAGCTGGAGTTTTATTACAGGAACACCCTTTATCGTTTTAAGTTCACCACGCAGCACAAGTCTGTCTATAAGTACGAGCTTGCCATCAATATTATAAATAAAATAAAATCAGCCGCCCGGCCCGACCCGGTTACAGAATGAATGACATGACAATTGCAAACAATGTGCTGAGAAGAGTTCCCATCAGATAATACTCTGCAAAGGATGCGTCCCTGGTGATTCTGTCGTACCGCGCTATGGATTTGGCGGTCAATACCAGCCCAATGGCAGAGTACTGCTTAAGAGAAATAAACAGTACGATAATGATTCTTTCAAGAGTCCCGATATACCTTCCTGCTCTCCTGTCCCTTCCTCCCTTTTTGCTCTTCGGGGCAGGCTTAAAGCTCATCAGTAACCTGGAAATAACAATGTTTGCAGGCTTATGTACCGCCAGCAGAACAACCGTCCAGGACAGCAGATTTCCCGGAGGTATACCCAGGGTGTAAAGAAGATTTCCGGTAAATTCATTAATGCCGAATGAATGGCTTGATGTCACAAACAGGTAAGCTGCTGTCACCAGGACAAGCAAATGCAGCGCCTGATCGGCAAAAAACACATTCCGCTCATTACGTGCTGAAATACTGCCTTTCTTTTTTTTAGCCGATATGTACATGTATTTTATATAATCAATTGCAAAATGCAGAACAGCCGCTGCCGTGGAATATAAAAACACCGGCAGGGATATTACCGGCAATGAAACAATCAGCATCGACAACCAGTACAACAACCCGTGCAGAAAAAGGTTCTTTTTGTCTTCAGTCTTCCTATAGGCCATTTTTTCGGTCTGAATGTAAAAATCTCCTAAGATATGCCCTGATACCATCAGCAAAAGATAATCCCTAAACATTACATCTCCTTATCCTGCTTAATATTTTCCCCACTTCATTCAGTGCTTCCCTATAGGTATAATAGCTGCCGCCGCTAAGATGTTTCTGTAAGGATGATTGCCTGATTCCAAGCCTTTTCGCAACATTCGCCTGGGTATCATCGTGTTCCATCATATCCCATATGGCTTCTCTCTGCCGGTCTGTCCATGAATTTTTAATTGCTGTAATTAGGGATGTCACCGTATTGATTAACTCAATGCAAATACTGTCTCCGCCGTCAGTTTCAAACCGGATATCCGTTACAGCTGCTTCCTTTCTTCTTTCATTCTGGCGCAGAAACTCAATTGCCTGCCTTGCTTTATGGTATGCAGGCCCGTCTGCGCCTATGGACAGTTCAGGATTGATATCGGTAACAATATCGCCGATTCCTATACCGAACCTGATTTTTGCAGGATACATCTTCCTTTCAATCTCGGTAACAATGGACATGAGATTCTTCCCGTCAAGCAGCAGCCCCTGAAACTCATCCCCCAAGGTAATTGTAAACCTGGAAGCTATGTCCTGCGCGTATTTATCATTAATGCTCCCAAGAGTATTCCTTAGCTTTACCTGTACATCTTCCCTGTCTTTTATTTTCTTAGAGTTCCTGATATCCCCGATAATGGCGATATAACTGTCTATATTCTGAACCATGCAATCCCCCCAGAGCCTTACACAAAAAGTATATAGCATCTATAATAAATAATCAAGAATTATTCACTGTAGAGGCTATAATCATTAATTATTCGTCGTAGAGGCTATAATTTGGAATTATTCGTTACAGGGGCTATAATAAATGGGTTATTCACGACAGATGCTATAATCATTATTATTTGCTTATTAATCCACATCAGAATATATTTTGACCTCTATATGCCTTTCCGCAATTACAGCAAAAACCCTGTAAACCTTTTAATATCAAGGCTTACAGGGCTAATCCCGTTATTCCCACTCCCTAACTTAACCTGTACCTTAAACATTTTTGTTAGGGTTCTCTGTTACGATTTGATTTCATTTGGTTTCAGCTGTCCATATCACACGGACTGTATCAGCTAATGTTATCAAATTGTTATCATGTACCTGTTATCAATATTTTTCCTCAGCTCTCCGATTCCAAAAGATTTCGAAAATACTATATGAAAATGACCTATTTTAATCACAAATCAAACATCTATCAACAACAAAACATATAGCAGTCATGGCGATTATAGGTACAACCAAAAACAAAATATTAACTGAAAACAAGTCAATTAAGCGCCCGGCTATTAGCAACACAGCAAATCCAAATATCCTCATAACAGTAGACAGTAACGATGTTATTGATGAGATATTACTAACATTTACAATCTGATTAAACTTTATCTCTGTAAAGTATGATATGACAGCTATTACGAAAATCGGTACGCAATAAAGAATTACCTTGATTATTGGAACATGTATAACATACATAACAACCACCGCAATAATCGCTATAGTGCCAAAAGGAAGTGATGTTCTTTTTAGCACCTTATTCACAGGAACTTTATATGCTACAACTGTAATGAATTGAAACACTAAATAAATGACAATAAACCAGTTAGGATTAATACCGTATTCAATGAATAAACTTTGCCACAATTGATAGTGAATCTGCAAAAACATTTGCAATAACGCAAATATCAGCAATATATATTTCAGTATCTTATTCTCTTTTACCTCTTTAAGAGAATCTTTTACTATTTGCATAATATTTCTCGTCTGCGCCTTACTTACTGTATTGGGCAATTTAAAGAATAAGGCAACAAGTAGTCCGTTTATAAGAACCAATCCAAACATTACCCAATATATATTTAAATCAATAATTTTATATAACAGAAATCCTATACACGAGCCAATAATGGCAGATAAAGAGGATATTTGACCTGTTAAACCAACAAATTTAGATATATTACTTGACACATCTTCATTACAATTCTTTTCTTTAATCCATATTATTATATCCGCATCTATAGTTCCGGTTTCCATTGCCGTGGAAATCCCATAAATCAGCCAAGCCAGAATCAATAACGCATAATTATTTGTATTAAGAACCAGAAGATAACATGTCATCAACAGTAACGACGAAAAAAAATATAAATATTTTTTGGGATATTTATCTGCAAGGATTCCCGATGGATACTCAAACGCTACAACCCCTAGAGAATAAAAAGCCTGAATAGTTGCTATTTGTGAGTAATTCATGCCTTTATTCAAAAAGATCAGTGTCAAAAAAGCATGCGGCATTGCTATAGCCACGCTCTTAAAAGCCAATGCCACATAATATATCACAGACGCATAATTAATGTTGTCCGCACATTTTACATTTTTCATTTCTCTTCAATTCAACCTTTTCAATATTGTACTCCATGTTCCCAATTCCAACTCTTGCATTCAAAGAATTAATACTCTCATAATCGTTCGAAAAATATTTAATAATATCGGTCATTGCCATCGCAGATGCGATAGAACTGTTCATAAATGAAGATGGAGCCTTATATTTACTATTAAATTTTTCCAGTTCTTTATAGCCATTGCTTTCATAATCAGCGCCAATATCATTGCAAAACGGACATGCCCCCATATTTGGAATGTAGAATGGGCCTATCACAGAATAATCGTTCAAATATCCTATATTCAAACAAGGAATCTTACATTCTGCAGCCACTTTTATAGCATCATTTACTGTTGTACTATTATCACCAGATATAGTAATAATAAGATTTCCATCATTGTATTGTTCTACAATTTTTTTCAATTTGTCATAATCTGCAAAAGATGGAACTCCAACATAATCCACGTCAGGAAATCTATTATTTAAATGTTCTATAATGGAATCAACTTTCTTTTTTCCTACATCCGCTTTTTCAAACAGAATCTGTCTATTAAGATTAGAAATACTAACCACATCTCCATCCATCATAATTATACGTTTGGGCAAAAAACTAGCATATGCATACATCAGATAATTACCAATTCCACCACAACCTATATTTATAAGAGTTGATTTTTTTATATTTTCGATTGCCTTTTCAGAATTATTTAAAGCGCAATCAACATATAATATATTTTTATAATCAACGCTTTGCTCGTCAAAATCAATTGCATATTTGTTAGATGTAATATACTTTTTTTCAATACATTTTCTAAATATGCCTTCATCAATATTGTTTTCTTTCAAAAACAAATCTATTTCATTTTCGTCCTTTTTTTCCTCTAAGAAGATAAATATTTTTTCAATCTTTCCAAACTCTTCTTCCGAATATACGTCTTGCATACTTCCATAACCAATTACGTATTTATCTTTCATTTTGAAAACTATTGCAGATGTTGACCTTTTAAAAAACATATATATAAATCCTCCCACTATTATATATTTTGAATACAATAGGAGTCAATAATTACTATTTATGTACTAAGCCATGCACAATTGCTCTTTAAATTCAATCCTAAAGCGCAATTATTATCTCCCTCATGCGCTTTACAAGCTTTAAATATCATTTTCTGTTTTGGCAAGATATAACGGGAGCGTGTCACGCCCCGTCACTATCACTCAAGGAAAAAGCCTAATCCAGTTCCAGTCCTCTTTGCTTTTTGGGCACCAACGATTTTCTTGTCTGCTCTGAAGTTTCTTTCTTTAACTCCGCAAGTCTGCCAAGAACGCTTTCCCTGGTCTTTTCTTCAACCTCCTTACGCTTGTGCATATCCCACCACTCTTTAAACTTCCGCCATGCTCCTGCGACAAGCTTTCCAATTGGAGTTTTGGGTTCTTTAAGGAATGCATACCTCATGAATTCTTTCTGGGCTTCAGTTTCAACCATTGTCTGAATCGTCTCTTCAGTCTGCTTGTTCAGTTCCTCCAAAACCGTTTCATTCACTTCAACGGCATTTGTCGTTTCTGCATATTGTTCATTCAACGATTCCAACGCCTCGGCTTTTTTTCTTACAAAGAACTCTTTGGACCAATCGCTGTTCCGTCCCTTTTCAATTTCCTTAAGATCCTCTCCCTCGAAGATCTCGGGATGTTCGTTCATTTCCTGTTCGGCGTACTTATGCATTTTGTCTTGGAGCTCTGTAAGTGATTCCTGCGTGAAGACTCTTGTCTTTGCTGCCTGTTTCTGCATACCGCGCTTGTATCCCCGCCCTATCGGAAGTCCAATCACATGAGCATGGGGTGAATGCTCATCCAGGTGGACTACCGCAGATACAATCCGGAAGTCCGGTATAAGTTCCTGGAGATGCTTCAGCTGGTCTTCGAAGATCGGAAGCATCTGCTTCTTCATCTCCAATGACTTGTCATGCCAGAACTCTGCATCTCCAAGCTGGATGACAAGCTCAGCTGCCACATCGTTCTTTCCACTTTCGGAAACGTATTTCAGATAATCATCAATCTGTCGATCTGCCCGCTTGCCTTTGTTATATTCTTCAAGGCAAGCGTCAAATTCTTGATGATATGCTTCCTTCAGATCATCAAGAATATTATCTCCGCCGATAAGTACGTAAATATTGTCCCGACAATATTCCGGACTTTCATACTGGCGGAGATTATGCTTGCTCGCAGCCGCCACTTTTTTCGTGGTGGTAAGAGCATGCTTCTTGTTGGATAAATGTAATGAATACGAGATCATATTTCTCCTTTCATGATCGAGTGTGAATTACATGTGAGACAACAAGAACGCCCCGCAGGGCCCTCGGAGAGCCCCCGGATAATGATGCGAAGTGTCATTATCCATAGGGGGTTATCGATTATGTCCGTGGTGCTACGCGCCACATAATCGGTAAGCCGCCTTCGGCGGGAAATTCTGTTGTCAAGGTTCTTATAACGACCCCGTCGCACCGGATCGTATTCTATTAACAGAGGAAAAGTTACCATCTGAAATCCGGATGTATTCCTACCCGGTCAAGATATTCCTGTCTCGACTTTTCCCTTTCTTCTTCTGTAGGTGCTGTTTTCGATTTTGAATAAATGTCATGATTCACCATTGTGTTAAGTTTTGCTTCAAGGCCTTTTTCGATTTCTTCCTTTTCTTCAAATTTATCCAAAAGGTGATAGCTCAAAAGTTTAAAAAACAGCTCCCGCGTTATCTGTACATATTTCATAAATCGCTCCTTTCAACCAAGTCCGCAACAACGCAAAGTCTTAATATTTTTGCAACCTTGCATCCTTCAAGTCCGCAATTTCTTACTCCTTGCATTGTTGCGTTCTTCATTTTATTCCGAATCTTCCCTGAGAACCCAATACCAGACATCGTTCATCTTTTTGGCTTTTATTCCAAGCTCATGTTTGGCATTTTCCAATGTTCTCTTTGAAATATTTTCTTCTCTGGCGGCTTCTTCGATTTCTTTACTTGGAAGCATCCTGTGATTCTCTGCCAGTTCTTTCAATAGGGCCGTGGCACGGTCCTGTTTATTCACTTTAGGGGCAATACCTCCAAGCACTTCATCCGCCGTAATCTCATAATCTCCGATCCACCTGAAGCCGTCTTCTGAAAGTTCAAAAGCTTTCGAATGACCAAAGGCCGCGAGATTATTCTTAATCTGAACCATTGCTCTTTTGTCCGGTTCTCCTTCGATCCTTCCGACCAGAAGAACACTTCTTGCGACAGCATAGAAGTCTATCGATCCTATTCCTCTGTAAGCTGCCTTTGTACCACCGGCTTTGTTCATATGACCAATAAGGACGATGGCGCATTTATATTTTTCTGCTAACGCTCCAAGCCGTTTAGTCATATCTCTTGCTTCATTTGCCCGATTCATATCCATCCCGCCGCCAAGATATGCCTGTATAGGATCAAGGATCAGGAGCTTCGCATTGGTCGCTTTCAACGCTTCTTCGATTCTCTCATCTGCCATGGATAATGATTTGTCGCTTTCATCAATCACCATTATCCTTGTGCAATCCGCACCGGCACTTTCGAGCCTGGGCTTCACTGTATCAGCAAGTCCATCTTCAGCAGTCTGATAAATGATATTGACCGGTTCACTGCAATTCATTCCATCATCAAGCGACTCACCTCGTGAAAGTTTCGCGGCAAGATTCAATACCATCGTTGTCTTACCATCACCGGGATCTCCCTGGATGATGGTAAGCTTCCCATATGGGATGAACGGGAACCAGAGCCAAGATATTTCCTCCGTCTCGATTTCCGACATCTGAATCAGTTTTAATTCTGTCTTGTTTTCTTCCATTTACATTTTTCCTCTGTTTTCATATTTTTGTATTGAATGTAAGCGGAAGCCTTGTTATACTTTGAATTAAGTAAATTTGTATAAGAAAGCTTCGGCTTTTTAGGAAAAGTCCTCTGTTCCAGCAGAGGACTTTTTCGTTTACCTCCAGTCGTCTTCATGCTGCATTCCTTCCATGATGGTTGCTATTTGTCTGATAAGTACAATCAGGTCAGGATCCACTGATGAACCGGCCTCAATCCTAGAAAGCTCATTCAGAACCTTTTTCAATTCGTCCTTAAGTGCTTTATACACTTTAGGATTTCCCTGGACGGTTATTGTTTTGTTCATCAAGCGACTAATAATGTAATCCTGCTTCGTGTGACCTGAGAGGCGAACTTCCGCTTCAATCAGTGCATCTTCCTCAGATGAAACCCTAAACGCCACTATCTTGTTTCTAAAGCGGCCCCTCTGATCCAAATTCTTTGCTGACATCCTTATGCCTCCTTTTCTGTGTCATTGCTAAATCTTTCATTATCAAGGAAATCTGCCATCTCATCCTGTTTTGTGGGAAACAGATGTGCATATCGGTACGTGATCCTTTCTGTTTCATGCCCTACACGATTTCCAATCTCCAGTGCTGTAAATCCCTTATTGATCAAAAATGATACATGGCTGTGCCGCAAATCATGAATTCGGATAACCTTTACTCCTGCGGCTTTGCAACCCCTTTCCATTTCTGTAGAGAGAACATGTTTGGATAATGACTGAAATATCCTGTCACCGGGCTTGATATTGTAAAACATCTTCAGACAGTCCTTCATTTCCTCACACAGGAACTTTGGAAGTTTTATAACCCTATTGCTCTTTTTGGTCTTAGGCGTCGTTACAACATCCTCTCCGTGCATTCTCTGATAAGACTTATTGATCCTAAGCGTTGACTTTTCGAAATCAAAATCAGCCGGAGTAAGTGCAAGCAGTTCTCCTTCACGTATTCCGCACCAGTACAAGATTTCAAAAGCATAATAGGAAATCGGCCTGTCCATGATTGCCTCGGCAAAAGCAAGATATTCTTCTTTAGTCCAAAATGACATTTCCTTTATATCTTCCTGCCCCATACAGCCCGCATTTCTCGCCGGATTAACGCTCAGGTGATAATACTTAGCCGCATGGTTGAAAAGTGCGCTTAGTTCCGCATGTATCGTTTTCAGATAACATGGTGAAAAAGTTTCTCCGTTAGCTTTCGTCAAACGCATCATTTCGTTCTGCCAGTCGATTACGTCCTTTGCAGTTATTTCAGAAAGCTTACGTTTTCCAAGATAAGGAAGGATCTTTTTTTCATATATGACCTGCTTTGTCATCCATGTGTTTTCCTTTAGTCTTGGTCTTACGTCCTTTTCGTAAAGTTCGTAAAAGGCTTCCAAAGTCATATCGATATCCGATGCCTGCTGAAGCTTAAACTGAGCTTCCCACTCAATAGCTTCTTTACGAGTAGAAAACCCTCTCTGGCATTTCTGCCTGTTCGTCCCAGTCCAGTCCTTATAACGGATCATCGCATACCAGGTACCGTTCTTGTCGTTCTTATAAACCGGCATTAAGCATCCCTCCTCTCATAATCCTTGGTCTGATAGAAGTGTTCATAGAAGAATTTGGTATCGATCCTTCCCTGAATGGTCTGAAATCCCATTTCCTGCATTTCCTTGTTAAGCTTTCTTATCAGCTTATAGGCGTAACTTTCAGAAACGCCGAGGATTTCCATAACATCTGCAACTCTTAAAAACATTTTTTCCATACATTTCTTTCCTTTCTTTGGTTTCGTTTTTGTTGATACTTCATTTGTCGCTTTCCTTTGACACTTTCCTGACGGGTAACCTCTGGGTTCGTTAGCCTTATAGACTGTTTTGGACTGCGCCGTTTTCGCTCCCTCCATACGCTCGCTTTCGGTCCTCGCATACTTTTCCGGAGTCATATCTGTGTCTCAGACGATCATTTAATTGTCACTTAACATATCTGTTTAAGTTCATGGTTATAATACTAAACATAGGTACCGTCAAGATTTTTTCGCAAAATCGGTTTCCGTTTGGTAGCCAGTAGTTAGCTGACTGTCATTAGTGAGTCGTCAATGTCTATTTCCTCAAGGTGCTTCATGCTCATGTATCGCTTGG
>Ga0134093_1000969_pt1 | contig 31060 bp, 28 predicted proteins | sample 4_1taG_FD_94452 | JGI IMG/M metagenome (GOLD analysis project Ga0134093, IMG submission 94452) | Switchgrass degrading microbial communities from high solid loading bioreactors in New Hampshire, USA - 4_13_20_68_A1 metaG | ecosystem: Engineered > Bioreactor > Semi-continuous > Anaerobic >...
AGCGGCCTGCGCGAGATCACCACCTTCTGCGCCGATGGCGAGGGCGGGCAGAGCAACCGCTACTCGCTGCTGCGGCAGGAGCCATAACCATGTCCGCTGATGCAAAAGCTGCCTTTCTGCACGCCCACCTGATCGCCTGGTTCCGGGACGCGCAGGCTGACCTGCCCTGGCGCCGCGACCGCACGCCCTATCGCGTCTGGCTGTCGGAGATCATGCTCCAGCAGACGCAGGTCGCCACTGTCATCCCCTACTACGAACGATTCCTTGAGAGGTTTCCGACCGTCGAGGCGCTGGCCGCCGCACCGCTGGACGATGTGCTCAAGCTGTGGGAAGGGCTGGGCTACTACAGCCGCGCGCGGAACCTGCACCGCGCCGCGCAGATCGTCGCCGGGGAGCTGGGCGGCCGCTTCCCCGAGACTGCCGCCGAGCTTCAAAAGCTGCCCGGCATCGGGCGCTACACCGCCGGGGCGATCGCCAGCCTCGCGTTCGGGGAAGATGTGCCGGTGCTGGATGGAAACGTGATCCGCGTGCTGGCGCGCGTCTACAACATCGAGGATGACGTTACCCAGTCGGCAACGCAGCGCGCACTGTGGGAACTGGCGGAAAGGCTCGTCCCAGCCGGGGATGCCGCCGCCTGGAATGAAGGGCTGATGGAACTGGGACGCCGCATCTGCATGCCGCGCGACCCGCTCTGTGCGGCGTGCCCCATCGCGCCGGAGTGCGAGGCGTACCGGCTGGGCGTGCAGAACGAGCGCCCGGTTAAGCGCCCGCGCGCCAAAACGCCGCACTATGACGTGACCGCCGCCGTCATCCACCGCACCGACGGCCAGGTGTTGATCGCACAACGCCCGCTGGACGGCATGCTCGGCGGGCTGTGGGAGTTCCCCGGCGGGAAGCGCGAGCCAGGCGAAACGTTGCGCGCCTGCCTGGAGCGCGAAATCAGCGAGGAACTGGGCATCGAGATCCGCGTCGGCCCGCAGATCGCAACCGTCCGCCACGGCTACACCCATTTCCGCATCACGCTCTACGCGTTCGCCTGCGAGATCGTGCGCGGGGAGCCTCAGGCGATCGGGTGCGCGGCGTGGACGTGGGCGTCGCTCGACGAGCTAGACCGGTACGCCTTCCCCGTCACGGATCAGCAGATCATCGCGCAGCTTCGCAACGGCGGGCAGCTTGCCTTCGATTGGGATATGTGAGCAAGCAGCGATTAGCGGTCAGCAGTTAGCACTTAGCAAAACCAGCAGAGCACCCTCGGCTGAATCCGGTATGCGTCTCATCATAGAGTCAGCGTTGCTCTTGGTCTTTTGTTCTTAGCTAACCGCTAACTGCTAACAGCTTCTCTGCTAAGCTGCTTGGCATGTGAGCAGCGGCGTGGTATACACTGTGCGAACCGGAGAGTCGTGCGAGGAAGTGTCGAATGGCAGATCCCATCAGCCGCCGCCGCGAAGAAGAAGCCATGAAAGCCGCCGGACGTATGCCACCCGGCCAATCGCTGACGCAGAAATTCCCTGTGCTGCATTACGGCGGGGTGCCGAGCTTCGACCCGCAAACGTGGGACCTGCGCGTTTTCGGTGAGGTCGAGCGCGAGATGCGCTGGACGTGGGACGAGTTCCTCGCGCTGCCAACCGTCACGATCCAGACGGACATACACTGCGTCACGCGGTGGAGCATGTTCGACACCGTCTGGGAAGGCGTGCGCTTCCGCGACTTCGTGGAATTGTTCGGCCTCAAGCCCGAAGCGCGCTTCGTGATCGCCCACTGCGAGAACAATTACACGACGAACGTCCCTCTCGACGTGATGCTCGATGACAACGTCCTGCTCGCGTACAAGTTCGGTGGCGAGTTCTTGACGCCCGAGCACGGCTTCCCACTGCGGACGCTCGTCCCTTCGCGCTACTTCTGGAAAAGCGCCAAGTGGCTCCGCGCGCTGGAATTCACCCGCGAAGATCGGCCCGGCTTCTGGGAACAAGCCGGATACCACAACGAGGGCGATCCCTGGAAAGAGGAACGGCTCCAGCGCGGGAGTATGTTCTGAAGCGTGCGGCGCGTCCTGATTATGGCCGGACGTGCCCTTCGCCCTCGATAATCCACTTGTAGGTGGTCAGCGCTTCCAACCCCATCGGGCCGCGCGCGTGCAGCTTCTGCGTGCTGACCGCGATTTCCGCGCCCAGGCCAAGCTGCGCGCCATCCGTGAAGCGCGTCGAGGCGTTGACGTACACGGTTGCGGAATCAACTTCGTTCACGAAGCGTTCCGCCGCCGCCGAATTCGACGTGATAATCCCGTCCGAGTGCGCGGTGCTGTGCTGGTGGATGTGCTCGATCGCCGCATCGAGATCCGGCACGACGCGAATCCCCAGAATCAGGCTCAACCACTCGACATCCCAGTCGCCCGGTCCGGCAGGCACGACGTTCTCTGCACGGGGCGCGACCGCCGCCGCCTGCTCGTCCACACGGAACTCGACGCCATCCTGCGACAATCGCTCGATCACGCGCGGAACGAACCGGTTCGCAATGGCCTGATTGACCAGCAGCGTTTCGAGCGCATTACACACCGAGGGGCGCTGCACTTTCGCGTTGTGCACGATCCGCTCCGCCGCGTCGAGATCGGCTGTCTCGTCCACGTACAGGTGGCAAATACCGATCCCGCCGGTGATCACCGGGATCGTGCTGTTCTCGCGGCAGAAGGTGTGCAGCGAGTTCCCGCCACGCGGGATGATCATGTCTACATATTCGCTCAGGCGCAGAAGCTCGCGCACATAGCGACGGTCGCTATCGCGGATCAGTTGCACCGCGTCTTCCGGAGCGCCCTGCTCCGCGAGCGCCTGCTGGATCGCATCCACCAGCGCGCTGTTGCTGCGGAGCGTCTCTTTGCCACCGCGCAGGATGACCGCGTTCCCCGTTTTCAGCGCCAGCGCCGCCACGTCGACCGTCACGTTCGGGCGCGCCTCATAGATCACGCCCAGCACGCCGATCGGCACGCGCCGCTTGCGCACGCGCAGCCCATTCGGCAACACCTGCTGGTCGAACTCCTCACCCACCGGGTCGGGCAATTCCGCCACGCGCCGCATATCGTCGGTCACACCCTGAAGGCGCCCCGCCAGGCTTAACCGGTCGAGCAGCGCCGCGCTCAAACCCGCTTCGCGCCCGTCGGCGACGTCCTGCGCGTTCGCCTCGAGGATCGTCTCGCTGCACGCGTCGATCGTGTCTGCAATCGCGCGCAGCAGAGCATTTTTCGTCTGTGTGTCAAGCTGCTTCAACGTGCGTGACGCCGCCTTGGCGCGCTGTCCGAGGGCCTGCATATCGACGGTCATGGTTTCGTCTCCTTGGCTAGACTAATACCAGGTTATCGCGGTGAATCGCCTCGTCCCCGTACGTGTAGCCGAGAATCTGCGGGATCTCCGGCGAGCGGTGCCCGCGCACGCGCTCCAGCTCGTCCCGGCTGTAGTTGACCAGCCCCTGCCCGACGACCCGGTTCTGCTCGTCCACCACCTGCACGACCGCGCCACGCTCGAAGCGCCCCTTCACGGCGCGCACGCCGATCGGCAGCAGGCTCGCGCCCTGCTCGCGTAGCACGTGCGCCGCGCCCGAGTCGATCCGCAGCGTGCCCTGCGGGCGCTCCGCCAGCAGCCAGCGCTTCCGCCCCTCGATGTGCCCCACCGCTGGCGCAAACATCGTCCCAAGCTGCTCTCCGCGCGCCAGCCGGATCAGCACGTCGGGCGTGGTACCGCAGGCGATAAAGGTCCGCGTGCCGCTACGGATCGCCAGCCGCGCCGCTTGAATCTTCGTCTGCATCCCGCCGACGCCCAGTCCGGACACACTCTCCCCGGCCAGCGCTTCAATCGTATCGTCAATCTCGGTGATCTCATGCAGCAGGCGTGCGTCGGGATGGATGCGCGGGTCGCGGTCGTACAGCCCTTCCTGGTCGGTCAGCAGAATCAGCGTCGTGGCGGATAGCAGCACCGCGATCAGCGCGGATAGATTGTCGTTGTCCCCGACCTTGATCTCTTCGACGGCGACCGTGTCGTTCTCGTTGACAATCGGCACGATGCCATAATCGAGCAGCGTGTTGAGCGTGGCGCGCGCGTTGAGGTAGCGCGTCCGGTGCGAAAGGTCGTCGTGCGTCAGCAGCACCTGCCCGATCGGCACGCCGTACAGATCAAACAGCATCCGGTAGACCTGCATCAGATAGCTCTGCCCCACCGCGCTGAGCATCTGCTTGGCGGGCAGATGGTTCGCCACCGCCGGATCGCCCAACACCTCGCGCCCGGCCGCGATCGCACCCGACGAGACGACCACCACCCGCAGCCCGTCGGCGCGCAGCGCGGCAATCTGCCGCACGATCTCGACCATGTGCGGGCGCGACAGGCGGCGCGTGCCCCCGGTCAGCGTGGTCGTTCCGAGCTTGACGACAATTGTCGGCGTGGCGTTTGGCGAGAGACCCATAAATCCATCCTGGCGATGTAATACGAGCACGCGGGCGATCGTGGCACAGGCCCGCGCGCAATTCAAGCGAATCGTTAGGCTATTTATACAGCGCCGTTGCCGCTATTTCAATCATGCAAATCTAAAGAAATGGTGATAAACGTAACGATATGATAGGATCGCGATAGAAAAACGCGAGACCAACCCGATGCAACCACAGCGCGTCAGCACGCATCCGTTCACGAGAACGCTTTCAGTTCGTAACCTATATGGAGTGAGATCATTCGCTTATGACTCACGCAGATCGTCCCAGCCTGCCCCCTCTACGCGTCGCCATCATCGGTTCTGGACCGTCCGCTTTCTACGCGGCCGATTTTCTCCAGCGCAAGGCGACGTTCGACCTCGAGATCGATATGTTCGAGCGCCTGCCCACGCCCTACGGCCTGGTGCGTGGAGGTGTTGCGCCTGATCACCCCAAGATCAAGTCGGTCACCCGCGCCTACGAGCGCACTGCCAGCGATCCGCGAATGCGCTTCTTCGGCAACGTCGAATTCGGACGCGACATCCGCCACATAGACCTGATCCGCCATTATCACGCGATCATCTATGCGGTCGGCGCGCAGACCGACCGCCGCCTCGGGATTCCGGGCGAAGACCTGCCGGGCAGCCACGCAGCCACCGAATTTGTCGGCTGGTACAACGGGCATCCGGATTATTGCGATCTCTCGTTCGACCTGACGCAAGAGAGCGCGGTCGTGGTGGGGAATGGCAACGTCGCGATGGACGTGGCACGCATCCTGGCGCGGACCTACGAGGAACTGCACACGACCGATATCGCGCCGCATGCGCTTGAAGCGTTGCGCGAGAGTCGTATCAAGAAAATCTACGTGCTTGGACGGCGCGGCCCGGCGCAGGCGTCGTTCACCAATCCTGAGATTAAGGAACTGGCTGAGCTAGAAGGCGCGGACGTGATCGTTCCGCCGGAAGACGCCAAACTCGACACGCTGAGCCGCCGGTACGTGCGCCAGGCCGACCGCGCAACCGCGCGCAACGTCGAAATTATCGCCGAGTATTCCAGGCGCCAACCGACCGGCAAACCACGCCAGATCATCATGCGCTTCCTCGTCTCGCCGGTCGAGATTCTGGGCACGGAACGCGTCGAAGCCGTGCGCGTCGTCAAGAATAAGCTGTGCAAATCAGCGGATGGCACGCTGCGCCCCCGCCCGACCGACGAAACCGAGGTGATCCCGGCCGGGCTGGTCTTCCGCTCGATCGGCTATCACGGCGTCGCCCTGCCGGACGTGCCCTTTGACGAAGTGATGGGTGTCATCCCAAACGTCGAGGGGCGCGTCATCGAGCCGGACGGCACCTTCCGCACAGGAGAATACGTTGTGGGGTGGATTAAGCGCGGCCCCACCGGGATCATCGGCTCCAATAAGCCGGACGCTTTGGAGACAGTCGAGCGGTTGCTAGAGGACGCGTCCGCAGGGCGATTGCTCCACCCGCCGCAACCGTCGCGCGCCGGAGTCGAGGAATTGCTCGCCCGGCGGCAGATCCGTGTCGTGACGTTTGAGGATTGGCGGCGGATCGACGCGATCGAGCGGGAGCGCGGCGCGGCAGTCGGCCGCGAGCGCGTGAAGTTCACGCATGTTGAGGATATGCTGGCGGCGCTGGCCGACCCACGCCGCGAGCCAACTCCCAGCTAACCACCCCCTGCCGAGGGCGTTCGCAGCAAGCGCACCGGGTAGCGACTCCCCGCCGGCGCGCGGCGAACGCCCTCGGGCAGAATCAGCAGCCCATCGGCGCGCGCCAGCGCCATTAACTCCGCCGAGCTTTGCATCCCGACCGGGTGCGCCCACCATCCCTCGCCATCGTGCGACAGTCGCACGCGCACGTAGCTGCGCCGCCCGTCCGATGTAACGTCATCCGCAAGCGTCGCCGACACGGTCGCCTCGTCGCTCGCCTGCGCGCCGCTCAGCCGCGCCAGCGATGGCCGCACGAAGACCTCGAACGTCACCATCGCCGACACCGGATTGCCAGGCAATCCGAAGAACGGCACGCCGCCCACCTGCCCGTACGCCAGCGGCTTGCCGGGGCGGATGTTCACGCGCCACAGGTCGATGTGCCCCAGCGCGTCGATCACCGTCCGCACGACGTCATGCGTGCCGACCGACACGCCCGCCGAGCTAATGAGCACATCCGGCGCCTGCGACAGCGCCTCGTCGAACCGGCGCCGCACGTCCTCGACCGTATCCAGCGCGGTCGGCACGACGATCGGCTCACCGCCTGCCTCGGTCACCAGCGCGGCCAGCATAAAGCTGTTGCTGTTATAGATCTGCCCTGGCGCCAACGGTTCGCCGGGCGGCACAAGCTCGGTCCCGGTGGAAAGAATCGCCACGCGTGGGCGGCGGTACACCGGCACGCTCGCCCGCCCCAGCGCCGCAATCACGCCGATATCGACCGGGCGCAAAACGGTTCCGCGCGACAACACTCTCTCCCCCGCCCCAATCGTCTCCCCGGGTTGGCGAACGTTCCGCCCACGTTCCGGCGCGGCCAGCACATCCACCGCATCCGCCAGCGGCGCCGCGCCATCGGTCGTCCAGCGGTCGCTCGTATCCTCGACGGGCACGACTGTATCTGCCCCTGCGGGCATCGGCGCACCGGTCATAATCCGCGCCGCCTGTCCCGCGCCGACAGTGAAATCAGGCTGCGACCCGGCGGGGATATCTCCGATCACCGCCAGGCGGACCGGGCGCTCAGCGCTCGCCCCGGCGAGGTCGTCCGCGCGGACGGCATACCCATCCATCGCCGAGCTTGCGAACGCGGGGACGTCCTGCGCGGCCTGCACGTCCTCAGCCAGCACGCGCCCTAGCGCCCGCGACAGGTCGACCGTCTCCTGCGAAAGCGGCTGCATGTCGCTCAGAATGCGCGCCAGCACGTCGTCTACATTCAGCAAATCGGTCACTGTCTCACCTCACAACACAAGCTCCGCCGGACATCGGGCGCAAAAAAGCCGCTCATGCAGGCATGACCGGCTCTTGCAAATGCTCAATAAAGTTCTCGACCCGGCAAAGCAACCACTACCACCAGCAGTTCGCGTCCGGCTTAACCCGTAGATCGAACATATCCGAGATAATCGGCAGGTCGTCCCACAGGCACGCGCCGTCGATAATAATCCCGCCGATCACCGAGCTGACGATACACAGCACCAGGAAGCACCCGCACCCGAGCACAATCCACCGTTGCGCGCCTTCGCGGTACGGCTCATCCTGATAGTCATATTCGTAATCCATCGGCGGCTGCGGGCCAACCTGCTGGGGATAGACCTCGGGCGCGGGAGGATATTCGGCAGGGGCTACAGCGGGCGGCTGGTATTCCGCCGGGGCCGTCGGATAGCGGCCAGGGGGAGCGAACTGCGCCTGTTGCTGGGGGGGCAGAGGCGCTGCCGCCGGGCCGGGCATCGTCTGCGCCTGACCAGCGTCCATCCGCGCGGCGAGCCCTTCATACGCCAGCGTGACCGTTTCGCCCAGGCCGACCATGTCATTGTGCGCCAGGAGGCGGGGTCTGGTCAGCCGCTGCCCATTAACAAACGTGCCGTTCGTTGAACCCAGGTCCTCGATCGTATACCCTGCGGCGCCTTGCGTCAGCCGGCAGTGATGGCGGCTCACCTCGGGGTCGTTGATCACTATGTCGTTGGTGATATCGCGCCCCAGAGTCACGATCCCTTTGTTTAGCTCGTAGACCTGGTTGGGCTGCGGACCGCGCCGGACAATCAGCCGAAAGCTGCTGCTGTCTTGCATGAAGAATGCCTCCTCGCGCGACGAGAGAGTGAAAGTGCGTCACCCGGTTCGGAGTATACGGGCAACCGAAATGGATGTCAACACGGGCGGAAGTCAGCCGCACATAAAACAGACGCCGCAGGTCTGCGGCGCCGTTCATGGAAGCGATAGTCGTAGAATCGAGCGGTGCGCGGCTACTGCGTGAAATCACGGAGCTGGCGCGAGCGGCGCGGATGCCGCAGGCGGCGCAGCGCCTTGCCCTCGATCTGGCGGATGCGCTCGCGCGTCAGCCCGAACTTCTGCCCGACTTCTTCCAGCGTGTACGCGCGGCCGTTCTGCAAGCCAAAGCGCAACCGCAGAATGCGCGCCTCGCGAGCGGTCAGCGTGCTGAGCACTTCTTCAACCTTCTCACGCAGCAGGTTCTGATTGGCGATCTGCGTAGGGGTAGGCGTAGTGAGGTCTTCGATAAAGCTGCCGAGCTCGCTGTCTTCCTCTTCCCCAACCGGGCGCTCGAGGCTCATGGGGCGCCAGCTTACCTTCAGCATCCACTGGACCTTGCGCGGCTCCATGCCCATCGCGGCGGCGATCTCTTCGGGGGTTGGCTTGCGGCCCATTTCCTGCTCAAGCTGGCGGGCGGTCTTGTACAGGCGGCGGATGCGGTCGCTCATGTGAACCGGCACGCGAATGGTCCGCCCCTGGTCCGCAATAGCGCGCGTGATCGTCTGGCGGATCCACCATGTCGCGTAAGTGCTGAAGCGGAAGCCGCGCGTGTAATCAAATTTCTCGACCGCTTTCATCAGCCCCAGGTTGCCCTCCTGGATCAGGTCGAGAAAGTGCACGCCCCGCCCCATGTACTTCTTCGCGATGCTCACCACGAGGCGCGTATTGGCCTTTATCAAATGGTCGCGTGCGGCTTTGCCATCCTCGATCAGCGCGTTGAGCTCGGCGATCTGCTCTGGCGATGCATCATCCCCCAGACGCATCAGCTCGGCGCGCGCCTGATTGCCCAGCTCCAAGCGGCGTGCCAGATCGACCTCTTCCTCATTGGACAGCAGCGGAACGCGCGCCATCTCTTTCAAGTAGAGGCCAACCGTGTCATCCGACGAGACGCCGCTCAGGTCAAACGCGTCGTCGTCCTCGTCGAGCACCTCGTCCTCATGATCGTCGCTATCACCGATGAAGCGATCTTCGTAGACGTCCACCCCCTTGCGCTGAAGCCAGCGCAACACGTCCGCCAAACGGTCGGCGGCATCATCTGTGTCGGGGATGGCTTCAAGCACGTCGTCGGTGGTCAGAAAGCCCTGACTGTCAGCTTTCTCGAGGAGTACGGCAAGCAGGCCGGTTACGGGCTGGCTTTCGGTGTCGCTGTAGTCTTTCAACGTGAATCCCCCCAATTTCATCATTTAAGATACAGCTTGACGATTTCTAAACGGCGCGCCGCACGCTTATTCCAAGTCGCCGCTATCAAAGGACGGCTGGTCTTCGAGCAGCGCGCGCAGCCCGGCGAGGCGCGGATCGATGTCGTCCTGCTCGCAGTCGCACGGACCTTCATTCCAATTCTTGCCACAGATCGGGCATAGCCCGGCGCAGTCCGGGCGGCACAGTACCGTCATTGGAACCGCCAGGATCGCCTCTTCGCGCAGCAATGGCTCGAGGTCGAGAATGCCGGTTTCCTGGATCGAATAGGGCGCTTCATCGCTGGGCGGGTAGGCGAACAGTTCCTCAAGCTCAAACGACACGGGAACGTGCGTCGTATCCAGGCAGCGGGCGCATTCCCCCACAACCGCCGATTCAAGCCCGCCGTGCACGAAGATGCCCTGCGAATTCCGGCTCATCCGTAGCGTGCCGTGAACGTAATCCAGCTCGAGATCGCCACCCACCTTGACGCGCGGCAGGTCCAACTCGATGTCGCGCTGAAAACCGGCGCCCTCGGCCAGGATGAAGCCGACATTGATTTTGAGAACGCGGGGATTGACGAATTCGGGAAATTGAGAGTCAGTCACAGTACAGGGCCTTTGAAAAGCCGGACGATACCTGCTCACCCAAAAAACTTACGCCGCATGTGCCAGGCAATGCCGCACGCGGCGAAACGCTAAGTTCTGTCACAACTCATGCTATGATTGTAAGGTTCCCTAGATTTTGTGTCAAGAATTTTTACACTTTCTTAACTAAACAGCCGTCTGAACGAGCAGACTTACACCGCGCCTAGCCCTCATTCAGACCCGCACCGCGAGGGAAACGGTGGCCGACCGAAGGTTTTCCCCACCCGGCACTTCCGGTATAATCCGCGGCGGTTTTTCACTCGGCGGCGGCGCCTGAACCGAGCCGCCGACCGGCACACCGTCGGAGTTTCGTATGCGGATCCTGCTTACCGGCGCCGATGGACGCCTGGGCAGTCAACTGCTTCAATCCCTCACCGCGCGCGGGCATACCGTCGTCGGCTATGATGCCGCTCAGATGGACATTACCGAGTGGGATGCAGTCCGCGCGGGGTTTAACGATACCCGGCCTGAGCTGGTCATCCACTGCGCGGCGATGACGGCGGTTGATCGCTGCGCCGAAGACCCCGATCGCGCCTATCTCGTCAACGGCCTCGGCACGCAGAGCATCGCGCAGGCGTGCCAGATGACCAGCGCGGCGCTGGTCTACATCAGCACCAACGAGGTCTTCGACGGGCGCGCCAGCCGCCCTTACCTCGAATACGACCGCCCCAACCCCATCAACCCGTATGGATGGAGCAAGTGGGTCGGTGAGCAGGCCATCCGCGACCTGGTCCCGCGCCACATCATTGTGCGGACTGCGTGGCTGTTCGCGCATGGCGGCAGCAACTTCGTACACGCCATTCTCCGCGCCGCCCGCGAAGGTCGCCCGCTGCGCGTCGTGACCAACGAAATCAGCTCCCCCACTTACACCAACGATCTAGCCGAAGCCGTCGCGCAACTGGTCGACACGGGGCGCTTCGGGATTTACCACCTGGTCAACGAGGGGCAGACCTCACGTTACGGCCTGGCGCGGCAGGTGCTCGATCTGGCTGGATATCGCGACATGCCGATCGCGCCGATCGCGCTGGCGGAGTATCCGCGCCCGTCCCGCCCGCCGGAGTATGCGCCGCTGCGGAATTTTGCCGCCGCGCGCCTGGGGATCCGCCTGCGGCCCTGGACGGAAGCGCTCGCCGACTTCATTCGCGCCGAGGCGCTTGAGCGAGAGGTATGATGTCCGACAGCACTCCGCTCGTCTCCGTGGTGATCCCGAACTGGAACGGCGCACACCACCTGCCCACCTGCCTCGACGCTCTGCGGGCCCAGACGTACCCGCGCGTCGAGGTGATCGTCGCGGATAACGCCTCGACCGACGGGTCGCTTGACCTGCTGGCGGAGCGGTATCCCGAGGTGCGCGTGGTGGCGCTGGCGGAAAATCGCGGGTTCACCGGGGCGTGCAACGCCGGGATGCGAGCAGCGAGCGGGGAAATCATCGTGCTGCTCAACAACGATACAGAAGCTGAGCCTTCGTGGCTGAGCGAGGTTGTCGCCGCGCTGGAGCGCCACCCCGACGCGGGAATGGTCGCCTCGAAGATGCTGCTGTTTGACGACCGGACGCGCTTTCACACCGCCGGAGATCTGTACCGGGTCGACGGGCGATTGATGAACCGGGGCGTCTGGCAAAAGGACACCGGGCAGTACAACCGCGAGGAATATGTCTTCAGCGCGTGCGGCGGCTCGGCGGCGTACCGGCGCGCCATGCTGGACGAGATCGGCCTGCTGGACGACGATTTCTTTTTCTCCGCCGAGGATATGGATCTGGCGTGGCGCGCGCAGCTTGCGGGCTATCGCTGCGTGTATGCCCCTCGCGCGGTGGTCTATCACCGGCTGGCGGCGACAGGCGGCGGCGTCACCGCGAGCTATTATGACGGCCGCAATATGATCTGGATTCTGGTCAAGGATTATCCCGCTGCGTTGTGGCGCAAACACTGGGCGAAGATCGTTCGCGCGCAGGCGAAGCTGGCGTGGGAAGCGTTGCGCGCCTGGCGCGGCGAGGCGGCCCGTGCGCGGCTGCGCGGCATGGCGGCGAGCGTGCTTGGCCTGCCGAAGATGCTTCGCAAGCGGCGTACGATCCAGCGGATGCGGCGCGTGCCGATCAGCTATCTTGAGTCGATTTTAACGCCTGTCGAGCCGGACGCTCCGGACGCGGCCTAACTACAGGAGTCCCTGGTGGACAGCGAAGTTACCCCTTCCTCTGACGCGCAACGACCATTCGTGTCAATCGTGATTCCGGCGTACAACGAAGAAGCACGCCTACCCGAAAGCCTCGCGCAGATCGCGGCCTTCGCGGAGCGCCAGCCATTCCCGGTCGAAGTCGTCGTCGTAGACAACAACTCGAAGGACCGGACGCACGCCATTGTCGAGCAGTTCGCCGCCAAAGCGCCCTACGTTCGCCCGCTGTTCGAGGGCACGCAGGGCAAAGGCGCCGCCGTCCGCACCGGAATGCTTGCTGCGCGCGGCGAATACCGCTTCATCTGTGACGCCGATCTTTCGATGCCGATCGATGAGATCGTCCGCTTTCTGCCGCCGCAGCTCACCGATTTCGACGTGGCGATCGGCTCGCGCGAGGCGCCCGGGGCCGTCCGCTATGACGAGCCGTGGCACCGGCACGTGATGGGGCGTGTGTTCAACACCATCGTGCGGATGTTCGCGGTGCACGGCTTTCAGGACACGCAGGCCGGGTTCAAGATGTTCCGCGCCGAGGTGGCCGAAGCCCTCTTTCCGCTGCAAACGCTCAACGGGTGGAGCTTCGACGTCGAAATTCTGTTCATCGCGCAGAAGCGCGGCTATCGCATTGTCGAGGTGCCGATTCACTGGTACTACAAGGCGAACACGCGCATCCACCCCATCCGCGACTCGATCGATATGTTCCTCGACGTGCTGCGCATCCGCCGCAACGCCCTGCGAGGCCGCTACCGCCCATGATCGACCCGCCCGACCTACGCTTTGAATATCGCCTGCGCGCGCAAGGCTATCGCTGCATCGCCGGGATTGACGAGGCGGGGCGTGGCGCGTGGGCCGGGCCGGTCGTTGCAGGAGCGGTCGTTCTGCCCACAGACCGTTTCGACTTGGCGCGGGCGCTAGACGGGGTGACCGACTCCAAGCAGCTTTCGCCCGCCGAGCGTGAAGCATTCGTCCCGCGCATCATGGAAACCGCCCGCGCAACCGGCGTCGGGTTCGCCACGCACGAGGAGATCGACACACTGGGCATCCTCGCCGCGACGCGCCTCGCCATGCGGCGCGCGCTCGACGCAATGAATATCGCGCCCGATGCGCTGCTGGTGGATGCGGTCGACCTGACCGAATTCGGCCTGCCGTGCACGCCGCTGATCCGGGGCGACCAGCGCTCGCTGAGCATTGCCGCCGCCAGCATCCTCGCTAAAGTGGTGCGCGATCAGTTCATGGATGCGCTCGACGACCAGTTCCCCTACTACGGCTTCCGCGAGCATAAGGGATACGGCACGGAGCTACACCGCGCCGCGCTGCGCCAGTTCGGCCCCTGCCCCGCGCATCGAATGACCTTTGCGCCGCTGCGCGAAGCCACCGGCACCGCCCAGGGAGCAGAGCAGCCATGAAGCTCGCGCTGGTCCACGACTGGCTGAACCAGAACGGCGGCGCCGAGGATGTGCTTGAGACGCTAGTGAGCCTGTACCCGTCCGCGCCGGTCTACACCAGCATCTACGCGCCCGACCTGATGCCGGACGCTTATCGCGCATGGGACATCCGCACAAGCTGGCTGGACCGTCTGCCCGGCATCCACCGCCACCACCAGCAATATCTCCCGCTCTACCCGCTGGCGTTCGACCGACTGGATTTGTCGGAATACGACGTCGTGCTCAGCAACAAGAGCGGCTTCTGCCACGGCCTGCGGAGCGGCCCGAATACCGTCCACATCTGCTACTGCCTGACGCCGACCCGCTACATCTGGGATCTGGACAGCTACCTCGCGCGGGAGAATTTCGGGGCGCCAGTTCGCGTGGCCTCACGGCTCGTCGCGGCGGCCTACCGCCGCTGGGACTACGCCGCGGCGCAACGCGTCGATCACTTCATCGCGATCAGCACCGAGGTGCAGGCGCGCATCCAGCGCATCTACCATCGCGATTCGGTCATTATCTATCCGCCAGTCGAAGCAGCAGGGCGTTTCACCCCTGCGCCGTCGCACGACGACTATTTCCTGGTGCTGTCGCGGCTGGTGCCATATAAGCGGATCGATCTGGCGGTCGAAGCCTGCACCCGGCTCGGCCTGCCGCTGCTGGTCGGCGGCACCGGGCGCGATCGCGAGCGACTCGAATCCCTGGCCGGGCCGACTGTCCAGTTCCTCGGCTACGTGCCGGACGAAGACCTGCCGGACCTGTTCGCACGCTGCCGGGCGTTCATCTTCCCTGGCCTGGAAGACTTCGGGATTGTGCCGGTCCAGGCGATGGCTGCCGGGCGCCCGGTAATCGCCTATCGCGGCGGCGGGTCGCTGGACACTGTCATCCCCGGCAAGACAGGCGCGTTCTTCGAGCAGCAAACGGTCGAATCGCTGATAGCTGCGCTGCAAGCCTTTGACGAGCGGGACTACGATCCCACCGCGATCCGCGAGCATGCCTTGCGCTTCGACGTGTCCAACTTCACCGCGCAGATCACCGAGTACGTCGCGCGCGCCTGGGACGAACACCGTTCCGTCAGGTCCGCCCGCTAACCGCCTGGCGAGCGTTGGGCAACCATCCTTCGCAACGCCGTGATCCGCGCGCTATAATCTCGTCCAGTGACCCCGAAAAGAATGAGAAGGCCCACAACGCCATGAATATCGTTCAAACTGTCGGCGAGCGAATCGTCGAAAACGTCGCGCAAGTTATCATCGGCAAACGCAACGAGATTCGTCTCACCGTGCTCGGCCTGCTGTGCCAGGGGCATATTCTGATCGAGGACGTGCCGGGCGTTGGCAAGACGATGCTGGCACGCGCGCTGGCAAAGTCGATCGGCGCGTCGTTCAGCCGCATCCAGTTCACGCCAGATATGCTACCCTCGGACGTAACCGGCGTGTCGGTGTTCAACCAGAGCACCCGCGAGTTCGAGTTCCGCCCAGGGCCGATCATGTCGCAGATCGTGCTGACCGACGAGATCAACCGCGCCACGCCCAAAACCCAGGCCGCGCTGCTCGAAGCGATGGAAGAGCGGCAGGTCACCGTGGACGGCAACACGTACCCGCTCGAAGAGCCGTTCCTGGTGATCGCAACGCAGAACCCGATCGAGTACGAGGGTACCTTTCCCCTGCCGGAAGCGCAGCTTGACCGCTTTATGATGCGCATCCGCCTGGGCTACCCCAGCCCGCAGGAAGAGATCGCCATGCTCGACTCGCAGCAGTACGAGCACCCGTTGCAGGGCCTTCAGCAGATCGTCAGCGTGCAGGATCTCATCGCCGCGCAGCACGCCGTCCGCGAGGTCTACTTGAACCACGACATTAAGAATTACATCGTCAATCTGGTGACCACCACGCGCCAGCACCCGGACGTATATCTCGGCGCAAGCCCGCGCGGCGCGCTGGCGCTGTATCGCACGGCGCAGGCGCGCGCTGCCCTGGCCGGTCGCGACTACGTGATCCCGGATGACGTTAAGGCGCTGGCCGAAGCGACGCTCGCACACCGCATCATCGTCGGTCCGAACGCGCGCATCAAGGACATCTCCGCCACCAGCATCGTCCACAGCATCCTGAGCACTGTGCCGGTGCCCGGCGCGACCGTCGGCGCGCGCTACTAGGAGCGGCGCCAGCGGCAATTATGGCACACCGGCGCAACGCGTTTTACTTTCTGCTAATCGTCTTCCTGGTGGCGGGCGCGCTGACCCAGCGCAGCTTTTTCTTCCACCTGAGCTACGCGCTGGCTGCGCTGCTGGCCGGGTCGTTTCTCTGGTCGTGGGCGGCGGTCAACTTCCTGCGCCTCGGCCGCTACACCCAGGCGCGGCGTGCGCAGGTCGGGCGGACGCTCGAGGAAACGTTTACCGTGCGGAACACGGGCATCCTGCCGAAGCTATGGCTGGAAGTGCGCGACCACTCCACCCTGCCGAACCATAACGCGAGCCACGTCGTCCCGGCGCTGTTGCCGCGCCAGCGCTATCGCTGGGACGTGCGGACGCTCTGCACCCGGCGCGGCCTGTACACGCTCGGCCCGATGACCGTCCTCAGCGGCGACCCGTTCGGGCTGTTCCAGTTCCCGCGCAAAATCGCCGCCGTGTCCAGCATCATCGTCTACCCGCCGACCGTCCCGATTCACCGCTTCGCCGCGCCCGCCGGAACGCTGTCAGGTGGAGAAGCGGTCCGCCGCCGCACGCACTTTATCACCACCAACGCGGCGGGCGTGCGCGATTATGCGCCGGGCGACAGTTTCAACCGCATCCACTGGCCGAGCACGGCGCGCAAAGATCGCCTGCTGGTCAAGGAGTTCGAGCTCGACCCGCTGGCCGACGTGTGGATTATGCTGGACCTCTCGCGCGAGTCGCTGGTCGAGCGACCGGAAGCGCGCGCCAACGGCGCCAACATCTACGCGCCGCCGCCCAACCTGCCGCCATCGACCGAGGAATACGGCGTCACGATCGCGGCGTCGCTGGCGGCCTATTTTGTTGAGAAGGGGCGCGCGCTCGGCTTCGTGACGTACATCCCGCACCGCGAGATCGTCCAGCCAGATCGCGGCGCGCGCCAGTTGACGCGGATTCTGGAAATTCTCGCCGTCGCACGCAGCACCAGCGACCTGTCGCTCAAGCAGTTGATCTCGCTTGAATCGAGTCACCTGGGGCGCGGCACGACGCTGGTGGTGATTACCGCTACCCAGAATGACGACTGGACCGCCGAGGTCGACACGCTTCAACGGCGCGGCATCCGCGTGATCCCGGTGCTGATCGACCCGGTTAGCTTCGGCGCACCCGGACAGTCCGTGCGCCAGATCAGCGAGAGCCTCGAGAACGCTGGCGCGACGGTCTACACCATCCGCCAGGACGACGATCTGACCGCCGCGCTGAGCTACCGGACCGGCTTCAAAGCGCGCATTCTCTAGCCGAATTGGTTTTGTGTGCCCGCCAGGATACTTCTTGTGAGCCAGCAACCCCCATCCGCCAAGCTTCAGCTACGCTTCCTCTACCTCGCCGTGTTCGCCGCCGGAATGACGACGCTCGGCGTGGAGTTCGCCGCGTCGCGCCTGCTTGGCAGCATCTACGGCGACTCCAACCTGGTGTGGGCAAATATCATCGGCCTGATCCTGATCTACCTGACCATCGGGTACTTCGTCGGCGGGCGCTGGGCCGATCGCTCGCCCTATTTCACGACCTTCTACCGGCTGATCGCGTGGGCCGCATTCCTGAGCGGGCTGGTTCCCCTGGTCGCCCGGCCGATCCTGACCGCCGCCGCCCGCGCCATGCAAAGCTTCGACGCCGCGCTGACGCTTGGCTCGTTCGTCAGCGTGCTCGTGCTGTTCTCCGTGCCGATCACACTTCTTGGCTGCGTCTCGCCGTTTTCAATCCGGCTCGCGCTCTCGGACGTGCGGCAGGCGGGCGGCATCAGCGGGCGGATGTACGCCGTCTCCACGCTCGGCTCGATCATTGGGACGTTTTCGCCGGTGCTGCTCCTGATCCCCCAGCTTGGCACCGCGCGGACCTTTCTCGTCTTCTCGGGCGTGTTGCTCGCTGTCGGTCTGATCGGCCTCGCTCTGCAAGATCGTCGCGCCGCACTGAAGCTGGCGTGGATGCCAGTGGTCCTCGCGGCAGGTACGTTCGTCGCGCTGCGCCAGCCGATCCACCCCGCTCCTGAGGGCATGACGCTGATCTATGAGGACGAGTCGGCTTACAACCTGATCCAGGTGGTCGAGGACGGCGCCGGGTATCGCTATCTGTTGCTCAACGAGGGCCAGGGCGTGCATTCCCAATGGCACGCCAACGACCTGTATTACCGGCGGACGTGGGGCTTCTTCCTTGCCGGGCCGTACTTCAACGAGCCGCCGTATACGCCGGACCGGGTGGAGCGCATCGCGGTGATCGGCCTCGCGGCCGGGACGATCGCGCGCCAGCACGACGCCGTCTATCCTGGCCTGCCGATGGACGGGATTGAGATCGATCCGGGCATCGTCGAGGCGGGACAGCAGTATATGGGCATGACGCAGCCAGGGCTGAACGTCATCATTGAGGATGGCCGCTTCGCGCTCAACCAGCTAGAGCACACCTACACCATGATCGGCGTCGACGCGTATCGCGTGCCGTATGTGCCGTGGCACCTCACCACGGTCGAATTCTTCGAGGAAGTACGCGACAAGCTAGCCGACGACGGTGTGCTGATTATGAATGTTGGGCGCACCAGCAACGACCGCCGCCTGATCGAAGTACTGACCAGCACGCTGCTCGAAGTGTTCCCCACCGTGCACACGCTCGACGTGCCAAGCTCCTACAACACGATTCTCGTCGCCACCGTGCAGCCAACCGACGCCAGCAACCTCGCCGCGAACCTCGCCGCCCTGCCCGCAGACGCTCACCCCGTTCTGCGCGAGGCGCTCACCGACGCAGCCGGATCAATCGTCCCGACTGTGCCGGGAAACCGCGTGCTGACCGACGATCACGCCCCGGTCGAGTCAATTGTGGATAGCATGGTGGTCGAGTTCCTGCTTGGCGGCGGGCTCGAAGAGTTCATCAACTGACCGCGCCCGATGGCCGCCGATCCCCCCACTCCCCTGCCCGATAGTTCCGCAGAGCAATCCGCGCCGGGATTCCCGCGCTGGCTGGCGCTTGTTTGCCGCGCGCTGATCGTGCTGGCGCTGCCGCCGTTCCTCGTGCTGACCGGCGTGCGTCTGGTGATGAGCGAGACGTTCCTGCGGCTGGAGTACAATCGCCCCGGGTTCCCACCCGACCGCTACGGATTCACCCAGGCGGAGCGGCTTGAATACGCGCCGTTCGCCGTGCGCTACCTGCTCCAGAACGAGGACGTGAGCTACCTTGCGCGGCTGGAGCATCAGGGCGCGCCGCTGTTCACCGAGCGCGAGCTACGCCACATGCAGGATGTGCAGGACGTTACCCGCGTCGCGTTCCGCGTGCACTGGGCGACGGTGGTGGTTCTGCTAGCTGCGGCGCTGGCGCTGGCCTGGCGGCCAGAGACGCGGACCGCGCTGCGCCAGGGGGTGCAGTCCGGCGGCGTGCTGACGATCGCGCTGATGCTGACAGCGATCGTGCTGGTGGTAGCGAACTGGGATTTCTTCTTCACCGGCTTCCACCGGATCTTCTTCGAAGGTGATTCGTGGCTGTTCAGCACCCGCGCCACGCTGATCCGCCTGTTCCCGGAGCGGTTTTGGTTTGACGCGGCGATCGCGATCGGAGCGATCACCTTCGCCGGAGCCGTGATCGCGATCCTCGCCGGAACGCTCAGCGGGCGCGCGGCCCGGTCCGCCGCCTGACGCGATCAAAAACGGGGCCGCGAGCGACCCCGTTCCATCGTCTGACCGACGCGCCTCAAACCTACGCGCCGAACTTCACCAGCCGCTTGGCGTGCGCCAGCGCCATCACCATCAGGTCGGTCGCCGGGAACTGGCCCAGCGCGCCGCACATGCACTCCCGCTCGCCGAACGACTGCGCGCGGTCTGGCATGTGGGTTTCGGGCGCCCACAGCAGCGTGGGGACCGGGTGCCAGCTATGCGAGCGCAGCTTGGCAGGCGTCGAATGGTCTCCGGTGACGATCAGCACATCCGGGTTGAGGTCCAGCAGCACGGGCAGCGCCTCGTCCACCTGCTCGATGACCTTCACCTTGGCGTCGAAGTCGCCATCCTCGCCCCGGCTGTCGGTGTACTTGATGTGGCAGAACACGAAGTCGTAATCGTTCCAGATGCGCGCCACGTGGTTGAACTCGTCGCGCGGGGTGTCGGTGGCGGATGTCTGGATGACGTCCATGCCGACCAGCTTGGAGACACCCTTGTACATCGGGTAGACCGCGACGCACGCCGCCTTGAGCTTGTACACATCGGCGTACTTCGGCAGGCCCGGCTCCATCGCGAAGCCGCGCAGCGTGACCATATTGGCCGGTTCCTGACCGCGCAGCACCTCGCGCGCCTGCTCCAGCCACTGGTTGACGATGTCCGCCGTGTGCTGGGCACCAGGGTTCTGCGCCTGGGCGGGCAGCGGGGCAACACCCGTCGCCTGCGGGTCGGTATCGGCGATGGCGTCGTTCAGCCCGTCGCCGCGCAACACCATCGCAAAGCGGTATTCTTTCGCGATCTCAATATCAATCGTCACGCCAGGAACCGTGATCTGGCGCAGCAACTCCACACGCTTGGCGCCTTCTTCGGTCGGGATGCGCCCGGCGCGCCGGTCGGTGATCAGCCCGTTCTCGTCGACGGTGCAGAAGTTGCCGCGAACCGCCACATCCCCCGGCTCGACGCTCAGGCCAATACCGGTCGCTTCCAGCACACCGCGCCCGATCTCATACTGGACCGGATCGTAGCCGAACAACGCCAGGTGAGCGGGCCCGCTGCCCGGAGCAATGCCGCGCGTCACGGGAATGCTCAGACCAACGCTGCCTTCGCGCGCCAGCCGGTCCAGATTTGGCGTGTGCGCCGCTTCCAACTCGGTCAGGCCGTCCTGCGTCATCGGCAGGCCGCCGAGCCCATCCATCACTAAGAGCACAATCTTGCCGCCGTGCGAGGTGGCAAGCTGGCGGGTCAGATCAAAATTCGCCATAGCGACCCTTTCCCTTCTACTTGGTCAGCCGGTGAGGGTAATTCTGTGCCTCGCGAGACCTGATCCCCGAGGCGTCCGCTTAGTTGTAACACGCCCCTTCCAGGCGTCAAGTGACTGTCGGCGCTCATTTCCCTGCCAAATAGTGCGTGAAAAACCGCCCAACACACGCTAAAATTCCCATTTGGTATGGGCCTGTATTTTGGTGCGAGGAACCGCTCGTCGATGAAGCGCCAGCGTCACACGCTGAAGAAATGGCTGACCCCCGGTCTTCGTCTGAAGCGGTGGCTGGCTCTACTGATCGCAGGTCTGACTCTGGTAAGCTTGGGTCTGGCGCAAGCCCTGATCACCCTCGCCCACTCTTACGATCTCCCCCCGCTGCTCGAATTCGTGACGCTCCGTTTCCTGCCGCCACCGGCGCGTGTCGTGGTCTGGTTTGTGCTGGGCGGCGCGGCGATCGTCTTTGCCGTCTACCAGCTTAACCGCTCGATTATGGCGCCGTTTGCGCTGCGCCGTCACGAATCGCTGATCGACGTGATGGTTGCGCACAGCCGCCGCCAGCGAGGCCTGAAAGTCGTCGCCATTGGTGGGGGGACCGGCCTGCCGAGCGTCCTGCGCGGGCTGAAACGCTACACCAGCAACATCACCGCGATCGTCACCGCCGCCGACGACGGGGGAAGCTCTGGGCGGCTGCGGCGCGAGCTGGGCGTTCTGCCGCCGGGCGACCTGCGCAGCAACATCGCTGCGCTCGCCAACGACGAAGACCTGATGACGCACCTGTTTCAATACCGCTTCGCGTATGGCGGCCTGGGCGGGCACAACTTCGGGAACCTGTTCCTCACCGCGATGGCCGACATCACCGGCAGCATGGATCGCGCGCTGGCCGAAACGGCGCAGGTGCTGGCAATCGAGGGGCGCGTGCTGCCCTCGACGCTGCAGGACGACGTTGTGCTGATGGCCGAGGTGCGTATGCCGGGCGAAACCCGTCTGCGTCGGGTCAGCGGGGAGTCGAAGATCCCGGAGTCCGGCGGCAAGATCGAGCGTGTCTTCCTGCATCCTGACCGGGTCCGCGCGTATCCGGAAGCGCTGCGCGCGATCCTTAACGCGGACCTGATTGTTATTGGGCCGGGCAGCCTCTATACGAGCATCCTGCCCAATCTGCTTATCCCTGGCATTGTCGAAGCAATAAGGGCAAGCGGCGCCTATCGTGTTTATATTTGTAATGTGGCGACGCAAGCCGGTGAAACTGATGGGTATACGGTAGCCGATCACGTGCGCGCGCTGGAAGCACACGTAGGGAGCGGTGTCTTTCGCACGGTCATCGCGAACAATCACTATCCAACCAAGAACGCCGGCGAAAACACGCACTACGTCCAGCCTGACGTCGCCGCGATCGCCGACCGATATGACGTTGTGTGGGCCGATCTGACCGATGCCGAGCAGCCCTGGCGGCACGATCCACAGAAGCTCGCCCAGGCGCTGCTCGATGCTTATGAGCGTGCGGCGGCCAGTGTTCAGGCCCAGCACACGTCGCTCGCTGTAGGATAGGCGGCGAGCCTGTACAGCGCCCACCCGGACGGGGTAGTCTCGTGCGGATGGTGCCACTTTATCAGCGACTCGTTCGGACTGAGTAAGGAGTGAACAACCATGGCAACACGTGTTGGTATCAATGGCTTCGGTCGTATTGGCCGCCAAGTCATGAAGATCATCATGGACAAGTATCCCAACGATCTCGAGGTCGTCGCGTTCAACGACCTGGGCGACCTCAAGACGATGGCTCACTTGTACAAGTACGACTCATCGTACGGCATCTCGGACGACACGGTTGAGGTCGGCGACGGGACCCTGCGCATCAACGGCAAAGAGGTCAAAGCCCTGGCCGAGCGCGACCCCGCCAACCTGCCCTGGGGCGATCTGGGTGTGGACATCGTGATCGAGAGCACAGGCGTCTTCCGCAGCCGCGAGAAGGTGCAGCCGCACATCAACGCGGGCGCGAAGAAGGTCATCATCTCGGCCCCGGCCAAGGGCGAGGTTGACCTGACGGTGGTGCTGGGCGTCAACAGCGACAAGTACGACAGCGCGAACCATCACATCATCTCGAACGCGTCGTGCACCACGAACGGCCTCGCGCCCTTCGCGAAGGTCCTGCACGACAAGTTCGGCATCAAGCGCGGCCTGATGACGACGATCCACTCGTACACCAACGACCAGCGCATCCTCGACCTGCCGCACAGCGACCTGCGCCGCGCGCGCGCCGCTGCCATCAGCATGATCCCGACCACCACCGGCGCTGCCAAGGCTGTCGGCCTGGTGATCCCGGAGCTGAAGGGCAAGTTCGACGGTATCTCGGTGCGCGTTCCCACCCCGACCGTGTCGCTGGTGGACTTCGTTGGCGAGCTTGAGCGCGAAACGACGACCGAGGAAGTGCTCAACGCGTTCCGCGAAGCGGCCAACGGCCCGATGAAGGGCATCCTCGGCGTGGCCGACGAGCCTCTGGTGTCGATTGACTTCAAGGGCGACGAGCGCTCCAGCATCGTCGACGCCGAGTTCACAACGGTGTTCCAGGGCACGATGGTGAAGGTTCTGGCGTGGTACGACAACGAGTGGGGTTACTCCGCCCGCACCGCCGACCTCGCCAAGATGATTGCCGACGCTCTCTAGACCGGCGTCTCGACTCTGCTCTAATGGCATAACCGCGAGGGCAGGATCGGTTCCCGGTCCCGCCCTCGCTTTACTCTACAGCGGATCAGCAAGGAGTTGTGCATGAACAAGAAGACTGTTCGCGATATCGACCTGACCGGCAAGCGCGTGCTGGTGCGCGTCGACTTCAACGTGCCGATCAACGAGAACGGGCAGGTCACGGACGACACGCGCATCCGCGCCGCGATCCCCACGCTGAAGTACATCCTCGACCAGAAGCCACGCTATGTCGCGTTGATGTCGCATCTCGGCCGCCCGAAAGACGCGCCCGATCCCAAGTACTCGCTGCGGCCGGTGGTGCCGGTGCTGGCGGAACATCTCGGCGTGGATGTGGTCTTCGCGGAAGACAGCGTCGGCGAGGCTGCGCAGCGTGCGGCGGAGTCGGTTCCTGAGGGTGGCGTGCTGCTGCTCGAAAACACGCGTTTCCACAAGGAAGAGAAGAAGAACGACGAGAACTATGCGCAGGAGCTTGCCAAGCTGGGCGACGTGTACGTCAACGACGCGTTTGGCTCGGCGCACCGCGCGCACGCCTCGACCGAGGGCGTCACGCGCTATCTGCCGGCGGTCGGCGGCTTCCTGATGGAGAAGGAGCTCACCTATCTGGCGAACGCCATCGCGCAGCCAGAGCGGCCGTTCGTCGCCATTCTCGGCGGCGCGAAAGTCTCCGACAAGATCGGCGTGATCGAGTCGCTGCTCGGCAAGTGCGACCGGCTGCTGATCGGCGGCGGCATGGCAAACACGTTCTTCGCCGCGCAGGGCTACGACATGGGCGACTCGCTGGTTGAGCAGGAATCGCTCGACACGGCGAAGGAACTGCTGTCGAAGGGTGGCGACAAGCTGGTGCTGCCCGAGGAAGTCGTGATCGCGGACGCGTTCGACAACAACGCCAACACGCGCACCATCAAGCCAGCCGACGGCGTCCCGGCCGGCTGGCGGGTGCTGGACATCGGCCCCGGCGCGGTCGAGCAGTTCCGCGCCATTCTGCGGGATGCGCGCACCGTCGTTTGGAACGGGCCGATGGGCGTCTTCGAGATGCCGAACTTCGCCAAGGGCACCTTCCAGATCGCCGAGATCCTGGCCGAATCGAACGCCACGACCGTGATCGGCGGCGGCGACTCGGCGGCAGCGGTCCAGCAGGCGGGCCTGGCCGACCGCATGTCGCACATCTCGACCGGCGGCGGCGCCAGCCTGGAATTGCTCGAAGGCAAGGAACTGCCGGGTGTCGTCGCGCTGAACGACAAGTAATCACGGTTTTCCGAGCCATCGCGGCGGGTGCGCAGGCACGGCCCGCCGCATCGTTACGGCTCACAGGGAAATCCGCAGTCTGGGTCTATAATAGAGGGGAGCCGGGGGTGCGCGCGGCGGACTTCCGGCACCCGTTTCATTTTGTTTCCGCTTGTTTCAGTGAATCGTCAAGAGGGGAGACTTCAATGCGCACGCCCATCATCGCCGGCAACTGGAAAATGTACAAAACGCCCCAGGAAGCCGTCGACTTTGTGAACGCTCTAAAAGGACCTTTGAAAGACCTGACCGCTGCCGAGCGGGTCGTCTGCCCGCCGTATGTCGCGCTGCCGGGCGTCGCCGAAGCGCTTAAGGGCACTGAGATCGCGGTCGGCGCGCAGGACGTCCACTGGGAGAACGAGGGCGCCTACACCAGCCAGATCGCGCCGGGGATGCTGGCCGGGCTGGTGAAGTACGTCATCATCGGGCACTCGGAAACGCGCCAGTATCAGGGTGTGACCGATGAGATGGTCAATCGCAAGCTGAAGGCGGCGCTGGCCCACGGTCTGCGCCCGATCGTCGCGGTGGGCGAAAGCCTGGAGATCAACGAGGCCGGGCAAACGCGCGACTTCGTCGCCAACCAGATCCGCGCCGCGTTCGACGGCGTCCCCGCCGAAGATCTGGAGCGGGTCGTGATCGCGTACGAGCCGATTTGGGCGATTGGCACCGGCAAGAGCGCCAGCGGCGAGCAGGCAAACACGATCATCGGCGCCATACGCGAGACGCTCGCCGAGCTGTACGGTAACGAGCACGCCGAGCAAATGCGCATCCAGTACGGTGGCAGCGTTAAGCCGGAGAACATGGCCGAGTTCATGAGCCAGCCGCACATCGACGGCGCGCTGGTTGGCGGCGCCTCGTTGAAAGTCGACTCGTTCGTCGCGCTGGTCCGCATCGCAATCGAGGCGAAAGGACTCTAGCTAGCCGGATAGACGATGGACCTCATCAGCAGCCTGCTCACGCCCTGGCTCGCGCTGGCGGCGGTGCTTGTCCCACTCGCCTACGCGGAGAGGTGGATACACAGTCACCTCTTTGGCGTGGGCTGGCTGCTCACCAACGAACCACGCAGCGCAACCGTCCTCTACTATCTGATCCTGCTGCCGGGCGTGTTCCTGCACGAGTTTGTACAGTGGCTCGTGGCGGGCGCGCTCAACGTCGAAACCGAACGGGTCATGGCGTGGCCCGAAGCGCAAGAAGACGGCACGCTCCGCCTCGATTTCGTCAACCCGAAAGGCGCGGGACGCATCAAAACCGCGATCATCGGCGCGGTGCCGCTAATCGTCGGCCTCGTCGTCATCGGCTATATCAGCACGCGCATCCTTGATCTCGATGCGTTCCTTGTCGCGCTGCAATCCGCCGACATCACCGTGATCGGCCCCGCTGCCCGCGACCTGGCGAGCACCGCCGACTTCTATCTGTGGCTATACCTGATGTTCGCCATCGCCAACGCCATGATGCCCACCCCGGAAGAGCGCAGCGGTTGGTGGATTGTGCTGGCGATGTTCGCGGGCGTGGTGGTCTTCCTGGTGATCATCGGCGTCGGGGACGTGCTGATCGAGACATTCACCGGGCCGGTCGCGCATGGCGTGAGCATCCTGACGACCGCTTTCGGCACGATCCTCGCGGTCGAGATCGCCGCCATCTTCGTCATCGGCTTCTTCGAGGAGGTGCTAGAGCGCGTCACCGGGCGGAAGTTCACATACGCAAGTGCAGCGGAGCCGGAGCGAACCACTCGCGAGCCAGGGTCGAACCTGCCGCTCCTGCCGGGTGAGCCATTCCCGTCGATCTACAATCTGGAGCTTCCGCTGCCCGATCCGTCCATTCAGGCAGAACTGGATGTCAAGAAGCGCCGTCCCGCTCCCGCCGCGCCTGCGCGTCCATCGCCCGCAGAAAGCCGCCCCGCGCGGGAACCGGATGCCGCGCGCGCGTTCGAGCGCCCTGCTCCGCTGCCACAGCAGCGCGAAACGCCCCGCCCCTCGGGTGAGCCGTTACGTCCGGCTCCTGCGCCCGCAAGCGGTCTGCGTCCAGCGCCCGGCTCGCCCGAGGAACGCCGCGCGCCCACCCCGCCACAGCGCACGCTTCCAGGCGGTGAGCCGCCCCGGCGCCTCGATCAGCCCGCCGCCCGGCAAGATGTCCCGCCGCGCCGCGAGTCAGCGACCGGCCCCACCCGCGAGCGTCCGGCGTTCGACCGTCCCGTCACCGAGCGCCCCGCCACGCCCGCACGGACGGTCCCTGCTCCGGCGTCCGCGCCGACCGGAGCGTTCACCAACCGCCCACTACCCGGCAAGCCAGGCGCAACAGCCGACCGGCCCCGTCCGGCATCCGCCAGCCCGGGCGAGCCGGTCAAGCCGCCGGAACGTCCCGCGCGCCCGTCAACGCTCGGAACCCCGCGCCCTGGCGACGCGTCGCGTGATCGCGCTCCGGTGCGTCCCTTCCGCGACATGGATCTGGACGATCTCGACAAACTCGACGATTTTGACGAGATCGACAAAGCGCTGCCGGATACGTCCGCCAGCGACGATGACGAGATCGAGTACGTGGATTTCGACGATCCGTAAGCCTTGCTATGCTTTGCGCGTCGTTGTCGCGCCGTCCGGTTGATCATGCGGAGCGCGCCGGTTGAGCCACGCCACGCCGATCGCCACGATCGCAGCCATCACGAGCATCGCGATTAGCTTGAAGACACGGCTGGCGGTCACCAACGCAATTCCGCCGAACAGCGCGCAGAAAATGTAATAGCCAAAAACGATCTGCCGCTGCGAGAGGCCCGCATCCAGCAACCGGTAATGCACGTGCCCGCGATCGCCCCACACGGGAACCCCGCCCGAGCGCAGGCGCCGCAGGATTTGCCACGCCACGTCGAGCAGCGGCAGGCCCATCACCAGCAGAACGGTCGCCATTTTCGCGCCGCCGATGATGCTCAGCACGCCAACCGTAAAGCCAAGAAACAGCGCGCCGTTGCTCCCCATAAACACCCGCGCCGGGTGGAAATTGTATGGCAGGAAGCCCAGCGTCGCGCCGAGCAGCGCCAGCGGCAGCAAGCTGACGCTCGTCTGGTTGAGTTGAAATGCCGCGTGCAGAAACATGATCAGTGACGCGACCGCGCACACGCCTGCCGCCAGCCCGTCCAGCCCGTCCAGCCAGTTGACGGTGTTCATCATCAGTCCCAGCCAAAACAGGCTGATCGTCACCGTGACGACGTACGGCCATTCAGGCGTGCGCTCGCCCGTAAACGGGTTGTTGAACTGCTCGATGAAGATCAGGAATGCGACCGCGATGGCCGCCGCGATCAATTGCGCGATGTACTGGGGCAGCGGCCCGAACTCTCGCCGGTCGTCCAGAATCCCAAACAGCCAGATGAACGCGCCGCCGAGCAGCATCCCGGTCAGGCGGATGATCTCTTTCTCGTCCGTACGCTCAACCGGCAAAAACTGCGCCACGATCACCGCCAGGACGAACGCAACGAACATCGCCATCCCGCCGAACTTCGAGGTTGGACGCGGATGCTTGTGCCGGTCGCGCGGGACGTCGACAATCCCCAGTTTCATGCCGAACCGGCGTGCAAGGGGCGTCAGCAAATATGACGCCCCGAACGCCAGCCCGAACACGATAGCGAACGAGATCCAGTGCTCGGCGGGCACATCATCCATGATGCAAATCTCTTTCCACGTGCCCGCAGCCAGCCTGCAGGCGAGTTAAGTCTCTATCGTTCAAATCAACTTGCCGCACAACCGCTACCCCGTCCCAAACTGGCGGTCCCCGGCGTCGCCCAGGCCGGGCACGATAAAGCCGCGCTCGTTCAGGTGATCGTCAATCGCCGCCAGATGGATCGGCAGATCGGGGTGCGCGGTGGCGAGTGTCTCAATACCTTCCGGCGCGGCGATCAGCCCGACGTACTTGATGCGCGAGACGCCCCACTCCTTCAGCACCTGCACGGCGGCCGTCGCCGAGCCGCCCGTCGCCAGCATCGGGTCGAGCACTAGGCAAAGCTGGACGGTCGGCTCGACCGGCAGCTTGTTGTAGTACGACACCGGGCGCAACGTCTTCTCGTCGCGGTAAATGCCGAGATGCCACACTTGCGCGCCGGGGATCATCTCGTGGATGCCGTCGACCATGCCCAGGCCCGCGCGCAGAATGGGCACTAGCCCGATTTCTTCTTCCAGCTTATAACCACGCGCCATCGCCAGCGGCGTCTCGACGGTCGTTTCACTCAGGCGAAGATCGGCGGTCGCCTCGTATCCAAGTAGCATCGCCAGTTCGCGGATCAGCTCGCGGAATTTTTTGTGCTCCGTCGCCGCCCGGCGCAGCAGAGTCAGCTTGCGCTGGACCAGCGGATGCTGAGAGACGTGCACAGACATCAGGGGTTTTCTCCTTCGGGAATGCAGCGCTGGCCCGATTGTAGCGTGACCGATTACGCTGTCAACGCAGCGCCGGGAAGCTTTGTTTTCTACGTGCCGCCTGGGTATACTCTCACACACCTGTTCGACGCACAGGAGCACACCATGACCGACCAGGATCGCCTCGTGAGCGCCGGAAAGCGCCCCGAAGATCGCCTCGATAACGCTCTGCGCCCCACCCGCCTGGACGAGATGACTGGGCAGGGACGGATCGTGGAAAACTTGCGCATCTTGATCGAAGCGGCGAAAGGGCGCGGCGAGGCGCTCGACCACGTCCTGCTCTACGGCCCGCCCGGCCTCGGCAAGACGACCTTCGCGCATGTGATCGCCAACGAGATGGGCGTCAACATCCGCATCACCGCCGGGCCGTCGATCGAGCGCGCCGGAGATCTGGCGGCGATCCTGACGCACATGCGCAAGGGCGACATCCTGTTTATCGACGAGATCCACCGCCTGGGCCGCGCGGTCGAGGAAGTGCTCTATCCCGCGATGGAAGACTTTGCGCTCGACATCGTGATCGGCAAGGGACCGTCCGCCAAGAACGTGCGGCTTGACCTGCCGCACTTCACCGTTATCGGTGCGACGACCCGCCTCGCCCTGCTGACCGCCCCGCTCCGCTCACGCTTCGGCGCGGTGTACCGGCTCGACTTCTACGACATCGAAGCGATCGCCCAGATCATCGCGCGTGCCGCCGATCTGCTCCAGGTGCCGATCGACGAAGACGGCCTGCGCGAGATCGCGACGCGCGCACGCGGCACGCCGCGTATCGCGCTACGTCTGCTCAAGCGCGTGCGAGACTTCGCCCAGGTGCGTGCCGACGGAAAAATCACTGCCGAGGTCGCCGCCGAAGCGCTCGACTTGCTAGAGATCGATCCGCTCGGGCTGGACGACATCGACCGCCGCGTGCTGTTCTCAATCATCGAAAAGTTCGAAGGCGGGCCCGTCGGGCTGGACACGATCGCCGCGTCGATCAGCGAAGAGTCCGATACGATTATGGACGTCTACGAGCCATACCTGCTCCAGCTTGGCTTCATCGCCCGCACGCCGCGCGGACGGGTTGCGACGAAGCAGGCTTACGACTATTTTGGCGTGCCGCACCCGCATCACCTGGCGTACCAGGAACCGCTATTCCAGACAGAAGACGACGAGTAGCTGCATATGGACATGAACTCGGTCGGCCGCCTATTGTTGGTCGGCGGCGTGATCATGATGATCGCGGGCGCGCTGTTCCTGCTGCTTGGCCGGATACCAGGGCTGCGCCTGGGCGAGCTGCCAGGCGACATCCGCATCGAGCGCCCCGGCTTTTCTTGCTTCTTCCCGCTGGCGACGATGGTCATCCTCAGCCTGCTGCTGACGCTGGTGCTGAACATTTTGGTCCGCCTCATCAATCGCTGAACGCTACCGCTATGCACCTTTCCGACTTCGACTATGATCTGCCGCCGGAACGGATCGCGCAGCACCCGGTCGAGCCGCGCGACGCCTCGCGCCTGCTGGTGTTGCACCGGGACACCGGCGAAATCGAGCACCGCCAGTTCCGCGACCTGCGCGAATACCTCACGCCCGGTGACGTGCTGGTGCTCAATCAGACGCGCGTCATCCCTGCCCGCCTGCACGCGCGGAAAACCCCTTCGGGCGGCGCCGCCGAGATTCTGCTGCTCCGCCAGATGGACGAGCGCCGCTGGCTGGTGGCGGTTGGCGGCAAGCGCATCCGCCCCGGCACGCAGCTTGCCATTGACCGCGCAGACGGGGCCAACCTGATCGCGAC
>Ga0134093_1000973_pt1 | contig 30885 bp, 28 predicted proteins | sample 4_1taG_FD_94452 | JGI IMG/M metagenome (GOLD analysis project Ga0134093, IMG submission 94452) | Switchgrass degrading microbial communities from high solid loading bioreactors in New Hampshire, USA - 4_13_20_68_A1 metaG | ecosystem: Engineered > Bioreactor > Semi-continuous > Anaerobic >...
AGCGGCACGCTCAACCGCGTGATGATCGTCGAGCTTGAGCTGCCCGCTTCGCTGGTGGGCCTGTTCTTCGCGATGACGCTGGTGATCGCTCCGGCGCGCATGTGGCTCGGCTACCTCTCGGACGGCTATCCCGTACGTGGCAAGCGCCGCGAGCCATATATCGTGCTCGGCGCGCTGATTTTGGCGTCCGCCGTGATCGCTGTCACGCTGCTGATGATCAAAAGCGAGAGCCGGGGCGTCGTGGTCGCCCTGGGCGGCCTGCTGGCGTTCATCGTCTACGCGATCGGCGTCAACCTGTCCAGCAACACCTTCGAGGCGCTGCTGGCGGACCGCTTTCACGGCGATGCCCGTCCGCGCGCGGTGACGCTGTTCAAGATCGCGATGTTCACCGGGATCATGATCGGCGCGCTCGGCCTCGGCCGCCTGCTGGAACCGTTCGATACGGAGCGGTTCATCGCCATTGTGGTCGGGGTGATGGCGCTGTTCATCACGCTGGCGGTGATCGGCACCTTCCGGCAGGAACCGGCGCTCCCCGCGCTCGAAAAGATCAGCCGGCAGGCTGCCGAGCAACCTTTCTGGACCGTGATCCGCACCGTGATCTGGCAGGATCGCCACGCGCGCCGCTTCTTTGTGCTGGTGGTGCTGAGCACGCTCGGCACGCTGGCGCAGGACGTGTTGCTCGAGCCATACGGCGCGCTGGTGCTCGATATGACCGTCGCGCAGACCACCCGCCTCACCGCGCTGTGGAGCACCGGCACGATGATCACGCTGGTCGTCTCCGGCGTGTGGCTGATCAAGCGCTGGGGCTACATGGCCGCGCTGCGCACCGGACTGGCGATCAGTGTAGTGGTGTTCGGCGGGATCGTCGTGGCAGGCGCGATCGGCAGCGTACCGCTGTTCATGGCGCTGGTCCTCGCGCTGGGGCTGGGCGCCGGGCTGGCGATGGCCGGTCTACTGACCGCCGCGATCGAGTTCACCACCACCCTGCGCGCCGGGCTGCTGATGGGCGTGTGGGGCATGGCGTCGGAGTTCGGACAGTCGGCCGGCGGGCTGCTCGGCGGCGTGGTGGTAGACATTCTGCGTGCGCTGACTGGCGGCAACAACTGGATCGCTTACGGCACCGTCTTCACGATCGAGGCGATTCTGCTGGTGATCGTGCTGGCGCTGGCCGGGGAACTGCACATCGAGCACGCGGCAGCCCGCACGGAAGCGCCCGCCCAGCCGCGCACGGCCACCGACGAGATCCTCGCCGCAGGGCTGTAAACGCAAGATCGGGAGTAGGCAACCCGAATCAGCTCTATTCCCCACTCCCTACTCCCTATTCCCTCACTCTTCGCCGCTTGCATTTCCCACGCGGTCGTTGTACGCTGGACCGCATGAGAGAAACCCAGGCGATTATCGAACGTGTGCGGCGGATTTCCGCCGATCTCCAGCAGATTGATCTGTCAACCGACCCGTCGTTGTCACAGCTTCAGCCGGGGCACTCGCTGTTCGCGCACCTGCTTGAAAACACGCAGTTTACGCCCTACCTGCGCGAGCAGTGGTTCCCGATTGCGGTTGGCGCGGCGCGCGTCGTCGTGGAGCTTCCCCCACAACAGCGCTACCATCCGGGGCAAGTCGTCAGCCTGCTGTCGCCGGTCGGGCGCCCGATCCCCTTGCGCGCCAACGTGCAACGCGTCCTGCTGATCGCGCACGACACCCTGCCGACGCCGTTCATCTTGCTGGCGCAGCAGTTGATTGCGAGCCAGGTGGCGGTGACGCTAGTCCTCAGCGGGACGGCGCTGCGCTATCCGCTGGAGCTTCTGCCGCCCGAAATCGAGGTTGTGCATGGGGACAGTGGGTGGACGTGGCCCGATCAGGTGCAGACGATCAACTGGGCGGATCAGGTCATCGCGCTGGCGCCACCCTACGCGCAAATCGAGACGTACGGCGCGCTCTACGAGATGATCGCGCAGCTTCGCCCCGGCGACGTGCCCGAAAACTACGCGCTTGGCCTGTTCCACCAGCCGCTCGCCTGCGGGACGGGCGCTTGCCAGGCGTGCCAGGTGACGTGCAAAGGCGGCGACCTGCTGGCGTGCACCGACGGTCCGGCTATCGACCTGAAGCGAGTGAGCTTCCGATGACTGCTCTTGTACAGCATGTCTTGTTTGTCGGCGCGCACCCCGACGACGAAACCGTCATGGTGGGGGGAACCTTCGCCCTGCTGAAAGCGCGCGGCGTGGGCACGCACGTCGTCTGCGCGACGGACGGTCAGGGCGGCGAAACGGGCGGGCTGCCTGAGATCACCACGCGCGAGATGCTGGCGACTGTCCGCCGCCAGGAGCTTCGTTGCGCGGGCAATGCACTCGGCCTGGACAGCGTGACGCTGCTCGGCTATGAGGATCCGGTCGTCGGGCCGGACGAAACTCTGTTCGGCTTCCAGGCGGACGAGAACACACTCGTCGCGCAGATTGTGGCTCAGATCCGGCTGATCGGCGCGGATGTTGTGCTCAGTCACGGCAGCAACGGGGAATACGGACATCCCGCGCACGTCCAGGTGCATCAGGCGACGCGCCGCGCGGTCGAGCAGCACGCGCCGGACGCGGTATTCTACGGCGTGGCCGCGCTGGTGCCCGGCGTCGAGGACCGGCTGTGGAACCGGGACGATCCGGCGCACTTGGCGCTCGATATTACGCCGTGGATCGAGCGCAAGCACGCCGCGATGCTCTGTCACCGGACGCAGCACGCGCTGTTTATGCGGCGGCGCGCGCTCCAAACCGTGCAGCAGGCGACGCGCACGATCGAGGCGTTTCACCGCTTCTGGCCGCCGGTTCCCGACGGGGAACTGCCGGACGATCCCTTCGCCCAACTGCTGCTCGACGCCGGAGCGCGGCCCGGCGCGGAGTGGGGCCCGGCGCGGAGTGGGGCGCCTAATCCGTTGGAGACACGCGCATGATGATCGACCTGACCTACGGGGGCAAGTCACCGCTAACCGTCAACAATCCGGTGCTGCTGGCATCGGGCGTCGCAGGCTATGACGGCGGGCCATATAGCGGCGTGATCGACCTCTCCAAGCTCGGCGCGATCGTCACCAATCCGCTCACCTGGCGGCCCCGCCACGCGGCGAACGGTCCGCGCGTCGTGCCACTTCCGGCGGGCGTGCTGGTCCACACTGGCCTGCCAAACCCCGGCGTGCGCCGCGCCATCAAGCTGTATCGCGCGCGCTGGGCGCGGAGCCTCGCGCCGGTGATCGCGCATGTCGTCGCCACGACCGTCGAGGACGTCGCCGCGTCGGTTGCGGAACTGGAGCGGTGCGAGGCGATCGCCGGAATCGAGCTTGGCTTGCACGACCGCGCGACGCCCCGCGACGTCGAGCTCATTCTCCGCGCCGCGCAAGATGCCACGATGCTCCCGCTGATGGTGCGCCTACCGCTGTATACCGCGCTGGATCTGGCGCCCGCCGCGCAGGACGCCGGAGCGGGCGCGCTGGTGGTCTCCGCGCCGCCGCGCGGGACGGTGCGCGATCCGCTGTCCGGCCAGCTTGCTGGGGGGCGAATTTACGGACCGTGGCTCAAAGCGCAGGCGCTGCGCGCGGTGGGGCAGGTCGCGCGGGCGGTGTCGATCCCGGTGCTCGGCTGTGGCGGGATCCACTCGCCAGACGACGCGCGAGACTTTCTCGACGCGGGCGCGGTCGCCGTGCAGATCGACACGCTGCTGTGGGCGCATCCGCACATGGTCGAGGTGATCGCGCGCAACCTCGGCGGACTGGAATTAACGCGCGTCGCCGGGGCGCTGGCCGACGAGTGGGAGCCAGGCATGGGGCAGACGATGTGGAAGCGCCGCCTGTGGGACCGCCCGCATCGCCCGCTTGACGTGCGGCCGCTGCGCCCGCCGGAAGATTTGCCGGAGTAAGCGGTTAGCAGTTAGCGGCTAGCAGTTAGCAAAGGCAAGAGCAGCGGTTAGGTGACCTCTCAAAAGCAATGAACGTATTTCGCCAGCGCACAAAACCTCACCCCTGGCCCCTCTCCGTTTACGGAGAGGGGAAAAATCGCTAATCGCTAACGGCTAACCGCTAACCGCTCAATAAAAAACCCCGCGATTGCGGGGGCACTCGATGACTCATTAATGATGCCGGAAAAACAAGCAAACTACCGCTTGGACCGCAAGCGGACGGCGCGCTAAATCGCGTTGAGCTCGTCGACGATGTCCTGATAGATCTGTTTCAGGCCCGGCCCCAGGATGGTCAGCAGGGCGATCAGCACGACGGCGACGAAGATCAGGATCAGAGCGTATTCCACCAGACCCTGTCCGCTGGTCCAGCCACGCGCGCGTGTCTGGGCGGTCAACCAGTGCCACCACAGCGTCATCGGTCTACCTCCTTTCTCAACACTCAAGCATTCTGCAGGCGGGGATGCCACGGCGCGCCCGCTTTCACACGCCGCTGGCATCTAAAGCATACGTGGATTCTCGATTGATCGCAATCCGTGCGATACGCAAGATTTTAGTTGACATGGGCGCGCACCTTTTCTCTAAAATCTACTTGATGTAATTTGCGATCAGAGAGTAGAAATTTTAAGACGTTTCGGAATCTCATTTCCAGCACGGTTTTAATCCAATTCTCAACAAACAAAACAAAACACCTGCTAAAAGTTAATCTATTGGTTGACATTTTCAACACACCTTGCTACGATACTCACAAGAACGGCATGCACGGAGAATCTCGCCCGGTTCGCAGGGTGACCAAACGAGGGAGCTTCATGTATCCAGTCTATCCCGTTCCAGGTCCATGTCCGGTTTGCGGTGAGGCCATGATCATCCAGCGGCTGCACTGCCCGAACTGTGACGTGTCGGTAGAAGGCCGCTTCTCGCTGGGGCGGCTGGCGCTGCTCACCCCGGAACAACTCGAGTTCGTCGAGGTCTTCCTGCGCTGCGAGGGGAAGATCCGGCACGTCGAAAAGGAACTGAACGTGTCGTATCCCACCGTCCGCAGCCGGCTGAACGAAGTGATCGAGGCGCTCGGCTACGAAGTGCCCGGCACATCCGACCCCGTCGATGATCTGATCAGCCCCGAAGCCCGCCGCCAGGTGCTTGACGATCTGGCGGAAGGCAAAATCACGTCGGAAGAAGCGATCGAGCTGCTGCGCGGCGAGCTACCGTAGCTGGCCCGCTCAGCACGATCCAGCCACATCCCAAGGAGTGATCGGCATGGCTTCGCGTAAAGAAATCCTCGAGATGCTGTCCCGTGGCGAGATCGACGTCGAGCGCGCTACCGAGTTGCTGGCACAGATCCCGGCGGGCTCGGGCCAAGAAGCTCCGCCCACCCCGCCCGCGCCAGAGCCTCCACCCGCGCCTGAGGCGTCATTCGAGCCCCCCGCGCCGCCCACACCACCGTCGCCCCAACCGCCTGCCGCGCCCTCGCGCCACAAGACGGTGGGGAAGTGGCGCTCGCTGCACATCGACGTCAGCGAGCTGGACAGCGGGCGCAACCGGGTGCGGATCAACGTGCCGCTTGGCCTGATGCGCTTCGGCATGCGGATCGGCGCGCGCTTCACCAATGAGATCGACCGCGAGACGGTGGACGAAGTGCTGAACGCACTCAATGGTGAAGAGCTTTCCGGCACGCTGGTCGAGGTTGAAGACGTCGAGGACAACGAGCGCGTCCATATCTACATTGACTGACCGATCCACCGTACCACTACCGGAATTGAAAGACAGCCACGGCGCGGGGACGCAAGCCGCCATCAGACCGGCACGCCCCACGCCGCATCAATGAGGAGAAAGCAGCCGTGGCAAAACGGATTGACCAGATTGACGTAAACGTGCCAGTGATTGTGCAGACGGTCGGCGGCGACCTGGTGCTGCGCGGGCGCGGGCACGGCGAGATGATCGTCGACGGCGACAACCCGCAGATCGAGAACATCGGCGGCGGGCAGCCGTATATGGTGCATTGCGGCGGTGACTGCCGCGTCTTCGTGCCGCCGGAGATGAAAAAGGTCGTGGTCTATCACGTCGGCGGGGATGCGCGCATCGCAGACCTGGAGGGCAACGTCGAGATCGAAAGCATCGGCGGCGATCTGACGATCGGGCACGTCGGGCGTGCGACCACGATCCGCACCGTGGGCGGCGACTTGCGCCTCAAGTGGGCCGAGGGCGACGTCACCATCCAGAACGTCGGCGGCGACGCAACGCTGCGCGAGATCGCCGGAAACCTGCACATCCAGAACGTCGGCGCAGACCTGTTCCTGCGGGCAATCGAAGGAAGCTGCATCGTCGACAATGTGGGCGACGACCTGGTGTTGAACATTGCGTTCCACGCCGGACACGAGTATCGTTTTAACGCAGGCAGTGATATCCTATGCCGCATCCAGCCCGACACGGGCGCGCAGTTCCGGCTGCCGCCTGATGTGGAATTCGAGCTGGACGTTGAAGCCGACGTGACCGAAAAGAACGAGGGAACGTTCATCACAGTCGGCGACGGCGCGGCGGATGTCTGGCTGAGCGCGGGCAGCGAGTTGCGCATCATCGGCGAGGAAGAGGACTACGTTTTCAACCTCGGCGCGCAGATCGAGGAAGAGCTTGAGGCGCGGCTGAGCAGCCTTGAGGAGAAGCTGAACCAGCAGTTTGAGGGGCTGGATGAGCGGATCCAGGCGCACAGCGAGCGCTTTGCAGAGCACGCCGCCCGTATCGCGAGCCAGGCCGCGCGCCACGCAGAGCGGCAGGTCGAGCGCGCGCGACGCAGCCTCGACCGTCGCAAGATGAAAAGCCGCAAGCGCGATTTCGGCGAGCCGCGCTTCGCCTGGGGCTTCCCGCCCGAGCCGCCTGCGCCCCCTCGCCCGCCGGTCGAGCCGGTCCGCGAGGAAGAGCGCCTGATGGTCCTGCGTATGGTGCAGGACGGGAAGATCACGATCGAAGAGGCGGAGCGGTTGCTGGCGGCGCTCGAAAACCGCGAGTGAGTGTGTCCGACCCGGCCGCGCCGGGCCTATAACTCTGTGAGGTTGCGGCATGGCAGCAGGCGCCATTACCACGCAGCCCGCCCGTCGCGAGACGGGCCTTCGCCCTGTCCAGCTTCGGCGCGACCTGGGCGACATCGCCAATCTGATCGAGTTCTGCTTTGCGCCCACGCTCGACAGCGCCGGACGGGCCGCCATCCAGGAGATGCGCTTGCTCAGCCGGTCGGGTCCGCTGCTGTGGGCGCTAAGCCGCTTTGATCGCACCGGCCCGAATCTGCTGCGCGGGTTTGTGTGGTTTGAGGCGGGGCGGCTGGTCGGCAATGTCTCGCTTTCGCCCGCCGGGTATGGCGGCGGGTGGGTAATCGCGAATGTCGCCGTGCATCCAGATTTCCGGCGGCACGGCATCGCGCGCCACCTGATGCACGCCGCGCTGGAATGGGTGCAGGCAAACGGCCGGTTCGCCACGCTGCAAGTCGAGGCCGATAACGACGCCGCCCGCGCGCTGTACGACAGCCTGGGGTTTCGCGCGCAACGGACGTTCACCCGCTGGCGGCGCGCGAGCTTCTTCGCGCAGCCCGGGCCGGCGGCGAACGTGCCGCTCCGCCTGCTGGGCCCCGGCGACGCGTCCGCGCTCTACACGCTGGCGCAGCGCGTGCGCCCCAACGAGGCGGGCGGGCTTGGCTGGCTGCGCCCGACCCGGCCCGATGCTCTGAGGCTATCACGCTTCGCCGGGCTGAAGCGGCTGATCAGCGGGCGCTCGGTCAGGATGTGGGGCGTTCCGGCAGACGACCGGACGCTCAGCGCGGCGCTGATCACCGAGACGCGAATGGGCTGCACGACGGCGCTGTTTGACCTGCTGGTCGATCCCGCCTACCAGGGCGCGCGCGAGGCGCCGCTGATCGGCCACCTGATCCGCGTTTTCGCCGGGTCCCGCCAGCCGCTGGTGACCGAGCATCCGGCAGACGACATTCACGCGGAAGAGCATCTGCGCGCCAATTACTTTCGACCTGAGCGCACGCTGGTTCACATGATCTGGCCCGCGCATATCCGGTAACACGACAGCACGGAAGGACTACACATGTCAACGGCAGAAGAACGGATGCGGATTCTTCAGATGATCCAAGAGGGCAAAGTGACGCCCGAAGAAGGCGCGAACTTGCTGTCAGCGCTGAATAGCGGCGCGCGACCGGGTCCGCCGCCCGCGTCCGCGCCAGAGCCGCGTATGCTTCGCGTGCGGATCACCGATCTGCGCACCGGTAAGACCAAGGTGAACGTCAACATCCCGATGGGGCTGGTGAACGTCGGCCTGAAGCTCGGCGCGCGGTTCGTGCCGACCAGCTCCGGCGTCGACTATGACGAGATCATGACGGCGATCAAGAGCGGCGCCAGCGGCAAAGTCGCCGACATCGAAGACGGCGAAAGCGGCGAGCACGTCGAGATCTGGGTCGAATAGCGTCCAGCGCCCGTTTCTACCCCGCCCGCTCGCGGATTGCCTCGTTCATTGCACGCTCAAACCCCGGCAGCGATTGCTCGATCATGTCGTCGCTGGCGGTGATCGATAGCCGGAAGTAACCGGGCGCTTCCGTGACCATCCCCGGCAGGCACAGGATGTTGTGCCGCAGCAAGATCTGGGAAAACGCCCAGTCGTCCTCAAGCGGGGAGCGCGGCAGCAGGTAGAACGTCCCCTCAGGCGAGTGCAACTCATAGCCGAGCTCGCGCAGCGCCCCCACCAGCCGATCGCGCCGCGCCTGCAACTGCGTCACGTCGATCGACAGGCGCTCAAGCTCTGGAACGGCGTGTTGTAGCAAAGCATTGGCAAAGGTGAAGCCGGTCGTGATCTGCGCCATCATCAACGCCCCGCGCAACGTCTCACGCTCCGGCATGGACGGCGGCAGGGCGATATAGCCGATGCGCTGGCCGGGCGTGAGCAGCGTTTTGCCGTAGGTGTACACCAGCAGCGTGTACGGGTAGAACTCGGTCGGGCTGGGGTATCGCGCGCCGTCGAAGACGATACGGCTGTACGCCTCGTCAGACAGCAGATACACCGGCCGCCCGTGCCGCACGCTCGCCTCGGCCAGCAGATCGGCCAGGGCGCGCAGCGTCTCCGGCGGGTAGATGCGCCCGGTCGGGTTGTGCGGCGAATTGACGATGATCGCGCGGGTGCGCGGCGTAATCGCGTCGGCTATCGCGTTCAGGTCGAGGTCGAACGTGTCCGGCTCGACGCGCACGCGGACCGGCTGCGCGCCCACAGCGGTGATCTGCGCCTCGTAGAAGAACCAGGGCGGGGCCATAAACAAAACCTCGTCGCCCGGCCCTGCCAGCGTCCACAGCGAGACAAACAGCCCGGCGAACGCGCCGGTCGTCATCAGGATATCTTCGGGCGCAAAGTCGATCCCGCGCCACGCGCGCAGCGACGCGCTGATCGCTTCCTGCGCGACGGGATTGCTGAGCGTATAGGCGAACCAGTCCTTATCCTGCGGCACCGTCGCTCGCTGGAGCGCGGCGACATAGTCAGGCAGCGCTTTCTCCTGCGGGTTGCCAAAGGCGAAATTCGCCAGTTCGGGGCGCTGAGCGTATTCCTGAGCAAGTTCGATGAAACGCAAGGCCGGTTCCATAACGGCGCCAAGCGAGGCAATCCGAGCAGCGAGCTGGTGAGAGGCGGTCATCGTTGAAGGCTCCTGTGATCTCAATACCAGCCGAGTCAATGCATCTAGAATAATGCTTATTACGGATATTTATCCGAAACGGTGCATAAAAAAGCCCGAGCCGCCTGCGCGACTCGGGCCGACTTCTTTTGTGTGTTTGACACCGCTTATGGGCGCTCAATCGCGCCGGTCAGCACGACGACCAGCAGATCGACGGTATGCTGGATGTCGCTGAGCAACGCCGTTTCGCTGCGAGTGTGGACATTCCGCGCCGGGATGCCCACCGCGCCGGACGGGATCCCAGCGCGCACAAGCTGCATCGTCGCCGCGTCGGTCGTGCCGATCTGCATCACATCGACCTGATAGGGGATGCCCGCTTCTTCGGCGCGCTGGATCATCAAGTCTTTGATCCACCCTGGGACGATATGCCCCGTGTCACGCGCCTTGATGGCCGGACCCGCGCCAAGCTTAACCGGCGTCGGAGAGGGCTTGGGCACATCGCCGGTCGGGGAAATGTCGATCGCGATGCCGAGGTGCGGCTCCACCCCGTACGCGCCGGTCATCGCCCCACGCGAGCCGACTTCTTCCTGCACCGTGAACACGCCGAACACGGTATGCGGCGTGCCCTGCTCTCGCAGGCGGCGCAGCGTCTCGACCAGCACCGCGCAGCCGAGCCGGTTGTCGAGCGTCTTGGAGATCACGCGGCCATCGTACCACACCGTCTCGGCGACGAATGCACCGGGGTCGCCCGGCTTGACGCCGCTATTCTCCGGCAGGTCGAGGAAGAACCCGTCCAGGCCGGGGATCGTCGTGCGCTTGCTGAACTGGTTTTCCACGCCCACCGCTGCGATCACGCCGTTCTCGAAGCGCACGCGCGAGCCGAGCAGCGTCGCGGGCAGCACACCGCCCAGGTTGGCGAAGCGCGCGAACCCCTGGCGGTCAATGTGCGACACCACGACGCCGATCTCGTCCATGTGCGCGCTGACCATCACACGCACCGGCCCTTCCCCGATGCGGCAGATCAGATTGCCGAGCGGGTCGACCCACACTTCATCGGCCAGCGGCTCGACTTCGGCGCGAATCAGCTCGCGGACGTGATGCTCATACCCGGATGGCCCCCACGCCTCGGCCAGCTTCGTGATAAGTTCTTCCACGGTTAGTTCCTTTCCAAAACGGCCGGAGTCAGCGCCATCAACGCGGCGCGCAGCAGTCGGCTCTGATTCTCAAAATCGGACACGCTCATAATGCTGTGTGGGCCATGCAGATAGCGGCACGGGTTGGCGACCACCGCGCTCGGCACGCCGCCGCCGGTCAGGTGAATGGCGCCCGCGTCGGTTCCCCCGGCGTGCTGCGCCGAGCGGAACTGGTATGGGATACCCTCGCGGTCGCCGGTCTGTGCAAGGTGGCGCACCAGGCGCGGATCGCTGACCATCGAACGGTCCGCAACCGTGATTGCCGGGCCCGCGCCGAGGCGCGTGATCGTCGTCTGATCCGGCTCGTCGGGGTCCTCAGGCGGCAGGTCGTGGCAGGCAGTCGATTCGAGCACAAACGCGACGTCCGGCGCGATGCCCTGCGCCGCGACGCGCGCCCCGCGCAGCCCAAGTTCTTCCTGCACGGTGAAAGCCACGTACAGGTCGAACGGGAACGGCTCGCCCTGGATCAGCGCGATCAGCGAGGCGCACCCGGCCCGGTCGTCGAGGGCCTTGCCGCGCACAGTCGCCCCCAGCTCGACAAACCTGCTGTCGAACGCCACCAGCTCGCCGCGCTCGACGGCGCTCTGCGCGGAGTCCTTGCTGGTGACGCCGATGTCGATCCGCAATCGCTCGATCGACACCGTGTCCTTCGAGTCGTTCAGATGAATCGGCGTCCAGCCGATGACACCGGGGATGCGGTCCTTCCCCACCAGCACGCGCGTTCCCGGCAAAATGCGAGCATCCAGCCCGCCGACCTGACGGAAACGCAGCGAGCCGTCGCTATCGTAGCCGGTGACGATCATGCCGACTTCGTCCATGTGCGCCGCGACCATCACGCGCAGGTCAACCGCGCCCGTACCCCGCCGCACGGCGATCAGGTTGCCGAGCGGATCGACGCGCGCATCCTCAACATAGTCGCGGATGTGCCTGTAAATCAGGTCGCGCACCTCGTCTTCGGCGCTCGAGACGCCGATAGCTTCACTCAGTTCCCGCAGGATCACGCTGCACCGTCCTTTTCTGCGCCCTTGGGATCGCCGTTCTGCGAGGGCAGGCGCCAGCCGATGCGGTCGAGCGTATCGTCCGCCAGGGTTTCGATGAACGCGGCCATCAGCCGCCCGGCGCGCGAGACGTCTCGCAAGTCCAACACTTCAGACGGCGTGTGCATGTTGCGGATCGGGATGCCGATCAGCGCGGTCGGCACGCCCGCGCGGCTGACCTGGATCGCCCAGGCATCGGTGCCGCTGTTTCCGGGAATGATCTCGATCTCAGTCTTGATCTCCTGCTCTTTCGCCACGTCGCGCAGTGCCTTGAACAGACCCGGATGGAAGTTCGGCCCGCGCCCGATCGTCGGCCCGCCGCCAAGCGAATACGACTCGTCATCGCTGACGCCGTGTTGCGCGCCGAACGTCGTGTCAATCGCGATCGCCAGATCGGGCTGAAGCTGGTATGCCGCGGTCGCCGCGCCGCCGAGGTTCACTTCTTCCTGGACGGCGGCAACCGCCAGCACGTCCCACGCGTGCGAGCGGCGCGTTAGCTCGTCGAGGCAAACGGTCACTGCTGCGACGCTCGCCCGGTTGTCGAGCGACTTACCGGCCACACGGTCGCCACGCAGCGACACAAACGGCGCGTCGAACGTCACCAGATCGCCGATGCGGACTAACTTGGCGACTTCATCGGCGGGCAGGCCAACGTCGATCCACAGGTCATGGTGCGAGGGGTATTTCCCCCGCGCGCGGGACATGTGCGGCGGCGCGGCCCCGAACACCCCCGGCAGCGTCTTCCGCCCGTGAACCAGCACCGGCTGCATCAGCACGACGCGATAGTCGATCCCGCCGAGGGGCAACGTGCGGATGAAGCCGTCGCAGATGTCCGAGACGATCATGCCGATCTCGTCCATGTGAGCGCTGAGCATGATACGGCGGCGCGGCTCTGGACCATCGCCGCGCTTGACCGCGATCAGGCTGCCCAGCCCGTTCTGCTCGAAGGCGTCGACCAGCGGCGCCCACGCAGCCCGGATCGCCTCGCGCGCCGGTCCTTCGTGGCCGGACGGCGCGGGCGTCTCGCTAAGTTGTTGAAGGTGCTCCTTGAGGTTCAGTGGCATCGAAGCTTCTTTCAGCGTGGCGGATGCGACGCATCCCAGCGGCTAGAACGTTTCAGGGGTCGGCGTGTTTTCCAGCAGCCCCTGGTCATCGGGCGGATTATCATCCGGCGGATCCGGCGGTGGCGGGTCCGTCGGCGGTGGCGGATCGGTTGGTGGCGGCGGATCAGTCGGCGGCGGTGGGTCGGTCGGAATGTCCGTCGGCGGCAGCGTCGCGGTCGGCGGCACCGGCGGGACGGTAATCGTCGGCGCGGCTGTCGGCTGCGGCGGGATCGTCGGCTGCGGTATCGGCGTGATCGTGGCCGTCGGGATGAAAATCTGCGGGACCGTCGGATACAGGAATAACTGCGTCGCGGTGGGGCGCAGTTGGTCATTGCGCGGGGTCGGAGAGGCAAAGGTGAACGGCGTGACGGTCGGAGAGGCCGTCCGCCCGCCGAGCGTGGGCGGCGGCGTATTGGTCGAGCGCGCCGCTCTCGACTCCGGAGCCGTCGCCAGCAGGATCGCTCCCAGGCAGTAACAGGGCAGCGTCAGCAGGATAATCGCCAACAGCGCAATGCGAATTGTCCGCTGGCTGCCGGTAATATTCGCGAGGGGATCGAAACCCATAGAGGAACCTTTTGCCCGGCGGGTTAGCAGCTCAGCGCGAATGGTAGCACGCTTCACCGGACACTGTCAAAGCAGGTGGCGGGGCGCCGCCTCTCCTGCTAGCGGACGTCCACCCACACTCCCGCGCCGAGCGCTCCGGCAAGGGTCAGCGCGGCGTGGTGCGCGGGCGTATCGTAGTGCGCCAGGTCGAGCACGCGGCGCCCGCGCTGCGCTTGCAGCCGTTCCACCAGCAGCCAGACATGGCTCTTTCCTTCGACGCGCGCCAGCTCGACAATCGGCCAGAAGCGCCCGCCATCGTAGACGTGCAGCCACGCGTCACACATAATGGGCACCGGGCGATCGGGCTTCTTGCGGCCATACACGCGGGCGGGCGTCTGCGAGAGCAACACGTATTCGACCGCGTCAAACGGCAGGCGCCAGCGCACCGAGCCGCTCAGCCGGTTGCGGCAGCGGATCTCGCGCTGCTGCGTGTCGATGACCACGTCCTGCACGGTCAGCACACGCCACCACAACAGGAGCGCCAGCGCGCCGAGGATCACCCCCACGCCGATCCCGACGTACGGCAGCCATTCCGGGTTCACCTGCGCCAGCTCGCTTTCGAGCGAGCCGATGCCCAGCATCACAAACAACAGGGCGCCGACCGTATATCCCCCGGCGCGCAACATCAGCATGATCAGCCAGCGGGCCGGGCGCTGGAAACCGTAGCCCCGCCGCGTGGCGACCATCTGCCATTCCTCAAAGTTGAACGGTGGGTTCTGCTGCGCCACCAGCGGCTCCGGCGCTACCCCCGGCACCCCAAAGGGCGTCGGGGAGATGGGCGCGACCGTGACGGGCGGCACCACAGCCGGCGAGCCAGCCGGTAACACTGGTACGTCATTCAGAGCGGCGGGAGGCGCTTCCGCGCTGACTGGCTCCGGCGCAGGCGGCTCGTCGAGCGGGATAAATGGCGGCGGCGCAGGTTTCGGGGCGGGCGGTTCCGGCTCGACCGGCGCGCTTTGCTTCGGCGGGACGACATGGAACGGCCGCCCGATCACGTCCGCCAGCGCGCGCCCGGCGGTGACCGCCGTCTTTTCATGCTCGGCGGCGGGACCGCTCGGCCAGTGCGCCAGACCGCACCAGCGCAACCGGCCGCCTTCTTTTTCGGGGTACAGCATCAACCCCAGGTGCCAGTTACGTGATTCAGGCGCCCATCCGACCACAACCCGCGCGACGCGCGTCAGCTCCAGCCGCCCATCTTCCGACAGGCGACGAGCGCGAGCGAACAGCGGCGAACAGATAATCCCGCCGGGTTGCGCGTCAAGCAGGGGCTGAGCCGCCTCGGCAGATTCGGCGGCGCCGTTATACAGCCGCCAGCGGTTCGGCTCGAGTTCGATAGTCAGATGATAGGCGGCGTGGATAGTCTCGGGTGGATGGGTCATCGTCAAATCGTAACCTTCCGGCAGTCGATCGGGTAGCGCGCGCTGCGCCGGGGCTTAAGTCTACCGCGCCCGGCGTCCTGGCGCGACCCCAACGGTTCGACTCCGTCGGAAATGCTACGCCGCCAGGAAGATCACCGCCGTTCCGGCGACCGCCAGCGCCGTCCCTACGACCGCGCGCCAGGTGATCCGCTCCTTGAACAGAAAATGCGCGACCGGCAGCAGGATGATCGGCGGGAAGCTCATCAGCGTCGAGGCGATGCCGACCGGCGCGTTCTGCACCGCGACTAGCGACAGCCACACGCCCATCACCGGCCCGAACACGACTCCGCCCATCAGAATCGAGATCGCGCGCGGATTCTCTTGCAGCGCCTGGATGTTGCTGCGGACGCGTCCGGTTGCGGCGGCGATCAGCCAGATCACGATGGTCGCGACGGCGAGGCGCATGACATTGCCGGACAGCGCCGGATAGTCGCCTTCCAGCCCGACCTTCGACGCGATCAGCCCGCCCGCCTGGCCGAGCGCCCCGCCCAGCCCGAACAGCACGCCCAGCGCATAGAAACGCGGCGGCATGTCCGGCAGGCCCGCCTTCTCGTTCGCGCCTCGCTCCATCACGACCCACGCCACCCCACTGAGCGCCAGCAGGATGCCGAGCATCTCTTGCAGAGTGAGGTGCTCGCCGAGCAGCGGCCACGCCAGCAGCGCGCCCAGCACGGGAGCGAGCGCCATCAACAGCATCGACAGGCGCGGGCCGATCATCACGAACGCCTGGAACAGCATCGCGTCGCCGATCACGTAGCCGATCAGGCCAGACAGCCCCATCCAGAACCAGCGCTCGCCACCCGCATCGACCGGCAGCAGGCTCCCCTCGACCAGCCAGTGTACCAATCCGACCAGCACCAGGGCCAATAGCAGGCGCGTCCGGTTGACCACCGCCGAACCGAGCCTTCGCCCCGACAGCGTGAAGAAGACCGACCCCACACTCCAACACAGTGACGTGCCAAGCCCTGCCAGCTCGCCGAGATATGCGTCCACGGATGCCCCTTTCTGGCTGCGCCGGTCGCGCCCATGCGCGCACGCGTGATCAACAAGGGTCGCTAACGCGCCGGAGCACGTTAGCGACCCATCTACGCCAATCCGCCGCGTGACGGATCGGCTGTCAATCGAGTTCGAGCGATTTCACGTCGATCAGGTAGGTGGCGTGCTGGATGAATTCCTTGACGCCCATCGAGCCCAGGTCTTCGCCGGTGCGCAGGCGCACGCTGACCGCGCTCTTTTCGATGTCGCGGTCGCCGACGATCAGCAGCCATGGCACGCGCATCTGCGTCTGGTTGCGGATCTTCGCGCCCATGCGGTTGTTCGAGTCGTCCACCTCGACGCGCATCCCAGCGTCGCGAAGCTGCTGCGCCACGTCGCGCGCGTAGTCGATGTGACGGTCCGCCACCGGGATCAGCACGGCCTGGACCGGCGCCAGCCACGCCGGGAACGCACCGTTGAAGTGCTCGATCAGGATGCCGACGAAACGCTCCAACGAACCGAACGGCGCGCGGTGGATCATCACCGGGCGGTGACGCTCGTTGTCTTCGCCGATGTACTCCAACTCGAACCGCTCCGGCAGGTTATAGTCCACCTGCACCGTGCCAAGCTGCCACTCGCGCTTCAGCACGTCGCGGAAGATGAAGTCGAGCTTGGGGCCGTAGAACGCCGCCTCGCCTTCCTCAACGACATAGTTCAGGCCAAGCTGCTCGCATGCCGTGATGATCGCCTGCGTGGCGCGCTCCCAGCTTTCGTCGCTGCCGACGTACTTGTCCGACTCGGGGTCGCGCGTACCAACCCGCACGCGGAAGTCTTTCATCCCCATGCTGTCGAAGACGTACTGCGTCAGGCGCACGACCTCGATGAACTCGTCCAGCAGTTGGTCGGGCGTCACGAACAGGTGCGAGTCGTCCACCGTGAAGCCGCGCACGCGCGTCAGGCCGGAAAGCTCGCCGCTCTGCTCGTAGCGATAGACCGTGCCGAACTCCGCATAGCGCACGGGTAGGTCGCGGTAAGAGCGCAGCTCGCTCTTGTAGATCATGATGTGGTGCGGGCAGTTCATCGGCCTGAGCAGGAACTCCTCGCCATCCACTTCGATCGGGCTGTACTGGCTATCCTTGTAGTACGGATAGTGCCCGGACGTGCGGTAGAGGTCCAGCTTGCCGATGTGGGGCGTGACAACCGGCTGATAGCCGCGCTCGACTTGCGCCTGGCGCAGGAAGCGTTCCAGCGTCTCGCGCAGTATCGCGCCTTTCGGCTTCCACAGCGGCAGGCCCTTGCCCACCAGCGGATCGATCACGAACAGGCCGAGCTTAGGGCCAAGCACGCGGTGATCGCGCTTCTTGGCTTCTTCGAGCAGTTCCAGATATTCCTCAAGCTGCTCAGCCGTCTCCCAAGCCGTGCCGTAGATGCGCGTCAACATCTCGCGGTTTTCGTCGCCGCGCCAGTACGCCCCGGCCGGAGCCTTGAAGGTAATGCTGATCGCGTCCGGGTTGATCTCGCGCGTGTTGCTGACGTGCGGCCCGCGACAGAGATCCTCGAATGAGTCCTGGCGATACGTGCTGATAACCACCGGCTCGCTGGTCTTCTCGCCGTACTCGTCCTGGCCGCCCTTTTCCAGCCCGTCGATCAGCTCAAGCTTGTAGGGCTGGTCCGCAAACAGCGCGCGCGCCTCGTCGGCGGAGACTTCGCGCCGCACGAAGTCGTGCCCTTCGCGGATGATCTCGCGCATCCGCGCCTCGATCTCGACCAGGTCTTCCTCGGTCAGCGGGCGCGGCAGGTCGAAGTCGTAATAGAAACCGTCCTCAATTGGCGGCCCGATCGCGATCTTGGCTTCCGGGAATTTCTCCAGCACGGCCTGCGCCATGATGTGCGCGGCGGAGTGCCGGATGCGATAGAGCTTGCTGTCAACGTACCGTTCCATAGCTCGGATGCTTCTCTCCTTGGGCTGCGTTTGCTCGCAGCGATCGACTCAGATTCCAGCGCTGCCCCGGCACGCTTACTGGCAGCAGCGCTGATTGCGCGGGCCGCGCACCTCGCTCTCACGGCCCGGATGCCCGGCGGCGCGCGACCACGCAGCCGCCGCGACGCTTTTCACGGGGCGGAACATACCACCACACAGCCCGACGTTCGCCCACTCGTCCGCAAGACGAGCAGCGTCGGGCCGCTGAACACTTGATTGTCGATATGCCTGGGATGCCATCGATCTTGCTCCTGTTAGCGGGTCGCGCCGCAGCGCGACATATACACATGGATATGCGGTGGCTAACAGGGGCAAATGCTGCGCCAGTCCCTGCTGCCGAGACGAAGCGGCCTCGCTCGGCAGGGACTCGCGCAGCTAATCCCTACCGATGCCGCCCGGTAGTGCCGTCAGTCGTGATATCAGTCGAGTTTTCGGTCGGCATCGTTCACAAACCTCATGCGCCAATCGAAGCAGGCAGCTCGTTCTCGTTTGCGCACTGCACGAACACGCTCTCGAACACGCCGAGCACCATCAGGTTATCGACCACATCCTCGATCGTGTCCTGAAACAGATCTTCGACGATCAGATGCGGCGTCTCAAGCGCCAGGAACGGCGTTGGCGCCAGCGCGCGACGGTGCTCCCGCGCGACGTCCAGGCTCAACTGCATCTCCTGGCGAAGATATTCGAGCGTCACAAAATGTGCCTGCCAGATCTGATTATCTTCCATCTCAACCAGCACATCGGCGCTGTCGGTATAGGGATCGAAAGCAACTTCGGACTCTGGTTCGATCCACACGCGTTTGACCAACACAGCACATATCCTCAGACCAGCACAGTCTTCAGCCCGAAACAGTTGATCTCATACTACACCCATTTTCGGGCCAAATGAACAAAAAACCTCGCCCCAATGTTTGGGGCGAGGCCGAGTGACCACGCGGTTCCACCCAATTCGACACCACGCCACGCAGGCGCGCTGTCCTCATTGTTGCCGATAACGGGGCATCCCGGCGCCGTCTACTGGGCATCTCGCCGTTCGGGGCGCGCTCCCGGGGGGTTTTCACGGCGGGCGTGTCAAGCGGGCTTGCAGTCTTTGACCCGCTCTCCCTGAGACCCGCGACAGCCGTTACTCGTCCCGGTCGTCGCTTTATTCAATGTCAATTGAACGTGTTTCAGTATAGCGCAAGTGAGCCGGTCAGTCAAGGATTAGGAGCACGGTTAGCAGTTAACGTGTATGGATTCGAATGGGCAAACGCTAAGGCTGCTCGCCGCGCTGCGCCGCATAATAGTCGTCGCGCACAATGGCGTACACTTCGACATCGTGATTCCGGCCCCGGTGGAACCACGCGCCGCGCATCACGCCCTCGTACTGGAAGCCGCACTTCTCCGCAACCCGCTTCGACGCCGCGTTGCCGGGGTGGATGATCAGGCGGATGCGGTTGTGCTTCTTGCGGTCAAACAGATAGCCGATCAACAGGCGTACCGCGTCGGTTGCGATCCCCTTGCCGTCATGGTCGCGCGAGTAAAGGTGGTACGACAACTCCAGTTCGTCGAGGTAGTTCACCGTTTGAAAGAACTCGATATGCCCTAAAATCTCGTCTGCGTCGTCTACAATCAGGAGCATCCCCTCGCGATCTTCCCAAAAGCCCGTCTCCGCAAACTGGCGGCGGAACACCGGCTCGGCCATGACGCCGATTGGGAAGTAGTCGCCCCGGTTCGCGATATCCTGGTGAAACTCGTACAGGCGGTCGAGGTCGCTTTCGCGCACCGTCCGCAAGCGGATAACATTTCCTCGCAGCATGGCCGTTCCCCTTTTTGAGCGTGCGATTGGGTCGTTTCCTTCCTAAATATGAATGAGATTTGCCAGCCAGATGTCACGCGAGAATAACGGCCCCGCCCGCGTCCCCCAAACGGCGCTTCTACTCTAGCCGACCGCCGCTTTTAGCAGTTTGGTGGGATTTTCTCTGCATAATACGCTGTGCTATACTGTCGCTATGAGTCACGCCGAGCCGCTGGACGATTTCGCCCGCTGGGCCGACCGCCTGGACCGCTGGTCGGCACGGCTGCGCGCGCGGCGCCTGGACGGAATCGCGGGCGCGCTGCTGGACGCGATCGAGCCGCTCGGCCCGTTTGGCGCACAGATGTTATGGGTCGCGCAACCGGCGCTGGGGCTGCTTGCTCCCCGCGATGAAGTCGCCAGCCTGGCGCGCCTGCTCGAAGCGCCGGGCGGGGTCGCCTGGCTGCGGGACCGGCTGGTCGGTGTGGGGGCCGACGACGAAGAGAGCCATCATGACTGACAGCGAGCTGATCATCAGTCTGCTCACGATCGCTTTTTCCGCAACCCTCATCGGGGCGGTGATCGCGCGGCGCGTCCCGGTGCGGCTGCGGCGCATTCCGGCCTATGATGCGATGCCCGAGATCGCGGCGGATGCGGTCGAAAGCGGGCATCGCGTTCATTTTTCGCTTGGCAGCAGCGCGGTCGGAGAGCAAAGCACGATAAGCGCGCTGACGTCGAGCGAGGTGGTCTACCAGCTTGCGGACCGGCTGGCGATCAGCCCGCACCCGCCGCTGGTCACGCTCAGCCACCCGGCGACGCTGCCGCTGGCGCAGGACACGCTGCGCCGGGCGTATGAAGCGCGCCTGCGGGCGGAAGCGTTCCGCACCACGCAGGCGGCGTGGTATCCGCTCGGGATGCGATCGCTGGCGTTTGCGGCCGGGGCGGCAGCGCACAGCGCGGACATTGACGCCGCCAGCAGCGTCCTGCTCGGGCGCTTCGGTACCGAGCTGGCATTCTTCGGCGAAAACGCCGTGCGGCACGATCAGGTTTTCGTCGCGCACAGCGACAACCCCAGCGGTCAGGCCGTCGCGTATGCACAGTCCGAAACACCGCTACTCGGAGAAGAACTTTACGCCGGTCCGGCGTATCTATCGCGGCGCCCGCTCCATCTGGGGACGGCTGTGGCGATGGATGTGCTGCGCTGGACCGTGATTATGGCGATACTGTTTACCGCGCTTCAGGCCGCGCTCTAAGCCGGACGAGGCGCGCTTCTGGCGCCCGGCAAGGCTTCTGATCCGCCGGGCCACATCACGCAGCAGGGGGAACCGCGTGAGACGCCATCGTTTGCTGAATGTGCTCGCCACTGCCACCGCCATGATCGCCGGGATCGTCATGCTCGCCGGGCTGCTCAGCGACCCTGGCTCGGACTGGCGCACGCTGTCTGCGCTGGTGCTGCGGCTCGTCGCAGTCACGATCGCGATCACCGTGCTGATCGGCATCCTGAACCTGCTCGGCGTGCATCTCGGACGCTTCGTGCGAGCGGAGCGCGGCTGGCCGTACAGCGTGGTGATCCTGCTGGTCGCGGTGGGGGTGATCGTGCTACGCATTCTGGACCGCGCGGAGATCTGGTCCGGCGCGCTCGAAGGCGAGCAGCTTAGCCCGCGCGTGTTCGAGGCCGTGCAGGTGAGCATTGAATCCGCGCTGGCCGCGCTGGTGGTGTTCTTTCTCGTTTTTGCCGCTGCCCGGCTGATGCGCCGCAGCGTCAGCGTGTGGAACGTGCTGTTTACGGCGGCGGTGGTGGTCGCGCTGCTCGGCTGGCTGCCGGTGCGCGAGCTGGATGTGCTGGCGGATGTGCGCGAATGGATCGTGCGCGTGCCGGTGAGCGCGGGCGCACGTGGCATTCTGCTCGGCGTCGCGCTGGGCACCGTGACGGTCGGCGTGCGCGTCTTGCTCGGGCAAGACCGCTCCCTGCGAGACTAGGCGCGACATCCAGAAGGGCTGAGACATCGTATGCCGGACGATCGCAACTTTTGGGAAGACGACAGCCTGCCGCCTGACGGGGAGCAGAGCGACGATCGCGGCCTGCCGCGCCCGCCGTGGGAAGCGAAACCCGGCGCGCGCCCGCCCGAGCCGCAAGACGTCGCCCCGACGCCCGCCCCGTGGGAACTTCACCCTGGCGAGATCGAGCCCGCGCCACAGCCGCCGCAGCATCCGGCCCCCTGGAGCGCCCCACGCTCTGAGGCCGGATCCCTGGACGACCTGCGCCAGCAAGCGGGCGGGTGGGACACGTGGAACCTCTCCGACGACGAGCCCGCCGACACACCCTCGGACCAGCCCGACGAGCCCATCGACGATATGGCCTGGATGCGCGCGTTCGGCGAGGCCGCCGGAACGGAGCAACCCGTTCCGCCCGAAGAAGAAGACGATCTCGCGTGGCTGGGGCGCGTCGAGCCGGGGCAGGAGCCGCCGCACGAGGACGAGCCCGCCACCCAGCGCCGCGTCGATCCGAGCGAGCTACCGTGGGTTGATCAGGAGACATTCCGCCGCATCCCGAACATCGAGCCGGATGCGGAGCTTTTGCTCTCACCCGAAGACAGGCCGCCCGCCGAACCAGCAGACGACCTTCCCGACTGGCTGAGCGAGGAATTTGGTGAGGAATTCGGCGCGGAGCCGCCCGCCGAGGCGCCGTCCGAGCCGTCGCGCGTGATCCAGCCGCTGACAAGCCGCCTGCGCCCGCCGGAATCGCAGCCGTTCACCGAAGAATCACCCGCCGAAGATGAGATGCCCGCGTGGCTGAGCGAGATCGAGCGGCCGGGTCAGGCGGCCGAAGACGCGCCACCGCCGCAGACGTTTGAGGAATGGGAGCGCCAGCAGGAAGAACGCGCCCGCGAAGAAAGCAAGACGGACGAGGACCGGCTGCTTGAGAGCGTGCCGGACTGGCTAGAGAAGCTTCCCGACCAGCCCGAGCCGCCCGCTGCCGCGTCCGAGCTGCCTGCCAGCGAGCCAGAGTTCATGCCCGGCTGGTTCCTGGGCCTGGAAGAACAGCCCGAGGAAGAGGCGCCCGACTGGTTCCAAAAGCTTGATTACTCGACCGATCCGCTCGCCGCGCCGCCTGAGCCGCCCACCACGCCCTCGCCGTCTGACGAAGACGAGGTGCCGGACTGGTTCAAGGGCATCGGCGCGCCGGGCGCTGAAACGCTGCCTGAGCCGGATCTCAGCCTGTTCGCTGACGAAGCGGCGCCGTTCGCGGCGGAACCACCCGGGCACGAGGGCGACTTTGTCGAGCGCTTCGACCCGATCGCGCCGGACGAATACGGCACGTCCGAGGGCGACATGCCCGATTGGCTGCTCGACCTAGATCAAGAGGAGCCGCCCGCAACACCTGCTCCGGCGTCGACGACTCCATTCGCATCCGAGCCCGCTCCCGCCGAAGACTCGCTCGACTGGCTGAGCGACCTTTCGCCGGAAGATCTCGCCACAGACCCGACGTATCAGGCGCTGTTTGGCGCAGAGCCGCCGCCATCCGAGCAGCCGCCCACCGAGGAACCAACCGCGCTGGCGGACGCCGAACTTGAGCAGCTTCTTGAGAGCTACGAGGCGCCGCCGCAGGTCCCAGTCGCGCCGGAGATCGAGGTAAGCGATCTGGCGGACGAAGCCGCGCTGTTCGCCGCGCTCGATCAGGCGATGCCCGCCGAAGCCGAGCCGGCCCTGGATGAATTCTTCCCCGACGTAGGGACCGGGCAGCCCGTCCCCAGCCTGGAGCGGCTGTTCGACGAGCCAGCGCCCGGCGAGGTGCCCGCCGCCGAAGCCGCCACGGAAGCCCGCCCGCCCGACTGGATCGAAGACCTGCGCCCGGCCGATCTACCGGTGACGGTGCGCGCGGGCGGCGTCGAGGTCGACGTGCCGCAGACGCCGGTGGTCGAGCTGCCGCCCCGCATCCACACGCTGCGGGACCGAGCGATCCGCGAGCTTGAGACACCCGCCACGCCTCCTGCCCCTGCCGAAGCAGGCGCGCTGGCCGGTCTGAGCAGCGTGCTCGAGCGTTTCGACACGGCGCTGCCCGCCGTCCAGCCGACCGGCCCGCTCTCCGGCGCGGTCGTCACGCGGGAGCAGCAAGTGCGGGTGCAGAAGCTCCAGGCGCTGATGGCCGCCGCCGAAGAACCCGAGGAAGCGCCCACCGCGCAGGAAGCCCTGGAAGTGCAGGTCGCGCCCGGCGTTGCGGCGCGAAAGGTGCGGCGCGCGCGGCGCTTCAAGGTCGATCGCGTGCTGGTGGCGCTGCTGATGCTCGCCGCGCTGATTATCCCGTTCGCCAGCGACGTGGTCCACGTGGCCGAATCCCCGCCGCCGCTCGGCGCCGCAGGGAAAGACCTGGCCGCCGAACTGGACGCCCTCACGCCCGGCGCGTATGTGCTTATTGCGCTGGAATATGGGCCCACCGCCGCGGGCGAGCTTGATCCGCTGGTCGAGGCTGTGCTGCGCGATGCGTTCGTGCAGGGTGCGGTCCCGCTGACGATCAGCACGAACATCGCCGGGGCGCTACACGCCGAGTCGATCTTCGCGCGGCTGGCGGACGACGAGGCGCTGCTCTCGGCGCGTTCCGGCGAAGAAGACCCCGCCCCACTGCGGGCAGGCCGCGACTATGTGGTACTCAGCTACCTGCCGGGCGACGCGCTTGGCGTCCGCACGCTGGCCGAAACCTACGGCGAGGCGGGCGAGATCCACCCGGCGTTTGCCACCAATCTGCGCGGCGAAAACACCCGCCTGCCGATCCACAGCGTCGCCGACGATCTGGCGCTGATCGTGGTGGCGGGCGAAGAAACCGACGACGTGCGCGCGTGGGCGGAGCAGTTACGGGGCCTGGGCGTGCCGAAGGTCGCGCTGGTCACCGCCGCATTGGAGCCGCTGATCACCCCGTACGTGTATGACGAAGGCTACGCGGGCTATCTGGCGGGCGTGCGCGACGCGTACAGCTACAACCTCGCGCGCAACGCGAACGCGCGCAGCACCTACACGCTGCCGGACGGTCTGGGCTTCGACCTGCCGCACCCCGAAGACGCGCGCTGGCACAGCATGGCGCTCGGCGCGGCGACTGCGGCGACGCTGATCACGCTCGGCATGGTCGTGAACCTGCTGCGCGCGCTGGTACGGAGGCGAGGATGACGCCTGAAACGCTGGATCTGATCGCCGGATGGGTGTCGCTGGTACTGACGCTGATGGTGTTCAGCTACCTGCTCGGCGACAATTTCCTCTACCGGCTGGCGGTGTCCGTGCTGGTCGGCGTCGCGGCGGGGTACGTCGCGGTCGTCGCGGTCGAAAGTGTGATCGTGCCGTGGATTAACGCGACGCTGCTGGTCGAGCAGGGCGATATGAGCGAGGCCACGCATACCGGCCTGCGCGCGATCGGCGCGGTACCGTTCTTGATCGGCGCGCTGCTGCTGTTCAAGGTGTCGCCCCGGCTGGCACCGATCGGCAACCTGGGGCTGGCGTTCCTGATCGGGACGGGCGTGGCGGTTGCGATTGTCGGCGCAGCGAGCGGCACGATCATCCCGCTGGCGCGCGAAACGGGCGACGCCGTGCGCGAGGACGTGGTCGAAGGCGTGGTGATTCTGCTCGGCGTGATCACGACGCTGATCTACTTCCAGTACCTCGCGGCGGAACGCAGCGGCCGCATCCAGCGACCGCGCGGGCTGGGTCCGCTGGCGACGATCGGGCAGGTGTTCATCGTCGTGACGCTCGGCACGCTGTACGCCGGGGCGATCCTCACCAGCCTGACCATCTTCAGCGGCGTCTTTCGAGACCAGCTTCAGTTCATCCTCGACAAAGTAGGGGGCTAGCGGCCGATGGCGTTTGAACATGTCAGCTCGGTGCTTGTCGCGGATATCGGCAGCGTTCACACGCGCCTGCTGCTGATCGACCTGGTCGAAGGGCAATACCGGCTGGTCGCCGCAACGCGAGCGCGCACCACCGCTTCCCCACCGCTCGGACGCGCGACGCTCGGCCTGGAAGACGCCGCGCAACGCATGACCAACCTGATCGGCCGCAAGCTGGTCAGCAACGAGCCGGACGAACTCTTTGTGATGCCCGAACGCAACGGCCACGGCGCAGACGAATTTCTGGCGACGGCCAGCGCGGGGCGTCCGATGCGCGTGCTGCTGGTCGGGCTGACGCGTGAAATGAGCATAGCGAGCGGCCTGCGTGCGCTGGCGGGCAGCTATGTGACCGTAACCGATGTCCTGACGCCGGACGACCCGCGCGACGAAGAAGCGCAGATCAACGCGATCGTGCAGGGCGAGCCGGACCTGATCGTGATCGTCGGCGGGACGGACAACGGGGCCGAATTGCTGGTGCTCGATCTCGCTACGCGCGTCCGCGACGCGCTGACGTTGCTCTCGGGCAGGCGGCTTCCGGCAGTGCTGTTCGCCGGGAACCAGCGGCTACAGACGCGGATTAAAGAGCTTTTCTCGTTGCTGACCGACGTCTTCACGGCGAAGAACGTCCGCCCGACGCTGCGTGACGAGCAGTTATTCCCCGCGCAGATCGAGCTGGCGCTGGTCTACGACGACTATCGCAGCAAAAGCGCGGGCGGCTTCGCGGAAATCGGACGGCAGAGCCAGGTCGGCGTTGTGCCCACGCCGCAGGGCTACATCAGCACGGTGCGCTATCTCAGCACGCTCCCCCGGCGGCGGGGCGCGGCCGGTCCGTTGATCGTGGATGTGGGCAGCGCCAACAGCGTGATCGTCGCCGGGTTGCACGGCGAAACAGGCTACACCATCCGCACTGATCTCGGCGTCGGGCACCATTTCGTCAACGCGCTCGAAGCAGTCACGCCGCAGCGAGTGATCGAGTGGCTGCCGTTCGACACGACGCCGGACGCGCTGTGGGACTACGCACACAACAAAGCATTGCGCCCTGGCACCATCCCCACCACGCCCGAGGAGCTTCAGATCGAGCAGGGGCTGGCGCGGGCGATTGTGCGCGCGCTGGTCGCGGATTCGCGCGCCCGGTGGAAAGTTGATGCAGACGGCGCGCTGCCGTCGTTCGACCCGATCATCGGCGCGGGCGCGATCTTAACCGAAGCGCAGACGCCCGGCGCCAGCGCGATGCTGCTGCTCGACGCGCTCCAACCCGAAGGCGTGACCGAGCTTCAGATCGACCGGTCGAACCTGCTCTCGGCGGCGGGCGTGATCGCCTACCTCAAGCCGCTGATCACCGTGCAGATCCTCGAATCGGGCGGTTTGCTGCCGCTTGGAACGGCGTTCTGTGCGTCGGGGCAGGCACGCTATGGCCGGGCGGCGATGCACGTTCAGATTCAGCCAGAAAGCGGCCCGGTGATCAATCACACTGTCCGCAGCGGCGAGCTGTGGCTGGCGCCGGTCCCACCCGGCGTCGCGGCGCGCGTAACGGTCCGCATGCGGAGCGGCCTGACGCTCGGCGGCAAGCGCCGCGTCCGGCAGCGTGTGGTGGCAGGCGCAGCCGGGATCATCTTCGACGCACGCGGGCGGCCGCTGCCCACCCTGCGCCCGCGCGATCGCGCCGCGCGGCTGAAACAGTGGCTGGCGGCAGTCAGCGCGCCGGACGAGTTGTCCGCTCCCGCGCCGGGACAGACGGTTCCGCTTGCGACGCAGCCTGAGGAGAGCGCCCATGCCGTACTATCCTGAGACGCGCGTCATTAAGGGGCTGGCGCGAATCGTGCGCGAGCGGCGCCTGCCCGCGCACGCCGCACCGCGCGCGATGGCGATCCCCAGCGGGATGGCAATCGAAGCGGTGCAAACCGTTCTGCAAGGCGACGTGCTGCGCGACTTTCGCATCATCGACGTGGCCGCTTATTTCAAAGAGCGCGACGCAGAGCGCGCCGCCCGCTGGATCGAGGTCCACGAAGGCGACCGCGTCACCGCCGGGCAGACGCTCGCGCAGAAGGGTAAGGGCCGCCGCGCCCGCACGCTCAACGCGCCATCGAGCGGCGTCGTCGCGCGGATCGACGGCGCGCGGCTGATCCTGCAGGTGGCCGACCAGTCGATTGACCTGCTCGCCAAGATCCCCGGCGAGATGACGATCATCGAGCCGCACGCCGTCCAGGTGACCGGCATCGGCGCGCTGATCCAGTGCATGTGGGGCAACGGTGGCTATGCCTACGCCACGATCAAGCCGCTGCCCGAAGACGGCTACGCCGCGCTGAGCAAGCTCGACGTGCGGATCTCGGAATATCGCAACGTGGCGGTGTTCGGCACGGAGCCGCTGACCAAGGGCGATCTGCTCGTCGCGCAACAGCAGGCGCTGGCGGGCGTCATCGCGCCGAGCATGCCCTCGGCGCTCCGTGAATTTGCGCAGGAACTACCATTCCCAGTATTGTTAACAGAAGGGTTTGGGCAGAGCAGACCCACCGAATTGATCTATCGGCTGTTGCAGAGTAACATGGGTCGGCAGGCAGCGCTCGACGCGGCGATCCCCGATCCCTGGTCTCCGAACCGGCCCGAGATCATGATTCCGCTGCCAACTGGCGGCGCGCTGCCCAGCACTCCGTCCATGCACGACCCGCTGGCGGTCGGCACACGGGTGCGGTTGACGCGCGCTCCCTGGAATGGATTGACCGGAGAAGTGGTGGAGTTGCCCGCCGCGCCGCAGCTTGTCGAAAGCGGGCTTCGCGTGCCTTGCGCGCGCGTTCGCGTGGGCGACGACGGGCAGATTGCGGTGGTCCCGCTCGCCAACCTTGAAATGCTCGGTTAGCGCCCGCATGAGCACGGGCCGACACCGCACCCGCACGTGCACCTGACGCGGAGGAAACTATGAGCGTTAATGATGTGGACGATCTGAACGAACTGGACGAGCTGCCGCCGTTCGAAGAAGATCTGATCCTTCCCGAGTTTGACGATGAGCCAGGTGGCGGCGTCAGCCGGACCTTCAAGATTATCGGCGCGCTGCTGGTCCTGATCGTTGTCGGCATTGTCGCGGTGCTGGTGTGGTGGGCGGTTGGAAACGAGAGCGGGCCCAGCCCGAACGAGCAGACGAGCACGGCGATCATCGCGATGAACGCGACGACCTTCGCCGAGGCGACGCTCACGCGCGAGGCATACGACGCCACCGTAACGGCGAACGCGATCGCGCAGGTCGCCAGCCAGGAAGCGATCGCCACCTTCGAATTTCTCCAGACGCAGACCCAGGAAGCGGCCATCGCCCAGGCGACACAGACGCAGGAAGCATTGATCGCCGCGCAGACAGCCACCCAGGAAGCGATCGTCGCAGCGGAAACGGCCACGCAGGAAGCGGTGTTCGCCGCGCAGACGCAGACCGCGCTGGACGAAGCCGCGACCGCAACCGCCTTCGCGCAGCTTGACGCGACCGAGGCCGCGATCGCGCAGACTCAGGCCGCCGAAGCCGCAGCCCTGACCGCCACCGCCGACGCCGCCAACGCCGACGCAACCGCAACAGCCGCCGCGTCGCGCACGGTGCGCGGGCAGGTGATCGACGAGGAAGGCAACATTTTCGGCGGCGTGACGTTGCGCCTGTATCGTGACGACGGAGACGGGATCTTCAACCCGGCTGAGGACACCGCTGCCGAAGCCAACCCGCCCGCCAGAACGCCGGAGCCGGGCGAGCCGCAGTTGATGGCGTACGGCGATACGGTCGAGGAATCGCTCCAGCGGAACACGGTGGACCTGTGGCGCTTCGAGGGCAACGCGGGCGATATCGTGACGATTGAGGCGAACGCGGGGAACCCGGCGGGCATGGATATGTATCTCGTGCTGCTCGGCCCGGACGAACAACCGCTGGTTGAGGACGACGACAGCGGCCCCGAGCTTGATGCGCTGATCAACGGCTTCGAGCTACCGGAAGACGGCGTGTACACCATCCAGGTGAGCAGCGTTTCCGGCCCCGGCCCGTACACGCTTCGCCTGACCGGCCAGATCTCGGCGGCTCCTGGCGGCGAGGCTGAGGAAGACGATGCGGTGGATGACGCCGAGAGCGCGCAGCCTCGCGCCTCAAACGGCAGCTATATCATGCTGGCGCAGCTTGGCGCAGACACGCCCACCCCGATCCCTGGCGGCGACACGTTCATCACCTTCACGCAGACCGACCTGGAAGGCACGTTCGCGTTTGAAGACCTCGACCCGGGCATTTACTGGCTGGTCATCGACTACGAGTCGCTTCCGTCGAGCATCCGGGCGATGATCCCACCGACCGAAGAACTGGTGATCATGGTCAACGTTCCGGTGACGGGCGAGGTCACGTTCACGGTGGGCGTCCCGCCGACGGCCACGCCCGACAACTCGATCCAGCAAACGCAAACCGCGCTCGCGCCGACTGAGGCGCCTGCATCGCCCACGCCCGAAGAACCGCTCGTGACAGCGACCGTCGGCCCGGACATGACCGCGACGCTCGACCAGTTCGGACTGCTGTCGGACATCGGCGCGTCGACCGGGCTGGAAGGCGGCAGCGGCTTGACCGTGCTGGCTATCGCGGCGGCGGGTCTGATCGCAATGGTGTTTATCGCGCGGCGGCTGCGTACCGCGACGTAACGGCGGCCTGAGCGCCACATGGCAAGTTGATCGAGGGGGCATCGAGAGGTGCCCCTTTTTGTGTGGAGCGGCGCGTTTCCCAGGAACAAATCGACCATGCTATACTGAGCGCGCAGCTCACACATCCCCCTACGTTGTTTAGGGTCAAAAAGAACAATGGCTTACCTGCTCCTGATACCCATCGCGCTCTATGTCGCCCTGCTGACGAACACCCTTCAGCGCCAACCCCGCACTCTCTCCAGCACTGTGCTCGCCTTCTACCTTGGCGCGGCGGCACTCGCCTCGTCCGCGTTGTTGATCGTCAACACCACCCCCCATCACGCCACTGCAGACTTTTTCGCAGGATTGGCGGGCATCCTGACGTCGTGGTTTTACTGGCTCTTTCTGCCGCTGACGCTCGTCGGGCTGTACTTCCACGCGTGGCTGCGCCAGCGCGCGCGCCGGCTGGTTCCGGCGCTGCTGGGCGCGATGGCGATCACCGGCGGGCTGGCGACGCTGATCTTCTCGCTGATGAGCGATAACCCGCTGGCGCTGGCGATTGAAACGGAGCATGGGTTCTGGCCTGCGTGGTGGGAGCTGCGTTCGGACTGGTCGGTACTGGCGATCGGGGGATTGACTGTCTTCGCTCTGTTGCCAACCGCGCTGGTGATTGGCATCGGCGTCCGCTCGGGCCGGATGCCCCTGTGGAACGTCGGCCTGCCGCTGTTGCTCGC
>Ga0134093_1000981_pt1 | contig 30687 bp, 33 predicted proteins | sample 4_1taG_FD_94452 | JGI IMG/M metagenome (GOLD analysis project Ga0134093, IMG submission 94452) | Switchgrass degrading microbial communities from high solid loading bioreactors in New Hampshire, USA - 4_13_20_68_A1 metaG | ecosystem: Engineered > Bioreactor > Semi-continuous > Anaerobic >...
GTTATAATTGTTTTCAAAGGAAAGATACCTCCAATTCTTGTTTTTTTGTGGTAATAAACATTATATCAGAGGTCTTTCCTTTTTTCTTATCTTTTTGTCACATATGTATTATCTTATATCAAAGCGTTATACTGCTTGCCTGAATTTTGCCCTTGAATATGAAAATAAAGTGGATAATTACCTTATTCCATGGTACATAGGAGATGTCTACTCAAGACTCATGTACCCGGAGAAAGCACTTGAATATTATAAAAAAGCTCTGAACATGAAAGAAGGCGATACAGAGCTGCTTGTAAGCATCGGCTGGCAGTATTATTATCTTGAAGACTTTGAAAACGCTGAAGCATTTGCCGAAAGGGCGCTGAATACAACCAGCAGCCATTATGGTGCCGAGCTTTTAAAGGCATATATAGATGAACGGAAATCCAACATTGCCGAACAGGTCTCAAAGTTTATAGAGAATAATTATATGTACTACAAATCCAATGACAAGTACCATGAAATAAAAAAAAGCCTGATGGGCAAAGATTCCGTTTCAGCTCAGGATATTGAGGAACTTTTTAACGCAGTCCTTAAAGAGGATGACATGTTTTCATTCATACTGAAAGGTGAAGACTATGAGTACTATATGGCTCTGCAACAGGAGAACTCGGTTGAGTACAAACCTGTTAATGAAACAACAGACTATATAAGAATTTCATTCTTTTCCAGGAATACAGCCAACGATGTTTTGGATATTATAGACAACATTGAGAATACAAAGGACAGATACCTGGTATTAGATCTCAGGGGCAATACCGGGGGAGATACCGCCAGCGGAGCGGACATACTTGATTTCCTCCTCCCTGACGTAGTTGTATGCAATCTTATATACAAGGACGGATATTCAGATGCCTATTATTCCGACGAACAGCAAATAGAGTTCAAACATATTTTTGTCTTAATTGATGAGTATTCTGCCAGTTGTTCCGAACTGTTAACATTAGGGCTGAAAACCTACCTTGACAATGTAATCGTCATTGGAAGGAAATCATGGGGTAAAGGCGTAGGCCAGCTCCTCTTTGAAGATAAGACAAATGGTTTTGTGATCTTCCTGGTTAATCACTATTGGAATGTAAGACAGGAAAACATTAATGAAAAGGGAATAACACCGGATATAACCGTCAAGGGGGATTCCCTGGAAAGATTCATGGCAGAAGTCAACAAAATCATAGAAAGTCACTGAAAGGAATGGCTCAAGGCCGCTGAAAACAGCGTCCTTTGTCATCCCTTTTGCCGTGCTTAACTAAACTATAACAAGTTTAAAACCCATAAATGCAAATGATGCCGCACTTACAGTTTTCGGGATATTCCTGCATAGTTTTAATTCTGTGTACAGTATTGCAGAGAACAATGCCAAAACAACACGGGCTGTATGTCACTGTGCTTTTCTTAAAACTTTCCCATATGGATTTAGAGGATCCTTATTCCCAACAATTATCAGCTTGTTTTCTTCAACCATTTTCTCAATACGATATGCATACCAGCTATCGCTAACGCCAATCCTGTATTTTCCCAGGAGCGTTCCGATGAACCTGGCCATAATAAAATCATTATCAGGAAGATTATTCAAAATAATGAAATCATAAAAATCTTCCGGTACTGAAACTGCCTTTCCATTTATAACTGCCCGCAATGGTGCATTCTCTGCCATTAAGTTACGCCAGTAGTCACTAATAATTTTCTTTTCAGTCCTGGTCAATTGTTTTTCAAGGGGCAGGAACCGGTAAATTTTATCTGCTCCAACTTCTCCCCAGTGGCTGTATTCCGTTATCCCATCCCCGAGTATTGAATAAAACCCAGGTAAAGAAACAACAGTTATACTGCAGTCAATATCTCTTAATATATTGCAGACGTAGTAAAAACCACAGGCAGAATAAGGAGCATCGCTTTTCCATATCCGTATGGGCGTACCACCTTTTGCTGCAGACAACAGCTTCTCCATATCCTGGCGCTGATCTTCGAAAAACCGCTCCTGTTCCTTCAAATCAAAATTAAATCGTCCCCATAGTTTGCAAAAAACACTCCGGCGTTCATTACCGTCAATATCACCCGAGATATCACCAACATCAAGCATAAAGCCTATGTTTACAACATCACGGGGACTTTTCCCGATTGCCTGACCTTCATATTGCTTCTCCAAATTCTTCTCCGGGTATTTCTCCAATTCGGCCCCGGCAGGTTTTTCCCCAATATAACCGATAACCCCGCCGGACATAGCTTCTGCATTATAATTCTTGGCTAATCTCATAGAACCTTTTTCACTGTCACTAAATACAACTTCAAGCATAATTTCACCACCCCGGTAAATTTTAGACCTGCCATATCACACAAGGTCGTATCTTTATCCGTGCTTTAAATATACTTTCTTTAAATATCGGAAACTGCTCATTTATCTCAGAATTTGCAATCAATCTCCGGTATATCACCCGGACTGTTGAAAAAATACTTTTTTCCCTGGTTTACCCGAATGCAAATTCTAATATAAATAATCGGTCAGTTTATCAAGGGATATTATTCTTTTCTCTATATTTCTGTAATTGCACGCTTTATCAAGTAACACGGCATCAAACCCATATTTAAGCGGCCCTTCATAGTCGCAGATATAATCATCTCCTACAAATAGTATTTCTTCTTTCGGTACCTTTGCCAGTTCCAATGCTGCATCATATATTTTATAATGCGGTTTTCTCCATCCGGCTTTTATGGAAGTAACAACAAAATCAAAATACCTGTCAATGCCGTTAATTTCAAGAAGCTCTTCTATCCCGCCTTCCACCATGAAGTTTGATACAATCCCAAGCCTGTATTTTCCGGATAACTCAGACAGAACTGACCTGACGTTATCATATACAATACAGTTTGATTTATAATTTCTCCAATAATTGACTGAAAGCGCTTTGGTCACATTTTCCATAACATTGCTGTCATCAGTCAGCTGCCCTGCCATATATTCAAATCTTTCAAACAGATTATATTCCTGAAGCTCCTTATAACGCTTCTTCAGTTCATCCTTTATCTTGGCATACTGTTCAGCAAAAGAGTCAAAACCATCCCATAGGTATTCATATCCGCAGCCGGCATAAACCCAGTATGAATAGAGCCTTTCGTCCGGTTTTTTAATGACATCAACTACAGTTTCCATGCAGTCAAACAGTATGTATTTGTAACTCGACATTTAGACCTCCATATTTTTCCGAAATATATCTTATCGTTTATTCCGGCTTTTGCATATAAGCCGGCGTATCACCGACATATACGGTTTTATAGCGGTAATCGTAACTGTTAAAACCAAGTGCAAAATAAAATTTAAATATTTAGTATATATTAACAGATTCAGGAAATATGGCAAGTGTGTTTTATTTGAATAATAATATTCAGGGAAAGGTGTTAACTATTTAAAAACGCATATGAATGCTTTAAATCAATAGAATTATTAGAAAAAAAACTCAATAATAACCGAATTTCTGATAAAGTAAATTCCGATAGCCATTTATGTAAACGGCAAATGCATTTTAAAGATTGATAATACTGCTGCCTTCATCCATCCTGCTTCATTAAACCTGTATATCCTGAGGCACCATTACCGGTATCAGAGAAATCCTGCCCGGTCTGTTCCTGGGAATCAGTGCACCCGCAGATTAGTAAAATCAATATGAGAAAAACACATATTAATCCTTTTTTCATACTTTTCTCCTCACAATGTAATTAAAACAAAAAAACACAGTTATTTTGAAAAGCTGCCACATGGCAGGGTTACACTACCTCATCAAAATAAATAACAATTTATCCCGGTATTTTGTTACAGTATTCTGGTGATTACGACAAATTTATGATTTTTTTTAAAAATATACATCGTATTTATAGCTTTATCCCGGACAAAATAAAACCAAACAGACAAAGAGGTGATAAAGTTGGCAAGTCGAAGAACTCCGTTGGTTCCTTCAAAAAAAGAAGCATTAAACAGGTTCAAAATTGAATGCGCAAAAGAAATTGGCTACGAGCAGTTTGTCAAGGAAAACAACGACCATTATAAAGGAGACCTGCCTTCCTATGTAAACGGCAAGCAGGGCGGTCCCATAGGAGGACAAATGGTTAAGCGCATGATTCAAATGGCTGAAGAAATGCTTCAATAATGAATAATGTTATACTTAGTTCATACAATCGAAGCGCCGTGGATTATTGAAATCTGCAGCGCTTCTTCCGGCACTTTTTAGCTCTTTTACTATCTTTTCCACTGTTCTTATTTAGTTACTCCAGTCAAAAGATTCCTGACCATTCACAGCAAATTCTGAGCCATCAGCTTTATATAACATCAGCCTTTATTTTAACCGCAAAGACTGCTTTGAATCAGTTGAAACATTTTGGAACTGAATTTTTAATGGGAGTTTTTCTTTAACAGGCCTGAGCTGAAGTCCCGGGGACTGTTTAATAAAATCTTTTTCAGAAGTCTACCCCCACGTTGAAGGCAAAAAAGAACTGTGGTAAAATCAGCGCATAAAACTTTTTTCAGGGTGATGCAGGTGAAACAGGAACGGCAGTATCCCAAAATAGTGATATCCCCCAAGGCGGAGCGCAGCGTCAGGGATGGGCATCCATGGATATACGGGGAAGAGATTCATAAAACAGAGGGCGTGCTGCAAAACGGCGGGCTGGTGGATGTATATGCCGGGAATGCCTTTATGGGTACGGGCTTTTACAACAGCGCCAGCAAGATTACAGTCCGGCTCATTTCACGCAACGCCAACGATGTATTTGACGCCCGCTTTTGGCGACGCCGCGTGGAGTATGCCGTTCATTACCGTAAAACAGTCATGCCTGGCGCGGACTTTACCTGCTGCCGTCTTATTCACGGTGAGGCTGACCAGATGCCCGGGCTGACAGTGGATCGTTACGGGAGCCTCCTGTCTGTGCAGATTACCTGCCTCGGAATGGAACTTGTCAAGGATACGGTATACCATGCCCTGTGGGACGTGCTTACTGAAATGGGTGAAACGGTAACAGGAATTTATGAGCGCAATGATATTGCCCTGCGTGCAAAGGAAAGTCTGCCGGAATATAAGGGCTGGTACAGGTCCGATGTCATACCGGTGCCCGAATCCACCGTTACGGAGATATGTGAAAACGGCGTGAGATACCTGGTAGATGTGGAAAACGGGCAGAAAACCGGCTTTTTCCTTGACCAGAAGTATAACCGTGCCGCTGTAGCCCGTATTGCCTGTGGCAAGCGCGTTCTGGACTGTTTTTCCCACACCGGCTCCTTCGGCCTTAATACGGCGCTGGGCGGGGCAGAGCATGTGACCTGCGTGGATGTATCCCAGTCAGCCATTGACATGGCAAAAGAAAATGCCGTACGCAACGGGCTGGATCGAAAAATGGATTTCCTGTGCGAAGATGTGTTTGACCTTCTGACAAACCTGACAGACCGGAAATGCCGTGACTATGACTTTATCATCCTTGATCCGCCGGCTTTTACCAAGTCTCGCAAGACAGTTAAGACCGCTGCCCGCGGGTACAAGGAGATTAACCTTAAAGCCATGAAACTGCTGCCCCGTGGCGGATATCTTGCCACCTGCAGCTGCAGCCACTTCATGACAGATGAATTATTCCGGAAAACACTGGCAAGCGCTGCAAAGGATGCCTCCGTATCCCTCAGGCAGATTGAAGCCCGCCAGCAGGCCCCGGACCACCCCATCCTGTGGAATGTTCCGGAGACGAGCTACCTTAAGTTTTATATATTCCAGGTGGTGTGACCAGTGTCCTGGAATCAGCATGTTTTCAACAGCAATGGCGTTTTCTCCGGTTAGCAGACGGACTAACGTGATAAAACTTGAATTTACCAGGCCGTCCATCCAGGCAAATAATAAGAGCAATTGAGATGGTGTTTTTCTAATTGTTGATAGTTAGCATGGGGTCACCGCTTCCGAAATGATGTTTTATCTTCCCGTATACCAGGTTATCTTCTTCAATGCCTTCTAAATGCAGTATATCAATAACTTCAACCATCAGACATACACTGGCGTTGTTAATGAATAATGCGGAATCCATCAAGGTATAGCCCAGGTCCCTGAACTTATCCACTTCATCGGAATGATTGTTCCCCAATGTGTTCATTACATTCGCCTGGTCTTTGCTCAGCACACTGACTCCTATAATATCTCCCTTTGAAATGTTCTTCCCGGTAGCACTTTGGGCTCCCAGTAGCATAACAATTTTGTCGTAATCAACCTGCGTTGCCCATGAGCAAATCATACCGTACTTCCGACCGTTTTTCTGAAAACAAACAGCATTCGCGCCATAGTGAAACGCCCTGAACCCTTCCATATTTCAGCACCTTCCTTTGTTTCTGTCAAAGTTATCATTGATTTGCCAACATTTTATCATTATTACGGCATATGGTCCCTCGCACATCCTCCAATATTTTTCCGTATCTTGGTTTCTGCAGATTTGATGTGTACATGCGTTTTGAATTTTAAGGCCTGCTTCTTTTTTCGAAGCAGGCATTAACGTGTATTTTACCATATTACTGATTACCATTCAAATAACTGATTCTTTACCTCCTCGGGCAACAGCACACTCTTAGTTTTTCAGTCAGGCAGTAGATAAACATCAAACCGATTCGTGGTATTTGTATTTCCTTAGAATTCTTCCGAAAATCAGGCAAATTGCCATTCCCAATAATCCGAGGATGAATATCATCATACCTGCCCCGGAGCCCTTTCCCTGGCCAAACATCGTAACCATTATGCTTTCGGCAGAAACACGTTCCATTAACGGTTCACAGACTGCATCAACCATCCAGCCGCCAAAGAAAAATCCAATGGGTATCGTGAAAAACTGCAGCGTGTTTCGGCATGAATATACTCTGCCCTGCATCTCTGCCGGTATAGTCGTTCTCACTATAACATCCAGGCTGGCACTCATCAGCGGAACAGGAAAATATCCCAGTATCTGCGCAATGCACCATGTGATCGGCGTTCTTGTCAGAGGCATCAGGAAGTTATCTGTCGTCAGCGAGAACAGCATTGTTACTACGATAAGACGTATCCGATCTTTTGGAGGCGGCAGAACAGATACTATCAGGCTGCCGGCAAGCATAGCGATTCCCACAAAGGAAGTGACGACTCCGAGGACTGCCTCTCCGCCATTCTCCCTGGGCAGGATAAACGCCGGGAGCACTGCGTCAAAAGCAGATGCAACAAAGTTGACCCCGGCCAGAAACAGGATCAGCATCAGTACCATTCTGTTCCGGTTCAGGCATTTAAGACCTGCCTTCGCAGATTCAATAAGTGTTTCCTTTTCTGCTGCAACAGATACTTCTACCGGTGGAATCTGTACAAAAAGCCATAACGCAAAAAAAGCGACTAAAAAAGTGCTTAAATCCACTGCTATTACAACATCCATACCACCCAGGGCATATAGCGACGTAGCGAGCATCGGATGCAGTATGGTGATAAGCGATCCGGAAAATGATCTCAGGCCGCTCGTCTTCTGGTAATACTTTTTCGGGGTAATCAGCGTGTTAGCGACATCACTTGCAGGTCTCTGAACCGTGTTCATCAGGCCGTTTACCGCATTCAGCACGAACAAATGCCAGGCACAGAGCATACCTGTTTTCAGGAGAATAAACACCAGCACCGTACAGCAAGCTGCTATTAAATCACAGACCAGCATTGTTTTTTTCTTGTCCCATTTGTCGGACAGCGCTCCGGCAAAAATGCTCACTAAAACATATGGAGCATAGGAACAAATGGACAAAAGTGCTGTTTTCAGTGCCGACCCGGTTTCCTGGTACAGCCAGAGAGTCAGCGCGAAGTTCGTCATTGCGCTGCCAAGCTGTGATAACCCTTGTGTGCTCCACAGTATGTAAAAATTCTTCAGCTCATGTATTCTGTTTTTCATTTTGACTTTGCTCCTTTGACTTTAAATTAATTTTCTAATTATCAAAGTGCAAAGCCTGAGGATAACAGCCTATAAAGGCTCCATAGCTCCATGTAAGTATCCTCAAACCTTGCATGGAGCTTCTGCGCTCATGAGAATCATATACCTCACCTTCCAATGTATTTCGAAATGGATAACAGGTTAATGCTCCAAACTCTGTGTTGCAGCCTTAACCCGGTGCTATTCGAATTACTGCCTAAAGACTATCATATCAGCAACCCAACCTGCCAACAAATAAAATCTGCCACTTAACTTCATCTTAATATTCCCAAACCTTCAGCTGTATTTCTCCATTGGTTATATGTCGCCTTTCCTGCCGCCCTGCTACTTGAAACAGAATCTGACTTACACCCTGGATAGTTTTCCTGTTTGGCTCCAGGGCTATTACCGAATGTATTCTGCCTTCTTCTTTGCAGTTTTTACTTCTTTCTGTCCCCGTTTTATACATGCGGCAGTTACAGAGTAAAGGTTATTTTAATAATACAAAAAAACCTGCCTAAAGTTCATCAGCCAAAATTTTTATATTTGATTTTTCTCTTATTCATTGATATTATTTACGCAATTTTGATATATAATTAACTGACCGGGAAGCACTAAAGGGTAATATAAGAATTGATAAATCCCCCGGGTTACATTTATCCACACAGCCAATTAAAATTTTATTGTGTTTCCAGCTGTTATTTAATATTTACAATTTTCAGCGTAAATGTTATTATATTACTTGAGAATACGGGTATCATATTGATGCTTGCAATGAAATGCTTTTAAGCCGGAGATGTTCATAACTATGAAAAGGAATAAAATTTTGCTCTTTTCAGCCTTTTCGGTTACGGATGAATTTCACGGCGTGGTTAAAAAGAAACCTGGCGGTATATGCAGCGGAGGTAATATGAGAGAAACAGAAAGAAAAAGAAATACAGCAATTAGCTTATGTTACATCGTAATTATTGCATCTGCGATATGTATCATTGTATTCATAGCGTTTTTGCTTCGATCATCAGAATCCAGCAGGTACTGGGACAAAAACTATGATTTCCTTGCCAGGTGTCTCACAGCCATCTTTACTTTAGGTATAATTATTCCCCCGCTTTTAATAGCACGCATCAGAAAGAATAAATAAGACTTTAATATGAAGCTGAATTGCATTCTAAACTCCCGATAAAGCAGTATCGATATCCGTGACAATATCATCAATCCATTCTCTTGTCGGATTATCCTCGTTCAGAAAAAAAAGTATCCCTGGAATATCAGCAAGGCGCGCAAGCAGCAGCCAGTTGTCCGGAAGCTGGTATTTTGCCTTACTGTTATATGCCTCGGCAAAATACCTGAAGACATCCTGGTTTATGTATTTCTGTATATCGTCATCCTTTCTGCGAAAGAACTTTCCGATGTCGTGCAGCCATCCTGCAGATAAAGCATTTTCAAAATCAATGAACCAGACCCGGTCGTTTTCATCCACCAAAATATTGCCATAGGTAAAGTCCCCGTGAGATAATACATAATGCCGCTCAATTTCTGTAAATAAATCATCCCGTTTATCAAGAAGATCAATGAGGCGTTCTTTTTGACCGTCAGGCAGGTGTTTACCCGCCTTATCATTAAGCAGCTTCCTGATTTGAACACTTACGGGCGGAACGTCCTTTTTATAATTAAAATTGCAATTCAGCAAAGCCGCACGATCAAATGTCGAGTAGTGTATCCGGGCAAGTCCTTCCGCTATCTGCGTTATAATCCTGGTCGGATAGCACCCGTGCTTTTTGATATATTCATCAAGTGTAGTACCGTTTAAAAATGAAATAATTGCATAGGGACAGGGGACAATATTCCCTGAAGAATCATAGAACAATACCCTGGGGACCGAAATCTTCCCCGAAAGGAAGGAGTACATCGATAATTCAATGTTGTCAATCCCACTACTGTAAAGTTTTAAAAGAAAATTCTTCCCACCGGCTTTCAGAACATAATTACTTGTGCTCATGCCTTTTTGAATCGGCGTAAGTGATTCATAAGCAAGACTGGGATCAAACACCATGCATATTCTTTCTGCCAAGTATTCATCCATTTCAAAAAGCTTGTACAATCTACCCATATTATTCAGTAATGCCCCCCTATAAGACATATTTGTTATTTATGTAAAATTGATTCCGGGCTGAAAAACCGCACAAAGTTCCTGCATAACCCGTCAAACCCGGTTAAATCAAAATATACAGCCTTATTATCAATGCAATAATAAAATATCATATTTTTTCTGTAATCAGCAAATCATTCTTTCCAATCCATCCTATTCCGGCATACAGCACGGCAAATTTATACGAAAACGGTGCAATTATTGTTTCTTCACTTTCCTGGGGCATCGGTGGAATATAATATTCTATATCCCATTTCCTGCAATAATCTGCTATATGGCTTATTATCCCGTCACATTCTTTCCTTGCCTCACATATTAATCCTTCAGCAATTCCTCTGCATAATTATCCCTGTCATGAGCCTCTTCTGGGGAACGGCAATAACCACAGCACGCTTATAATTTCCGGAGTAAGCCGAATAAGAGATATCGGCTATTCCAAACAAACATGAGGAATACTTGTTCATTACTTTGCATATTGAATTATAGACTTCTTTATTACTTACCGTATTAACCATTCTCCAGCAAATGTATAATATAATTTAGACTTATCCAACAGGTCACCTCGAAGAAAATATCAACTCATTTTGGCATTTCAAGTCGGGCAGACAGACTGGATGTAATTCTGCAACCCCTGTAAAAACAATGCTTACGTTTTTAAATTGGAAAAAATTTACTCAGACATCAGCCGAATCTATATCTTTCAGCATTGTTTAATATGAGTTTTCGATATTTCTTATTACAATCATAAGCAAACCCAATTAAATATTCAAAAATACTCCCTTGATATTACTCATGTTCGTATTGCTCATATTCTTTTTTTACATGATTCCAATTTTTAAATAATTCTTCTTCAAGGATCATCGCTTCATAAGGCGGTTGGAGAAAATCAATAATTAATTTGACAACATTCGTAAAATCGAGTTTATATTGCAGAACTCTTCTACAAAAATTCTCCCATCTTCTTAAGATAATAGAGTCATCTGCCAACCTGGAAATAACAGTAACAGAATCTTCTTCATATGGTGTTCCCCTGTTAGTAACCGTTTCATAAATTGCTTCCTGCAACTTTCTCCCATCAAAATCAAAAGTCGTTGCCAAATAGTATATATCGAAGAAGTCTTTCATCCTGCTTGTAGCTTCCATTAGTGATATGATTGCATCTAATTTTTCCGCCACTGTGGATTCCAATGAATAAGTCATAATATTAGGTTTTTCAAATTCCGGAAGTATTACCGGTAAAACTCGTTCAATAGGCGAAGGTATTACAACATCGCCAACTCCAAAGTCTATACTAAAGGGAATCTTAACACTTTCAATAAAGCCCGTTAAGTAAACCCGAACCCCATGGTACTTTCTTATCTCACTGATAGTTTCCAACTTCCTAATCCCAAATTGTATAAAATCATTTTTATAAGGCGAAGAAATAATTTGTTTAACAAGTTTCTCCACTGCATCCATATCGTTAGGGTAATCTTTTAAAAGATAATCTGCATCCACTGTTGGCCTTGCGGCAAACCCACTGATTGAATATAATAAATAACCGCCTTTAAGTATAACTTTGTCTTTAAGAACACTTACTGAAAGCCTTCGCATAAATTCTTCCTGGCAAAATAAATTTAAAAGCTGTTGCAATGGAATACCTTGTTCTTTTGATTTATTTTTTAATCTTGCTATAACTGAAGCTATAAGATTCCTCACTATAACCACATTCCTATATATGTTTGCACCTTGTTCTTTATATTAAATATTTCTGCATATTCAAACACTTTTCGCATGTTTTTTTTTGGGTCCTCTTTATATCGGCCTATTGCATTTTTAAATACTTCTTTCTCCAGCTTTTTCTCATAACGGAGAACATCACAAATTGTGCGGTCTCTGTCGTATATCCTGATTTCTACTCCATCTATCCTTATTACATCTACGCCAATATCTAAAAATTTAGGCTCAAGATAGTAAGGTTCAATTAATGGATAATTGATATTATATTGAGTCGTTTTGCTATATTTATCTACAGCAATTTGCCACGCTAATGGTATGCGATCTGTGTAACCATAATATAATAGAGCACTTTCAAGAAATATAACTGCCTGTGGGAAAAGTCGTGCAATAATTACTTCGTCTCTGATTATATAATCTGACAGTTCATAAAAACCGCGTTTAATCTTTGTAATAACCCCATCAACTATAAGTCTTTTTATCTGACGGCTTGAAAGCCCAAGCTCTTTAAGTTCCGCAGTTTTCAAGACTCCTCCTCGTTTTAGAAACTCCTTCCTAATTAAGCTATTTATTACCATTTTGCACCTCCCGGCCTGTTTTTGTTTTTAAAAGCAGGCCTTAAAGTGCATTTTACCATATTATTACTCCTATTTCAAATGATTTTTAATTATACTATCAAGACATTTGATAGTTTCAGATATGAGGTAACAACAGGTTGATGGTAATGTACAATAATTAATTCCGTTTCCTTCATGGTCTCCGTTCCCCTAATATAATTCTCACTGGTTCATACAGGATAACAGTATATTTTCCGAAATATCCCATGTGCATTATTATAATAAATATCAGGCTTTACATGGTATTCCTGCTTTAACTATAAATAAACTTAATTACTTATCCCGCTTCCTTTTTGCTTCATGACATAATTTCCTTCTTTTGTTTACACATTCGTCACTTCGTTTTCTCTATAAATTCTTTTATTGCAACTGAGACTGCGTCACCATGTCCTGTTATTAAATGTCCTCCCGTTTCAAAGACAGCGGTTTTCGCATTCGTACGAGCGATAAATTTTTCAACACTCTCATATTTTGCCATAGGATCATCTTTAGCGTGAACCACTAAAACAGGAGCTGTTATTTTATCAATTTCGTAATCATCAAAATTAATATCCATGTCTATATTTGTGATTGTTTCATCTGTTTTTATGCCCTTTTTACGGGGCGCTACCGGAAGCATGGTATCATACAAAGACTTATCTGTCTCAGATGCAAACATGTATTTAAAAACAAAACCGAAATACTTTGTAATAAACCACATGGGAAAGTCATTAACAAGTGGTGCCGGCGGCCCCATCATACCTTTTATTTCCTCGCGTGTCTTTTTAGATGCAGGAACCCCGGAAGAAAGCAAAATTAACCCTTTAACACGCTCGGGGTACTTAATTGCAAACATAATTCCCGCTGCACCACCCGCAGATGTTGAAATAATATATGTTTTTTCAATGCCAAGCTGATTTAGCAGGTTTAAAAATGCTTTCGCCTGATTTTCCGGTGTTGGTTGGGATGGTAAATCAGAGCCGGGATAGCCGAACCGTGACGGAGTTATTTTCCTGTGATCATCACCTACTATGCTTTTTAAAGATACATAAGCTTGATCATAACCGCCAAAAATGCCATGGGATATGAGTATTGGTTCACCCGTACCCTCGTCAATATAGCTCATTTTGCCAAAATTAGTGTAAGCGGTCTTTATATCATAATTATTAAGCCTTTTATATGCTTTGTTAATGTCAATCCTGTACTGTATGGCTACGGTGGCAGAAAGTACAAACAATATTCCCAGGATATATACCCACATACGCTTATACCACCTTTTTTATCTGCATATTTCTCCCTGAAAATGAGGGCAAATCTAAACGATATTCTTTCGTAAGGTTAGCTAATTGAGTTCTTATGTGCTAAAAATCTTATTTTCTTTTCGCAGTTTCATCATACTGAATGTTTTTGTATATAGAAGAAAACTGTTTTATATGATTTTCCAATATATTAACTGCCTCGTCCTCCTTGACCGGCAAATGGTCGTATTTATTCAAAAGCAGGAATATTGGTGAATAAAAGTGGAGTGCCATAATATATGGATCACACTTAATAAAACCACCCTGTTCCATCATGTTTTTAAACAATATTTTTTCAAAATTGATTGGTCCGTTTATAAATAAGTTTTGAAATGCATCCCTGGCTTGCAAACTTCCAAACTGCTCAATGGTGAGCATTCGCCTGAATTTGGAAGCAAAATCATCCTTCAGGAAATACAGAAACATCTTTTTGGCAATAGATACAAGAGCTTCTTCTGACAAATGCATGTATTCATCCGCCACCTCATTAATCTCTCCATGAGGCAGCTGTATCGTCGTAATTGCTTCTTTATAGCGCTTAGACATTTCATCAATGATGCTCATAAAAATGTCCTCTTTGCTTTTGAAATGGTTATAGAGAGACGCAGCCTTTATACCTACGGCACTTGCAATATCGCGCATAGAAACCCCATCATAACCTCTGTCGGAAAACAAAGCCAGAGCATGATATATAACTGCCTTTTTTGTGTTTCTGTTTCTCATGTACCTGTCTCCATTGCCGGGCTGCATTGGGCCAATTCCTCTGTCCGGCAGTAATCCTGATCATTATTTCTCTTTGCTTCACTTTCTTGTATTGGTTAAATTCGGCGAGCTTGTATATAGTTAAATAACTAACAAGTGTTAGTTTCATTGTAACTAACACTTGTTAGCCTGTCAAGAGAACAAATAAAGTTTATTACTATTTCCTTTGTTTCAGCACCCCGGCATCTATTTCGCAGACAGTATCACATAGTATCTCAATATCCGCAGGATTATGAGATGCAAGCAATATTGTTGTTCCGTCCTCTTTCAGCTGCAGAAACAACTTGCGCATGTCTTCCACGCCACGGTTATCCAGGCCATTCATGGGCTCGTCAAGGACCAGCAGGCGGGGCCGCTCCATTATAGCCTGCGCAATACCCAGTCTTTGGCGCATGCCAAGCGAATACTTCCCAACAGGCTTTTTGCTCTCCGGGTCAAGGCCTACTGTGTACATAACTTCCTTTATGCGCTCATTATTCGGTTTGCTGCGCAGCCCCATCAGCCATTTCAGGTTATTATAGCCGCTTTCTGTGGGAATAAAGCCCGGCGCTTCTATTATCATGCCGGTTTCCGGGGCAAAATTGCACTCCAGCCCAATCTTTTTGCCAAGAACTGTTACACTGCCCTTTGTAGGCTTTAGAAAACCAAGAATACATTTCATCATCACGGTTTTGCCTGAGCCGTTGCGTCCAACAATGCCATGGATTTTTCCCGTTTCAAATGCGATGTTCACATTCTTCAGAACTGTTTCCTTTCCAAAGGTCTTGTACAGGTTTTCCAAAATAATTGCATCAGCCATTCGGGTTTCCTCCTGTAAAGGTAAACTGGACTTTTTGAACAGAGTAAAAGGACACAGCTGTCAAAGCCATGCTGATACTGCTGAATATAAGATGGGACTGTGCTATCGTAGGAAGCTGATCATAGCCGAAATTATGCATAATATAGGTTGAATGCTGCAGGGGTGAAAACCAGGCAGCCATGATGTTGGCATAATACTTGATGTTCTCATCCAGCTGAAACCATGTTATAAAACGATCGGGTGTCAGCAGGTATGCCAGCAGGCTCATGAAAACTATAGCAAACATACCCGCTTTTTTCCCATACCTCAGGGAGACCGCAAGGTTGAGCGTGGTCAGCAGCAGGGCATATTGCGCCATTAAAAAGAAAATGTTAATGGTGGCAGAGTATGGGGTGGTCAGCTTAATGGTTTTCCGCACAACAATCAGGGCTACTTCAAAGGAAGCGGGGGAAAAACTTAACAGGGTTGCAGTGTCGCTCCACTTGTTTTAAAAAACGCATTGCCTGCAGTCAGTATCATCGAGGAGATAAGTAGAAACAACGTATAACCGATACTGATTACAAAAGCGGTAAGCACTTGTCCCAGCAGCCAGTTCAGGCGGTTAACACGGAAAACCAGGTAAGCGGCAGGTGTATCCAGCCGCGGAAACTGAGACAAAAGCAGTATCAATGCCAAAGATGCAAACAAAATACTGTCACTGTCTGCAAAGCACCAGATAAAAGGCTCAAAAACCTGGATATCTGTCAGGAACTCATTGGAAAGAGAAATTGTTTTTTCAGTCAGGAGAAAGCAAATGAGAAAGCCCATGAACAAACCCATGAGCAGGCGCGGATTTTTGCGCAGCATTCTCAGATTCCAAATCAAACACTGAAGTACGTTCTTTATGCTAAACATAACGCAGCACCTCCTTACGCAGTATAACAACATACAGTGCTGCCATAACTAAGAGGAAAATACACAAGAAGAGAATGGTATCAATCTCTCCTGTCAGCCAGGACAGTGGATTGATAAGCCAGACCCCCGTAAAGAAACGCGCCGACAGCATAAAGAGTGTAAAACTCATCGCCGTCGGGACTGCAATGGCGCTTACTGTATCCTTTGAAAGCAAGGCCCCTGTTCCTCCAGCAATGGAAAACACTATCGCCGACAGCAATCGTGAAATCAGCATATGTGCCGGGAACGGGGACACCGCAGCAGGACATGCAGCCAGCAGCAGCCCTGTAAACAAAAGTACTCCTGATGCCTGGGAGAGGGCAGCAGCGAAAATCGTTGATAATAATTTACTGATTATATATGCAGTACGTCCGCTGCGAAACACTGCCATCCTGGCCGCACCTGATGACAGCTCCTGAAATGCGTTTGCAGAGTACGGCAGCGATGCCAGCAGTGGAAGGGACAGGGCGCTGCCAGAGCCGGACAACGCTTTTGCCAGCATTTCCATCGGATCTACGATGCTGCCGTGCAGCACCCAATAAGAATCGGTTCCCAGGTCCATCCATAGACTGGCAACAGATGCCGCAAGTGCGATATAAAACCATATGCTTCTCAAAGCTCGGCGGAAGTCGTACAGAATCATTCTCATCGTTTAATACCCATATGTACGGTCAATCACAGTACCGTCAATGGCATTGATAGTCAGCTCGGAGTCACCCCATATCGGTCCGACGTCTTTCCCGCGGGCATATCCGCCGGTTCCAAACAGTGTACGGTGTCCGTAAAAATCCCATACCGGAATGTAGTGGTAGGTATTATTGGGCTGACGAACCGCCATGTAACCTAATTGAATTTTGTACACCTGCATGGTGTTTTCTTTGAGGTCCGGGCTTCTCTCCAGGTGTTGTATGCTCAGCAGCCCTACATTTGCAAAGATATCCATGATCTGTTCAAAGGGGAGCAGCTCGCAGTCCTCCTGGATTACCTCACCTATATCATATGGGTTACAATATTCTAAATAGCATACACCGTCACCCCGGACAATGACAGTAATTACGCCAAGCCCGGAGATATAATCATAGTCATTTGCGCAGCTTTCGCCGCCATAATCATCATTTACCGGTATACCATTAATATGCCTGGTATAACGGAATATATAGTACTGAGGGTTATTCACAAGTTCAAAAACCGGCATCTGACCATAGTTCGTCATTTCGTAATCGGGGCATATGGCATGTACCTCTTCGTCGGCATAAACCCGTGCTTCTTCCAATGTAATCGTGCAACCCCCTGCTTTACCGTCTGTCAGCGGCAAAAGGTCGGACGCGGAAAGATTGTATCGACTTTTGAGGTATTGCAGCCGTGGCTGCCATGCCAGCTTTCCGGTTTTGGTATTAAGCCCGTATGCTACATTTATTGTGCGGTAATCCCGACCATTATAGAGTATTCATCCTCGTTATAAATCCACAGAGAGTAGAAATCATATCCCAGACCTGAACCAACATATTGGGGATCTTTTTTAACACCGTGGCCGTCATATCTCTCTTTGGTAGCTTGATCTATCCAAATCAGGCCCTCGGTATGCCGATCGATAAATGCAGAAATTTCATCATCGGTAAAAGGACGCGGTACGGCTTCTATTATATCTGCTGAGTAAACCTCCGGCACTATTATTTCAGCATCCACTGTAATAGAGGATATACCGGTATCGGATGTGTATTTTGCCTGATAGGTGGAAGGAACACCCAACCGCTTGGCTAACAGCTCACCCTTTTCAGCGGTATGGCCATGTTTCTCAGGCTCCGCGGCTTGCGGCGAGTTCCGGCCAGTGCAGCCTGTAATGCTCCATAGCAAGTCTAAGGCGAGAAAGGCAATCAAAAGTTTGCGTGCCATATTTTATCACCCCATGGATATCATACATGCCGCTCCGGATTTAAGTCTACATCAAGTTGTTGACGAAATGTCATCGACTTGTAATAATGATACTGTTATCTGCGTTCCTTTACCTGGCTCGCTTTCTATAGCGATATTGCCGCCATGATGCTCGGCTATCAGCCTGCAGATTGTCAATCCCAGTCCAGCTCCGCCACTGCGGCGGGAACGGGCTTTATCCACCCGGAAAAATGGTTCGGTGACTAAGTCGATGTAAGCAGGCGGGATTCCACAGCCCTTATCAGAAACCGAGATGTAAGCAATTGATCCCTTCCGACAGATATCTACATTTACCTTCTCTCCTTTTGGCGATACCCTGATTGCATTTTCTATAAGATTCACCGTCATGGATAGCAGAAGTGTTTTATCCCCGAATAATTCAAATGGTTCGCAGTTAATAATTACTTCAGAGCCGAATGTTTCTTTATGTGTATTAGCGAGGTGATATGCCGGAAATCTTGCTTTATCAATATGTTCCTTCTCTGCCAGGCTAATCAGTTCCATAAGTTTTTGAGATAATGCCTCGGTATGCTTTCCTGCTTTCAGTATCCTCTCTGCGCAGGCAATGCGCTGCTGTTCATTAAGCGGCATATGCAGCAGGCTGTCAGCGTAGCCAATAATTGATGTCATAGGCGTTTTCAGTTCATGAGCCAATGCCCCTAACAGCAGCTGTGACCTGTGAAGCTGCTCATCCAGGGAACTGATTTTATCTTCGATGGAGTCTGCCATCTGGTCAAAAACTTTCGACAACTGACCGATTTCATCCCTTGTATACACAGATGTGCGCCTGCTATACTCCCCACCTGCAATAAGAGCCGCAGTTTCTGTCATTTTCTGAACCGGGCGCAGCGCAAAACGTATCGTGAATGCCAAAAGCAAAGCTGCACATATGCATGCAATAAGCAATACAAATACTGATGTCCACCGCATATTCAAAATTTGTTTATCTGTTCCGGATACATCCATGCTCAGGTATGCAGTAAAAGTTTGATCTGATATGGTAAACGAACAAGCCCCAACCAGCATATCGCCTTCCTTATCTGAGAGCCTGGCCACCGGGATTTCCGCTTCCCCCAGGACGACGCTGGACAGTTCGGGAATTTCAGTATCATAGATTACATTGGCTAAGTCGACGGGAGAGTTGATAAACAGGGATTGCCCGCGCTGAAACAGTGAATAATGCACGTTCTCTCTTCTAAGAAGGTGTGCATATGCAGAGAAGTAATAATGTACTATACTTCTAAGGGTAACAGGCTGGACTCTCGATGTGTCTGTATCCATAGCAGATGTGACATTCCTGCATAAAAGGCTTAGTGACATACGCACATTTTCCTCGTCCATACGTTTCAAGGCAGCTTCCTGCATAATATTGACTGCAATAAGGCTCAGCGCAAGCACAATGATAATAATAGCGGTTGAGGCGGCTGCCAGTTTAACCCAAAGTTTCAACGGGTCACCTCCAGTTTGTAGCCCACCCGGTGAATTGTTATGATTTTATCATGCCAATTCAGTTTCTTACGCAATACGGCCACATGATTGTCTACTGTGCGTGTTTCCCCAAAATACTCATCGCCCCAAACCTCCCGCAAAAGTTTTTCCCGTGACAATACTATATTGGGATGCTTCATGAACATGAGCAGCAACGCGTATTCCATCGGCTTCAGGTCCACTATGTTTCCGTATGCCTCTACCCTTCGCTCGTCTTCCCAAACGGTTACGCCGTTTATTGACAGCACAGAAGAAGCCGGGCGTGTACGGCTCAGCACTTTTTCCATCCGTACCAGCAATTCAAGAATATCGAATGGCTTAACGAGATAATCCTCTGCACCAAGGCGCAGGCCCCTGAGACGATCAGAGACCTGTTGCTTTGCCGAAACATAAATGACAGGAATGTTGGACTTTTTCATATACGGCAGTAATTCAAAGCCATCTATTTCAGGCAGCATGATATCCAACAGTGCAAGGTCATATTGCTGCCTGCTTATAGCTGCCAGGGCCTGTCCTCCGTCAGCGGCAATATCGCACAGATATCCGGCAACGGTGAGATTCATTTCCAGGAGTTCAGAAATGGATGGATCATCTTCAACAATAAGGATTCTATACATATGTATCCCCCCGCTTTTAAGTGCATTTTACCATATTATTACTCGCAATTTAACAATTTTAAAGCAAGATAGTGCCAGGATATTCTGATAGTTCTGTTTCGTAAATAAAATGTCACTATGAAGGGCAATGTTCTATCTTAAGCAGGAAGGCTTCAAAAAATCACAGCATTCATTAATCATCCTGTCTGCCATGCGATTTATGATGCTGATTCTTTTTTCTTTTGTTGCAAAGGAAGGATAGCCCAGGCTCCCGACATAACCTTCAGGTAAATTGCTTTCTTCATGAAATAAATATTTTTTGAAATCATCAAACGGTATGTCATGCTCCCGGACAGATTCCATTTTTACCTTTTCAGGGTACATAAACAATGCAACTGATGTTTCAGCTTCACAGGCATGCCTTATGGAAGACTGCTTCTCAAGTATATCTGAATACTCAATTTCAGATATATCGTATAATTTAATGTCGTCGGATATTTTTTCCATCGCCTGTATGTGGAACGGATCCCCGTGATACGTTAACAGCAGAAAATGTTTGAACCCCTGCTGCCTCCACCAGTCTGTTATGGATACTATTATTTCTCTCAGGGTTTCAGGCTTTATTGATGTAGTCCCCGATAAATATACATCGCATGGTAGATTAACACCATAGTTTATTGAAGGGGCAACCAGCGCATCGGTCTTTTCAGACAGAATATTGGCCATATATTCCGCAATAAAAGTATCATTGCCCAGTGGCAAATGGTATCCATGCTACTCACAGGTCCCAACGGGAATTATCAGATTATCATTAACTTCCAGAATATGTTTTTTGACCTCATTCCATGTCATATCAACCAATAACATTAAACCTTCCTCCTTAATCATTGAATCAAAATATATAAATCATAAACCAGGCAGCTTATACCATTGCCAGGTAATCTTGGCAATCTTATTAAAGCAGATATCATACCGTGGTTAATTTTGTCAAGTGCCTCAACGAAATTTACACTACTAATTAAGACTTTACGATTAATATTCAAACAGAGGAAATAATTGAAACAGGAATTGCAAAATATTTACCGGAATCTTATTAACACTAATACATAAATAGCCATGGCATATTCCCATTTCATACTATTAATTATATTATTTATAATCTATGTAATAATATTAAATTTCTTGTATTTTAGAATTAACCTGTAACATTTTTACTACATTTTTGTTTTTATTTACAGAAAGGTGGTGATTCCATTGGTATCTTTATAATCTAAATGTACTTAAAATTCAAATTTTTGGGGAATGGAGGAGAATTTTATGAAAATTTCAAAACGAATCTTAGCTATGTTACTCGTGGTTTTCAGCATGACCTTGTTCATTATAACACCTGTTTTTGCAGCTAATCAATCAAAAACTAAAAATTTGCCGGATGGACGTAAAGAATATGGCCAGTTAATATCTAATGCCTGGCGTTCAAGCGGTGATGGTAAACGGTCGGGTAATACATTGCAGTGGGATTATCAAGTATCTGCAGAATACAAAGGAAGTAAAACCGTTGAACGCATTCGCACAACTTGGCAAGGTAGTGCTTCATTAAGAAATTCTGCCTCTATCAGTTTAGGGGTTTCTGGATCAGGAGCCAGTGCTGGTGCATCATCCAGTTGGCAAACTATAAAAACAGTTTCCAAATACTGGGAGAACACTAATGGTGCAAAGACATCCTGCTGGCGTTCAAATATGTATGTAACTCCAGCCATAGACTATCGTAGCAGTACAATTTCTATTGCAAACACTGCTTTGGTAAAATTATCATGTGACGCCAGGACTTTTGAGATAACCGCTAGTGTGTAATTACCATAAATATATAGTTTAAAACCAAACTGATATTCCTCGCACTTAAATAACTTCAGATGCGAGGAATACTGGAATTTTCAGGAGGGAGCCATGAAAAACATTAAAACAGTTTCTTTTTTATATGCACTTTTACTGTGCCTTGTTTTATCCGCATGTAACATCAATGACACAGGAAATTATAAATCAGTGGATATTTATATTAAGCCTGTTTCAAAAGATAGTATTTTGTTAGTTGACAGGTTTTCACAAAAAATGGTTTCGTACAATTTAAAGAATTATAATGTTGAGAAAAGAATGAACATTGTGAATCATATGATTTATGAATTCTCTCCACAAGCCGGCTATATGACTGCAGGCCATAGTATAGACTTAGGTTTTGAAATAATCACAATTAATTCTGTTGTTCAGACAGTATATTCCATGAAGCCAAACGAAGGAATTTTTCCCGTGGCTTTTTATGGCAATGATTATTATTTTATAAAAACTCAATATGATAAAAACGGTATCGAAGTTGACAGAGTGTTGGTGAAATTTGACAATGAAAACAAAAAACTGATTGAATTTACAAATGCGCATGGACTGATTTCCTATGGAACCATAATCGGTAATAAATTGTACTACACAGTTTATAACGAAAATAGCAACAATTACTCTCTATATTTCTTGCTACGTGATGATTTTAACTCTATACCTGAATTGGAAAAGGAAAATTTGGAAAATGGTGAAATATACAGCCAAGGCGGAGTTCTGTATCTGACAAGTAAAAACTCAATAATTTCTGACGATAAAGAATTCAAAAAAGAGTCACAGAACTATTTTATTGGTGAGAATTATTTAGTTCAGTATCAAATCCAAAAAGAAGGAGAGCTATATGCTGTTCTTATCAACACGGATACAGGAGAAACAATACTTACGGCGGAAAACATCGTAGACTTTACTGTTTCAGATGAAGAAATAGTTTTTTACTGCGACGGTTCTGTCAAAAAACACTCATTGGCGGATAAAAGGTGATTTTATGAAAGATATTGTTCTAAAAAATATATCCAAATCTTTCGGCATGAAAACAGTTTTAAATGAGATTAATTTTACCTTTGAGGCTGGAAAATTTTATGTTTTAAGAGGAGAAAGCGGTTGCGGAAAAACAACATTGTTAAATATTATTGCTGGTTATTATATGCCTGATTCCGGTGAAATAATCTCTGAGGCAAACATAGAATACTTATTTCAGGACGAATTGCTGTTTACTAACTTAACCGTTAAGGAGAATATGCTCATTAAGCTGTATTCAAGGCCTAATGCATCCGAACCCGATGACAGTTTATTAATAAACATTTTAGAAAAACTGAATATTCCCGATTTACTGAATTGCAAAATTGCTTTTTTATCAGGCGGAGAGCGCCAAAGAATTGAGCTTGCAAATATTTTGCTTTCAAATCCTGATGTAGTCCTTCTGGACGAACCAACTGCAAAATTGGATGCCGAAAACAAAAAAAATAGCCTTGATTTAATAACATCAGCTTTCTCTGGAAAAACACTCATTGCATCATCGCATGAAAGTGAATTATTTCCCGATACATACATTCCATTACATTTAGAAAGAGGTAAACTGCTTTATGAAAAATAGAAATTTTGTCTCAAAACTCATTCTGAAAAAAACAAGCAAATTTTTGAAGATTTCAATTAGTCTTTTTGCTTTTTCATTGATATTAATTACTGTATTTTTGGATATATTCTTCAACCAGTATTTGCAAATGAAAAAAGACTTTGTCGATAACGATAATATTCATATAATTGAAATTTCTTCTTTCCAGGTAAATAAGTCTTTTTCCAGGGAGCTGAATTTTGATGATAAAAACGTTATAAGCAAATTAATAACGGATTATAATAAAAATATAGATTTTGAAGTCATAAATGAATACCAGTTTAATTTCGGCATTGAAAATGATTCCGGGGATTTGTTTTTTCTCTACGGTTTGGATGACTTTGGAGCAAAATTTTTAAATACAGACATGCTTAAAGATTATTATCTGTACTCATCAGGTTTAAATGCAGATACAACAACCTTAAATATTCCAATAATTCAGATTAATGAAGGCGGTTTATCAAGTAATACTGTTCAACCGGTGCAGTTTCATATTGATTCCAATATACCTTCAATAACGCCTTTATCCATTTACGAAACTGTTTTGGACCAAACATATATTAGTTTTAATACATATAAGCATTTAATTGAACTGATTTACAATACAAAATGGGATGATTTTGTGTCTGAATATAATACTGACAATAAATTTGGAATCCAGGCAATTTACAAGATTTTTGTTTATGTTGAGGATATAAAAAATGTTAATACCGTTGCAAAAATACTATATGAAAATGGTTATTCAACAAATTACACTTTTAAGTCTTTTGATAATTTCGACCAATCAATAAAAAATACTATTTTGATTGCCGGAGCATTAATTGCGTTGGTTTTCATAATAGCAAGTATATATATAATTTTATCATTTAATTCATATTTACGGGTACAACAAAAAGATATGGGCATTCTTAAGCATTATGGATATACAAACCAGAAAATACGTAGGATATATTCGCATAATATCAATATAATTTTTGCCGGTATGTCAGTCTTTATGTTAATAATTATTATTGGAGTAACAATGCTGCTTATCAATACACAAATAATAAAATATATTCTTATTGTCTCCGCATGCGTTTATTTGCCTATGTTTTTTATAAACCGTATTATTTCTTATTCCCTGCTTAACACCTACGTCAAAAAAGACATTTACACTTTGCTTAAGGCGAGCAAGGAATTTGAATGATAAAACCGTTTTTTGATGCAAAAATTTTGCAATCAGTTTACATGAATAATGTCCGCCATAATTATACCTCCAATTATTAATTTTTCTTTGCAATCAATTATTACAATGCCTTTTTTAACTTTACATATATGCCAACAAAGCATGTATAAGGTTTGATAATTGATTCGAAGTATTGCCTGCCGTCACGTGCATACTCATTATCAGCTGCAAACCCTTCTTTAAAGCAAGCCATTTCCCACGTTACCACTGATTCTATTCTGTCATGGTTGCGAACAATCTTTTTCCATTGTTTTTGGCTTTTTGACATATATGGCAAAATCAGAACACCCATAGTTTTCAGGCACTTTTGGGGTTTCGCTAATTATTTCCTGCACTTTTCGGACCAGAGCGTTCTAATTTGTTAATTATTAACAAATATATCCCAAATTTTATTCAAGGTAAATACTGAAAATGTGACAATGCGAAGGGAGAAAGGCAGTCAATCAATTTTTTTGCATACTAACTATGGAAACTGCAGGCAAGATGCTGTCAATAACCCCAGTAAAGAATATCAGAAAAGCGCTATATTGAAAAAACATACTGGCTTTGGCCTTTTTCTTCCATGTATATCTTATCACATTTTACACGGAGTACCCGCTCTATTTTCCTGCTGTTATATACAGCTCCGGGAGTATCAAATATGACTATTTCTCCCTTATCCAACAGGCAAACTTTATCGCAATAAGTCAGAGCACTGTTCAGATCATGAATTGCCATGATTACTGCCCTTCCCATGTTCTTCAGCTCTTTTATGATATCCAGTATCTCAAGTTGATGGTTTATATCCAAATAGGTTGTTGGCTCATCCAAAAAAATATAATCAGTATCCTGGGCTAAAACCATGGCAAGATAAACTTTTTGCCGTTCTCCGCCCGAGAGTTCCTTTACGTTTTTGTTCCTGTATTTTTTCAAACCCAGCTTCTCCAATGCATTTTCAACAACAGCCTTATCTTCATCACGGGGTATCCTGGGAAATCCTAAATAGGGAAACCTGCCGTGCATGACCAGGTTATAAACAGATATATTGGGAGCAATCCTTATCTGGGGAAGAAAAGATATTTTTCTTGCCAGCTTTTTATCAGGAATGTTACAGATGCTTTCCCCATCAAGCATAATATCCCCGGAGAAAGGCTCAAGCAGCCTGGACGCCGTTTTTATTAAAGTAGTCTTTCCACATCCGTTTTTTCCAATTATACCGGTTATGCTCCCCTTCTCAAAAGATATATCAATGTTTTTAATTATCTCGGCCCCTCCATATCCGGCGACTATATTCTTTAACCTAATCATCTGCAACCCTCCTCTTTCGCTTAAGCAACAGATAAATGAAAAAGGGGCCGCCCAAAAATGACATGACTATCCCAACCGGAACTTCGTATGGAGCAAACAGGGTACGGGCCAATATATCGCAAAATAAAGCGAATAAGCTGCCCAGCAAAGCAGAAACGGGAACCAGCAACCTGTTGTCATATCCTATAATAAACCTGGAAGCATGGGGGACTATAAGCCCTATAAAACCCAGCAGTCCAGCAAAGCTTATTGCGCTTCCTGATAATAATGATGATAATACTATGAAAATAAAACGGTATCCGGTCACGTTCAATCCCAGGGACTTAGCCGTTTCGTCCCCTAAAGACAGAACGTTCATGTCATAGCTGAGTATAAACAGCGCTATAAATGATATTGATATCAGTATTCCGGGCAGCTTAATGCCGTTCATGGTAACACCGGACAGTCCGCCGATTAAAAAACCTGTCCTGCTTATGGCAGTATCCGGCCGAATGGTAAGGATTGTGTCGGTAATGGCGCCAATAATGCTGGACACTGCAACTCCGGACAATACTATTGTAATCCTGGATGCCCCTGTTTTCTTTGCAATGAAATACACTGATAATGTGGCCAAAAGGGCCCCGCCAAAAGCCGCTGCAGGCACTAAAGCAATATATGCGGGAAACAGTGCCATAATCAAAGTAGTAAATAAGCCTGCCCCCGAGTTGACGCCTATAATGCCGGGTCCTGCCAGGGCATTGTTCAGTACTGTCTGAAGTATTAAACCTGACAATGACAGTGCGCAGCCTGCAAAGATTGCTGCCAGGGTTCTTGGTATCCTGACATAGTTTATAATCTGGAATTCCTTTGAAATTCCATCTCCTTTGAATATGACCGAAAATGTTTTTGACAATGGTATATTTGATGTTCCAATGCTTATACTTAATGCTGCAGAAAGCATCAGTAAAAAAGTAAGCAAAGCTATAACAAAAATGTTATAGCCGATGGTATTCTTAGTTAAAAATTTCCGGGTATATAATTTCTGCAAGATATTTATAGCTTTCACCCCATTTTGCATTTGGCTTGTAGTGGAACAATTCCTTTGGCAGTATTATATATCTGTCATTTTTTACGGCGCTTAAATTGCTCCATGCCGGGTTTTTTTCTATCCCGTTTTTTAATGCTTCGACAGCTTTTTCAGTTTTGCCCATTGTAGTAACAAATATGAAATCCGGATCTTCTTCTATTATCTTCTCAATACTCAGTTCTTCCAGCAAAGACGGATGTTTGCTTGCAATGTTTACGGTTCCTAAGTCTTCCAGAATCCTGCAGGTCAGATTGTCATCCTTCTTAGCCTTTGCTCCGCTTGAGAAAGCACGAACAAATAATACTTCGGGCTTATCAGAACCATTATTTTCTATTTCAAACAATATGCCCTCTATATCGTTCTTTACCTTAAGCCCGTGCTCTTCGTACAGATCCTTGTTTCCTGTAATGTCTGTACATATATCCAGCATATTTAAGTAATCTTCAAAATACTCTACTTTAAAATAGGCATGTGCAATATTGGTATCTTTCAATATTTCTGCTATTTTTAAATGGTTTTCGATATCGGGTGACAACAAGATAAAATCAGGCGACAGGGACAATATCTCCTCAATATTCGGCTCCTTTACAGTTCCTACAATGCTGATTTCTTCTGATACCTCCAGGCGAGCTTCCTGGATTACATCATCGGTTACCCCTGTTACTTCTCCTCCGGCCAATATCCATGTTTCAGCATAAGAACCCACCAGGGATACAATCCTTTCCGGCCTCTTTTCCAAAACAACCGTATTGCCGCGTGAATCGGTAAAGGTATAATAGATTTCGTGATTTTTATTATCTGCATCGACATTTTTATTTATGTTTCCATTGCTGCATCCCGTTACTGTAAATATCAGCAATAATAATAACGCCATAATTTTCTTTTTCAATTTCAGCACCCCTGATTGAGATTTGTGTTACAGTTATTTGCCTTTCTTCTTACGTGATTATAGTAGCATTTTATAGATTAGTTTCAAAATACAATAACACAATCACAATCATAGGTTTTACCTATATAAAAAAACAAGGGCTTCAGCAGCCCAAAGTTTTCTGCAGATCCTTTATTTCACCAACCTGCTTGCTGAATGGTTTTTTATACGGGTTGAGATGTTTTTATATTTCCTTACCACTTCTATTAATCTTTTCATCCCTTTCGTCAGGACCTTATCTTTATGGTATACAATGCTGAAATACCTGTCCCAGGCTCCCTCTGCGCTCTCGATATAATGTATTTGCGAGTTCCTGACTTCTTTCTCTATTAAGCGAATAGAGATTACTGCCAAATAGTTATTATTTATTACTTCCTTTTTTATGGCCTCCGGGCTGTTGCCTTCGAAAGCTATTTTTATCTCCAAACCGTTATCAGACATGTATCTTTCAAAAAGCTCCCGTGTACCGCTTCCCTTTTCCCTCATGGCAAAGTTTTCATCAGCAAGCTCTTTTAATTTAACAGTCTTCCTTTTTGCAAAAGGATGGCTTGTGCTGCAAATGAGAACCAGGTAGTCTTTGACTTCCGGAACGCATATTAAGTCAGGGCTCTTTATTTCCCCTTCCACAATTCCAATAACTATTTCAGAGTTCAAAATCTTGCTCTCTATAATTTGGGTATTATTCATATAGGAGTAAACTTCAATATTGGGTTCTTTCTTAGTAAATATATTTATTATGTCGCTTAATATGCACTCACCTACTGTAATAGTTGAGCCGATTCTTATTTTCTCCCTTTTGTTCATATTGAGCATTTTTTCTTCCAGTTCATCAAATTGCTTTACCACGCTTTTTGCATAGGAAAATAGTTTTTTCCCTTCATCAGTTATATATAGTCTTTTGTTTAAGCGGTTAAACAACAGAACCCCGTAGTGTTCCTCCAGTTCCCTGACAGCCTGGCTTACCGTGGGTTGCGATATGAAAAGGTTAGACGCTGCAGCACTCATACTCCCGCTTGTTACCACTTCCAAAAAGATCTTCAAATGCCTTATTGTCACGTTTTACCTCCCGGCATATCAAAAATTAACCGGCTTTAATCCGGTATTCATAGGTTTTACCTATAACTATGATAAGATTTTATCATTTTACGGCCTTCTGAACAATTGATATATTGTAAGCAGGATGATTTTTTCCCTCGAAATACGGAAGGTGGTATTTTATGAATGTATTAGTCATAGGCGGTGTTGCTGCCGGCACCAAGGTAGCTGCAAAGCTGAAAAGAGATAACATGATTGCCGACAGAAACACCAGGAAACTTTTGGGATTACAGGCAGTTGGCCAGGGTGTGGTGGATAAAATGATAGACATAGCGGTGATGGCCATTTCCTTAAATGCTGCCCTGGATGATATTAAGGATTTGGATCTGTCATATGCGCCGCCGTTCTCAACAGCGATTCATCCTTTCTCACATACCGTTAATGTATTATTGAACAAAATCAACGGAGAAATCCGGTCCATTACACCCAGGGAGTATTCGGAAGGTAAAGCTGAAGGCTATAAAGTGGTGGATGCATCTATCCGCCCGGGTATAGCAGGTGCTGCTTTCATCGACTTATCAAAAGTTCATGAGGAATTGCCCCAGTTTGACAAGGATGAAAAGCTGTTATTAGTCTGTACAAAAGGAAAAAGGGCATACATGCTTCAAAAGAGGCTGAAGAGTTTCGGCTATACAAATACATTGGTGCTTGAAGGCGGAACTTTTTTCAATGAACTGTCTTTATAAACCCATTGAACTATCATTATAAAACTTATTTGAAAATCGGAGGTTGAAAAATGGCAACTTTAAAGGTTACACCGGAACAGGAAAAACAAGTTAAAGCATTGGGATTTTTAAGAAACAGGGGGACAGATAATTTTAACGGCAGAATTATCACGGTCAATGGCAAAATAACCGCTGCCCAGCAAAGATGCGTAGCTGAAGCTGCGGAAAAATTCGGTAATGGCCATGTACTGTTCACTACAAGACTGACCATAGAGGTTCCTGGTATTCCATACGACAAGATAGAAGAGTTCAGGGCTTATATAGCAAAGGAAGGCCTTGAGACAGGAGGAACAGGTTCAAAAGTACGGCCAATAGTAGCTTGTAAGGCAACTACATGCAGATTTGGCTTAATCGATGGATATGCTCTGTCAGAGGAAATCCATGAGAGATTTTATAAAGGATACAGAAACGTTAAACTGCCTCATAAGTTTAAGATTGGTGTGGGCGGATGTCCGAATAACTGTATTAAGCCTGATTTAAATGACCTGGGGGTTATCGGCCAATTGGTGCCGATCGGTATGCTAAACTAAAAAATGTCGGATAAAAATATCAAGACAATTTCCAGTTATTCAGCGTTCAGAAAGGAGGTTAAACTGTCAAAGTGTTGGCAAATTGGTCCATAATCTGAGATAATAAA
>Ga0134093_1000988_pt1 | contig 30567 bp, 24 predicted proteins | sample 4_1taG_FD_94452 | JGI IMG/M metagenome (GOLD analysis project Ga0134093, IMG submission 94452) | Switchgrass degrading microbial communities from high solid loading bioreactors in New Hampshire, USA - 4_13_20_68_A1 metaG | ecosystem: Engineered > Bioreactor > Semi-continuous > Anaerobic >...
AGCAGCCTGAAGGCTTCTTGCACCCTTAACTTCAACAACACACATACGGCAGGCACCAATTTCATTTATATCCTTCAAGAAGCAAAGTGTAGGTATATAAATATTGGCTGCTTTAGCTGCTTCAAGTATGGTATAGTCCTTAGGAACTTGAATCTTTCGGTTATCTATAGTAATATTAACCATTTCCATCTTCTTATGCACTCCCTTCCCTAAACATTAATTCTTAAATATGGCCTTGAATGGACATTTTTCCATACATACGCCACATTTAATACATTTTTCTTGATCGATAACATAAGGTACTTTCTTTTCGCCGCTGATAGCCTTAACAGGACATTGTTTAGCACAGATACCGCAGCTCTTACAAGCTTCAGCACTTATAACATACTTCATCATTGACTTACAAACGCCCGCAGGACATTTTTTGTCTTTAACGTGAGCTATATACTCATCCTTGAAGTATCTCAAGGTACTTAAAACAGGGTTTGGTGCAGTCTGTCCCAATCCGCACAGAGCTGAAGCTTTAATATTCTTTGCAAGAAGTTCAAGCTTTTCAATATCCCCTTCTTCACCTTTTCCTTCAGTTATTCTCTCTAAAATTTCCAACATTCTCTTTGTACCTATACGACAAGGAGGACATTTACCGCAGGACTCATCAACTGTAAATTCAAGGAAGAACTTGGCTATGTCAACCATACAGTTGTCTTCGTCCATAATTATAAGTCCACCGGAACCCATCATTGATCCCAACTGAATCAATGAATCGTAATCTATCGGAGTATCCAAATGGCTTGCCGGGATGCAACCGCCGGAAGGTCCACCGGTTTGAGCAGCTTTAAATTTCTTTCCGTTCGGTATTCCTCCGCCTATGTCATATACAACTTCTCTCAAAGTAGTACCCATAGGTATTTCAACAAGTCCTGTATTGTTTATCTTTCCACCTACTGCAAAAACTTTTGTTCCCTTACTCTTTTCAGTTCCTATGCCGGCAAACCATTCAGGACCTTTAAGAATAATTTGCGGAATATTGGCATAGGTTTCAACGTTATTGAGTATGGTTGGTTTACCCCATAATCCTTTAACTGCAGGGAATGGAGGTCTCGGTCTCGGCTCACCTCTATGACCTTCTATGGAAGTCATAAGAGCTGTTTCCTCACCGCAAACGAAAGCTCCTGCACCAAGTCTTATTTCCAAATCGAAACTGAAATCTGTTCCAAAAATGTTTTTACCCAAAAGGCCATATTCTTTAGCTTGTTCTATAGCTATTTGCAACCTTTTTACAGCTATCGGATATTCAGCCCTTATATAAACATAACCCTGATCTGCCCCAATAGCATATCCTGCAATAGCCATTGCCTCAATTACTGAGTGGGGGTCTCCTTCAAGAACACTTCTGTCCATGAAAGCACCCGGGTCTCCTTCGTCGGCATTACAGCATACATACTTTTGACCTCCGGGTTGCTTTGCAGCAAATTCCCATTTCAATCCTGTAGGGAATCCTCCGCCCCCTCTTCCACGGAGTCCTGATCTCTTAATTATATCTATAACTTCCTCCGGCTTTAATTCGGTCAATACTTTTCCAAGAGCTTTGTATCCGTCATAAGCTATATACTCTGTGATATCTTCAGGATTTATAACACCGCAGTTTCTCAAGGCAATTCTCATTTGCCTTGCGAAAAAGTCGACGTTTTCCAAAGACTTTGAAGTACCGTCTTCATGAGTATCATTGTGAAGCAATCTTCTGACAATTCTACCCTTTAACAGGTGCTCCTCGGTTATTTCTTTGACATCCTCAACTTTAACCATTGTATACATGGCACCTTCAGGATACACAACGACTATCGGACCCTTGGCACAAAGACCGAAGCATCCTGTTTTAACTACCTTCACTTCATTCTGAAGATTGTTTTTTGCAAGATGAGTTTCAAACTCAGCGATTATCTTTTCCGAATTTGAAGAAGTACAGCCTGTACCGCCACAAACCAGAACATGCGATCTATATAATTGCATTTATAACCCTCCTTATACAGTAAATAAAAACTTAAAGGACAAATCAAGTCCTACGTTCTTCGACTCTTTCATTTCACTTGAAAGAGCTAAAATCTATTTTTCCGCTTCTCCAATTGTATAGTCAAGACATACTCTTCCGTTAACTATATGCTCAGCCACTACACGTGCAACCTTTTCAGGGGTCATTTTGACATAAGTAGTCTTGTTTCCGTCCTTATCAATAATCTCAACTATGGGTTCAAGTCTGCAAACACCTATACAACCGGTCATAGTCACAGTTACATCCTTCAGATTTCTTTTGTTTAACTCCTCTATAAACGCTGTCATTACAGGTCTTGCACCAGCTGCTATACCGCAGGTAGCCATACCGACAACTACCCTCATACCGTTGTTGCTTGTTCTAAGGTTTATTTGCTCAAGGGTTTTCTTCCTGATTTCTTCCAATTCAGCTAATGATTTCATTTAACACCCCTCCAAAAATAATCTTTATTCCACCGTTTATATATTCACGTATCCAATTCAATACCTCATACTGTGTTATAGGAATGTCTTTAAGCTGTTCCTTTACCTCTACGGTTCTAAACCTGAAACAATCCTTATTATTGTCCAAATCCAATTCAAACTCGATGTCAGGATTTGCCATAATCAGGGTTACCATCGTTTCAGCCAAATCACCAAGAGGCAGCCTGTCAATGTGAGATATTTTAAAAGTTGCCTCCACAGTAGTTCCTTCAAACCTTTTCGAGTATATTTCAATGTCCCCTTCTGCCATGTTTGACGAAGCCTTTAAGAAAGATATACCCAAACCGACTTTTCTTGTCTTCCTGGTAGTAGTAAAAGGACTGGTAATATTTTTCAGCAAACTTTCCTCAATACCCTCTCCATTGTCGACTATTCTCATTGTCAATATATCTGCTTGTCTGTCAGCAGACAAGGAAACACAAATTTTGCTTGCTTTAGCAGAAATAGAATTCTGCACTATATCCATCAAATGTAAAGATAAGTCCTTCATTATCCTCTATACTACTGTTCCTTATACTTTTTAACTATTCCTTCCACATCGTCCGGAACAAGTTTGCCATACACTTCATCATTAATTGTTATAACCGGTGCCAAACCGCATGCACCCAAACATCTACATGGCTCTAACGAGAACAATCCGTCCTCTGAACATTCTCCAACTTCCAAGCCAAGTATTTCCTTAAATTTATCCAAGATTTGGCCAGCTCCTTTAACATAACATGCTGTACCCATACATACAGAAATTTTGTACTTTCCTTTGGGATTTAAAGAGAACTGGGTATAGAAAGTAACAACTCCATAGATCTCAGATAACGGCACATTCAATCCCTCGGATATTTTCTTCTGAACTTCAATAGGCAAATACCCGTATACTTCTTGTGCCTCATGCAGTACTGGAATCAAAGCCCCTTTTGAATCCTTGTACTTTTCAATGATTTCCTGCAGTTTTTGATCTCTCGGATCAGCTTTGGTAGAGCAACAGCAATTGTTTTGGCTCATTTGTCTTAAAACCCCCTAACACTTAACTTTTTATATTGTTTTTTAAAATAGTCTATGTTAACAAATTAACAATTTCTCAATCATTATAGCAAATATCAGCATAACAATCAATAAAATTCGAAAATATTTATTTACCAATGTTTAAAAAAAAATCTTCTAAAAACCTACTTATTTCAATGAAATTTTGCAATTTCTCCACTTCAAAATTGCATGCCAAAATTGTATACAGTATTCCCTATTCAATTCTAACAATAACATTATCCCATCTTTTAACTGTATTCATTCAACATAAAATAGAAAAATTTGGTTGCGAATATTATGTATTGTGTTATATACTATTGGAAAATCTTTTTATAACAAAACTACGACATGGCTTATAAATTATAGATAGGAGAACAAATATGTGGAAGGAGCTAGTATTAAGTTTACAACAGACAATCAATATGTAAAAATAAATAGGCCCGCAACAAATGAGCAGGTACAAGAAGTTGAAAGAAAGTTTGAAATAAGTTTGCCCAATGATTTAAAAAGCTTGTTGTTTGTATTGAATGGAGATGACTGCTTAATATTTTCAACACAACAAATTATTAAGATTAATTTGATGGTTAGAAAGATGATACTAGAGGACCTTGATGAAGAAAATTATCAACCTGTGGAGTAATATCTGTTTGTTGCCGGAAACATAAGTCGATTTATTTAAGCAACTATTCCTACCAACAAAACCAAGTGCCAGTTAAAAAGTGTGCTTACATAACCTTTTTATAGACTGCATAAAGCAATCTATACTTAGCTCTTCGAGTTCTATAGAACTTTCCTTTTCCATAATTTGCCCAAGATTATGGGCATCGGAAGACCGTAGGAAACCATAAGTCGACAGATAAGAATTCTTTTCGAGAAACTCTTTTACATTACAATCTTTTGAAATCTCCAAATATTTAATACCCAAATAGTCCGGGACCATTCCGAGATTTGAAATTATACTGTAGGAATCCCTGTCCACATGGGCCGGAACAACAACTCCCGACAGGTTGTTCACAATTTCAAAAGCTTCATCAATACTTAAGTCAGCTGCTGTAAGAAGCATCTGCTTATAACTTTCGATTACATTGTCATCTTCGTCCATTACAAGCTGCTGACCGAAAATATCCTCACGGTTCTCTATCTTAGGAAGTGCATCATTAACTATCTCATGCATTCTCATTGCTTCATCAAGACCGGGAAAAAGACATACCAAATGTACTTCCTCCCTGGTTTCCAATTCCATTCCCGGAATTGCAACAATTCCCCGGTTTTTTGCACATTTTAAGACAGCTTCACAGTTCAGGGCAGAATTGTGATCGGTAACGGCAATCATATCAAGTCCTTTTATATAGGCCATATTCACTATATTATTCGGTGTCATCTCGTTTTCTGCACAAGGTGACAAAGCCGAATGTATATGAAGATCGTAAAATGCTTTCATCGTACCTCCAAGCGTTCTTAACATCGCAAGAACCGGAAATTTCCGAACAAAACCTCCTTTTTATACCTTACCTCAAATTACCTTTCCCAATTCAACTGCTATTTGATAGGCAGTTTTATCCGAGCTCAATATTACAATTCCCTCTTCATTGGCTTTATCGATTGTAGAATCTTCCACTTTAATGCCTTCCGGTATAATTATGCAAGCAATTTCCGCAAGCATTGCAACAGCTACAATATTTATATGGGTATGAACAGTAATCCATGCATCTCCTTTATTGGCATGGGTCATAACCCAACTGAGCAAATCGCAAATATATGCTCCCGAAACTTCCCTATCAAGACCTTTATTGTCGGTCAACACCTTAAATTGAAAGGTATCCGCGAGTTCATTAACCTTCATATACTTCCCCCTAATCATTTTGATCTTTATTTTGTTTATCCTTACCGTCCGAAACCGGAAACATGGTAGATTCAATATCCATCATTTGTACCGTAAAGTTTCTCACTTTTTCTCTCAATTTGAATATGCAGTCGGTCTCATTGGCATTTCCCCTTACAATATCTTCGGCCAAAGCCCGGCAATTGGGTGCACCGCAAGCTCCGCAGTCCAAACCCGGCAACTCTTCATTTATAGCTTGAAGTTCCTCCAATTTTCTCATTGCAACTTCAAAATCCTCATCCAGTTTCAAAATGGGTTTGTATTCGACATTTCCCTTCCAAAGCAAATCGTAACGGAAGATATCGTCCGAATTGTCGGGTATGTTATTTTTCTTTGCCGCATCTATGAATTTTTTAATTCTCGTTTTGGCCACATATAAGTTTTCAACAGTCAGAGGTCCTCCCAGACATCCTCCCTGACATGCCAGAGTTTCAATAAAATCCACATCCTCCAGCTTGTCGTTTTCCAATTCCTCCAGAATGGATATAACATTGTGAATTCCATCCACCGCAAGGAAATTTTCAGTTCCGAGTGCCAAACTCTCGCCACCGGAATTGGCCCATCGGATTCCTGTAAATCCTGCCTTTACCAGATCCTCTTCAGCCCCTTCTTTCACCTCACCAAGAGCGTTGAACAATTTCAAATATATATCTTTTATGGATATGGCTCCGTCCACAAAGGATTTTTCGGTTTCATAAGGTGCTTTGATGCTGGTAACCTTGGCTGCACATGGTGTAATAAAAAACACACCTATATCTTCAATAGGAATATTTTTGCTTTTTACCAACTCATCCTTTACAATTTTTGCCGCCAGTTCCATAGGCGACTCAAGCTTTAATATTTTATCTATCAAGTTTGGAAAACGAACTTGAATCAATCTCACAACAGCAGGACATGCAGAGGATATCAACGGCTTTTGCAGATTGTTCTTCCTCATTAATTCCTTAGTGGCATTACTGACAATCTCGGCAGCCTTCGCCACTTCATAGACATGATCAAAACCTATAAGTTTGAAAGCGTTAAGCAAATGATTTATAGACCTTGCATTTTTAAACTGCCCGTATAGAGTGGGTGCAGGTATTGCAACCTTGAATTTGAAATTGTAAATATTCTCAAAGGGATCGGTAATAGCTTTTTTGGCATGATAAGGACAGACCCGGATGCATTCTCCGCAGTCTATGCACCTTTCTGCTATAATTCTTGCCTTTCCCTTTCTAACTCTAATAGCCTCTGTAGGGCATCTTTTGATACAGTTAGTGCATCCCTTGCACTTACTGTCATCTAGAGTTACCGAATGAAAGTAATCCTTCATTCCAATCCCCCCAAACAGGCTTCTACAGAATCACGGTTCAAAATTAAAGCTGCTTTGCCCCATATAAACCATAATTCTATAAAAACACAGTTATTTCAACACTTGTTCCCTTACCGACTTCTGTTTTTATATCAAGTTTGTCAGCATATCTCTTGATGTTCGGTAACCCCATACCGGCACCGAATCCCATTTCCCTGATACTGTCAGGAGCAGTTGAATACCCCTCTTTCATAGCCAGTTCAAGATCCGGAATTCCCGGACCCTCGTCACTGATTACAACCACTACTTTTCCTTTACCAATTTCAACGTCAGCAGTTCCCCCTCCAGCATGAATGACAGCATTTATTTCAGCCTCATACATGGCAATGGCAACCTTTTTAACCGTCTGGGGCGGAACACCTAGTTGATTGAGCATCTTTTTAACGCTGCTGGAGGCTTCTCCCGCTAAAGAGAAATCGTCGGCAGGTATTACATAACTCTGCCTTATAATGTTATTGCTCAATCCCATACACCTCTTCCTGTAATACCGGAGCTGTAGAGCTTTCCGCAAGCAATAAACATCGGATCCTTGGTGACAAAAATCGCTATTCCTTTTTCCTTTGCAAATTGAATTACCTTCTCATCAGGCTTCTTGCCTCTAACAAAAACAATAACCTTTATATCCATCATTTCTGCCGTTCTCACAACCTGAGGGTTGACAAGCCCCGTTAACAAAACAACATTCTCCTTGACAAAGGCCATAACATCGCTCATTAGATCGGAACCGCAAGCATGTTCGATTTCCAAATCAAGATTTTCTTCTCCCGTTAACAGTTCTGCCTCAAGAATACTGGCAATTTCGCTAACTTTCATATAATCCCTGCCTTTATCTTTTCAAATTTATTTCGAAATTTACGATTTACTGCCCTCTATTTCTTGATAGGACACAATGTAAATATTAGCTCAAATTTTATTTATATTTATTCGTCTTCTTTACTCATAGAAGCAACTTCCGCCAATAAACTCTCTTATAATGGAGTTTGCAGGAATCTCTTTTGAATCTATGGGAACAAAATTCGTCAAGAATTCCAGCAACCTTTTTGCTTCGGAATATTCCGGTTGTGTTCTGTCAATATCGCTTAAAAGTGGTTCGGCAAGAACCTTCAAAACTCCAAGTTCAAAAGGAAGTGCAGAGTTGAACATAACGTCCGCTTCTTCCTGGAACGGGAAAATATTCTTTTCTTCACCACGCCTTACAGACGGCCATCTCTTAATTGTGTTTATTGCACTGCAACCCCTGAACTGAAAGTCTCTGACAATTCTCCTGAGCATTCTCGAATCGGTTGTAGGTATCCTGTTGTGATCGTCTATACTCATTGATGTAATTGCACTTACATAAATCTTAAACTTGCTGTCCTTGTGAATCGAAGAGGTCAACTTTTCATTCAACCCGTGAATTCCTTCTATTATAAGCAGTTGATCGTCATCAATTCTCAATTTTCTGCAAAAATCCTCCCTGCATCCGTTTGGAAAGTTAAAAATAGGTATACCCACCTCTTCTCCTTTAATCAAACTCGACAAATGCTGATTGAAGAGAACGAGGTCAATTGCCTCTAGTGCTTCAAAATCATATTCTCCGTTTTCATCCTTCGGTGTTTTGTCCCTATCCACAAAATAGTCGTCCAAGGAGATGGTAACAGGCCTTAAACCATTAACCTTCAATTGTATGGCAAGTCTTTGTGCAAAAGTAGTCTTCCCGGAGGATGAGGGACCGGCAATAAGCACAACCCGTTTTTTATGCTTGTTAAAGGCAATCATGTCAGCAATTTGTGCTATTTTTTTCTCATGCAGTGCCTCTCCGACTCTTATAAGCTCATTTACCCTGCCTTCCTTCACAAGAGCGTTAAGGGAACCTACATCCTGGACACCAAGTATCCGTCCCCATTTTTTATACTCTTTAAAGATGGCAAAGAGCTTTTTCTGTTCTTTAAACTTAGGAATACTATCGGGATTTGTTTTGTCCGGACACATCATTATCAATCCCGTTTCGTAAAACTTCAGTGCAAACTTCTCCAAATATCCGGTGTCCGGTACCATGTATCCGTAAAAGTAGTTTTCATAACCGTCACAGCTGTAAATGGTAACATAGGGCTTCTTTCTATACTCTATGGCACGGAACCTGTCTAATCTGCCGGTTTTACTGAAGATCTCCTTGGCCTCTTCGATGGGCAAAATTTTCTTGATAAAGGGAATCTTCCTCTTGACCAATTCCCTCATTCTTTCTTCAATTTCGGCCACTTCTTCAGCGGTAAGGGGTGTTTCCCCATTAACCTCGCAGAATATACCCTTACTTATTGAATGGCTGATAATAACCTTTCTCTCGGGAAAAAGATCATTAACCGCCTTTAATAAAAGAAAACTAAGGCTCCTGCTGTAAATTCTCATTCCGTCATCGTTTGTCAAGTCTATAAATTCAACATTCGCACTATTATATAAATGGAAGCTCAATTCTTTAATATCATTATCGACTTTTGCCGCAACAATGGCAGATTTATAATTGGCACTGCAATCCTTGCTCAATTCGAGCAATGATATACCTTCAACAACTTCCTTTTCAGTACCGTCGGGAAAAGTTACCTTAATTAAATTCATATTGCCCTCTCTCATGTTATATTCCCCTTGTAGTTTATATTTTGTAATTAAAAGCCGTATAAGCTAATAAATATTTTCCCCCTCATTCTATCTATATTAACAACTATTCTATATATTATATCAAATTCCTCTTTCCTTTTCCAAAATCCCAGTAAATGTTTTATTAATAATACATATCAAAACCCAAACTGTCAAGTTTATTTGCAAAGTTTTTCCTCCGGTAAAAATTGAATCGATTAAAATTTATTCTACTTTTTTGCAAAATGTGGTATTGCCTTTTATGAATTGACATCGCATATGGCTATAATATACAATAAGACTTGCTAAAAAACTGATGTTTAAAGAGGTATGACAAATGTCGAATATTAAAGAAATTATATCTAAAGAAGTGGACAGAAGAAGAACTTTTGCCATAATATCGCATCCCGACGCAGGAAAAACCACATTAACCGAAAAACTTCTATTGTACGGCGGTGCCATAAGACTTGCAGGTTCGGTAAAAGCAAGAAAGGCTAGCCGACACGCAGTATCCGACTGGATGGAAATTGAAAAGCAGAGAGGTATATCGGTTACTTCAAGTGTTATGCAATTTGAATACAACGGCTTTTGTATAAACATACTGGACACCCCCGGTCACCAAGACTTCAGCGAAGATACATACCGTACACTTATGGCAGCCGACAGTGCTGTAATGCTGATTGACGGTGAAAAGGGTGTGGAGGCACAAACCATAAAACTTTTCCATGTATGTAAAATGAGAGGTATTCCCATATTTACTTTTGTAAACAAGATGGACAGGGCTTCAAAGGATCCTTTTGAGCTTATGGAGGAAATAGAAAATGTCCTCGGAATTCGTTCGTATCCTATAAACTGGCCTATAGGTACCGATGGCGATTTTAAGGGAGTATACAATAGAAAATTCAAGCAGATAGAGCTGTTCGAAGGCGGAAATCACGGTCAAACCGTTGTTTCCTCCAGTAAGGGCAGCGTGGATGACACAGTTTTTGCCGATCTTTTGGGAGAACACTATCACAACAAGCTGAAAGAGGACATAGAACTTTTGGATATGGCTGGGGAAGAGTTTGACTTAAAAAAAGTACTTAAAGGAGAATTAACTCCTATTTTCTTCGGAAGTGCCATGACCAATTTCGGTGTCCAGCCTTTCTTGGAGGAGTTTCTTTCCCTTGCTCCAAGCCCCGGTCCAAAAAACTCTTCAGCCGGTGAAGTGGAACCCACCTGGGACAAATTCACGGCTTTTGTCTTTAAAATACAGGCTAACATAAATCCTGCCCACAGAGACAGAATAGCTTTTATGCGGATATGTTCCGGTCGCTTCTATAAAGGTATGGAGGTTAACCACGTACAACAGAAAAAACCGGTCAAACTTTCACAACCTCAGCAATTCATGGCCCAAGAACGTACAATTGTGGAAGAAGCGTATGCCGGTGATATAATTGGTGTTTTCGATCCGGGTATTTTCAAAATAGGAGATACCCTTTGCGAAGCCAACAGTGACTTGAGATTTGAAGGAATACCCATTTTCCCCGCAGAGCATTTTGCCCGGGTTATGTCTTCAGACACAATGAAACGCAAGCAATTTTTAAAGGGAATCAACCAATTGGCCGAAGAAGGTGCCATACAAGTATTCAAACAAATTGATATAGGTATAGAGGCCTTAATAATCGGCACGGTTGGAGTATTGCAGTTTGAAGTTCTTGAATACAGGCTGAAAAATGAATACGGTGTGGATATAAAAATACAGCACCTGCCCTTCAAACATGCAAGATGGATAGAGAATCAAGATATCGACCCGAGAAAGCTTACACTTACAAGTTCAACCATGATTGTACAGGATGAAGACGATAGATATGTACTTCTCTTTGAAAATGACTGGTCAATACGTTGGGCTGAAGAGAAAAACAACGGACTGATTCTTTTTGACATAGCAAAAAAATAATGTAAGCATTATAACAAGTCGTTTTTCTATATTTTTCGATAAAATTCAATCAATATTTCCCGGGAAATTTCTTTTTTCAACAAGGAAATTTCCCGTATTTTATTTTTATCGTTTTCTGAAAGCCAGGCTATGCTTTTCTTATAAAAGTTAATTTTTAACTTCCTATTTATTAAGTATTATCAGCTTTTCTGAACTCAAACATATCTTCCAGGGCAGCGGAAATCTTTCCATCTCCCTCCACTTGTCTTTCGGCAGTTCCCACTGAAGGTGATAATGTCCTTTTCCCTTCGGCCGGCTTCCAATCAAAAGATATACTGTAACCCTAAAGGGCGACTCGTTGACAAAACTGGGCCAGCAATCAAATACATTATCCCTGTCGTTTTCCGACGCCAACCTTATATAATGTGCCCTCATTCCCACATATTTAATGTCTTCTGTGATTAAACTGTCGGTTTTCAGCTTTACCCCCCAGTCCACAGCCTCAAATTCGTTGTTGGACAGGTATCTCGCGGTGGAATAATTTTTACAACCTGTCAGCTGGGCTACCGAAAGACTGTTAGGTTTCCTGAACACATCCTCCTTACTTCCCACCGATTCCACAACACCATTTTTTAAAACCGTCAATTCACCACATATCCTAAACGCTTCTTCTATATTGTGGGTAACAAAAAGCGTAACTCCTTTATAGTCCGACAGTATGTCAATTAAATTTTTTGTCAATATATATCTTAAATGTTCGTCCAGTGCAGAAAAGGGTTCATCCAAAAGCAATATTTCAGGTTCTATCGCCAAGGCTCTGGCCAAAGCCACCCTTTGCTGTTGTCCTCCCGAAAGTTGAGACGGAAATCTCTTTTCAAGGCCATTGAGTTTCATCATATCTATTTTTTGCCTAACAACCGTATTTCTCTTTTCCCTAGGTAACTTTTGAAGACCAAATCCGATGTTGTCCTCCACAGTCATATTCGGAAAAAGGGCATAGTTTTGAAACAGATATCCAACCTTTCTCAGTCTGCTTGGAACATTAATCCCTTTTTCAGAGTCAAACAGCACCCGGCCGTTTAACATTATCTTGCCTTCATCGGGCTTTTCAATTCCCGCAATACATCTCAAAGTCATACTTTTGCCCGAACCGGAGGCACCAAGCAACCCCATTACCTGCTCAGCTGCATAAAATTTAACTTTCAATGTAAAATCGGGAAGCTTCTTTTTTATATCTACAAAAAGTTCCATACTATCTACCTCTATTCGCCGGCATGCTTTTTCTTTGATACCCACACCAGTAATTCATTAATACAATAACAGCAAGAGATATGAAAAATATCAAAGCAACCCATAGAAGGGCTTTATCCATTTCTCCGCCTTCCACTGCAAAAAAGATGGCTAGAGGTATTGTCCGGGTTTTACCGGGTATATTTCCTGCCACCATCAAGGTTGCACCAAATTCCCCCAGTGCCCTGGCAAAAGCAAGAACCGCTCCGGCAGCAATTCCGGGCCATGCAAGCGGAACAATCACCCTCCAAAATATTATCCATTCGGAAACTCCCAAAGTCCTGGCAGCATAAATGATATTCATATCAATCTGTTCAAAGGCACCCCTTGCCGTTTTGTACATAAGCGGAAAAGCAACAACAGCTGCCGCCAAAACCGCAGCCCACCAAGTAAAAATAATTTGAATGTCTAGAGAATAGAGCAGTTTTCCGATTAACCCCTTTCTTCCAAATACGGCAAGGAGGAAAAAGCCCAACACGGTAGGGGGTAAAATCATCGGCAATGTAAGCAATCCGTCCACAATTCCCTTTAATTTGCCCCTATACTTAGTAACAAGCCAAGCTGCTGAAATACCGAAAAAGAATGTCAATACAGTAGCAGTAAATGCAGTTTTTAAAGATATCCAAAAAGGAGAAAAATCCATGTTCATTGTAATCACTCCAAGTTAACTCAAACCTATCGATATAATCCAAAAAGATTTTTAACGTGTTATAAATAACATTTAGTTTAATAAATAACATTTAATCAATAAATAAAAACCCATACTTTTCAAAAATTGTTTTGGCTTTATCGCTGTAAAGAAATTTTACAAACTCCTCTGCTTCTTTTATATTTTTACTTTCCTTTATTACTGCAGCAGGATAAAAAATTGGGGTATGCATTCCTTCGGGAGCCCTGGCAACTACCCTTACCTTATCCGATGCTTTTGCATCTGTTTCATATACAAACCCGGCATCCGCATTACCCGTTTCCACCCACAACAGGACCTCTCTAACATCCTTTGCGTACACAAACTTCGATTTAAGAGAATCAACAATACCGAGATTTTGAAGCAGCTCTTCGCTATACTGACCTGCAGGCACACTCTTCGGTTCGCCGATTCCTATCTTCTCAACATTGTCATTCAATAAATCTTTAAAATCGGAAATTTCCGACGTTCCTGAAGGCACAACAAGAACTATTTTGTTCCCCAAAAAATCTTTTCTTGTTCCTTCCGAGATCAAACCTTTCTCGGCCAATAAATCCATGTTTTTTGTTGCAGCAGATACAAACACATCCACTGCAGCTCCTTGTTCAATCTGCTTTTGCAAAGAGCTCGAGGATCCAAAATTGAATGTTAGTGTTATACTTGAATTTTCTTTTTCATAGGCTGCCTTGATTTCCTCCATAACATCCTTAAGGCTTGCTGCTGCAGATACCGTAAGTTCTATAGGTTTTGAATTCTCTGAAATTTCTTTTGTATTGATGGTACTTCTGATTGTCATATCGCAAGATGTCAAAAACACCGTTAAAAAAATTACCGAATATACTAAAAGAATAACATTTAACTTCTTTTTCCCTGTCATTTTAAATCCCCCCCGATGGATGAAATGCAAAAAAACGATAAAACAACAACTTTTTATAATAAAGTCATCATCTCATCATTGAGAACCTTTATAAGAACAGTCCAATATGCAACATGGGATATCAAGACAAGGTATGAACAATCAAATCGGATTTAATACACTTCATTGTTTATCTTTTTTTATTATACACTCTAAATTACTAAAAAGCAACAGAAAATGAATGAAAATAAAACGAATCCTTCATTATCTTAAAAAGTGTTTTTCTACAAGTTAATCCGACATTTAATTTTGAGCCATTTGAACAATTCTATTTTTCGTCACCTTCAACTTGAATGCAATATTATATTTATTATCTTGCATTTTTCAAAACTTATTCAGTTTAAAAAGCCTATAAGTTTTCAATTATTGCATTCGTTGCCACTATAAAATATAATAAAAGTGTGTTTATAATAAATTCAGCAACGTAATAAACAAATGCAAACCAATAATTTACCGTCTTTTTTTCTATGCAATAATTCTTTATGTTCTTATTCTATAAGTATGTATCGTACTTTACTTTCCGGTTCGCATGCTTTGACCCTATGCACCAATCCATTGTTTCACAAAATTCATATCATCCTATTTAGCTCTTTATTCTTTTGAACGGTAAGTCGTGTAAATGAAATGTTTATGTCCTGGGTACCTTAAGAGTTTTAGGAGGGAATTATATGAATTTATGGAAACTCAAATTTTCCTTTATAATTTTAATTATAGTTTATAATATTCTGTGTTTTGTTCCGGTTTCTTCGGCTCAGCTTCAAATCGGCGATGTCAATGGTGACGGAAGTATAGACAGTATTGACTTTGCATATATGAAAAAGTTTTTGCTTAAAGGCAATGTCACCTTTCCGGTACAAGATCCCCTATGGGTGGGCGACCTCGACGATGACGGCTATATAAACAGTATCGACTTTGCTTTAATGAGAAAATACCTTCTCGGTAAAATTAAAGAATTTCCGAAAAGCCAATCTCCAACACCTACTCCTATAAACACACCTCTTCCGGACAACAGCGAGCCATACCCCGGATGGGATAGGGTTCGTACAGGTTATGCCACCTATACCGGCTCCGGATATGTGGGTGGAATTGCCCTTTTAGATCCTATTCCCCCGGATATGGAGATTGTTGCTGTTAACAAACCCGAATTTAACAGTTACGGTGTACAAGCAGCCCTTGCCGGTGCATATCTGGAAGTTACAGGACCTAAGGGTACTACTGTGGTATATGTTACCGATTGCTACACGGAAGCCTTGGAAGGTGCACTGGACCTCTGCGGTATTTCCTGCGACAAAATAGGCGACACAAACGTTCCCGGCGGCAAAATTGATATAACATGGCGTATTGTTGCCGCTCCCATTGAAGGAAATTTTGAATACCGGATTCTACCTGCCAGTTCAAAATGGTGGTTTGCAATACAAGTAAGAAATCACAAGTACCCTGTAATGAAAATGGAGTACTTCAAAGACGGGGAATGGCTCAATATCCCCAAAGACCGCTGCAACTATTTTGTGATAAACAATTTGGATACATCGACCCTTAAAATAAGGCTCACCGATATTCGAGGCAAAGTTGTAACCGACACCATAGATTCCATTCCCGAGGATCTTATGGATGGGTGCTTTATCCCCGGCAATGTCCAGTTCCCGGACTGACACGGGGCAATAATCCCAACTTTAATTCTACTGTCATTGAAAAAATTCGGACGGCTATTTTGAGTACCATTGTTTTATAACTTCGATACTCTCATAGCTTGGATAGTAGTTATTGTCGGCCTCTTTGCTGCCAATTGCAAAGATAGAGAATCCCAAATGCCACTGCTCCTTTTCAAACACTCTCCTATACGCCTTAAAGCAATTGGCCTGTTCTTCCGCGTTATATTTATCGGATGGATGGGGATTCCATGGTGCAAAGGAGGCCCTATCCTTTGGCGGAAATCCCAGTTCACCGAAAAATACAGGCTTATTCCAGCGAATATAAAAATTTTCAATCTCCTGCTTCACATTCTGTTTCCTATTGTAGATTTGTGTACTATATAATGCCTCAACCAAATTATCCACCGTATTTGTATCCTTTTCAGTAAGCTCAAAATAAGCTGCAATAGAAATAAAGTCCAGTTTTCCGAACAGCTTGTTGTTTAGCTTCCTATAATAAGCAGAGGCCAATTCCTGCTGAATTTTTTCAGTAGCCTTGTCATTCCAATCAACTGTTTTCCACCAACTTGTTCTATAGGTTACCAATCCGTCATAATACCGCCTTACATAATCCACCATATCGCAGAACTGTTCTTCCCAATCTTCCATCATGGTAAAGCTCGAACCTATATTTATCGCCTCTACAGAATAAGGTACCGCAATTTCATCGATTAAAGGCTTCAATATCTTTGTTTTCCAATTGTGAAAGAAAGCATCCATATCCTCCGGCAGCCATTCGGTTTCATACTTGCTGCCATTATCTATCCACGGATAGGGCTCAAGTATTATATTTATATTTCCCACCCTCAATTTTTTTATCAGCCTTATTGCCTGCTCTTTACTATAGTTGTCAATCGACATGTCACTTGCTGAAAGATCCCTTATGTTTATCACCACCGGAATATTTAAAGTATTCAGCCCCATAACATCAATATCACCGAGAACTGTATCGTTATTATAGTTGGTAACAAGATTTCCCGATTTGATCTTTACATTTAAATTGTTGTCCAATTTTTCAAATTCAACCGCATGCCATTTATATTCGCTGTCGATTATTTGGCTGCCCTCCTGCCTGTAGCCGTAATAGTAAACAACATCTTGCTTCCCATTTAGAGCTATAATTTTTATATCCATAGGACCCAAACCTACCGGACATGAGTATTCGATAATGCAAGGCTCTCCCACCTTTATTTGCTGTCTTGCAATATATTCTCCCTCAGGGTCGATGGCTGCAATTTCTGTAACCTGCTCATCGGAAGTTTCAATGCACAAAACGGATACTTCACCATCTTCAGTTTGCACAGTTCCGCCCCCTAATGTCCTGATCATATCCTCTTCAAAAGAATTGAAACATGACACATACTTACTTTTATAAAAAATCCCCACCCTTTCAGTTATAGCTGTCCAATATTGTTGCTCCCGGGGAAGTCGGCATATATGTAAATAGTATTGACCTACTTTCAGTTCTTTCAGCAATTCAGCATCGCTACTTATAAATTTATTTGCCATAGATGCTTGCAAGGGTGTCAGTCCAAAACCCGAAGCCCTAAAAAACAGTATCAATAAAGAAACTAAAACCAATACCGAGAAAACATTGGCAATATAGTGTCTGCTTTTTAACTTTTTTCTTATGAATTTATACAAAAAGGCAAATATCATTATTATAACAATTGTTGTTATCAAATTAACCATTGGCAAGCCCTTCCCAAAAACATATAATTATCGAAAGTATTTCCATCGGCAATATCATTTCACTTTTCATGCCGTTTCTTACATATGAGCAAATAGAGAAAGACCTTGCATTCTACTGTTTGCAAGGTCTTTCTCTTTGGTGAGCCATCCGCGACTCGAACGCGGGACACCTTGATTAAAAGTCAAGTGCTCTGCCAACTGAGCTAATGGCCCGTATGGCAGGGATAGCAGGACTCGAACCTACGAAATGCCAGAGTCAAAGTCTGGTGCCTTACCGACTTGGCTATATCCCTACGTGGGGTGGATGATGGGGGTCGAACCCACGACCTCCAGAGCCACAATCTGGCACTCTAACCAACTGAGCTACATCCACCAAAATTGTGCTCCTCTCAAAAGGCACAAAGCTATTTTAAGACAGATATCGATAAATGTCAAGAACATTTTTTAAAAATTTTTAAGTAATTTTTGTATTATTCCTTTTTGTACATTTACATACTCATTTTTTCACTATATAGTTTATCGATTCCTATTGTTTTTTATTCCTGTATACTTATTTGTGTTTTTTCAGTATTCAAACACTTTATCTCGTATGTTCAGTAATATTTTGTAATTGCTTCTAAAAATAGACTAAAAACTATCTGTAACTTAAAGACGTACTTTTTTCCGGTAAAAAGGAGCTTGCAATAAAATGCAAAATCTTGTAAAATATTTTGTAGAAATGACGATATATATATATATATATAGTAACACATACTAATGATAAATGGTGATGGAAAATGTTAAATGTTGTTTTAGCATTAATACTTGGAACTCTGATTGGCTTAATAATCGGACTGCTGGTTGGAATTATCGGAACAATGCTAAGTTTGCGTTCACTAAATCTTCTGAAGAAAAAAGATCTTAAAAAGAAAAAAAGCAATACCAAAAATACAACAACTTCCGATATCAACTTTTTATATTCGAAGTTTAAAGACGTAGGTTAATCGGATTTCATACCGATTTGATTCGCTAGGGCACGCAGGCCCTTTGTTTTTGTGCCCTTTTTTAGGCCTCAGAAAGTATGCCACCATCCCTCGGGATTGGAAACATACTTTTTTATTTTTTCTCACAACATTGATACCTAACTCTTAATTTCGACTTAAACTTCTTGTCAATTTTATAATGTTTCTTTTTCATTATCCTTTTCTACAGGCCAGTATTCAATATCCGCCAATTGCATTGCGATAGAGGTAAACCACAATGTGGGCCCTGGGTGCTTCCCTCATTGGAGCAAAGTCGGTTTTTGCAGCGGTAAAGAAGCCATGGGTATCCGCCCATGCCACTGCATCGGTGTAATAGTATTCACCCAGGCTTGAAGCCAATTCACTTTGTCCCGCTGCATCGGGTCGGTTTTTGGCATGCCATAAAAAGGTGATTACCTGGGCTTCACTACAAGTTTCATGGGGACTGAAGGTTGTACTTGAAGTTCCCGAGGTAATCCCCCTCTCCAGTGCCCAGAGTACAGGTTTGTAAAAATAATCGGTTTCGGCCACATCGTTGAAAGGATTCTTTGTAATCCTCGGCTCAGGGCAACCCCCAGCCCGCCACAGAAAGGTAACGGTCTGGGCTCGGGTACAGGTCATATCCGGTGAAAAGGTTGTAGATGAAGTGCCACTGGTTATGCCGTTTTTTATTGCCCATTCGACTGCGTCATGAAAATAAGATTCCTGGGGCACATCGCCAAAGGGCAATGTTTTTTCGCCTTCGGCCTGTAATTTTGTCATTGCCGCAGCCAAATCCACAACTCCCCAACCGGACTTTTCATCATAGCCTTCAGAACAGATATCCTTGGCAGTATTGCACAAAATCTGCCGAATCCGGTAAGGTGTCAAGCCAGGGTCAACTGTAAGCAGAGATGCGGCTGCACCGGTAACCCATGCTGTTGAATAACTGGTTCCATTCACCGTTACAGCTTCCCCCTTGATATTGGCACTTTTCAACTTTATCCCCGGAGCCAGCAGATCCAACCCGCTGTGTCGGTTGGAAAAGCTGGCGGGACCATCCTCTTCCGGGTTTACAGTTCCGGCACAGAGAACAGTGTGAAAAGCCCCCGGATAATAGGCTGTATTGTCACCGTCGTTTCCGGCACAGGAAACCACCAGCACACCACGTTGTTCAGCCCAAGCCACCGCATCCCGAAGAGTTGGAGTATCCACCTGTGCTCCCGAGCTTATGTTAATTATTCGGCAGCCGTAAACATCCACTGCATCCCGGATAATCTGTGCCAACATGGGCAGGTCACCTTTAAATGCGGTATTGTCCCCGGTTTTACTGTAATAAACCAAGGGCACCAGAACCGCATCGGGACAAAGACCGGTGACCCCTGCCGCCTCACTGCCGGCAATAATAGCGGCAACGGCGGTACCATGTCCCAAGGTATCCTCAGTGGAAGCATTGGTTAGAATATAGTTTCGTCCCTTGTCCAAATTCCTTTCACCAATTGCAGCGGTGGAAATTCCGGTGTCAATAACAGCGATGCGGATCGGCTCACTTCCTTCAGCCAAAATAGGTACCGTCAAAAATATGCCCATCAAAATTGTTACTAATAATAAACGCAGTTTCATATTCCCACCCTTTTTTATGTTCAAAAAGCAAAAAGTCTTGTTTTTTAAATACACCGAGGCAGGGTTTCCCCCATCTCGGCTTAAGGCTTTATGGATTCGTGACATAGATGTACTTGTAATCCCGGTAAGTTTCATCCTGTTCAATATCTATTGCATCACTTCCGTCGTAGTTTTCGCTGACAGTAATGATGGCAAACTTTTGTTGATATTGATTCTTAATAAAGTATTTGGCAGTGCTAAGATCAGCGTATCCGGCACAATCGTAGCCATGAGTCTCTAAAGTACCTTTTCTCACCTCAACTGCATATGTTCCAATAGAATCCATAAATACTCCATAGCTCTTGCCTCCGCTTCCCGCAACACCTGCAAAGACCGTTACCTCAGGTCCATCAATTCTAAAGTCATTTCCTCTTAAACCAACCCGCATACCGCAGTTATAGTTTTTTCCCCCTGTGCCACTGGTGACAGTCAAAGAACCCGTTCCGCTAATTATAAGCTTGCTGGTTATAAACATACCGTGTACGTCTTCTTCGGTAGAAACATCGTCAAAGGGATTTGTCACTGTGCTTGTACCCGTATTTACTATGGTCAGGCTTCCATCGCAGTAGATTGCAGTATTGATTTTTCTGGTGTAATAGTTCATGCTGGTATACCCAGTGATCGTTGCATTGTTAAGGTATAATGTACCTGCAAAATTCATTCTTCCATCTGTATAAGTAGTTAAATCTTTTGGGTCATACTAAACACTGCCGGAACCGTCGCCAAGTATGTCGTTCATGTTGTCTTCGGTCACTTTTATTCCGGCAACGTAGAGTTCCAAGTTCTCATTGATTTTTTCTGTAAAACCTGTAGCAGCCCAGCATGCATATAATGTGTGTTCAGAGTTAAGTTCGACCTCTGTTTTAGCGGTAACTTTTGTACCGCCGCTTGGCGAAGTATACCAACCGAGGAAGAACAGTTCATCATTGCTTGGGACAGGAAGTTCGCCATAAGTACCGCCTTCAAACACATACTTGTAGGTTTGGCTTACTGTACCTCCGTTGGCATCAAAGTTTACAACATAGGTAGGCTTGTCGGTCCATGAAGCCACCAATGTGATATTCTCTGCCGGCATGGTAGTGAATATATAATCTTCACCACTCAGTTTCCATCCGGTAAAGCTATAGCCCATTTTAGTGGGCTCTTCAGGCTCGCTCACTACCGTACCGTAATCCTGTGTAATTGCTTCAACTTCACTACCACCGTCACTGTCAAAGGTAATGGTATACTGATTGATTGTCCAATCTGCCGTAAATGCAATATCTTCATCAGGCATGGCCATATCTTCAGTATATCCGGACCATTGATTAAAGGTATACCCTGTTCTGACAGGATTGTTGACAGGACTGGCAATAACAGCACCATACTTCACGCTGCCCGTTGTTGCCCCATTGGTATCCACTTCACCGCCGTTGCCATCCCATGTCACAGTGTAACTGTTTCGGGTGTAGTACATCTTTAATACCAAGCTGCCATCTGCCGCAACTGTTCCGGAGGTAACCGTACCGCTAACACCGGAATCAAAAGTAAATCCGGTATTACTCTTGGCATTCGCAGTGACCGTGGAATCGGTGGTGCCTGTCAAATTCTCGGTTTCATCGGGTATGGAAGGATAGCTTCCGTCCAATTTCTCCAAATAGTGTTCCACAGTGTACGGTATATCGGTATGGGCTGTCCACTGGGCAATCAGTGTAATATTTTCTCCGGGCATGGTAGTGAATATATAATTTTCTCCGTTCAATTTCCATCCGGCAAAGGTATAGCCTGCTCTAGCCGGTGTTGCCGGCTCGGAAACAGCTGTGCCGTACTCCTGGGTAATAGGTGATACAATGCTTCCGCCATTGCTGTTAAAGTTAATGGTGTAATATCCTATATTCCAACGTGTATACAAGGTCATATTTTGGGCAGGCATTGTAGCATTGTCCTCTAATGCAGAAGTCAGTTCCGCATCCTTATACCACCCTGCAAAGTTATATCCGGTGCGAGTCGGAGTGTCAGGTTTCATTATTGTTGTTCCATACTTCACACTGCAGGAGGTATATGTTCCGGTCAAAGGATTTCCTCCGTTGACCTCCCATGACAAGGTGAAGCTAACGCGGTCATAATATATTTCCACAACAGTACTGCTGTCAGGCAGAATGGTTTTCTGGGTGAAGGTCTTTGCCGTAAATCCTGTGTAAGTTTTTGTTATCGCATCGGTAAGTTGTCCTGTGGTACCGTACTTTTCATCGGTCTGTTCCAGCTTATAGGTTCCATCAAGATTTTGCTTATAGTGCTTCACCCTGTAAGACGTATCCGTCCTTGCCGTCCACTCGGCTGTAAATGTCAGGTTATTTGCAGGCATGATGTCGGGAATTTCCTCATCCCAATCGGCAAAACTGTATCCGGCTTTAATAGGGTTGGAAGGCTTTACAATGGCAGCCCCGTAGGCTACTTTTATGTTAACATCATTACTGCCGTTGCCATACACAAATTTCAAATCATATGAATTGCGATCATAGTAAACGGAAATCCGGGTGGAACCGTCGGATTCAATGGTCTGCTGCTTAATGGGCTGTGCTGTAAAGCCGGTATAGCTCTCGGCAAAAACAGTAGTCTGTTCACCCACCTTGCCTTTTCGGTCCTTATCGGTTTTCACCAGTACATACTGACCGTCTAAAGCCTTTTGATAATGCTCCACAATATAGCTTACGTCGTTCGGTATCCATTTGGCATATAGGGTCTTGTTTCCTTCAGGCATATTCGTAGCATTAAAAGGTGTACCAAAAGCAGAATCCTCATACCATCCGTCAAAGGTATATCCCTGCCTTACAGGAGCAGTAGGCATTTTACCGGTGAGAGGCGTTCCTGCAAGCAAACGAATCATCGGAACAGCTGAACCGCCATTGGATTCAAAAGCAATGGTACCGGCATTTTCCTCGTTACTCCAGTTGAGCTTGACAGTCCTCTTAAGCACTTCGGAATGTCTGGACAGGGATGTGCCCTTCCATGTTATCTTCATTTCACAACTTTGAGTCACTTCACCTGAATCGGTGCTTACTGTAATCTGATTGTTAACAGGGTTATAACTGAAATTCGGATTTGAAAGGTCCACAGCAAAGTATTCCTCATCATCACCATTAGGTGCCTTGTTGCTGTCAAAATTCTTTACCTTGTTATCAAACCCTTCCTCCATCTCACCGGTCTTGATATCCATCCAATACATGTCAAAGACTGTTTTGGGAAGGGTGTAGGTGTTGATGTTCAAAATATCAAAGGTCCGGTTATTTTCATAGGCAAAGTCGTAGACATTTTCCCGTTGCCCCACCGACCATAACGGCCATTCCTTTACGTATATGGAAGGCGTGTAGGAGTACTTACCGTTTAAAGCCTCAGCAATAAACTTTACATCCAGATAGGCCCCGATTTCGATAAGAAGTGCACCGGAATAGCCACTTTCTTTTTGCCACTTTCCGTCTACCTTCCAGTTTTCCAGGTGGTAATAGAAGTAGCCCCACAATCGGACGTAGGCACCGGTTTCAAATTGCAATCCGATGGCAGCCAGCTTTGTACTGAAGAGTCCCACCGTAACCTTTACCCTTACACCTGCCCTGATACCGACAGTACCCATGACATAGAAGTCAAACTGGTAGCCGTTGGTGGACAAGTCTATGCTTTCACTTTCTCCCTTCTTACTTAAGAGATGTAGTGTAAAGGAGTGTCGCTTGAAGTTCTCGTATTGGAAGGTCATTCCAATAGCCACATTCAAGTTAGCAGAAACCACAAAATCCACGTCAAGTCCGAAGGCAAGTACATGAAGAGGGTCCACCGCACTGCGTAGGGTTATAAGGTTAACCGAAACCAAATCCACCCACTCTTCATTGGCATCTTCCATAAACCGTGCATACTTCTCAGCCAGTCCGCCACTGCCGGTAGCCTCTTCCTCGGGAAGGACAGTCCTCGCCGATTCCACTAATTCCTTGATGGATTCACTTAAGCTGAAGATTTTTCCGGTAGCTTTGGCCTCCTTGGCACTGTTGGGCCATGGCATACCCCATTCTTCCTTGGCCTGGGTCAGCTTTGCAGTAGCGGTGATACCCAGTCCGGTGTAAGTTCCGATATCCAAATTTCCGGTCATTCGATAGTCGGCAATATAGGGGATAATCTTCCACTTCCATTTCCAAACAGCACCACCACTGACGTTAAAACCGAAAGTGAACTCCTGCTCGAAGAAAGCGGTCAGGTCGACCTCCATTATATTGTTGTTGCCTTGTCTCTTAATCTTGAATTTATAGTTTACCGCAACTTCCGCACGTATCCCCGTTCCTACGAGTTTAGGATCAAAATGGGTCGTTAGGGTTGAAACACTCACAGTTACCTTAGGTTTTTTGCCATTCTGCTCGTTGTCTATAATATTGCCCATAAGTGTCAGTTCATTTGCACCTAATGGTGTGCCGTCTGCGTATGTAATGATACAGTCAGACAGGGTCAAACCATCACCGAAGACCTCCCTAACCTCATCGGTTTGCAGGGCTAGCCCGGCAAGATATTCACCGGCTTCATCAAAGAAGTTGCTCTCCATTACCTGGGCTTCAATAATTTCTTGTATCTCTTCCTTGTTTTTATTAATGGAGTCCATAATTTCATCTTTGGTAAGCTTTGTTTCATCGTAAAGCTCCATGGCCGACAGTACAGTCTTTTCTTCCACCAGATTATAGTTAATGGTAGTTGTACCGTTTTCATTAACTTTGATTTTGGTAATTTCACCGTAGGTTATGTCCTGTGCATCAATCTCTCCAAAGTTGCCTATATAGAATACCAAAAAGTCTCCCACATCCACTGTGGTTTCGGAATTCAAACCCATGTCCTCATATTCGGATGAGGAAAAATCCAAAACGCTGTTGATTACAGTCACCGTTGTACCGTTATCAGTCCACCCGGTGGTTCCCTTTCCCTCTTCTACATTAATAGGCAACACATCCGGGGTGAAAAGCACGTCCTCGGCTTCGGCTGCAACATAGTAATGGGTACTGCCATCGATGTTGATGATTTTCACATAAGAAACATCACCGTTATCGGTTTTGTCTTCGGATCCTTTTTCCGGTTTACGGTTTGTGGGTATTGTCCCGGAATAGACTGAAACAATGTCACCCACATGAATATCGCCACCGTCGTATGTAAAGCTTCCGCTTCCGTCATTGGCGGTATAGGTGATATTGCCCTGGTCATCGGTGCTGGCCAGATACAAACCGGCATATTCCATCAAGTTGGCACCGTCCGCCTTACTGATATCTTCCACATTAATGTACTTGATGCCGTCTTTTAGCTTTAGATTCATTGTTCCGTTTTGCTCAATACTAAAGTTAAAAAATCGTACCTGGTTGATATCGTATCGTTCATTATTTTCTTTTAAATTTCCAAAAGCATCTGCACTATCATCATAAATCACGGCATCATTGACAAGTTCGATTTGATAGGTATGACCGGGAGTGAATCCTTCGTTGGCAGACTTGATGGTCCACACTCCGTTACTGCCTTCAACCGTGACGGTTTCAATATTTGCCATGTCTTCCTCCCCAACTTCTGTCTCGGGAGTTCTTTCCGGAGCGGTAATATTTCGGAATTTGAAGTCGGTTCCGAGAACTGGAGGAGAATTGGATTTCTTAACCGATACGGTAAAATCCGGTCCTTGATCCAATACACTAACAAAGTTGAGTGTACCGCCCTCATCCAATTTGACGGCATCAGTGAAACTTGCATAAAGTGTTATGTCAGAATTCAGCTTGTCACCGCCACTTACCGCCTTAGTCTTTTCTTCATCGTAGTACCATCCTAAAAACACCTTGCCGGGAGGCTGGACCGGAACAGGCATGGTACTTAGCAAGGTGCCCTCTTTATATAGCTTCTCTTCTTCTTTATAGGGTTTATCTTCTTCTGTTGATTCAACCACAAACGTAACTTTATAATAAGTAGTTTTACTTCCGATATTTGAACCGCCCGAACCATTTCCATTACCTGAACCTCCCGAGTTGCCTGCGTTACCGTTATCCCCATGGTTGCTATCTGTGCCCGGTTCACCGGTAGAAGGATTCTGCGACTCAGAATTCTGCTCTATCAAAGGATCTATACTAACTCTTCCTGAAGGTTTCCCAGGCTCGCTGTACCAAGTCTTCACTGCCTTATCGGTACTCATGCATAGTGCGGCAGCATGTGCACGGCTTGCATTGGCTTTAGGATTGAAGTTTGTTCCGTCGCCGGCCAGCAAACCGGTTTTCCAGAGCTTTAAAACCATCTCTCTAGCCCACGGAGATACCGAGTCCAAATCTTTCGGAACAGTTGTTATATTGGCTCCGGTGTCAAACTCCACACCGAACTTTTCAAAGTAGCATACAAAGAACACGGCCATTTGCTCCCGTGTGACCAGGCCGTCAGGATCAAATCTACCGTTTTCGACACCGGCAGTGATACCGTACTTCGAAGCCCATACTACAAAGGGGGCATAGTAAGCATCTTCAGCCACATCACTGAAAGTGGACTGCCCTTTATATGTAGCCTGATCCACACCGGCCATTTGTCCCAATACAGTAACAAACATACCACGGGTCATTGTTCCGTCGGGTGTGAAAGTATTTGAGCCGGTACCGCTGAAGAATCCGTTAACGCGAGAATATTGCACCGCGTCATAATACCAGTTGTCCTCCCTAACATCCGCAAAAGGATTGTCAAGCTTTATTTTCTCCTGAATTGACGATGTATTTATATTTTCATTTACAACAGCCATTGCCTCTGTGGGAAGCACGGTAAAAAACATAGTCACCAGAAGGAAAATGGATATAAATCGTTTTTTCATTTCAAACTTCCTTTCCAGTTTGCATTTTTTGTATCGTATAACAAGCCCTGTTTCATCCAATTTCTATCAAAGAGCTGTAAGTAATGGTAATACGATGATTTAATTAATCAATTGTAGAAGTCAGAAACAAGTAGTGGATTTAGTAAAGATTTCATTAAAAGAGATGCTATTAACAATATCTACTATAATTGTCCCAAGAGATGTATCTGGCCTAGCATTAAAAGTAAATATGAGTAAGACCTCCGAAAGTTATTAAGCTAGTACAGCGAAAACAGATCTGCGGTATCTCCATTTTCCTCACAGGCTGCAAAACTTAGGGAAAATATCAGTGCTAAAAAGAGTGTGGTTAATCTTTACATATAAAGTTCTCCTCTCGTATTGTATAATCTCATGCAACATAGTGATGCTGATGCTTTGAAGTATTTTACCGCAAAGTTTCAAATCTTCATATTTTGTTTCGTAGTTATCATTCCGAGCCAAATTTCATTTTCCCTAAGGAATATACATGTTTTACCGATTTTGAAATCTCTAAAAGTTTCTAGAACAGAATATCGTTAGTTGAAAGAATTGATTAACAAGAAATCCTTTCATCCTTTAGAAGTTATTACATACCACCCTTTGGAATATAACTCAAATTAGCGGGGTAAGTTTTAAAGAACAGCAAAAAATAGCCTATTTACTGTTTTGTCTTATTTGTAAATTCCAGCTATCTTTTTCAAAAAAAACAAACCTACTTTTAAAAATAAAAAATCAATTACTATTCTTTAATGCCGCCTTGACATATTTCCGAAATACTATATGTTAATTGGTAAGAGAAAATTTCTCATTATAATTAAGTTTATCAATTTCAATCGGGAAAGAATATTTTTTTCATGAAACATTACTTTTTTGACATGAAACAACGCTATAAGACCAATTTATGTTTTTTTATTAATATAAAGGTATGGAGGAATACTTATGTTGCAAATAGTGCTTTGTGATGACAATACAGAGGATTTGTCCAATATGGTAAATCTATTAAACCAATACAAGTCAGCAAAGCATTTGAATTTGGAATACACTGTTTTTTCAAACGGTTTTGAGCTGCTTTCCACTTTAAATAAAGGAAAACGGTTTGATATATACTGCCTGGATATTATGATGCCGGGCTTTTCGGGAATTGAACTGGCAAACGAAATACGCGGTTTTGACAAAACCGCACCCATTTTGTTTTTTACCACCTCACCTGAATTTGCCTTGGAAAGCTATACCGTAAAAGCCGTAAATTATGTATTAAAGCCAATCTCAAAGGAGAAATTATTTCATACTTTTGACGAATTGCTTGAACAAATAGAATCAAAAAAAGATGAAGCTGCAATTATCGTAAGGAGTAATTACGGTATTCAAAAAATTTTGGTGTCAAACATTGTTTTTGTAGAAGTCATTGGAAGAAATGTGTTGTATCATTTAATATCGGGAAAGGTAATTGAGTGTACAGAATCCTTTTCCACAGCCTGCAACAATCTCCTTAAGTACGGATGTTTTCTCAAAACCCACCGCTCCTATCTTGTAAACATGCAGTATATCGATACCATCGAAAACAATAAAGTGACCTTGCAAACCCTTGTGTCGGTTCCTATTGCCCAAGGGAAAACGAAGGAGATTAAGGAGCAATACCTCAAATATCAAATGGAGGAAGAGTAATCAAATGATAGAAACTACCGTTGCATTTTCCCGTTATTTTGCCGCACTGTTGTTTGGTGCAGCAATTGCCTTCAGTTTTGCTGGAATGGCATGTACCAGAAAAAACTATATATCGGCCGGATGCTTTATTGTTATTTTATTTTTAATCCAGGTCCTTTGTTTAAAAACATGGGGTATGGATGTGACAGTTAAATTGTATCCTCTACTATCCCATTTGCCCACCGCTGTTTTTATAGCATTATATTTAAAGCGATCCTGGCTTATTTCACTAACGAGTGTTTTTACGTCCTTTCTATGCTGTCAACCTCCCCGATGGATCGGCACGGCTCTTGGCGAAATATTTGACAGTGTTTCCATGGACCATGTAGGTTATATTACTGCTGCAGTTTTGATTTACTATTTCCTTCAAAAATATGCGGTGAAGTCGGTTAGGCACATGATGGAACGCTCTGTCAGTTCATGCCTTATTTTTGGTGCCATGCCCGCTTTTTACTACCTGTTCGATTATACCGCCACAGTTTACACCGATTTTATGTATAGCGGTACACGGTTAGCTGCACAGTTCATGCCTTTCATAACATCAACCTTCTATTTTGTTTTTGTTCTCCTGTACTATGCCGAAACACAAAAACAGGCAAGTATCCAAAGAGAAAGGGACATTCTGGACAATCAGTTTATGCAGGCACAGAAAGAATTTGCAGCACTAAAGCAAATGCAGCAGAATGCCGCATCCTATCGGCATGATATGCGACACCACTTCTCTTTGCTGCAAAGGATGGCATCTAAGGGAAATATGGAAGAAATCAAAGAATATCTAAGAAATGTACAATCAGATTTAGATGCCATCACGCCCATACGTTTTTGTGAAAACGAAACCATCAACCTGATTTTATCTTCATTTGCCACCAAGGCAAAACAGTCGGAAATTCAATTAAGTATAGATATAAAGTTGCCCGACTCCCATCCCTTCAGTGACACTGAACTTTGCTCCCTATTGTCCAATGCTTTGGAGAACGCCATAAATGCAACAGAACAAATAGCCGATACCGATAACCGCATCATTAAGTTGCGGTTGTTTTCAAAGAACAACAAAATGTGCATTGACCTTCGTAATCGCTACCGAACGGAACCTGTTTTTCATCATGGCATGCCGGTATCGGAAGAACAAGGACATGGTTTCGGTACAAAGAGTATGGCTTATATAGTGGAAAAGCACGGTGGTGTTTTTCAGTTTTCGGTCAAGGACGGATGGTTTATATTTCAAGCCACAACATAATTACCTCTTTTACTTTCAAAGCTACTGTAGCTATAAAGCAAAATAAATATTAAAAAACCTATTGACAAAATAGGAATTTGAATTTAGAATTGTATAAAAAATCAAATTGTTCTACTGTTTTTAACACTAGTTTCGGAAAATTCCATAAAAGTAAGATGTTGACCAGAAAACTGGAGACTAAATTTTCCTTTCAATGAGAGGTAAGTTTAGTCTTTTTTATTACCTATTAATCCGACAACTAAATATTCCTAAACCGATTGTAGTCAATAAAACCAAATTGAAACTTTATGAACGGGGGTCTGACAGTATGAGAGTAAAAACATTTCAGGCATTTAAGGATCTATCAATTAAGTCTGCTGCAATAATTGTATTTATTATTCTATGGGAAATAGCTCCACGTATAGGTATTGTAGACAGAATGTATTTACCTCCTTGTACAATTAATATTGTATTAAATCAGTGACCGAAGCCACTGTTCGACCCATTAAAATTCATTGTTAACATAACACTTCAAACTTCATTCTTTTCTAAACATCAAGCACATCAT
>Ga0134093_1000990_pt1 | contig 30543 bp, 23 predicted proteins | sample 4_1taG_FD_94452 | JGI IMG/M metagenome (GOLD analysis project Ga0134093, IMG submission 94452) | Switchgrass degrading microbial communities from high solid loading bioreactors in New Hampshire, USA - 4_13_20_68_A1 metaG | ecosystem: Engineered > Bioreactor > Semi-continuous > Anaerobic >...
AAAGACCCCATTTTGGGATGAAGTGATCGAAAAATATGATCCTATGAAAGAGCATATTCAGGAGCAGGATTTTAAGTCCGAGGAAATGTACCGAGAATTGAAACGATCTCTGTGAATCACACAGGTAAAGAGAAGAACATCGATTTTTTTGTCTTTTTCTCTTTAGCCAACCTTGTTGCTCAATTGAAACAAGCGTCTTATGGAACCATTTTTGATACTGTGACGACAAACACGTTTGAAACTTCGAAAGTCCGTATTCCTCCAATCGAATTAATTCAAAAGTTTGAGAATTATATCGATCCGATCATGAGGATGATTCTAAACAATTTAGTAGAGATAGATTCTCTCGCTCAAATCCGCGACTCCCTGCTTCCCAAACTGATGACCGGCGAAATTGAGGTATAACGACGTTAAGGGAGACTGATGGCGTTCAGCATCTACGAATCCGAAATCGAACAAATTGCCCTCGACCTGCTGCGCGAGGAGAACGGCTACAGCGTTTGTTACGGCCCCGACCTGCTGGAAGGGCCTGGCGCGGAGCGGTCCTTTACCGATGTGGTCCTGAAAAGCCGGCTGCGCGAGGCCATCGAGCGCATCAATCCCCACGTCCCCGCCGCAGCCCGCGAAGAAGCCTTCCGCAAAGCGCTGCGGGTCCCCTCGATCAGCCTGCTGGAGAACAACGAAGCCTTTCACCGCCTGCTGACCGAGGGCGTGGACGTTAAATTCAGCACGGGCGAGGGCCGCTCGCGCACCGAGAAGGTCTGGCTGGTCGATTTTGCCGAACCGGAGAACAACGAATTTCTGGCGGTCAACCAGTTCACCGTGGTCGAAAACAACGCCAACAAGCGCCCCGATATCGTCCTGTTTGTCAACGGGCTGCCGCTGGTGGTGATCGAGCTGAAAAACCCGGCGGACGAGAGCGCGGACGTGCAGGCAGCCTTTCACCAGTTACAGACCTATAAGCAGGTCATCCCCTCGCTGTTCCACTACAACGCCTTGATGGTCATCAGCGACGGCTGGTTCGCCAAAGCCGGGTCGATCTCCAGCGATTATTCGCGCTTTATGGACTGGAAAAGCGTGGACGGCGCGAGCGTCATCGATTCGAAACACCAGCCCGAAATGGAGACCCTGATCCGCGGGCTGCTGAACAAGCGCACGCTGCTCGACGTGATCCGCCATTTCACCGTCTTTGAGCGGACCCGCGAAAGGACGATCAAGAAAGTGGCTGCCTATCACCAGTATTTCGCCGTCAATAAGGCCGTTGTGTCAACGATCCGCGCCGCCGGTCCAGCGGGCGTGGCTGCTGCTCCCCGCGGCGGGCGCTTTGTCGCCGAGCACCCGGCGGTCTACGGACTGCCGTCCGTCGAGCAGCAGCCCATTGGCGACAAACGCGCCGGGGTGGTCTGGCACACGCAGGGCAGCGGCAAGAGCCTTTCGATGGTCTTTTACGCGGGCAAGCTGGCGCTTGCCGCTGAAATGAACAACCCCACCATTGTGGTGCTGACCGACCGCAACGACCTTGACCAGCAGTTGTTTGAGACCTTCAGCGCCTGCCAGCAGCTTCTGCGCCAGGCGCCTGCACAGGCGGCCAGCCGCGAGGATCTCAAGCGGCTCCTGTCGGTGTCTTCCGGGGGAATTGTCTTTACCACCGTGCAGAAGTTCCTGCCGGATGAAAAGGGCGCCGTTTACCCGCTGCTCTCCGACCGGCGCAACATTGTGGTGATCGCCGACGAAGCCCACCGCAGCCAGTACGATTTTATCGACGGTTTCGCCCGCCACATGCGCGACGCGCTGCCCAACGCCTCGTTCATCGGCTTTACCGGCACGCCGATTGAAAAAGAGGATAAAAACACCCAGGCCGTCTTTGGCAACTACGTCGATATTTATGACATCCAGCAGGCGGTGGAAGATGGCGCGACCGTTCGGATTTATTACGAAAGCCGCCTGGCGAAGATCGAGCTTTCGGAGTCCGACCAGAAGGTCCTGGATGAGCGCGTCGAAGAGGTCACCGAGAATGACGAGCTGACCGAGCGCCAGAAGCGCTTTGCCCGGTGGACGGGCAAAGAAGCCGTCGTCGGCAGCGCAAACCGCTTGAAGCAGGTCGCCGCCGACCTGGTGCAGCATTTCGAGCAGCGCATCTCGGCTGCCGCGGGCAAAGGCATGATCGTCTGCATGAGCCGCCGCATCTGCGTCGAACTCTACAACGAGATCATCCGGCTGCGCCCGCACTGGCACGACCCCGACGACGACAAGGGAGTCATCAAAATCGTCATGACCGGTTCTGCCAGCGATCCGCTGGACTGGCAGGAGCACATTCGCAACAAAGAGCGGCGCAAAGCCATCGGCAGCCGCCTCAAAGACCCCAATGACCCGCTCAAGCTGGTCATCGTGCGCGATATGTTCCTGACCGGTTTCGATGCGCCCTGCCTGCACACCATGTACATCGACAAGCCGATGAACGGGCACACCCTCATGCAGGCCATCGCCCGCGTCAACCGCGTGTTTGGCGACAAAGAGGGCGGGTTGATTGTGGACTACATCGGCATCGCGCAGGACTTGAAAAACGCCCTGGCGACCTATACCGCCGCCGTCGGTGAAGGGCGCGGCAAACCGACCTTCGACCAGGAAGAAGCCGTGGCGAAGATGCAGGAGCTGTATGAAATTGTCGCGGACATGTTCGCGAAATTCGACTACCGCCGCTACTTCACCCTGCAGCCCAGAGAGAAAATGGCCTTTTTGATCGACGCGGCCAACTACATCGCCGGGTTGGCTGAGATAAGAGACGGTCAAATCACGCGCAACGGCAAAGAACGGTTCATGGAGAACGTCACCCGCCTGCAAAAAGCCTTTGGGCTGGCCGTTCCGCACCCCGAAGCGTTGAAAATTCGCGATGACCTGGCCTTTTTCCAGGCCATCAAAGCCCGGTTTCATAAGTTTGACGACCAGATTCGCGCCCGCACGAATGAAGAGATCGAGACCGCCATTCGCCAGATCATCAACGATGCGATCATCTCGAAAGAAGTGGTGGATATCTTCGACGCCGCAGGGATCAAAAAGCCCGATATTTCGATCCTTTCGGATGAATTTCTGGCCGAAATTCAGGGAATGGAGCGCAAGAACCTGGCGCTGGAACTGCTCAAACGCCTGCTCAACGATGAGATTAAACTGCGCTCAAAGACCAACCTGGTGCAGAGCCGCAAGTTCTCCGAGATGCTGCTTGAAGCCGTGAAACGCTACCAGAGCGGGCTGATCGATTCGGCCAAAATTATCGAGGAGTTGATTAATCTCGCAAAGGATATTCGCGCCGCCGACCGGCGCGGCGAAAAGCTGAACCTGCGGGTGGACGAGCTGGCTTTCTACGACGCGCTGGCTGATAACCCCAACGCCGAAGCCGTCCTCGGCGACCAGACGCTCAAACAGATCGCTCACGAGCTGGTCGAAAGCGTGCGCAAGAACACCTCGATCGACTGGCAGCTCAAACAGAGCGTGCAGGCCAGGCTGCGCGTGCTGGTCAAGCGGATCTTGCGGAAGTACAAGTATCCGCCGGACGACCCCGCCACAGGGGAATATACCGTCTCGGTGAATAAGGTGATCGACCAGGCCGAACTGCTGGCTGATTTTTGGTCGGCGGCATGATGGGGTTCACGCCCCCAGCAAGCAATCTTCGCGCTGGCGGAAGTAAGCGGCCGTTTTTTGCACCAACTGCTCGAGCTGGTCTTTATCGGGTTTGCCGTGCATGGCGGGGTACGGGTCGCCGCCGGGACCGAGCGGCTCGGGGGTGACGTAGCAGCCGTCGCGGTTGAAGCCGATCAGGTACAGGGCCATGATGATGGTGTCGAGGTCGAGCGAGCCGTCGCCCAGCGCGCCGCGGTTGCTGTCGGCCATGTGCAGGTTGGTCAGCATTTCACCGGCGTCGAGGATGGCTTCGCCGATGTGCGACTCTTCCACCTGCATGTGGTACACGTCGCCGTTGATGTGCCGGATGCCCGGGTGGTTCACCGCGGCGATGAAGCGCTTTGCATCGGCGACGGTGTGGCAGATGCTGGTCTCAGCCGAGCGGACCGGCTCGACCGCGCCCTTGATCCCGTGTTTGACAAAATCATCCGCGACGAGGCGCACGGTTTCGACGCTGCGCTCGAACTCGCTGCTGTCAATCGCGTTGGGACGTCCCACCGCAGCCGGGCAGATTAGCAGGTAGCCAGCCCCGACCGCCTCAGCAAAAGCCAGCTCGCGCCGGATGTAGTCGATGGCCGCCTGGCGGGTCAGCCCGCTGTTCGAGGCCAGCTCACTTTCGGGCGAGAACATCCCGCAGATCCCGGCGACCTTGATCCCGTGCGCCTGGAGGACCTCAAGCGTCTCCTTGGGCTTGTAGCCCAGGTCAGGCCCGTAATGATTGCCGTGCAGCTCAATCCAGCGGATGCCGGCCCGTTCCAGCCGCGCGGCTGATTCTTCCAGGCTTTCCATCCCAAAGCCCCAGTTGCTCCACGAGAGGTTGAGCCGCTGTTGGAAGCGTTCGGGTTGGGTCTTTTTGAGCTGGAAAAAGGCTTCACGAATTTTGGCGTTCTTTTTTTCAAAGTTTTGCAGTTCCATGAGAAACTCCTGAAAATCCTGCCTACAGATCCCCCTCTTGAAGCACGCGCCCGTAGCCGTGGGTCTCGAGCCACCAGTAGGTGTAGAGCTTGCTCAGCCACGAGGCGGCTTTTTCTTCGGCGAGCTTGCGGCTGTCAGAGGTGTAGATCACGTGGATGCCCCAGCGGGCTTCGATTGCGTCCAGGCTGCCTGCAATTGCGTTGGGGTGGGCGCGGGTGTACTCGTGATAGGGCGATTTGACCTGTTCGTAAGTGGCTTCGACCAGGATCGCCTTGTGGGTGAACTGGCTCAGCCGCTCGCATTCGCGCAGGAAGCGCTGCCGGTGGGCGGTCAGCGAGGCGACCAGGTCGGGCAGCGATTTGCGCTCCAGCGCGACCAGCGTTTCCATCCCGGCGACCGAATAATCGCCGGTAGCCAGCGTCCGGATCTCTACGCCGGAGATCCAGTTGGAAAAGCCGGAGAAGGAAAAGGGGTCCTGCTCGCGGGTATCGACCAGGATGACCGGTTTCGGGACCAATAGGGCGATGCTTTTGCCGGCGCGGGTGATCGACAGGCGTTTGGTGGGCGGCGGTACGGGCATAGCGGGCTCTTTCCTTCGATGATGATACCCCTATTGTACTTCGAGATGAAAAAACAACGCCCGCTCGCAAGCCGGATTTTCGCTAGAACAGATCAATAAACTCGCCCTTTGCGAATAGCGCGCTCTGCCCGGTTGCCAGGTCCACCGTGATCAGCGCCCGCCCGCCGGTCTCGAACCAGTCATACGCCTGGACCAGCAGGCGGTCTTCATCGAGCCAGCCGGCGGGCTGCAGCCACGTGGGCGTGAACCCGGCTGCCTCCGCAAGGTCCTGGCCGGATTGGGTGAGGAGGATATCTCCGTCAATTCCGGCAATGCGCAGCCAGGACTGCAGCGTGGGCGGCTGCGCATACGGGTCGCCGCCGGCTTCCATCCAGGCCACGCGTTGGCTGCCCGGAGAGAAGACGGCATAGCCTGCCCCCATCGTGCTGCTGCTCAACACTGGCACGGCGGTTGTTTGCCCGCCGTCCAGGCGCATCCAGGCCAACTGCCCCGGCTGGGAATAGGCTGCATAAGCATAATCGGGCGAGAGCCCCCTGGGTGCGAGGTCCATTGGCAGCGCCTGAACGGCGCGCCCGGTTGCGTAATCGACGTAGAACAGGCTGCGCTGCGGTGGAAAGATGACGCCGCCAATGCCGTTGACCTCGCGGGTCAGCCACACGCCCAGCGGTTTTCCATCGCGGGCATAGACCGCGTAGGGGAATAGAACACGGGACTCAGGCAGCGACTCGCTGAGAAGCGGCTCGACCGGCGCGGATAGGTCGTCAAGCGCACGCAAATACAGGTCGCTGAGCATGTGGTCATTTGCCGGCTGGTAGCGCGACGTGCTGTAGGCGATCACCGGCTGCCCTGGCGCGCTTTCCAGGTAGGTCAGGCCGCCGGCAGGGATCGCCCCCGACCGTTTGAGATGTTCCAGGATCAGCACCTCACCCCGGTTGCGGTAGGTGATCAGGGCCAGCGGCACGGTCTGGTCCTCGCCTGAGATGCCGCCGATCACGTGAATATTGCGCGATTGGTGAAGAGCCTCGATGCCGGGGTTGGCCAGCGTGTGGATCAATTCACCCTGCGCGCTCACCAGCATCAGCCGCTTGCCCTCATCCTGGTGGACCAGCACAGCCGACGGCAGATCCACGCTGTCTTTGACCGGCAGCGTGGGCTCCGCGAGGGTGATGGGCGTCGAAGCTGCTGTTGAGGTGACGAGGGCGGTTGGCTGCGGCGGAACGGATGAGCCTGTTGATTGGCGAGACGCAGGGGCCAGTGTGGCAAGCACCGCTTCGGCTGCTGCTCTGCACTTTTCTGCATCCGCCGGGGCAGATACCACAGAGAAAACCGGGACTCCAATCTCATCATCGATGATGCCCGGGGCGCTGATTGCGAAGTAATAACTGACCCACTCCCCTGTCGTGAGTTTCTGGTCCAATTGAACCTGGTAGTCGATGCTGCCCAGCCTGAGATCCACCATATCTTCGGGCCAAAAACCGCTCGGACCCATCGGGTTGATTGTGCAGGACTCCAGCGCTTTGTGCTGCAGGTAGTTGATCATCCTTTGTGTGTTATGGTATTCGGATTGATCAAGCCACTGTTCGGGTGGATATTCCAGCACCAGCGGCGGGTAAAACTTAATCGCGAATACACCCGTGGGGGGAAGGGTGGGCTGCGGGGTGACCGTTTCGGTGGGCGCGGGAGACGGCGGCGCGGCGGTACCCGTTGGGCGGGGGGCTGCTGCGGTGGAGTCCGGTGTGGGGGTGGACGCTGCGGCAGAGGTAGGCGAAGGATCGACCTGTGCGGAGGGTGTCGGCTGCGGCCGGTTTCGGGAAGAACAGGCTGTGAACAGCGCGATCCCGATCAGAAGGGACAAGTAGATCAATCTTTTCATTCCACAACTCTGCCTTTTGGGGTGATGAATGATTTCTCTAGTTCGCCTGGTCTTTGATTTTCCGGCGGGCGCGGGCCAGCAGCCGCCCAATATCATTCAGCGGGCGGCCAATGATGCAGGCTGCTTCGCGATATGCCAATCCAAGCACGTCGATGAGGACCAGAACTGCGCGCTCCGGTTCGGGCAGCGCGCGCAGCCGGTGATGGACGGCTGTTCCGTTGGGAACCCGTGCGGGCGGCTTCCGCCTCCGGCACTGCTCAACGACAAATGAGAGGATCAAGCGGCGGCAGTCCGGCTTGCCTGACGCAAAGCAGGAATAAGCTGCCTCGACTGCCGACTGCATCACTTCTTCGGCCTGTGTTTCGTCGCCCAATAGATACCAGGCCAGGGTATAGGCGTCATCCTGGCATTGCAAGACCTGCTGGTTGAAGAGAAGAAGGGTTTCCATGGCGGGTCCTAAACCATCTGCCGGAAGGTGGGCAGGGTAATGTTAATTGAAGAAGAATGTGGCCTCGGAACTAGTTCCCCGGCGCTGGCGCTGGTGCGCCAGGGCCAAACCGCTACGGCCGGTCCGGCAGGGACGTGACGAGCGGTATCGGGTCCGGCGGCTCGAGGATGCTGTAGATTTCGAGCGATTCACCCGCCGCAAGATCGCCCGCGACCAGCATGATCCCGTTGGTCACGGCGATGTGCGAGGCGGTATCGACGATGGAACCGATCTGGAGCGGCTCGCTGAGCGTCACAATCAGCCTGAACGGCTGCCCTGCGGAATCCAGCCCGGCGGTGTAGATGCGGTCGCTGCGCAGCTCAAAGCCCAGGACGGTCCCCGGCAGCGGCGCGCTGCCAGAGCCGGGGATCTGCCGGGCAAACTGCGGGTTCAGCGGATCATCAAGGTTATATGCCAGGATACTGCCCTCAATCCCCAGGTACAAGACCCCGCGGACGGCGGCCATGCTGCTCGTGGAGCGCTGCGGGAGCACCCCAACCGGCTCGCCGAACTGCTCGCCGTTCAGCGGCACGGCGGCGATCTCAGGCGCATCCCCGCCGAGCGCGGCGTACAGCGTCGCGCCTGAGAGCGCCAGGCTGTGCGCCGGGGCGGGCAGCTCAAGCGTGTCCAGCAGGCGCAGATCGCCGTGCTGCGATGCGTCCAGCACGGCGACATAGCCGCGAGTCTCATCGCTGTGCAGCGCCCCACCGGCGTAAATACGGTTGGTGCCAATTTCCAGGATCAGCGCGTTGATTGGCCCGGGCAGCTTGCTCGTGGTGAGCAGCTCCAGGTTGCCCGGCGTGGAGGGGTCGAAGACGGCCAGGTAGCGCCCTGCCGAGACGGCGACGCGGTGGGCGCTCCCGGCAGGGATGGCGAGGACTTCCATCACTTCGCCGGGCAGTTCCTCGCTGCGCGCCAGCAGTTTCGGCGCGGTGGGCTCAGAAATATCGACGGCAGCCAGCCGGGTTCCGTCCCCGATGTACACGGTCTCGCCGCGCACCGCCAGCGCGCGAACGTGCTGCGCGGTCAGGTCACCGGCCGGCACCTGCCCGGCCGGCTGAAGCACGACCGGCGCCCGCGGATAAGGTGTTGGCTCCGCTGCCGGATGCAGGACCGCCGGGACCGGGGCGTTCTCAACTTCTGGCTGCGTTGGGGTTGGGGCGGCGGCCGGTTTTTCCACACCGGCTGCGGTGGCCGTTGCTTTTAGCGAAGCGGCGGGCATTTTTCCCACTTCAACTGCCGCTTCCGTCGCTTTTAGCGGAGCGGCGAGCTGCGCAGCAGCCTGCATGGCAGCGGGCTGCGCCGGAGCAGCCGGGACCGGCGCGCCGGGCAGCAGGCCGGGGATCAGGCGCAGGACCACCAGGAACAGCAGCAGGGCAGCGCCCGCGCCTGCCAGCGAGAGGGCGTGCTGGGCCGCCCGCTGGGCCCTGCGCCGCTGTTCCAACTTCGCCTGGACGAGCCGCGCCTTTTCGCGGACCTCGCCAGGCGCATGGCGAACCTGGGGGTAGGCGGCGGGAAACTGGGCGCTGAGCTTTATATGGAAGGCAGCGTATTCACGGCAGGCCGGGCAGCTCTTCAGGTGCTCGTCAAGCGCAGCCTGCTCCTCGCCGGTCAGCCTGCGGCCTGAGATGATTAACGCCTGCATGGCTTCATGACTCGTGCTCATGGCGCTCCTGTCGCCTCCTCATCCTCCATTTCCATCTGGCTGCCCAGGCGCTCGCGCAGCTTGCGGTGGGCATAATGCAGCCGCGAATAGATGGTCCCTTCCTTTTCGCCCAGCGTCCGGGCGATCTCCGGCACGCTGAACCCGTGAACGTAGCGCAGCAGCACCGGCAGGCGGTGTTTTTCATCCAGCGCGTCAACGGCCTGGCGCAGCAGCCGCTGCTGCTCACCGGCCACCGCGTGCTCTTCCGGCGAGGGCGTGAAGGGGGCTGTTTGAAAGCTCAGCACTTTGAGCACGCTTTCGAGCCGACAGCGGGCTTTTTGCTTGCGGTAGCGGCTGCGGCAGGTGTTGACGGCAATTTTCGCGATCCAGCTTTTCAGGCTGGTCCCGCATTCATACTGGTCGATGTGCAGCGCGGCCTGCAGAAAGGTTTCCTGCGCGGCGTCGCTGGCCTCATCCGGGTCGCCCAGAAACGCGCAGGCCAGGTGGTAGACAAAATCATAGTAAGCCAGCATCAGCCGCTCGCAGACACGCGGGTCCAGGCGAGCGGCTTCGTCAAGAGATGCTTGCCGGATGAAGTCATCCAGATCGGCCATACGCGTTGTCATTCTGAATCATAGAATGCATTTCGAGGTCAAATCCTTCAAAAAAATGCATGCTTTTTCCAAAAAACCGGTACAGATCAAGTATACACCCGGCTCAGGCGCGCCGGGTCACTTTATGTCGAAACAGCGGCTGCCGCTCAACTCGCGCGGGAAGGCGGCGCCCCAGGCATGGACCGGCGAATCCTCTGGAACCTGCCAGGAATCTGCGTCAAATGGGCCCTGGTAGACAATCTCACCGGTCTGAAAATTGACGACGTACAGCGTGTGCTCAACCATGTATTTGTCGGTTACTGGGCTGCCGGACAGGGTCGTTACAAAGGCAATCTGGCTGCCGTCCGGGCTCCAGATGGGCCGCCACGCTGTAAAGACGTGGTGGACGAGCTGCCTGACCGACCCGTCTGCCGGGTTGAAGCGGTAAAGACCGCAGCCAACCGCGCCAGCCTCACAGCCAAAAACGGCCAACTGCTGTGCTGCCGGTGACCAGGACAGCTCGCCAATCGCGACGATCTCCGGCGCGGGATAGCGGACATCCGCAGCGTCGCGCAGGTCGAGCAGGCTCAGGCGGCCGGCCTGGCGAAACGGCATGATCTGGTCGTTGATCGTGTGCGTGAAGGCCAGCAGCGCGCCGTCTGGCGAGCGGTCGCACGGCTCGCCGCCCGGAACCAGGCCAAAGTCGACCCTCCCGAGCAGGTAGCCGCCGGCATACAGATCTCCGTACCAGAAAGTGGGTCCTGAAAAATCACCGGCCTGCTCCGGGCCGAGGTCGGGCGAAGGATGGTGGGTGAAGGCATCCCAGGGGATGAACTTGCGCAAATACTGCCGGCGCTGCCAGTCGGCGGCCACATGCCGGGCGATGGAGAACAGCCAGGCGGAGATTGGGGCGCGGTTTTCGTCGTATCGCGGCAGGCTGCGGAGGATTCGCTCAAAAACCTGCATGGTCAGGTCCTGCGCGGCAGCCGCGTCGCCGCAGCGGTACTGGAAGTAGGTGAAGATCCGCGCGGAATACTGCTCAAAAAGGGAAGTGCAGGGGTCGTTGGGCTCTGTGCGTGGATGCTCCGGTTCTCTCATGCGGTTTTGTGCTCCCCTCTGCTGGTTGTTGTGGGAAGTGAAGATCCTCTTACACCTGTTAATTCGTCCGATGCATGAAAGTATTACAGGGATTCGATGTGGGGAAGCGACAAAACCACCCGGGTCATCTGGCCGGGGCTGTGCTCGAGCGAGAGCGCGCCGCCGACGACGGCCATCAGGGTGCTGTGGAGGGCGATGCCCTGGCCGCTGCTAGCAGGCTCAGGGAGCGGCTCTGTGCTGGCCTGGTTTTCAATCACAATGCGCAGCCCGTCTGCGGCGATGATGCGGACGGCGATCTCTGCCCGGCCAGAACTGCCGTTGCCGTAGCGGGCGGCGTTGCGCAGCGCTTCGCGGGCGGCATAAAACAGCACTTCGCTCTCAAGCTGCGGGAGTCTCTCGAGCAGCGCTGCGGCGTCCGGCTCAACCTGCCAGCCGCAGCAGCCCACCTTTCCCGCCAGATCGCTCTCGACCACCTTGCGCAGCGCGCCGACGAAGCCCAGCTTGTGGATCTCGGGCGAGAGTGTGGAAGGCATCGCGCGCAGCAGGTCAGAAATGCCCTTGTGCACCTGGGTCAGCAGGGAAATGCTCTCCTCCGCGCCGGGGCTGGCGCTGGCCGTCAGGCGCAAGAGCGCCGTGTGGACCAGCGGCAGAATTTCGTCGTGCAGGATGCGCCGTGCCTGCTGGTCAAGGACCTGGTTCTGCGCAAGGTGCTGCCGTTCCAGCACGGCCAGGCGGCGGGCCAGCTCCGCGCCGGCCTGCAGGTCGAGCAGGCGCTCACCGGCTGCCCGCGCCATTTCGATTTCTTCCTGGCTGTAAAGCCCGCCCGTGCGTTTCTCTGCCAGCAGCAGCACGCCGATCAACCCCCGCTCGCTCCACAGCGGCACTGCCCAGATAAACCCCTGGCTCTGGCCCGGATCGAGGGGCAGTCCCTTCTCATCCGGTGATGTGAAGACTGCCGCGAGGTGGGCCAGAGGCGGCGGTTCCGGCAGTACCTGATCGGGATAGCAGACGGGCGGTCCGGCCAGCGACGCCAGCGCGCCCAGCGGCGCGAGACAGGCCCTGCGCGTTTCGAGAACATCCCTGCAGAGCGAGGTGAACATGCGCGAGACGTCCAGGCCGCGGTCAGAATCGGCGCGGCTGAGGATGCTGGTGTACACCTCAGGAGCGCCCAGGAAGGGGCGCAGGCTGTGCAGAAAACGCTCGCGTTTGGCATACGAGCGCCAGGCCAGCATGGCGAAGAAAACGGTCATCAACAGGGTGGTGAGCAGCAGGCTGTACACCGGCCGCAGATGGATCGCCAGCGTCCAGGCGACCAGCGCGCTGTAGCCCGCTGCGAGGATCAGCGCGCGCCGCCAGTGCTGGAACAGTCCGTTACGCGGCAGCGTGCGCGCCGTGAAGATTTCATAGGAAACGACCGCCTGCCCGAGCACCACGACCGAAGCGGCGATCAGGCTGCTGATGACCAGGTCGAAAATTCCGATGGGGAGGATCATCGCGGCAGGCGCGGTCCCGCGCCCCAGCGAGAGGACAATCCAGTTCATCGCCCAGCCTACCAGCAGGCTGACGACAAGCAGCAGCATCGAAGTTGCCAGCAGCCAGGGCTGGGCGCGGCGGCGGGCGGTCTCGCCGAGCCAGCGGCGGCTTGGCCCGGGATTGCGCAGTGCGTCAATGGAAAGGCCCATGCACAGCAGCGCGTAGATGGGGTAAAGCGCCGAAAGTGCAGTGACGCCCGCGGCAGGCGTGCTGCCCGCCTGAGCCAACTGGGTGAAAGGCGGCAGCAGCGGCGTAAAGAGGACCGCGCCGCTCAGCAGGCTGAAGAACAGCATGGTCAGCGCAAACCAGATTTGCTGGCGCTGGAACAGCTGCCGCTCCGCCGCAGCCTCTGCCCGGCGCGCTTCCCAGAACCCGGTGTACCATAGCATCACTATGTACCACGCGAACGGCAGGCAGATCACCAGCGCCCAGCCGGCGAACCACCAGAAATCCTGCCCGGTGGTAAGCAGGCTGGTTTCGTGCCCGAGCAGCGCCGAATGGCTGATAAAAAACGCGCCGCCCATCAGCAGCCCGCCGCCTGCCAGCCAGATGCCGCCGGTGCGCCGGTCGGCGTTGAGCAGCACGGTCAGCCCGAGCCACACCAGCACGACCGCGTTAAACAACGAGACCGCCTGGACAGCCCAATCCATCCAGATGAGACCGGTTGTCACGGCCCGCTCGCTTTCCGGCTGCGCCGCGCCATCACACCTCCGCGGGCCAGGGGACCAGCTCGCCCCTGGCGTCCTGCGTATAGGCGTTGCCGGTTTCGTCCCAAAAGAGCAGCCGCCCGGTATGCACAATCAGCGCGGCGCGGGTGCGGGCGACCTTTTCATCGGTGGCGGTGCTGTCCAACCCCCAGGCGGCGTAAATCTGCCCGTTGATGCGGCTGATGGTGCGCTTGTCGCGGAAGCCCATCTGCGCGGCGATTTGCTCGTTGGTCAGCCCGGCAGCCAGCATGCGCGCCACCGCCTGCTCGCCGGGTTCAAGCAGCGCCATCGGGTCACTGGCGTCCTTCTGGCGCACCTCCAGCAGGCGAGCTTCGATCTCGGGGTCGATAAAGCTGCGCCCTGCTGCGGCGTCTTTCAGCAGCGGCAGGATCATCGACGGCAGCAGGTAGTTGGATTTGCGCACATAGGCGTAATGGGTGAGGATTCCGGCGTTCTGGAAATCACGGAAGTAGCGGTCGTCATCCTGAATAGAGTAAAAGACCACCGGCAGGCGCGGAAACTCGCGCCGGATGGCTGCCGCCGCCTGGATGCCGTTCATTGCGCCGGAAAGCTGCACGTCCATCAGCGCGGCGCGGTCCGTCCCGGGCGATGGTGGTTCTGCGCTGAATGCCCGCAGGCAGTAATCGAGCGCGGCTTCGCCGGAGCCGCAGTCAAAGACCACCTGCACGTCTCCGGCAGCTTCCAGCCCGCTTTTCATCGCCTCTCGCAGGCGTTCATTATCCTCAACCAGCAGCAGGGATATCATTCATTGGCTCCAAAGATTGGGTCGCACGGTCCTTTGCTCCTGAGCATAAGCCAAACCCGCGCGGGCGTCAAGCACTCAAGTGCCTGAGTCCGTGCACTCAGAGCGTGGATTGCGGCAGGCGCAATCCCTAAAATGGAGCAAGAACCGGGCCTCTGGGTTCGCGCTGCGAGGCTGCCCAAAAACCATTGGGACAGCCCCACAGTTCTCCCAAAGCCCTGCAAAACTGCCCCAAGGATGGACCTGCGTATGAAAGTCAAAATGATCCTACCCGCGCTGACCGAGGCCAAAAGCCCATTTTTCCGGCCCATCAAGTACTCGTTGTTCCCGCCGTTGGGCCTGGCAACCCTGGCGGGCTATTTGAGTGATGATGACGAGGTGCAGCTGCAAGACGAGCACGTCGAGACGCTGGACCTGTCGGACTCGCCGGACCTGGTAGTGATCCAGGTGTATATCACCTCGGCGTACCGGGCTTATGCGCTGGCCGATCACTACCGCAGCAAGGGCGCGCATGTGTGCCTGGGCGGGCTGCACGTCACCTCGCTGCCCGATGAAGCCGCCCAACATGCCGACACCATCTTCCTCGGCCCCGGCGAAGATACCTGGCCGGCCTTTCTGAAGGATTTCCGGCAGGGACGCCCGGCAAAGGTCTACCACTCGCAGGAGCGCACGCTGCTCGGGATGCCGAAACCCCGCCGCGACCTGATCAAGCGCCGGCTGTACCTTGTTCCGAACTCAATTGTGGTCTCGCGCGGGTGCCCGCACGCGTGCGATTTTTGCTATAAAGAAGCTTTCTACCAGGGGGGCAGGTCCTTTTATACGCTCGCGGTGGATGCGGCGCTCGAGCAGATCAACGAGCTTCCAGGACAGCATCTGTACTTCCTGGACGATCACCTGTTCGGCAACCCCCGCTTTGCGCGGGCGTTGTTCGACGGCATGCGCGGGATGGGCCGGCTGTGGCAGGCTGCCGGGACGGTGCAGAGCATCCTCGCACCGGGGCTGATCGAGAAGGCCGCGGAATCGGGGCTGCGCAGCCTGTTCGTCGGCTTCGAGACGCTCAACACGGAAAATCTAAAAGCGCAGAACAAGCGCCAGAACCTGCACCGCGACTATGCCGCGGCGGTGCGGCGGCTGCACGACCTGGGCGTGATGGTCAACGCCAGCTTTGTATTTGGCATGGACGAGGATGACCCTGGCGTATTCGCGCGGACGGTTGAATGGGCGGTCAGCCAGGGCATTGAAACGGCAACTTTCCACATTCTCACACCGTACCCCGGAACGGCTCTGCACGAGCGCATGGTAGCTGAAGGCCGCGTCACCTCGCAGAATTGGGATGATTACGATACCCGGCACGTGGTCTTCAGGCCTGCGCGGATGACGGCTGAACAGCTAGAATCCGGCTACTTGGAGGCCTACCGGCAGTTTTACCGCTGGAGCTCAATTTTTCGGTCCGCGGCTGTGCAGGCAGGGTGGAAGGAGCGGCTGCGGCACGTGGCTTACGCCGGTGGCTGGAAGAAGTTCGAACCTGCCTGGGATCTGGTGATCCGGCTTCACCGGGTCAGTTCTTTCCTGCCGCTGCTCGAGCGCATCTTAAGCGGGGCGGATTTGGGGACTGCGCCTGCCTCTGAATCGCAGCCGGATGTGGGGTGACCGTTCCGGTGTAAGGCCGTTGAGATCATGGGCGAGCGCCGTGATCGTGGGGTATGATGATCCTATCACAACCCATCACCGGTAAGGAGCGGATCACCATGGAGCATCGCCAGGAGGATGCAAAGCAGAATAACCTGTTGATCACCACAGCAGCAGATGGAACCAGCGTTCGCGCGGAAGTCGAGGGGGCGGGGCGAGTCATCCTCATCCTACACGCCGGCATGGACACCGGCAAGAGCTACGCCCGGGTTGCGGCCCGGCTGGCGAGGCGCTACCGGGTGATCCGGCTGCACCGGCGCCAATACCGGCTTGATCTCAAAACGGACCCTTTGCGCGGCTCGCCCTGCACGGTTGCCGAAGAGGTTGAACACGTTCTCGCGGTGGTCAAGGCGGTTGGGGAACCCGTTCTGCTCTACGGGCACTCGTCCGGCGGGCCGGTTGCCCTGGAAGCGCTCGTCGCCTCGCCGTCGTCGTTCGCCGGAGCGATGATTTACGAACCGGCGTCGGTGATCGACAGCGGCGGCAGCCCAAACCTGTCCGGCGACCGGATTGAGCATGACGGTGTGGGCGAGGGCGTGAAGCGCGCGCGGCAGGCGCTCGTTTCGGGCAGGCCGGGCAAAGCGCTGGGGATCTTCACGCAGATCGTCGCCGGATGGACAGGTTTTCTTGCGAATCCAATCGCCGAACTGGTCGCGCTGATCCCTGCTTACCGGGCGCTCATCCCGTGCCAGATCGACGACCTGGAAGCGATGGAACGCCTGGGCGTGCGCCTGGATGCCTACGCCGGGCTGGACCTGCCCGCTGCCGTAGTGACCGGCGAAAAGAGCCCCGCTGCGCTCAAAGAAATGGCCGCTGCTGTGGCCGGCGCGCTGCCGAGGGCTGAGCGGATCACCTTGAGCAGGCAGGGCCACGCCAGCCACACGCGCGATCCAGAGCAGTTGGCCGGGGTGATTGAAGCGTTCGCTGAGAGAGTCTTTGGGGGCTAAGGCATGGGTTTCGATGACCTGAAGTTGATTCCCAGGGTTCCGAATTCGGCTGCGCTGGAGGCTTGGGGCGCGTCGCTGAACACATCACCGCGCCAGGTGATTGCGAAATCCACAAAACCGGCGGATTCGACCGCAGCTTTAAGCTCTGCTTCCAGCAGAGCACCGGCAATTCAACCGGACCAGAGGTCGATCTGGGTTTTGGCATCCTCTGGCACCGCTGTTTGCACCAGAATATCGCCAATCTGCAGCCGGCCAGCCGGTTTGAGCACGCGAGCCATCTCGCGCAGCGCTGCGGGTTTATCCGGGACCAGGTTGAGGACACCGTTGGAGATCACGACATCAGCCCAGCCGTCCGCCGCCGGCAGCGCCTCGGCGTAGCCCTGGCGAAATTCGACATTTGCAGCCCCTGACTCATCTGCGGCGAGGCGGGCTTTTTCCAGCATGGCCGGGGTCATATCCACGCCGATCACCTGGCCAGAAGGCGCAACCATGCGCGAGGCGATCAGGCTGTCGAGCCCGGCGCCGCAGCCCACATCGACCACTCGTTCACCCGGCTGCAGCAGCGCAATGCTGAACGGGTTGCCTGTGCCGGCAAAGGATTCGACCGCCGGTTCAGCAATTCCGGCAAGCCATTCTTCACGGTAACCGAGCCGGTGCGCCAGCTGCCGGCCGGTGTGGAAGTGAAAGCCGCGTTTGGGTTCATTGGCTACGCAGGTGTATTCTTCCTGAATCGCGCTGCGCAGGGCTTCAAGATTGAGCTTCCACGGCAGGGTTGAGGTCATGGGCTTCCTCCTACCCTGAAACAGGTTGACCTGTTTCAGGTGTGTTCACCTTTCTGCCTGACAAAAAGGGTTAACCACTTCGCCCGCTGATGATAAAACGACTGAACGCGATGGGTGTTTATTACGATCTTCACCAATCGCCCGAGCGCCGGCTCGCACCCAGGCTTTAGATAAAGATACCATATTTTATGGAGAAAAACAGTCCAAAATTGGATTTGCTCAAACCAGGTACGCAGAACACAGGACTTCTAATCCGTTGACTGGCGATTTGAGTCGTGGGGATACAATTCACATCTGTTTGTATAGTGAAAATGCATCAGCCTTTCAGGCTGGCATTCGCCGGTCTGGTTCACCCCCGCGCGTGCGGGGAATACGTCGCACGCTTCGCGTGCTTACACGCGCAAACTGCGTTTGCGCCGTTCACCCCCCGCGCGTGCGGGGAATACGGAACTTAGCAGCCGGGACCAACGCATCACCGAGCGGTTCACCCCCGCGCGTGCGGGGAATACGTAATCTGCTTCAGACTTGATCTTCTCCAGCTGCTCGGTTCACCCCCGCGCGTGCGGGGAATACGTAGGCTATCAGGTTGCCGAAGCGGTACCGGTCACGGTTCACCCCCGCGCGTGCGGGGAATACGGGGATCTCCATCTATGATGCGCAGGGCAACATGCGGTTCACCCCCGCGCGTGCGGGGAATACGAAACAACGCATTGATAGCTACCAAATCGTCAAACGGTTCACCCCCGCGCGTGCGGGGAATACTCAACCAGATTGGCGAAACCGTTCCTGGGTGGACGGTTCACCCCCGCGCGTGCGGGGAATACGACCATGACAGAAGAAGATTTTGACAGTATGTCTCGGTTCACCCCCGCGCGTGCGGGGAATACGATCTATCGCCGCTGCTGCGATGAGAGCGCATGACGGTTCACCCCCGCGCGTGCGGGGAATACTCTGGAGCGCCCGGGCGTCCTTGTGCAGCTCGCCGGTTCACCCCCGCGCGTGCGGGGAATACGTTCATCCTGCAATGTGGCGAACGTCACCATCGACGGTTCACCCCCGCGCGTGCGGGGAATACTCACGATTGACGGCCCGCCGCAGACCTTTCCCGCGAGGTTCACCCCCGCGCGTGCGGGGAATACGTGAAAGCATGGTCCGAAGTGATAGAGCCGTATCGGTTCACCCCCGCGCGTGCGGGGAATACGCCAGGCTAAGCAGTGGATTAGTAGCCGCAATGCTCGGTTCACCCCCGCGCGTGCGGGGAATACTTGCGGGGGCTGAAAAGTTGCAAGCACTGCCGTGCGGTTCACCCCCGCGCGTGCGGGGAATACAAACCGACGGCGAAGTCTCCACATCCTACCTCCGGTTCACCCCCGCGCGTGCGGGGAATACGTCATTGATCCACAATTCCAACGTTTGCTTATTCGGTTCACCCCCGCGCGTGCGGGGAATACGTGGATCGAAAGGTTCAGGTCTAGCTTTCTTCTACGGTTCACCCCCGCGCGTGCGGGGAATACGGAAAACACTGTTATTCGCGCTGGCGTTGTTCCTCGGTTCACCCCCGCGCGTGCGGGGAATACGGTCAGCGCCTCACGTTAGCGGATACCCCGGTTATCCGGTTCACCCCCGCGCGTGCGGGGAATACCAAGCTCGGTCATCTCGGCCTGCTTGCGTTCTGCGGTTCACCCCCGCGCGTGCGGGGAATACTCATGCACTGGCATCTCTGGACAACGCGCGTGTTCGGTTCACCCCCGCGCGTGCGGGGAATACTCGACAGCCGTGCGCAGAATATCAAGGTCTGTTGGTTCACCCCCGCGCGTGCGGGGAATACGACAGCCCGGCGCGGCGAGCGTGGATCAAGGCGGTTCACCCCCGCGCGTGCGGGGAATACTGTGGCGGTACTGGTGGTCGGTTGCTTCGTGGCACGGTTCACCCCCGCGCGTGCGGGGAATACACATCTGGATCTGCCGGCGGGAAGGCGCAACCTGGTTCACCCCCGCGCGTGCGGGGAATACGAGTACTCAGCCGGTCTCCCCAAACGTACGCTGGTTCACCCCCGCGCGTGCGGGGAATACGTTTTTTTTACCCGATAGGCGGGTTTATTTCTTTCGGTTCACCCCCGCGCGTGCGGGGAATACGAGTTCTTTTTCGCGCCTGGACTTCGAGGTCTTCGGTTCACCCCCGCGCGTGCGGGGAATACTTTCGCAGGTGGACTTTCAGAACCTCCAGACGGTCGGTTCACCCCCGCGCGTGCGGGGAATACGTGTTTTTCTGGCGAACAGTTCACTGAAACCTCCGGTTCACCCCCGCGCGTGCGGGGAATACACATACAGACGCGAATACTATAAAAAATACAGTCGGTTCACCCCCGCGCGTGCGGGGAATACTCAAAAAGGTCAGGTGATTTGGCATACACCAAATTCGGTTCACCCCCGCGCGTGCGGGGAATACCAGCGCCAGCCCATCATTTGTCATCAGCACCATCGGTTCACCCCCGCGCGTGCGGGGAATACCGATTTATCTCGAAAGGGTTGTCTCCGGGAGCGCGGTTCACCCCCGCGCGTGCGGGGAATACGCCGTCAAGCCGCTCGTGCTTCAGCCGCGCATCCGGTTCACCCCCGCGCGTGCGGGGAATACGTGTTGCAGCGAACCGCAGAAGAGTGGCAGTATCCGGTTCACCCCCGCGCGTGCGGGGAATACGATGCGGTAGAGCTGCCCTTCCCCGTCGTGTACCGGTTCACCCCCGCGCGTGCGGGGAATACATCCTTTTCCGACGGAGATCTTGCTCGTGAAAGCGGTTCACCCCCGCGCGTGCGGGGAATACCTTCTGGAACTGGATCTCGAGCAAGACCTTCACCGGTTCACCCCCGCGCGTGCGGGGAATACGCAGCTCGGGCGTTCCCTTCTCGGCGACCACCGGTTCACCCCCGCGCGTGCGGGGAATACGACCGGCACGCCAGGCGGCTACCGGGAGCCAGGCGGTTCACCCCCGCGCGTGCGGGGAATACGTCAAGCGAGTTAATCCGTGAAGCAGAGCAGCGGTTCACCCCCGCGCGTGCGGGGAATACGAAAACAAGTGCTTTGCGTTATCCACCTGCTTTACGGTTCACCCCCGCGCGTGCGGGGAATACGGTTGCCCGCTCATCGAACCAGGAAGCCACCCGCTGGTTCACCCCCGCGCGTGCGGGGAATACATTGCACTCCTGGTAAGCCTTGCGGTACTGGTTCACCCCCGCGCGTGCGGGGAATACGTTCTTCTTGGCGACCCTGGCAGCTTCAGCCAGCTCGGTTCACCCCCGCGCGTGCGGGGAATACCCCAGGCCCTGGAGGTCGTCCCAATCGACTTTCGTCGGTTCACCCCCGCGCGTGCGGGGAATACGTCCGGATGTTGCGCTCCAGGTGTGCAGCGATATCGGTTCACCCCCGCGCGTGCGGGGAATACCACGTTCAGCCTGGTACCGTTCATTGCGGATGACGGTTCACCCCCGCGCGTGCGGGGAATACTTTTCAATACGTCCAGCGCGGTGCCCGACCAGTCTGGTTCACCCCCGCGCGTGCGGGGAATACCCTTCGTTAACAAAAAAAATTAGCGGTTGGAGCGGATCCGGCGTTTTTGGACCGGTTCCAGCTCATCTTTGATCGTCTGGATCAACTGCAAGCCTTCCCAATCGACCACCCGGCGGGTCTTGCTCCCTGACAGCCGCATCTGAAAGCGCTGCTCATTGTTGGTAGACCAGGCCTGAAAAACGCTGCCCGCTCCTTTATTCTGGCTGCAGCGCTCCCATAGTTTATCACGAACCAGCGCTGAAACATGGCCGATGTAGACGCCTGAACGCACTTCCATTAACCAGCGCGTCAGATCTCCCTTGAGCGCCGGGGGAACTTTTTCAAGGATCATAATCACCATCTACAGCTCCATTTCTTCGGGAGCCCACCAGGGCTCTGGCAGCGCCGGGTCGCTGTCGCTTTCGAACGGTTCTTCAGCCGGCACTTCCAGGAGCGTGTGGATATCGTTGATAATTTTCTCCAGCAGCCTTTCGCTGCGGAACTGCTCGCGGCAGGCCTGGCGGACCCGCTGTTCAACGCTGTCACTCCCCTCGCTGACAGTCTGGAAGGCCAGCGGGATGGTCAATTGGGCTTTGTAAAGGTCTGCGATATCATAAACAAAGGAGAGTTGTTTACCGGTGTGGATGAAACCCAACCCAGGCGAATACCCGGCGCTGACGATTGCAGCATGGCACAGCCCATTTAGCACGGCGTTCGCGGCTGAGAGCGCGCGGTTGACCGGATCGGCGGTGTGCCAACTGCTGCGATCGTAACTGCGGCCGTACCACGGCACGCCATACCGGCGGCTGTTCTCCGCGTAAATGCTCCGCACGCGCGCGCCTTCCATACCCCGAATCTGCTCCATGCTCAAATCTGAGGATAGTGAATGGCCGAAGCGCATCTCATACATTCGAAGAACGACCTTCATGCGCTTTTCTGGGTCGCTTGACAATTGTGCCTGTCGCAGCAGGTGATACGCCCGGCGTGTTTCGCCGGTTCCGGCAGCATAAAATTTCTGATAGTCTTCTCCAATCCACAATGCCGTGCAGCCGCTTTCAGCCAGCAGGCCGACGGCGGCATGCGTGATGTTCGTGCCAGGCCCCAACAGGAGCAGGCTGAGGTTTGCAACCGGGACCGGCGTCCTGCCGGTTTCTTGCAGCACCAGCAGCGCATTATCTCTTCGTTCCAGCACGGCATGTTCAACATACAGGTAGCTCAGGCTGTCCTTTAATTTTGGAAGGAGGTGTAAATCTCGCATATGCGCCTCCACGGCGGGCAGGACGCAGCGCCGGGGCTTTACCCTGCCCGCCTCACGAAAACAAATCCTGCGCTCAGGCCGGGGCTACCGAAATCAGGCCAAGGCCGAAGCCCTTGCCGCTGCCCAGCCCGCTGCACAGCGATTTTGAAAACAACACGGGGTCTTCGACCCGCAGCAGGCCGTCAAACTGCACCGCCAGAAGCTGGATCAGCGCCCGCTTACCCTCCTGGCTCTGATAACCGCGCAGCATGCCTTGTGAAGTTACCCGCAAATCGGCGATGGTAAAGCCGTGCCGGCCGGCTTTCCGCTCCAGCCAGGCGATCTGGCCCGCTTCATCATAGATGGCGGTCCGCTGCCCGCGCTTCTTTCCATCGCAGTGTTTGGCGACGGTCGGGTTGGCCAGCAGCCGGAAGATCAGCAGCCTGCCGGGCGTGAAAACCGGCTCAAACGACTTGACCTGGGGCGGTACGGCGAAATAAGGCTCGCGCTGCGGGCGGTCGAGCGCCGCCCAGTCTGGCGCTGTGCGTGACTGCGCCAGCACGGTGATGCGGCTGCCTGAGTCGCCAATTTCCAGGCGGTAGAGCAGGCGCTCGTTTTCAGGCAGCTGCGCCGGAAATGCGCTCATCAGCGTCCGGTGGAGCTCGTAGCGGTTGCTCAACTCCTGCTGGACCTGGCGGCAGCGAGGATTGAGGATCAATTGTGAGAGGTACATGCGCCCTCCTGGATATCAAAAAAGGTCCCGTGCACGCGCCTGGAGGTGAAGCGGCGCTCCGCAAAAGAGACCGGCACATCCGGGCGGACCTGCTCGCCCTGGTCATCGTCGAGCACGACGCGGAGCCGGGTAGGGCGCTGCGCCGCGTCCCCGCACAACCAGGGATACCGGCGCAGCGCTTCTTCCAGCCCTTCCCCCTTTCGGAGCCCATCCGGCAGCCAGACCGGCGCGGCAGGAACGAATGCCTTGCGCCCCAGATACAGGCTCCACACCGGGCTGCGCAGTGCAGCTTGCAGCGTTTCCAATGTCGGCAGGTCACCCTCCAGCCCGACGAGAAACGCCGCGTTCATCAGGTAATAGCGGTTGGAGATCTCGGCGCCGCTGGCATTGACCTGGCCGTTGGCTCTGTAGACCCCCAGCGCCGTGTGAAAATCTTTTGCGATCTGCCCTTCGCGATCGACCCGCACGCCCATGCGCAGCCGGACCAGGTCGTCGACAGGCGCTGTGCGCGGGCGGCCCAGCGCGGCGCACAGCAGGCCGATCACGCCGCTTTTGGAGGGCTCTAGGCCGGTATCCCGCACGCCAAAGCGCGACTGCACCCCCCATGACTGCATTGGGCCAATCAACTGCAGCAGCAATGTATCCATGCCGTCACTCCTGCGGCAGGGCGGCAAGCACGGCGGCGGTCAGCTCGTCGAGCGTGCCAACCTGCTGATCGTTCAGCGCGGTAAGCTTCAGGCCGGGATCCACCGGCAGGGCGAACGCCCGCACGCCCTGGCTGCCGTACACGCGCGTGAGGCGTTCCCAGTAAGCGTCCAGCGCCTCGACCGACCGGGCGACAATCCCAGCCTCGCCCCTGGCCGTGACCGGCTGCTCGAAGGCGTTTGCCAGCGACCAGCCCTGGCTGCCGTCGCGAACCACAGCCAGTATGAAGCTGGGCGGGTTGTGCGCCGCGAAGGTGTTCTGTTTGCCGGTCGGCACGGCTTCAACCGAGGCCCGCAGGAAGGCTTCGACCGTGCAGCGGGCAAGCTCCACGTCATTATCTAAATTGCGCACCAACTGCTTCCAGTCCATGCGCGCGTAGCGGTAGAAGGTGGCGCTGTTAAAGCCGGTGGTTCCCATCATTGCGCCGCCCGATTCTTCCTCGGCCTGTAAATCGTCGACGGCGGTGAAGAAGTCGATTTCCATGCTGGCTTTATGCGTTGAGATCGCATGAGCCACCTGGCAGGCGGCGTCGATATTGGTCTCGGGCCGGTCGGCCAGCATGCGGCCAAACAGGGCAATATCGGGCGCGCTGGTGCGGCCTTTGGTCATTTTGGCCAGCTCGCCCACCACGCGCTTGACCACCTCTTTTTGCGGGGCAGGGTCGTTGAGAAATGCATCCACCACATAGCGAATCTCGCTGTCGCTCAGGTAGAGCATCACCATTGTGCGGGTGGGGTCGTCCTTGTCCATGGTCTCTTTCTTGCTCGAGTAAGCCCGGGCAAATGCCACGGCATAATCGCCTGCCTTCTCCTCATCCCAGCCGGCATCGACCAGGGCAGCCTTGATTTTGCGGGAGATAAAGCGAGTCCGCGCGGCGTTGGGCACGGCGGTGGTGGCTGAAAAGACCGGCGCACTGCGGATGGCGCGCTTGAGGCACTGCGAAGAGATACGCGCGCGGCGGGTCCCGCCAAAAATGCAGTCTTTGGGGTTGTTGGTGTCGTCGCGGTTGAGATTCGACGGGGCAAAGTTCTGGATCAGGTGCAGTTCAATAAACATGTCAGGTCTCCTTAGGGTTGTGATTCGGTTGGTTCTGATTCTTGTCCGGCGGGTTCGGACCGGCGGCCCCAGAAGGCGTTCGCCCAGGCTTTCTGGACGAAGCGGTCGGGGTGGTCCCAGTAGTTGATATCGCGGAATAACTGGTGCCAGTTGACCGGCACTTCTTTGGATTTGAGGAAGCTGACCGCCTGCCGTAGGACTACGGGCAGGTCGTCAGCGTGGGCTGCCATCAACTGCGTGAAGCGGCGCTCGACGGATGGGCGGTCCTGCTCGCTTGTGATGGTGCGCGCGAGGTGCGCGCCCATGTTGCCTGCGGCGGCGCTGTCCGGGTGGTAGGCAAACAGGCTGGCGATCAGGTAGTAAGCCGCTTCGCCGTCCCGGCTGATCCGTTCCGGCAGCCACGGCACGATATAGGGAAACATCTCAGCCGCCTCGCCGGGCTGGCGGCCCAGGCCGCGCCGGAGCGCAGCCAGCGCGCCGCGGTCATCGACCAGCGACTCGAGATAGGTGATAAAGGGATGCAGTTGCTCGTTTGTAGTGGTCATCGCAATCTCTCTTTATGGAACAGGCTCGTACTGCTTTTTCAAATCAAACGCCAGCTTACCTCGCGCCTGGACTGCCGCTTTCAGGGCAGCCGTACTGTCGCCGGCAAGCCGGGCTGCATGATCGAAAGACTGCCAGGCGCTGCGCTGCAGCGTGTTCTGCCAGGCGCGCAGGCCGTCCGGCCCGGCGGTGGGCAGGTCTTCAAGGAAGGCCAGGAAGGCTGTTTCCAGGCTGCTCCAGTAGAGCCGGTCGCAGCCCCAGTGACTGATCAGGTTGGAGATGTCCTTCTGGTCTGCTTTTCTGCCGTCTGGCGTATCCGATTGGACCGCCAGCAGCAGCGAGGCCATGATGTAGACGGCGGTGCGTAAATGGTTTCGGGTAGCCGCGGCATCGGCCAGCCCTCTCTCCAGCAGCGCGACCAGATCCTCCTGTTCGAAAAATGCCGCAGGGAGCGGCACGCGCTCCAGGCGCAGGAACTCCACTTTGGCTTTGTCGTTTGCCATGCCCAGCGCCAGCGTGCGGTAGCGCGCGGCCGGGTCCAGCGTCCCGTCGATCACCAGGCCGGCTGCCTGCCGGAAGGCCAGCGGCGGGCGGGCTTTGCTGTCATCCAGGCGGAGCAGCGCCGCGCTGTCGCGCCAGAGCGCTTTTTCTTCCTGGAAGCGGAGCGCCCGGTAGCCGGTCTCGGGGTCCAGGCGGTAATGCTTGAGCGGGTCCAGGATGTCCGGGCTCATTTCCAGGCCGGGGGCGGTGGTAATCTGGCGCACGACCGTTCCCTCCTGCGTCTTTTCAGGGAAGAGCATGATCCGCCGGTTGGGCCAGGTGAGATAATCGAGATAGCCGAGGGGCGTTTTGCGAATGGGAGAGAACGGGTCGTCGCGCTCCCAGATCGGGGCATCTTGCGGGCCTGCGCACAGGTTTTCATCGGGCGAGGTGTCATTGTAGCGCAGCAGGTTGAGCATCAGCGTTTCAAACAGGCTGTCGCCCTCGATCAGAAAGAGAATGCCGCCGACTGCCGGGGCAGCGGTGAAGTACAGATTCTTCTGCGGGTGGCAAATGCCAGACAACCCAAACGCCTGGTAGGCCGCCAGCGCACGGGCAGCTTCCGCCGGTTTCAGGCTCAGCCCTTCCTCATCGGTATGGTGATCAAACAGGGTTGCATTGTTCCCGGCGGCCATCTCAAACATCATTGCCAGCGCCGAGCGGGGCTGGACGCGGTCGTCGGCGGTCTGGTAGAAGGGCCGCTGCGGATCAAACAGGTCAAAACGTTCTTCCCACCGGCTGAAATAGTCCTCCAGCCGGGCGGGGTCGAAGCGGCCCTCCTCCCACAGTTCGACCCATTCTGCCTGGGTGCGCGGGCCAAACACGCGGTGCAGCACGGCCAGCAGCAGGCGGTAGAGCGCGGCGGTCTCCACGGGCGATCTGCCTTCGATGCCTGTGAAGGTGTGCGCGCAGGTCAGGGTTTCGGCCAGCCCCAGCTCGACAGCCGCCCCGCCGGGACGGATGCAGGGAATCCAGGGCTCGCGGACAAGGTTGAATGTTGGTCTCATTTCACCTCCTTAGAACTGCCAGACCGCGCTCGCGGTCCAGCCTTAGAACCGCTGCGATTTCATGCAGCTCATGAATGCCGTTGACGAACTCCAGCGGCCAGTGACGGCGCAGCGCCGGGATCTTTTCCCATGCGCGGTGCTCAGGCTGCCGGCTGAAATAGCTCACCAGTCTCTGGTCCTGAACGCTGACCGAATATTGCAAGAACTGCTTCACCTGTTCGGGTTCCGGCGCTTTTTCGATGCTGACCTGCATGGAGGGGTCGTCGGGGTCAAGGGAGAGGTTCCCATCGGGCAGCTTATGCAGGCAGACCAGCGAGATGTTGGGCGGGCCGAGGCGCGTCATCGCCTGGAGCGCCTGGTGGACTTCGGGTTTGTCCTCTTCCAGGTTCGGGCTACCCCTGAACAGAAAATCCTCGTCTTCAGGCGGAAGGACCAGGCGCATTCTGGCCTGGGCGGTCTCTTCGCTCATCTCGGCTTCCAGTTTCATCCGGAAGCGGTCGAGCGCCGCGCGCAGCACGTCGCCAGCCGGCGGCTCGATGCGGCCGTCGTAGACCTGTTCGATCAGGGGGCGGATGTCCTCCGGCGTGTGCAGGCATCCTCGCCCGTCAAGCGCCAGCCAGGTGCGGAGCAGCAGGTAAGGCGAATAGACGATGCCGTTCACGCCAAAGTCGGGCAGGCCGTTTTCATCCAGGGGCGGGTCGATCACCGCCAGGACCGGCTGCTCAAGCCCCGCAGGGCGTGGGTTGGCCGGGTGGCGGTGCAAGCGCCCGGCGCGCTGGATCAGCAGGTCGATGGGGGCCAGCTCGGTGATCATATCGTCAAAATCGAGATCCAGCGACTGCTCGATCACCTGCGTGGCGATTACGATGGACCTTTTCGGGCGGCGCTTGCCCTTTGCAAAGCGGTCCAGCACCGCCTGTTCTTTCTCCTTGCGCCAGGCAAACGGAAAGCGGGCGTGGAAGAGAATACATTCCTCCTCCGGCACAATCCCGGCCTGGCGAACCGCTTCGTACAGCTCCTGCGCGCGGGCGACGGTGTTACAGATCACCGCTGCGCAGCCGCCGTTTGCCAGGCGCGCCGCCAGGCGGCGGACAACGGCCTCTGGTTCAGGCTGCACGCGCTCCAGCATAACCGTGCGGCTCTCCGGCTGCGGCAGGGGAACCTCATGGGCTTCCGCTCCGGCGGCCAGGGTCAGCTGCGGGTAAGCCCGGCTGCCGGAACCGGAAAACGGGCTGCCGGTATAAGCTTCCACCAGCTTGCGGCGAACCTGGTCCGGTAGGGTGGCTGACAGCACGATCACCGAGGTGTTCATCGCGCGCAGCCAGGTAAGCAGGCGGCAGAACAGGGTATTCATATACGTATCGTAGGCGTGGACCTCGTCGAAGATCACCACCTTGTTTCCCAGCCCAAACAGGCGGACGAAAAAATGCCGCGTTTGCAGCACGGCGAGAAATGCCTGGTCCACCGTCCCAACGCCAAAGGGGGCCAGCAGCGTGCGCTTGCGCGGGAGAAACCAGTCCATTGCCGCAATGCGCCCTTCATCACCGTCCTCGACTTTGGAAAGGACCATTTCCTGGATACTGCCGGACCACAATGCCTGCCCGTGAGCTAGCTGCAGGTTGACGAGGGCTTCTGGATAGCGGCTTTGAAGGAATTCCTTTGTGCGGCCGAACATCTGGTTGCTGGTCGCCTGAGTGGGCATGGCTACATACAGCCCGCGCCCGCCGGCCCGCTGTGTCCAGGTGTCAGCCAGGTAGAAAGCGATCTCGGTTTTCCCAATCCCGGTCGGCGCTTCGATGACCGCCAGCGCGGGCAGGTCCGCCCGGGCAGCCATTCCAATCATCGCTTCCTGCACCGCGTTGGGTGAGAAGGGGAACATCTGCTCAAACGGCTTTGCGCCGTCTTCAGCATGCCAGCCGGCCCAGCCCAGGGCCTGCACGCCGCTCCGCGCCTGCTCGCCAGACTGCTGCCAGTAGTCTTCGATGCAGGTGCTTCCGCCGGTGTAAGGGAACAGTTCTTCCATTGAGGCGATCCAATCTGCTGTGGTGGTAAAGGCAGAAAACAGCGCCAGGAAAGTGTTCCAATCCTGTTGGGCAGACGGCATTTTGGCCGGGATGGGGGGATTCAGGATGCCGCGGAGGGTGATGAACAGGTCCCTGCGGGCAGCCTGCCAGGCCGGCCCACCCAGGTTGAATTTTTTACTGGGGGATAGAAATACATCATTTGCCGGCCACGCGCCGTGATGCCCCGCCAGCGCGCGGGCCAGCAGATGCGCCTGCCGGCGATTCAACCCGCCTTCCTCTGCGAGCAGCTGGTAGAGCGCCCAGCCGGTGACCAGCCCGTGCGGCTGGGCCTGATACAGGGCCGGTGATGGGAAGTCAAAACCTGCCGCTTCGAGCGGAGCGACCGCCGGTGGATATTTGCATTGAAACGCCGGGCTGGCCTTGCCAATGTCGTGCAGGCCCGACCAGAAGGCGATCAGCCGGCCTGCCTGCTGCGGTTCAAGCCCCAGCAAGCTGCTGAATGCGCGCCGGTCGGCGGCTGAAAGGCCCAGTTCCCACAGCGCCAGGGCGACCTGAGCCGAGTCGATTAAGTGAAACAGCAGCGGGTGGGTCGATTGGGTATCCTTAGCGGTTTTTGCCCACAGCAGAAAAGTTGGGTTCATTGGAAACCTCATAGTAATGCTTCAAGGTCTGTTCGGCTTCCGCTGCAATTGAACGGCGCAGGGATTCCGGCGCAAGTACAATGACATCAGGACCCCAACCCCTGATCCAGGGCCGCATCTCTATGGGTTCGGCCACTTTCGCCCGCCAGATGAGGCTTCCGTCTGCCTGTTCTGTGATTTGCTGGGTGGGATGCCAGCGAGTCTCTCGTACGCGCCTGCCGGCCCTGGGAGAGAATTGCAAAACGACCTCAACCGGCTCGGCATTCGTAAACCAGATTCCCCAGGCGCCAGACAGCAGATCGTCTGGGTTGAAGTCAGGTGGAATGGAATACGGTTCGCTGGTTCGCTCTGCGCGTTCGATGCGCTCGATTTTAAATGTACGCAGCTCTCCAGGCGGCTCGCGCAGGCCAATTGCATAGGTTGAACGCCCAACTGCGCCGGGTTCAATGAAATAGGGTGAGAAGGTATAGCAATTTACGGGCTCACCATGCGATTTCCGGTGCCAGACCTGCACTTTTCGCCCCTCAGCCCACGCAAGCGTCAGGACTTCAAGCACGCGCAGGTAGTTGGCGTCCTGCCACTGGGCATTTCGGTCGATCATTTCTGCGGCCTCAGCCAGGTGCCGGCTGATGTGGGGGGCCATGCGCTCGAGAGTGATCGAGAGCTTGCGCAGGGTCGAAGCAGCATGCGGGTTCTGGCGGTCAATGACGCTTGCCAGCAGCCGCGCAGCGAGATGAATTGCCGTGGCCTCATGGAGATTAAACTGGACGTTGAGCGGGCGCTTCGCCCGGTCTAATTTCCACTTTCCCCCATCCAGGTCATCGATATAAATATAGCCCGGAAGATCCGGGATTAAGCGATTGACCGTGGAGCGGTGAACGCCGATGCGCCGGGCAATTTCGGCCTGGATCAGCCCCTCGGGATGCGTCTCCAGCAGCAGCTCAATGGCTTCAAGGTATTCGTGTTTGTGCTTTCTTGTTCTCATGGTCGTCGATGGATCGGAGATGCCCTGTCAGTATGGTATGCATATACAATACAGCAGGCGTGTTGCGGTTTAAGCAACATTTTCGATTTGTTTGGTGGAAAGAAAAATGGTTGTCCCCAGCAACGATAGTCTCCCTAACAAGTGTTTCTAGCACTTGGTAAAGGAACGGTAAACAACAGTTCTTTAACACTCCAAATATGATCGGTCAGGTTGGCAGCCATACCTGGGGTCCGGGGCGTCCA
>Ga0134093_1001000_pt1 | contig 30386 bp, 22 predicted proteins | sample 4_1taG_FD_94452 | JGI IMG/M metagenome (GOLD analysis project Ga0134093, IMG submission 94452) | Switchgrass degrading microbial communities from high solid loading bioreactors in New Hampshire, USA - 4_13_20_68_A1 metaG | ecosystem: Engineered > Bioreactor > Semi-continuous > Anaerobic >...
TGAAACCACAGAGCTACCAGATTTATGCAACATCTAGGGGGAAAGCTTAAGCAAATCGAAGTGAAATTCTGCGAAAAACGAAGATAAGTGAAGAAAACGAGAGTATATTAAGGGAGGAATTGAATGATAAAAGATAAAGGCATATGGGATGAAGAAATTCGCTATCTAAAGAGAGTAATCGACGAAATTAAGTTACAGCTTGAAAATGGAGAAAAAGCCTTAAGTAATATAAAAAAAGAAGCTATTGATATGCAAAAGAATATGTGGGAAGATGTCAGATGTGCCCCGGCTGATTTGTTTGATTTGGAGGATTCGACTACCATATGGCAGTACCAGACAGATTTATCGAATAAAGCACGAAGCTATAAATTTTCATATGAGATGGTTGAACGTCTTAGAAGAATGTATCAAAGTCCGTACTTCGGCAGGATAGACTTTATTGAAGAAGGAGAAGAAAAGGCTGAAAAAATTTACATTGGAATACACAACTTAACAGCAAGCGGTACAAGGGAGATTCTTGTTTATGACTGGAGAGCACCAATTTCAAGTATGTTTTATGACTTTGAAATCGGTTTATGCAGTTATGAATGTCCCGTAGGCATAATAAGAGGACAAATGCTGCTCAAAAGGCAATATAAAATCGAGAATCAAAATATTGTATATATGTTTGACAGTAGTTTAAGCATAAATGATGAAATGCTACGGGAAATTTTGGGGAAAAGCACCGATAGCAGGATGAAAACTATTGTTACCAGTATTCAGAGGGAGCAAAATACTGTTATTAGGAATAGCCAAGATAAAATACTTGTTGTGGAAGGTCCTGCAGGTTGTGGAAAAACTTCAATTGCACTTCACAGAGCTGCGTATTTGTTATATAAATATAGGGATAGCATAAAGTCGGAAAATATACTTGTTTTCTCTCCAAACCATGTGTTTGAGGATTATATTTCCAATGTTTTGCCTGAATTGGGAGAAGAAAACATTCAAAGGAGCACCTTTGCCGACTTTTTTGGAAAAAAGATCGAGGGCAGCTATAGGGTTGAATCTATGAATGAGCAAATGGAATATATTCTATCCGATTGTTGCAAAAAAATAAGGCTTGACTCGATTAAATTAAAATCTTCATTGCAATTTCTCAATATATTGAAAAGATATAAATACCATCTGGAAAATGGCATGGGGGTTGAATTTAAGGATTTATTTTATAATGGTAATCTATTAATTACATCTGATGAAATTTATCATCTTTTACGAAATGAATATAATTACTTTTCCTATTCAAAGAGATTGGAAAAACTTCGATTGAGACTTTTTTACCTATTGGAGCAAAGTGAGGAAAAAAGAGTACGAGAAGCAATGGAAAATGATTTAAAAGAAAATAATTCAATCAGCGAGAGAGAAAAAATATATAAAGAACAAAAATTAAAAATGGAATACGAGTGGCTGAAAAATGATATTATACAAAGGACTTCTTTTGATATTTACAGAATATATATGGATTTGTTCAATAATATAGAGTTGTTTGCAAATTCTTCCGACAAGGAGGAGATTGAGAATTTGCATATCATCAGCAGTTATACCCTTAGCCGGCTAGAAAAGAATATACTCGATTATGAGGATTTAGCACCCTTAATATATCTTAAAAGCGTGTTAGATCCCGATAATGATAAAAAGTCTATAAAGCACGTCATCATTGATGAGGCACAAGATTATACAGCTGTTCATTTTGAAATTTTCAAACAAAATTTTGAACATTGTAATATGACTATTCTTGGAGATATAAATCAATCTCTCAATGGGTATATGAACATTGGAAGTTTTGATATTATCTCAGATATATACGATAAAAAAGATGCAAAAAATATAAAATTAACGAAGAGCTACCGCTCAAGCAAGGAAATAGCGGACTTTTGCAATGGAATTCTGAAGAATAATAATCCTTCAGAACAACTAAATAGGCACGGTAACAAACCGCAAATTATTAAAGTCGATAAAAACGATTTGCCAAAAAGGATTGCAGATGATATTGAAAGACTGAAAAGCATGAACTGTAAGCTGATAGCGGTTATATGCAAGACTGCTTGGCAATGTGAAGCTTTGTATAAATCAATTAGTTCATACATGGACATAAGCCTTATATCCAATCAAAACGAGATATATAAGGGAGGTACTGTGATAATTCCGTCATACCTTGCAAAAGGTCTTGAATTTGATGCTGTTTTGGTAAATTCAATTGACGATGAGGATTATTCCAAAGAAGAAGATAGAAGGCTGCTCTATACTGTGTGTACAAGGGCTTTGCATGAACTGTATTTGTATTACTCTGATGTCTTTTCAAGATTGATAAAAGATTTGGATGAGAATTTGTATATATCAAAAAAGGCTTAGACAGTTAAATAATTGGAATACCCCGTTGACTATTCAAAGGTATTTATATATATTTAATAGTGTTAAAATCACGAATTTGAAGGATGTATTTTATGTTGAACCAATTTTCGAGAACAGAATTATTATTTGGCAAAGAAGCTATGGAAAAGCTTGCGAGATCACGAGTGGCAGTTTTTGGAATTGGTGGAGTCGGAGGATACACGGTTGAAGCTCTTGCTCGAAGTAACATCGGTGCACTCGATTTGATTGATGATGACAAAGTTTGCTTAACCAACATTAACCGTCAAATTTTTGCTACCAGAAAAACTGTTGGAAGGTATAAAGTTGATGTTGCGGAGGAAAGAGTTAAAGAAATCAATCCCGATATAGAAGTTAGAACTTACAAAACCTTTTATATGCCTGAAACCTCCGAGCAGTTTGACTTTTCGCAGTATGACTATATTGTGGATGCCATTGATACGGTTACCGGAAAGATAGAAATGATTGTAAAAGCCAAAGAGGCTAATGTACCGATAATCAGTTCCATGGGAGCGGGAAATAAACTCGATCCGACCAAGTTTGAAGTTGCCGATATATATGAGACTTCCATCTGTCCTCTTGCAAAAGCCATGAGGAAAGAACTTCGCAAACGCAATATTGATAGCTTAAAGGTGGTATATTCAAAAGAACCTGCAATAACCCCAATAGAGGATATGGCCATAAGCTGCCGTACCAACTGTATCTGCCCACCGGGCACGGCACGAAAATGTACGCATCGAAGGCAGGTTCCAGGCAGTAATGCTTTTGTTCCTTCTGTTGCAGGACTCATTATTGCCGGTGAGGTAATAAAAGATTTGACCGGAATAAGAAGTAAATCTTTATGATTTATTTTAAGTGAACTGTCCTTTTATTTTACTTCTTTCAAGTGTAATGAGAGAAGTAAAATAAAAGGGGGTTGATGCTTTATATGATTTTATCGGAGTTATTCCATTTATTTTATCATTTTCAATTCAAATATGAATATATTTATACCAATTATAGTTCAAAATTTCATTTCTAGGACTTTAATCCTTAATTTTTCATAAAATATCAAATATATATAATATGGATAAGCCTGGTGTAAAATTGGGAAATAAATTATAAAACCGACTAATATAATCAATTATTAGTGAATTCCTTGATTAATTCTTAAATTTTTAGTATTATAAAAGTGTTCAAGGTCCAATAACGGGTATTGAAGCAATAGAGCAAAAATACAATAATTAAAAAGTCAATTGTAAAAGCGGAAAATAGTGGAAGACAGCAAGAGATGATAAATCAAATTTAGATCAAAAAAGATCCTTAGGACCATTTAACTTACAATGGGGTATTTTAAATTGATGAAACACCTTTATTGTGTGTTTAAAATTCATAATTTATTGTCCTGTTTTGAAAATTGAATAAAATTTTCCGTAACATTTATAAAAAGATATGAATATAAATCAAATCTCATAAGATATTAATAAAGAATAAACATGAAAATTTCTTGTGTTTGAAGATAAGTATTATCTTTTCAAAAATCTTCGTGCGGATTTTGTGTTGTTAATATTAGCTTAATAATTTCTTATTAACCTAATGATAGGACTTGATTCATATCTTAAGGTAATACTTAAGCAACATATTGAATTAAAAAGAATCAGTATTCTTTTATTTCAATGTATTGAAATTGCCGTATAAACATTAGGCAGTTTCCTGTAAATTGTTTCAACTAATATTATTTGAGATGGGTGAAGAAAATGAGAAATATAAAATTTAGAAATATATTAAATATATTTTCTTCCACATTAAAAGAAGTTTTTATATCTTCGCTGCCGCTTGTAGCCATTATGATTATAGTTTGCGGTTTTATTGCACCGCTAGACAGCTTTTTCGAGTATGTAAAATTAATTATCGGTTATGCCAGTGTAGTATTGGGCCAAACATTATTTTTAAACGGGTTGAATATCAGCATTCTTCCCATTGGAAAGCTTGTAGGCGGGTCTTTGGTAAAGCTTAAAAAGGCGGTTTTTATTATCTTTTTCGGATTTCTTTTCGGTCTGTTTGCTACCGTTGCTGAACCTGCATTAACTGTTCTGGCAAAACAGACCAATATGATTATGCCGGTTATTAATGAAACTTTGTTTATCTGGGTTATGGGTGCCGGAATCGGCGTTTTGGTTGCTTTTTCACTATTTCGAATAATGAAAGACTATAATATAAAAATAGTATTTGCAATATTATATATTATCACATTTATAATAATTATATTTGTTCCCGATAAGTTTGTTGCGTTGGCTTTTGACGGAAGCGGTGCCACGACTGGAGATATTTCAGTTCCGTTTATTTTGGCTATGGGTATGGGCGTTTCGGTCAGTATGTCAAAGCACAAAGGTAATGAAGACAGTTTTGGAATTATAGGTTTAGCTTCGGTAGGTCCAATTCTTTCGTTGTTTATTTACGGTATTATACTGAATATAAAGTACAAGGGAATATTTCCTGCCGAACAGATTTATGCACCAGGCACTGTGGGAACAGTAAGCGAGATAATTTTCGGTAATTTGATTGGAGTAATTTTAGCAATATTACCCGTTATAATAGTGTTTTTGCCATTCCAGTTCTTCTTGATTAAGCAACCAAAAAAGGAATTTGTGAATATTTTACTTGGAACCGTTGTAGTTTTTTTTGGGTTGCTGATTTTTCTGTCAGGTATTGACTATGGATTTGCTTTCGCAGGTAAATACATAGGAGAAGTGTTTTTGGAACCTTCTCGTCCTGAATGGTTTAAGTGGCTGCTTCTGGTTGTCGGGTTTATTCTGGGTGCTGCCATCACATTGTCAGAGCCTGCAGTTACAGTGCTTGGTGAGCAGTTGGAGGAGATAACCAACGGTCATATTAAAAAGATTGCTATTCGCATGACGCTAGCTATAGGTATTGGATTTGCAGCACTACTTGGCATGGTTAAGATTTTGACGGAAATTAATATATTGTGGTTTTTGGTACCCTTGTATGCCATTGCACTAATAATGATGATATACACGCCTAAAATGTTTGTAGGTCTTGCCTTTGATTCGGGAGGTGTTTCGGGTGGTGCTTTGACATCTGCATTTTTAACTCCGCTTACCCTTGGTGTGGCACAGGCTGTGGCTGTATCTTCGAATTCCGGAGGACATTCGATTTTGGAAAATGGTTTTGGAATAATTGCATTTATTTCAGTTACCCCATTGATTGCTGTTCAATTTTTAGGTATAGTATATAATATTAGTATTAAAAAAGCTAACAGGACATTGGATGATGCTGAAATAAACGATTTAAGAGAGTTGGCTTTACTTGCTGACAGCATTGAACAGTCGAGTAAACAGCACGGAAATAATATTGATGATACCAGTAATAATGTAATGCAAAAGGATATGCAGAAAGATTTGCAAAAAGGTTTAAAACAAGATTTGAAAGAAGAATTGAAAGAAAGCTTGCAAAAAGATTTAAAAGAAGGTTTGCAGGTAGATTTGAAAGAAGATTTGCAAGAAGGTTTGGAAAAAGATTTAAAAGAAAGTTTGCAAAAAGATTTGCAAGAAGATTTGGAAAGAGATTTTAAAGAAAGTTTGAAAGAAGGTTTGAAAGTAAATTTGCAAAAAAATATGAAAAATGACTTACAAAAAGACTTGGAACTAGATACTAAAATAGTCACCGGTATTTCAGAAAAGATGGTATTGGAGGAGGGTAACAAAAGCCGTGACTGAGTGTAATAATTGTATTGATTTCTTGACTTTAGTAGCCGATAGAAAGCTCAAAGAAGAAATCATAAAGTTGCTGTTAGAATACAGAGGTCATCTTATTGATGTTGTTTACGCCAAAGGTTCGGTTCAATCGGGATATTTTAAAGATATGCTCGGCCTTGTACCGGAGGAGAAAAAAATTCTTATTACTTGTTTGATTGCAAGTACTATATCCGAGCAATTACTTGAACAATTAGTATTAAAATTCAATTTTGATAAACCGAATACAGGTATAGCTTTTGTTGTCCCTGTAGAAAAGCTGTCAGTATAGTTTAGGAGGGTAATATGAGTAATTGTAATAATATGAATAATATGAAAGCTTTATATATAGTTGTAAGTACAGGCTTTGCCGAGCAAGTGGTTGAATATATTCGTTCGGTTGGAGCTACCGGAGCTACAATAATAAATGCTCGCGGTGTTAGTTCAATGCACAAGGAGATTATGGGAATCAGTATTGACAGAGAAAAGGAAATTATAATCACTCTTATTGATAGCGAAACGGCTGACAAAATAATGGAGGCTGTGAAGCAGAATACTGCTTTTAAATCTGAAGCCCATGGTGTCTGTTTCACTTTACCGGTGATAAAAGCAGTTGGAATTAGCCAAAGGCTTGCTGAATATACCGAGGTGAAAAAATAAAACTAAATTGTATAATATGCTTCCGCTAATTCTTTAGATGTTTTATAAAGCTGCATATGAAACTTTGGCGGAAGTTGTTTTTATTTGAATGATTTACGGTTTCAAAATATAGCTAAAAATTAGCTATATTTTTTAGTGTGCAAATATGCTGATATACACAAAAATAATTTTATTTTCGAATTCATATAATATGAAATAATATTGGAATACTATTAAAAATTGTAAGTTTTATTGATATAAATTGGATTGTTTTATATTGCTTATTTGAAAGGAGGGAAACAGGTAAGTTTCGATTAAGTAATTATTTTGTGAGGGGGGATACGAAAGATTTATCAATTACAGTTTTATTCAAAATTTTTTATACAAGTATTAAATTTATAAAATATTTAAATTGGGGGAAGATATGATGAATAAAAAATTAGCTGCATTTTTATTGAGTTTTCAACTGATAGCTTGTACAGCATTGGGCAATATACTGCCTGTAAGTGCAGCACAGGATTCTGTAGATGTTTTTATTGATACTCAAGAAGGAAGATTGCCGATTAGTCCGTACATATATGGTGTAAATCAGGATCTTCCGGGACAAACTGTTACTGCCAGAAGACTTGGAGGAAATAGAACAACAGCATACAACTGGGAGAACAATGCATCAAATGCCGGAAGTGACTATATACATTCGAGCGACAACTATTTGGTGGATTACATCGGTGTTCCGAAATCTGATTCCGAAACACCCGGTGCAGTTGCTACCGTTTTTCATGACCAGTCTTTAGCACAAAATGTACCTTACACATTGCTTACATTACAGGCGGCTGGATATGTTTCGGCTGACAAGAACGGGGAGGTTAAAGCTGTAGAGGCAGCACCCTCGGATAGATGGAAGGAAGTAAAATTTGCAAAAAATGCACCCTTCTCGTTAACACCGGATTTAACTGACGATTATGTATATATGGATGAGTTTGTAAACTTCTTGGTTAACAAGTATGGAAGTGCTTCAACTGCAACAGGAATTAAAGGGTATTCCGTAGACAATGAGCCTGCATTATGGGCACATACCCATGTTAGGATTCATCCGGATCCGGTAACCTGTGAAGAATTGATTGATAAAACTGCAGAGCTTGCAAAGGCCGTTAAAAATGTTGATCCCGATGCAGAGATATTCGGACCTGCATTATACGGTTTTGCTGCATATCTTTCATTGCAAAGTGCACCTGACTGGGAAGCGGGATTGAAAGAAAACTACAACTGGTTTGTAGATTATTATTTGGAAAAGATGAAAGAAAAATCTGATGAAGCAGGTTTCAGACTTTTAGATGTATTTGACATTCATTTCTATCCTGAGGCTAGAGGAGGCGGCAGCAGGGTTACTTTTGGAGAGGACAGCAGCAATATCGAATGTAACAAAGCTCGTCTTCAAGCTCCAAGAACCTTGTGGCAAGGTTCATACAGAGAGGACAGCTGGATTGGCGAACCTTGGTTTGACCATTATCGTCCGATTTTACCGAAGATTCAGGAATCGATAGAAAAATATTATCCGGGAACAAAACTTGCCGTTACCGAATATGATTTCGGTGCAGGAAACCACATTACGGGCGGTATAGCACAAGCTGACGTGTTGGGTATATTCGGTGAGAATAATGTATACTTTGCTACCTATTGGGGAGATAAGAACAAAGATTATATAGTTTCCGGTATTAACCTCTATACAAACTATGACGGCAAAGGTTCAAAATACGGTGATACAAGTGTTAAAGCCTCTGTATCCGATGATGAACTTGCATCTGCATACGCATCGGTTAATGAAACCGACGACGGAAAACTTCATATTATATTACTCAACAAGAACTATGACAACAGCACAACTTTCAATCTTTCAATAAACAGTGACAAGCAATATAAGAAAGGTGAAGTGTGGGGATTTGACAGGACAGGTTCAAGTATTACTCAAAGACCTGCAGTTAAAAGAATCAATGACAATAAATTTACTTACACTCTTCCTGCATTAAGTGCTTACCATATAGTATTAGATGCCGAAGACAATACTGAGCCTGATGTATTAATCGGTGACATAAATGAAGACGGAGAAGTTAATGTATTGGACTTTGCACTTTTAAGACTTTATTTGGTAGGAAAGGTTAATGAGATTAACAAGGCTCCTGCGGATACTAACGATGATGGAGCGATAGACTCTTTGGACTTTTCGGTATTGAAGGCTTATTTGTTAGGAAAGATAAAAAGTCTTCCATATTATTCTCAAAAGGAAAATATTGAACCGGTTGCGAGTTTTACAGCTTCAACGTATGAAGCGGTTACCGATGAGGAAATAATCTTCGATGCTTCAGCATCTACCGACTCCGACGGAAGTATATCATATTACGCTTGGGATTTCGGTGACGGTAGCGAAGGAAAAGGAGAAATTACTAAGCATAAATATGCTAACCCGGGAACTTATACCGTAAAATTGATAGTTACCGATGACGGTTATGCTAATAGTTCTCCGTTTACAAAGACCATAACTGTAACACAGGCTACAGGTGATAATTCGAAATTCGGATTTGAAGGTACCAGTCAAGGATTCATCGTATCCGGTGAAAAGGGAACAACTGCTGAGTTATCTGTAACATCAGAAAATACATTTAAAGGTGATGGGGCTCTTAGAATCGATGTAAAATCAGCCGATGGCGGAATGTTTGACGTTAAATTGGACGGTGCAAGCATTGTACCTGCCGGCTCAAAAGTAACCTTCAGGGTATGGATACCGTCTAATGCACCATTGACAGAAATTCAAGGATATGTAATGCCTCACAGTCCGGCTTGGGATGTAATTATGTGGAACGGAGCTTGGGGCGGATATGAATATATGAAAAAGGATGCATGGAATGAGCTTACATTGATTTTACCGGATGACACCGATATGTCCCTGATGCAGCAGATTGGTGTACAGTTCAAGACTAATGATGCAGCAGAGTTTACAGTATATGTCGATTCAATAGATTGGTAATACCAAGCTTGAAATAGATCGGTATTAATATAAAAGAAATGGGAGGAAGGCTTTTGCCCTCCTCCTATTTCTTGCTATATAGCCATTTGTAAATGAGATATGAATTTTTAACTTTTGTAATGTATTCCTGGGTTTCAAAAAAGGTAATTGCTGTAGGAAAATCCTCTTTTGCTTTTCCGATGGAACTATTGTTCCAACGGGTTACGTTTCCTGGACCTCCATTGTATGCTGCCATGGCTTTGTCTATATCTCCCGAAAACATCTTCAACATGGAACTTATATAATAGGTTCCGAATCTAATATTGATTTCAGGATTCAATAAATCCTTGTCCTCAATAGTTGTTTTTAGACGGGAAGCGATATCTTTACCGGTGGCAGGCATGATTTGCATAAGTCCCATGGCACCGGCCCATGAACTGACATCGGGTTTAAAGGTGCTTTCTTCTTTCATGGTGGCCCAAATTAATTCCGGTTCAACATTAAACTCTTCTGATGCTTTTAGTACGAACTCTCCGAAAGGTTGGGGATGTGAAAGTTCATATCCTCTTCTATTGGGTACATCCATTATGGAACGAAGACCCCATATTACAGACATGTAGATATCACCCTTTTGAAGATACCAATCCCCTAAAGCGAGTTTATCCTCCACCTTTGCAAATTTGGAACCAATAGACAGTTCAATGGCAGCAGCTTCTTCAAGACCGTGACTTTCATACATTTCAACCGTTTCAAGAAATTCGGGCTTTTTATAATCTATTGTTATAATCCGGTCAAAATCAAAACTCATACCCATCCTTTCCATCCATGCCGGATGTTTGGACAGTATATCCATAAGCTTTTGCGAATTGTCTTTCCCGAGACGTTTGGACAAAACGTAGGCTCTGTAGGCGGCATCGTCCTGGTATGCACTTTCAAGCTCAACTATTTTAAGATAGGTTTCAAGGGCTTGTTCTTTAAGTCCTGATTCTTCCTGCATGCGTCCCGCCCGCCATAACGAAATGGGTTCGTTGCTGCTTTTATATGCTTCCAAGGCTTCTTTGTATTGCTTGTTGTTTTCGAGGAGAATACCTAATCGATAGGCACCTTTAGAACCGATGGAAGAATATATTTCTTTAGCTTTGTCTGTCTGATTGGTCTGTTCAAGGGATCTTCCATACCACCAGCCTATGTCTTGGTCCGTTGAATCGGCACCATACAGTTTTTCCAATAAGGGAAGTGCGTTGCTGTATTTTTCCTGTTCAAACAATGCCTGTGCATAATATTTAATTAAAGAGGAATCGTCTTGAATTTTATTCTCAAGAAGTTGCTCCAAGTCTTTCCAGCATCTTTTTTCTACCAGAGAATCACATATGGTTTTCAAATCCACATTTAGGTCAGTAAGTGCTTCAAGAGCCCTGGTTTCAGGTAATATGCTCAAATATTCGTTTATGGCCTCGGTTGTTTTACCTATGCGGGCCAAATAAGAGGCGTAGTTAAACCTTACATTATTTGTAGGGTATAGCTCTAAAGCATTTTGATAGTATTCTTCGGCATCTTTATTTCTTGAGTCGTATCGGCTTGCCAAAATCAAATTTGAATAATATCCGATTGTATTTTTATGATCTTTAAGCTTTAATAAAAATTTGTCTTTTACGTTTTGACGACCGGCCCGAACTTCAATTAACAATTTTACTATGTCTATGGTATTTTCAGGTTCGTAATCGCCGTCTTCCTCAACATATTTATCAAAATTTGTGTTGTATTTTTCCAAGTTTCGAAAGTATATAAACAAAGCACCGGATATACCTAATATTAATATGAAAACTATTAGTAATTTTTTCTTCATATAACAGTGTTCCTTTCATTGTTTATCTGTTTGTAATTGGTAAAGACAGGTTAATTAAAATTTGAAAAATTATTGTAATATCTTTATTTTATCGAATTTATTCTAAAGTACATATTAAAATATTATCATATTTTGCTGAAAAATAGGATATGTGTTAAAAAAATGCCGATTAAAATTTTTATTAAGATATAATGGCGATATTTTTTCAGTAATTAGGTAGCTAATGCTTACGGATTTAATTAGAGATATTTTGTGTTGTCCCCAAAATTTTTAAAAATTTTCGAATACTATTAATGATAAATGTAAGTTTGAAATCAATAAAGGATAGGGGGCATTTTCAGTAATATTGCAAGCTATTTACTTCGAAAGATACATGTAGTACAATTAAATTGTATAAGATTATTTTTGTTAAAATGGGGTTAATGTATTCTTAAGTAAAATTACAATCGGTAATACCCATTGAAATGGGGAGTTTTAATATTTACGAAAAAAGTTGAGTGTTGGGTTTTTTGATGAAATCAATCTAATATGAAATTATGCACGCAGCAAATCGATTTTATATATCTTAAATACTTATCTATGCATATCCGGTCTTTAGTTAAGTACATTGCACTTGTCGAGAAATATCTAAACCGATACTTCTAAACTACCCCAATTCGAATAATGGATTTGTTTTTTAAGCGACTTCATATATAAATTAAAATGGAAGTCGACATTAATTTATGCCTATGGGCTGTAAGATTGATTATTTATGTTAATTTATATTAGTGAAAGCTAATTTTTATATATTTTCTATTGAAATTTTTTTGGAGGTGTTTGACTAATGTTTAAGAGTTCAAAAAAAAGGGTTGGAAAAAGGAGGAGAAAGCTGTCAAACTTGTTGACTGCCGGTATTGTTACAGCACAGTTATTAACTTCGGCTGCAGTATATGCAAATAATGAGCCGCCGGCTGGCTGGAAACCGGCTGAGGGTTGGGAAAATTACAACTATTTTAATTTTGCTGAAGCTTTGCAAAAGTCTATTTATTTCTATGATGCAAATATGTGCGGTAGAGAAGCGGAATATGGTGTTCTTGGAAGGCTTGAATGGAGAGGGCCTTGTCATGAAGTGGATGAAGCAATTCCACTTGAAAGAACATCGCTTTCTGAAGAGTTTCTATCTAAGTACAGACACATAATTGACCCTGATGGAGACGGCACAGTTGATGTACATGGCGGTTTTCACGATGCCGGTGACCATGTACGTTTCGGTCTTCCCCAAAGTTATTCGTCAGGTACGTTGGGCTGGGGATTCTTGGAATTTAGGGAGTCCTTTAGAGAAATCGGTGAAGAGCAGCATATGCTTGATATTTTAAAACACTTTAGCGATACTTATTTGCGTTGTTCTTTTCTTGATGAAAACGGTGAAATGGTAGCTTTCTGCTACATGGTAGGAGAAGGTGACGAGGACCATTGTTATTGGGGACCGCCGGAATTATATCCTGATGTCTATACCAATTCAAGACCGGCAGATTTTGCAACCTATGATGAACCCGGTAGTGATGTGTGTGCCAGTACTGCTGCATCTCTTTGTACATCCTATCTGATTTATAAGGATGACGATCCTGAATATGCCGAGAAGTGTTTAAAAGTTGCAATAGCAATGTATGACTTTGCTAAAAAATATAGAGGATTACATAAAGGTGACGGTTACTACACTTCCGATTATGATGAAGATGAATTGGCATGGGCTGCAGTATGGCTCTATGAATGTACAGGAAATATGGATTACATAAACGATATAACTGCAGTGGATGAAACAGGAAACTATGTAGGATACATGAAAAGGATAATTCCCGATACTTTTAAACAGAACATTTGGTACAACTCATGGGTACACTGTTGGGATGCAGTATGGGGAGGAACTTTCCTGAAGCTTAATGAGTTGTTCCCGGAAAACGAATTGTTTGATTTTATTGCTAGATGGAATGTAGAGTACTTGTCCGGAGGCATGTGCCCGCATGAAGATCCTAATGACCACAATTACTACAAGACTTCACCGGCCGGATATACAATGATAAACGGTTGGGGTTCGGCTCGTTACAATACAGCTGCTCAATTATCGGCATTGGTATATATGAAAAATAATCCCGATAGAACTGATTTCGGTGAGTGGGCAAAGTTTGCAATGGAGTACCTCATGGGAAGAAACCCTATGGGATATTCGTACATAGTCGGTTACGGTTATGAACAGGGCTTGCCCTTTGTAAAACACCCGCACCATAGAGCAGCCCATGGTTCTAAAACAAACAGTATGAATGACCCAGAGGAACATAGACATATTTTATGGGGAGCCCTTGCAGGCGGTCCGGATAATAGTGACTATCATATAGATTCAACCACCGAATATGCTTACAATGAAGTTACTATTGACTATAATGCTGCCTTTGTCGGTGCTTGTGCCGGATTGTACAAATATTACGGTCAAGGCCATAAACCCATTGAGAATTTCCCACCTTTAGAACCTAGAACCGATGATTTCTTCTGTGAGGCTAAAGTAGCTAGGGAAACTGAGGACAGTACACAAGTTGTTTTAAGAGTACATAATGAAACCAGTCAACCTCCGCGTTATGAAACCGGATTGATGGTAAAATATTTCTTCAATATAAGCGAACTTATTGAAGCTGAACAAAGTATAGAAGATGTTATATTCTCGGTTGAATATGACGAGCAAATTTCCATGCAGCAGGATCCCATTAAAGTTAGAGGACCTTTCAAATGGGATGATGTAGGAACTTACTATTATGAACTGGATTGGAGCGGAAATAGAATATACGGAGACAGGGAATTGCAAATATCATTCCGTGTTAAGCAGGATGCAAATTATATGACTCATTGGATTCAAGCAATGACTATAGCTTGAAGAATGTTACGAAAGAATATACAGTTTGCAGAGAAGTACCCGTATATATCAACGGTGAGTTGGTATTCGGAGAGGAACCTCCGAAGCTTGTACCTACTCCTACCCCGACACAGGATCCCAATGCGACACCGGTTAATGTTGCTGCCATTAAAGTGTTATATAAGAGCGGACTTAACGATACCGAAAACACAATAAGGGCTGCAATAAACATTAAGAATACAGGAACATCTGCCGTAAACTTATCGGATATTAAAATAAGATACTGGTTTACCAGTGACGGCAACGATCAAAATATATTTACGTGCGAATATGCTGCTTTCGGAGAAGGAAAGGTTACAGGAAAATTCTATAAGATTGACAATCCTGTATCCGATGCAGATACATACTGCGAGATAACATTTGCTGCTGATGCAGGTAAATTGGCACCGGGAGGAAGTACAGGGGACATTCCGTTTAGAATTGAATGTTCATCCGGTTCAGCCGGCTATGATAAGACAAACGACTACTCAACAAATTTGAATATGAAAGAGTTTACGGAAAACGAGAAAATTACGGCCTATGTGAAGGGCGAACTTAAATTCGGTGTAGAGCCGGTTAAAACGACTTATGTACTTGGAGATCTTAATGGAGACGGTGAAGCAAATTCAATCGACTTTGCAATTATGAGAACATTCTTGCTCGGTCGTACGAAATTGGATGATGAGACCTATTACAATAGAGCAGACCTAAACGGAGATAGACATGTAGACTCTCTTGATTTTGCGAAGTTCAGAAAGTATCTATTGGGTAAAATAAAATCATTATAAAAGGGGGGCAAACCGTGAAAAGACTAAGCAAACTGTTGTTGATAGTTTTTTGCCTGGTAAATGTTTTACCTCAGTCGGTAATGGCTGAGGAGCAAAAATTCAACTACGTCGATGCTTTTGCCAAATCAATATTATTCTATGAGGCCAACTGGTGCGGACCGGATGCGGGAAACAACCGTATAAAATGGCGTGGACCTTGCCATATAGAGGATGGAAAAGATGTGGGCCTTGATTTGACTGGAGGATTCCATGACTGCGGAGACCATGTCAAGTTCGGATTGCCTCAATGTGCTTCAGCTTCTACTCTTGCTTGGGCTTACTATGAGTTTTCCGATGTATTTATAGAAAAAGGTCAAGATGAGTATATGCTTAATATTTTAAAGCATTTCTGCGATTACTTTATGAAGTGCTATCCGGAGAAGAACAAATTCTACTATCAAGTGGGTGATGGAGATATAGACCATCAATACTGGGGTCCTCCGGAACTTCAGACCTATGACAGACCGGCTTACTATGTTGCAACTCCGGAAAATCCCGGTTCGGACGTGGCCGGTGATGCAGCTGCGGCATTGGCACTTATGTATTTGAACTATAAAGACAGGGATTTGGAATATGCGGAAAAATGTCTGGCTTATGCAAAGGATTTGTATGAGTTTGGAATGACCTATAGGGGAAACAGTAAGGGACAAAGTTACTACCTCCCGAGAGATTATCTCGATGAGCTTATGTGGGGTTCTGTATGGCTTTATGTTGCCACAGGCGAACAAAAGTATATGGATAATGTAGATAAGCTTATGGTTGAAAAGAGAATCGGGGATGAAGGCGGAAACTCCTTCAATGACAACTGGACACAGTGTTGGGACTATGTTTTGACTGGGGTATTTATCAAGCTTGCTACCCTTTCATCTAAACCCTTATATAAAGAAATAGCTGAAGACCACTTGGACTACTGGCAGAACAGGTTGAAATCTTCTCCCGGAGGAATAAGATTCCTAGATAGCTGGGGAGTTTGCAAATACCCTGCGGCAGAAAGCATGGTTCAATTGGTGTACTATAAGTATACCGGGGATAAGAGATGCTTGGATTTTGCAAAGAGTCAGATTGACTATATCCTTGGAGATAATCCTAAGAAGATGTCTTATGTGGTTGGGTTCGGAGACAATTATCCCCAATTCCCACATCACAGGGCTGCAAGCGGAAGACTTGAAGGACCGCCAGCCGATGAAACAAAGAACGATCCTCAAAGACATATTTTATATGGTGCTCTAGTGGGAGGAGCAGATATAAATGATGAATATTACGATGATATAGACAATTACGTATATTCGGAAACAGGTTTGGACTACAATGCAGGACTTGTCGGTGCATTGGCAGGTATGTCCAAGTACTTCGGCCAAGGTCAGGTACCGGGACCTATGCCTGATATTGAAGCAAAACCTACCGAATACTATTGTGAAGCAAAGATATATGAAGAAGATTCAACCGGGGTTACTGTTGACCTTAATATGTATAATATTGTTACATCACCACCGCAATATGAGCCGGGATTGTCGGTAAGGTATTTCGTCGACCTTTCGGAATATGCAGGAGAAAATATCGATATGAATAAATTTGTGACAAAAGTATATTATTCTCCGGCTGATGCTGAAATATCAGGCCTTAAGCCTTATGATGAGGAAAAGAACATATACTATGTGGAAATAACTTTCCCAAAACCGGTTTATGCGAGAACTTACGTGCAATTTGCCGTTTACTATTATGAAAATAAACTTTGGGATCCGTCCAACGATTTTTCGTATAAAGGTTTGACAAGTACTTATAAAGTACTCGAAAATATTCCGGTATACAAGGACGGCGTTCAGGTATCAGGAGTGGATCCTAACGGAAATAGACCGGATGATGTTTCACCGACACCTCCACCAAATAAATTTATCTATGGGGATGTAAACGGTGACAAAGAGGTTAACTCTTTGGATTTTGCAGCAATGAGAATGTTTTTGCTCGGAAAAATAAAGAAGTTTAGTTATGAATATGGCGAGCAGGCTGCGGATTTGAACGGAAGTGGCGATTTCGATTCATTGGACTTTGGTATCATGAGAAAATATATGTTGGGAAAAATTAAAAAATTCCCGGTGGAAGAAAATTAATAGTTGATTTTTAAGATTCATTCTTTGTGAATAGCATAGCTATAATATACTTGAATTGAGGATTTGCATATATACATGCAAGTCCTTTTTTTATCGATAAGGCCATTTTTTGTAATGATGTTTCTTTTCAAGAGGCTCTTTATATGCTATACTCAAATTTGCAAAAAACTGAAACTTTTATATGCTAAAGTTTAACGGCAAGAAAGGGGTAACATTTATGGATAAAGATAAGGTTAGGTACTTAACAAGAACCGCCATGTTATTGGCTCTTACGATAATTTTTCAAGCTTCGGGAAGACTGTTTCAAGCGGGTACAAACAGCCTTTATATAGTTGGTCCGTTGGTCAATGCCTGCCTGCTTATTTCAACAGGTTTGGTGGGGTTGTATTCGGGTGTGGCAATATCAATTTTATCACCCATTGGTGCAATACTGACCGGAGCTGTAATGCCTTTACCTTTCGTACCTTTTGTTGCACTCGGGAATTTCGCCCTTGTACTTTTGTTTTACCTGTTCAAAAATAAAAAAGTAATAGGTCTGATAACCGGGTCGATTGCAAAATTTTTGGTTATATACGGTTCGCTTTTGACGGTAATTCCCTATTTTAAATTACTTCCGCCTCAGCAAATATCAAAATTTATAAGCGGTCCCTTCAGCTATCCACAGCTTATTACAGCATTAGTGGGAGGGGTAATTGCACTGCCGGTAATCTTAAGATTGGAAAAACGTATTTGATGTAACAGGCAGCAAGTAATTGGAATGTTTTAATGCTTAAAATGAGTTTATATAAAAATTTGATACAGGGCATTGTTTATTTATTAACTAAGGATTATAATTTAGGTAGATACGTACAGGTTTCTATGAATTGCTTGAAGCAATATTTGAAAAATGCCATTTGAAGTACGAGGTTGGATTATGGAAAAGGAAAACAAGGTAGCCGTTATTGGTATAGTGGTTAGCAATCGTGAGGAAACATCCAAAAAAGTCAATGATGTACTGAGTTCTTTCGGATCTATTATTGTAGGTAGAATGGGCATACCTTATAGAGAAAAAAATATTTCGGTAATATCCATAATTGTAGACGGCACTAATGATGAAATCGGTGCTTTAGCCGGAAAACTCGGTAATATTAAAGGAATTAAAGCAAAAGTTGCTTTAACATATTAATTGGGTGGTATTAATATTATAATATTAACAAAATTTAATATTTGAATCTGAGATACGGGGTGTAGACCTAATATCAAGGAGAATGTTCGGCTTAAGAATTCTTTAAAAAGCCTTCTAAAGCCTGACGAGATGGAGCAAATCTTATCGGAGGGGGAATGGTTATGTTGTGTTTATTTGTGAACTCTTCTTGACTTTAACTAGTCTACGAAGAGTTTTTTAATTTTCATCTTTTGAATTAAGTTAAAGTATTTAATTGTTTGGAGGGTCAATTAATGAGTGATTTTATAAATGAAAGCAAGATATTTTCCATTCTTGAGTCATCGGTGAATCCCGACAAGGGAGAGGTTAGGGAAATTTTGTCGAAAGCAAGGGAATGTAAGGGAATAACCCTTGAAGAAACAGGAAAGCTGTTGTATTTGGAAGATAAGGAATTGCTGGAGGAATTGTATGAGGCTGCAAAGTATGTAAAGGACAGAATATACGGAAAAAGAGTAGTACTTTTTGCCCCCCTATACACCGGAAACAAATGTGTAAACAACTGCCTTTACTGCGGTTTTAGAAGAGATAACAAACAACTGCACAGAAGAACTTTAGAGATTGACGAAATTGTAAATGAGGCCAAAGCTATTGAAAGACAAGGCCATAAGAGAATACTTCTCATATGCGGGGAACACCCGAAAACAGATGTCAAGCATTTTACAAAAGCTATGGAAGCTATATATAAGGCAACCGACATAAGAAGGATAAACATCGAAGCTGCACCTATGAAGGTTGAAGATTACAGGGAATTGAAACAAGCCGGAATAGGTACATATGTCATCTTTCAGGAAACTTACCATAGAGAAACCTATAAAAAAATGCATCCGGTAGGAATAAAAGCAGATTACGATTGGAGAATTACCGCTATAGACAGGGCTTTTGAAGGTGGAATTGATGATGTCGGAGTTGGAGCACTGTTTGGGCTTTATGACTATAGGTTTGAAGTATTAGGACTCTTAATGCACTGTAGGCATTTTGAGGAACGTTTTGGAGTAGGTCCCCACACCATTTCGGTACCGAGGTTGCGTCCGGCTCTGGGTTGGGGATTGGACAAAATTCCGTATCCTGTAACCGATGAAGACTTCAAAAAAATCGTTGCAATTTATAGGGTATCGGTTCCATATACCGGCATGATTCTTTCTACAAGAGAAAGGGCGGAGTTTAGGGATGAATTGCTGAGCTTGGGTATTTCTCAAATAAGTGCAGGTTCAAAGACAAATCCCGGAGGTTATGAAGAAAATGATGACCATGCAGACCAGTTTGAGATTAGTGATAGCAGAAGTCTTCCCAAAGTTATAGAAACCATTTGCGACAAGGGATATATTCCGAGTTTTTGTACTGCATGTTACAGAAGGTGCCGTACAGGAGAACACTTTATGGAATATGCAAAAGAGGGAGAAATACACGAATTTTGCCAACCTAATGCAATACTTACTTTTAAGGAAAATTTGATTGACTACGGTAATGATGTTCTACGCCAAAAGGGCGAGTTGATTATACAGAAAGCATTGGAAGAGATAGAAGATGAGCATATGAGAGTTGAAACTTTGAAAAAGTTGAAACAGATTGAAGAGGGTAAACGGGATTTGTATTTCTAGTTAATGGAAAATCTAACCCGGGAAAGGAAGTGTTGTGCTTGGAGGAAAAATTCTATTTGATAATGGCCCAAAATTCGTCAGAGATGCTTGTTATTAATAAACTTCTCAATAAGAATAACATAGAAACAGACTTGGTGCCCGCACCTCCCGAGTTTGGAACGGTATGTGCAATTGCTGTAAAAATTAAAGAGTCGGACCTCGAAAGGTCAAAAAATCTACTCCAAAAAGACGGTATAGAAAATGCAAAGATATTTGAAGACCGGAAATTAAAACTTCAAGGCCTTATTGACAGAAAGTTGGGATTAATTGTATCGAGGGAGTTTCTAGAGATTTTAAAGAAAATCGAGAATGGCGACAAGCTCGAAAAAGAGGATATTGTCTATCTTTTATCCACTGATAAGAAAAGGGAAATCGATGCAATTTTTTCCGCTGCCGATCGCATTAGAAAAGAGACCGTTGGCGATGTGGTGGAAATTAGAGGTGCTATTGAATTTTCCAACTACTGTAGGAAAAATTGCAAATACTGCGGTATTGGAGGAAAGAATAGCCATGTTAAGAGATACCGTATGACGGAAGATGAGATAATGGAGGTTGTCGGATATCTTCACAGTATCGGCCTTAGGACTGTAATACTTCAATCGGGAGAAGATCCTTATTGGACTGCTCCTAAAATTATAAAAATTATCAGAAAAATTAAAGAAACCACAGGTATGAGGATAACTTTAAGTGTTGGTGAAAGGCCTTATGAGGAGTATGAAGAATTTAAAAAAGCCGGTGCCGACAATTTTCTAATGAAGATTGAAACAACCAATAGGGAACTTTTTAAAGAAATTCACCCCGATGACGATTTCGATACAAGGCTTCAATGCTCAAAATGGTTGAAGGAACTCGGTTACATTAACGGTTCGGGAAATATTATCGGTCTTCCCGGTCAAACGGTGAGGGATATTGCAGGGGACATCGAATTTTTCCGGGACATGGGCATTAATATGATAGGAATTGGTCCTTTTATTCCTGCAAAAGGTACACCTTATGAGAAACTGAATCCCGGTGATATAGCACTAACCCTAAGGACTGTTGCGGTTACAAGAATTGTCTGCAAGAAGGTTTACATACCTTCCACAACAGCACTGGCATCGCTAAGCAAAGATGCACAGATTTGGGCATTGAATGCCGGGGCAAATACCATAATGCTGATAAATACACCTAAGGAGTACCGTTCGAATTACAATATCTATGACAATAAGAACATGGTGGACTTGGAGGCTGCTGTTTATGCCGTTAGAAAAGCAACAAACCGTAAACTCCCCTCTTACCTAAAGCTTCCTCCCCACTTGGAACAGCTTGATTTCAAGCTTGGGGAAAAACAGGAGGGAATATTGCTATGAGAATTGAGCATGACCTATTGGGTGAAAGAAAACTTGACGATTACTGTTACTATGGGATACATACTTTAAGAGCATCAGAGAATTTCAATTTATCCGGTAGAGCTATTCACCCAAAGCTTGTTGAGGCCCTGGTAACCGTTAAAAAAGCCTGTGCCTTAACCAATTGTGAAATAGGTATATTGGATAAGAAAATTGCTGATGCCATAATACAAGCTTGTGACGAAATCTTGGAAGGAAAATTGAGAGATCAATTTATTGTCGATGCAATGCAAGGCGGTGCAGGGACTTCTGCCAATATGAATGCCAATGAGGTTATTGCCAACAGGGCTATAGAGATTTTAGGAGGCAAGATAGGGGATTATTCTTTGGTTCATCCTCTAGACCATGTGAATATGTCCCAGTCAACCAATGATGTGTTTCCAACGGCAGTGAGGATTGCTGCCATCAAACTTTTGAAACCTGTGAGCGAACTCTTTGCAGAACTTCAAACTGCTCTGCAGGAAAAAGAGGAAGAGTTTGGAACTGTTCTAAAGGTTGGAAGAACCCAACTGCAGGATGCGGTACCTGTGATGCTCGGACAGGAGTTTGGTGCCTGGGCTCAAGCAATATCGAGAGATCGCTGGAGACTGTACAAAGCCGAGGAAAGGTTGAGACAGGTAAACTTGGGAGGTACTGCAGCAGGGACAGGAATCAATGCACCTAAAAAGTACATTTTTATGGTGGTGGACAAATTAAGGGAACTTACCAGCATTGGATTGGCAAGGGCGGAGTATTTGATGGATCCTACACAGAATGCCGATGTATTTGTAGAAGTATCATCCCTTTTAAAAACTTCGGCAGTAAATCTGTCAAAGATTTCGAGTGATTTAAGACTTCTTTCCTCAGGACCAAGAGCAGGAATTGGCGAAATAATTCTTCCTGCTGTTCAAGCCGGTTCATCCATAATGCCGGGAAAAGTGAATCCGGTTATTCCGGAAGCCATAAACCAGATTGCTTTTAAAATTATAGGAAACGATACCACAATATCAATAGCGGCTCAATCGGGGCAGCTCGAACTTAATCCTTTTTTACCCGTTATAGCCGATAATCTATTTGATACATTGGATTTGCTAAGGAGTGGTTTGGAGATTTTTATAAAAGGCTGTATAAAAGGTATAAAGGCAGATGAGAAAAGGTGCACAGAACTGGTGGAAAATAGTTTCATTTTATGTACCGCTCTTACAAAGCACATTGGATACGATAAAGCTTCTGAAATTTCCAAAGAGTGCGTTAAAAGCGGTAGGACTTTGAGAGAAGTGATTATTGAAGAGGGAATTTTAGACGAGGATTCATTGAATTCAATACTAAATCCAATTGATATGACAAAACCGGGGATACCGGGAAAGAAAGGCGGAAACTTGTAATGAACGAAACTCCTATTGGAAACAGGCTTCATATAGCCATATTCGGAAAACGAAATGCAGGAAAGTCCACTTTGATTAATGCCCTTACAGGTCAGGAAATAGCAGTGGTGTCAAATGTGCCGGGAACTACCACCGACCCTGTTTATAAGACCATGGAGCTATTGCCTTTAGGCCCGGTTGTTATAATTGATACTGCCGGGATTGATGATGTAGGTGATTTAGGAAACTTACGAATAGAAAAAACATATGATGTTTTAAGAAAAACTAATTTTGCAATTTATGTGGTAGACTCGGAAGAAGGAATAACTGAAATCGATAAAAAGTTTATAGAAGAAATTAAAGGAAAGAATATAGCTGTCGTTACAGTTTTGAATAAGAGCGACAAAAAGAAAAGAGAACAGTTTGAAATGGATGAATATAAAAAGCAGCTTGGAGTTCCCGTCTGTGAGATAAGCTCAATAAATAAACAGGGTATTGAGGAATTGAAGCAACTTATTGCAAAACATGCAAAGTTCGATGATGCGGATCTCTCAATAGTCGGGGATTTAATCAATCCCGGTGACGTGGTGGTTCTGGTAACTCCGATTGACAAGGCTGCACCAAAAGGACGTTTAATTTTGCCTCAGCAGCAAACAATTAGAGATATAATAGAAAATGATGCGATAGCTGTTGTTACAAAGGAATACGAATTGAAAGAGACCTTTGAAAGTTTAAACAAAAAGCCCACCTTGGTTATTACCGATTCCCAGGCTTTTCTGAAGGTTTCGGCCGATACTCCTGAGGATATAAGACTTACATCCTTTTCAATACTTTTTGCAAGGTATAAAGGTGAACTTATCGAAATGGTAAAGGGATTAAAAAAGATTGAGCAGCTTAAAGAAGGCAGCAGAGTGCTAATCGTAGAAGGCTGCACTCATCACCGTCAGGCGGATGATATAGGAAAGGTCAAGATACCTCGTTGGATAAGGCAAATATCCGGGGCACAGATTGAATTTGAATGGGCATCGGGAACGTATTTTCCAAAGGATATCGATAGATTTGATCTTATAGTCCATTGTGGAGGGTGTATGTTAAACAGATTGGAAATGCAGTACCGAATAAATCTAGCTCGCCAAAAGAATATAGCAATTACAAATTACGGAATGCTGATTGCATCGGTTCAAGGCATATTGAAACGAGCACTGAAACCGTTTCCTTCAGCATACATGCTATTGGAGGAATAACGGGTGATATGAAATAATAAGAAGCGAGTTTATTCTTTTTTGGCAAAGGGGAATTTTTATGATATATCTTGATAATGCTGCCACTTCTTACCCTAAACCCGACAACGTCTATCAAGAAATGCTAAGGTGTATGAAAGAGTATTGTGCCAATCCCGGACGAGGTGGACATGAGTTATCCATACGTTCGGGAAGAGCTGTAATGGAAGCAAGAGAAATCATTGCCAAGTTTTTCAATATAAAGAACCCTATGAGATTGATTTTCACAAAGAATGCAACCGAAGCGTTAAATATTGGTATTAGAGTGTTAAAAGAGGGAGAACATGTAATTACTTCAAGTATGGAACACAATTCGGTAATAAGACCTTTAAAGACCCTTGAGAGAGATAAGGGTATCGAACTTACCGTTGTACAGGGGAATGAATTTGGAGAAGTAAGACCTGAGGATTTTGAAAAAAACATAAAAAGTAATACCCGAATGATTGTGTGTACCTTATCGTCAAACGTGAACGGCATAATTATGCCAATAAAGGAAATAGGTGAAATTTCCCAAAAAAATAATATTATTTTTTTTGTTGATGCATCTCAGGGTGCAGGTACTTTGGAGTTGGACGTCGAATATAATAATATAGACATGATGGCTTTCCCGGGACATAAATCCCTGCTGGGGCCACAGGGAACAGGCGGATTGTATGTTTCGGAAAATGTTGAAATAGAACCTATTATGCAAGGCGGAACCGGCAGCAGTTCTGAAAATTTATTCCAGCCGGAAATATTGCCCGATGCATTGGAAAGCGGTACTTTAAATACTCCGGGAATTGTTGGATTGGCACAGGGGATAAGTTTTATAAATTCCTTCGGTTTGGGAAATATTAGGAAGCACAAAAGTTTGTTGGTTGAGCAAATATATGATGGACTTTCATATATAAATGGAGTTATAATATATAGTAAAAAAGAGTCTAGTAATAATTCCGGTATAGTAGCTTTTAATTTTAAAGAGGTTGATTCGACAGAAGTAAGTTATGTACTGGATAAAGCCTATGGTATAGCAACACGGGCTGGGCTTCATTGTGCACCTTTGGCTCATAAGACTTTGGGCACCCTAAAAGGTGGTGCTGTTAGGGTTAGTGTAGGTTGTTTCAACACTAGGGAAGAAATTGATACTTTAATAAATGCTTTAAAGGAAATATCCGACAGCTTGAAATAAGATAGTAATTATTGTATTATATGTAAATAGGTAAAATAGTACCCCATAAAATTAATTTGTTGGAAATTCTATAAGTATTATGCTATAATATTATTTAGAGTGAATATAAAATATAGAATAATTTTCATGTCTATATTATTAATTTCATTTAAATAATATAATATGCAATACTGAAGGATAATTCCGACCTTCATTCTGTGTTGTATATTTTATGGCATTAATACTTTAGGGCACAACTTTAAAAGATGGGGTTTGAGGGGGATTTTTTGATGCTGTTTGATCTGTTTGGCAGTAAGACTTCAATGGTTTGCATTGATGTAGGTTATAGAAATATAAAAGTTGTGGAAGTTTCTGTAAGAAAAAACAATAATAATATTTTTATTGAAAATTACGGTATTGTACCTACTCCGCAGAACAGTATTAAAAATGGTGCTATTTATGATGTTGATACGGTATTGTCATCGATTAAGGCTGTTATAAAAGAGCAAAACATGAAGGCTAAAAATGCAAAGATAATCATGTCGGGTACCAATATCATTACACGTATCTATTTAATAGACAAGGTGGTTGGTGAAAATGAAGATTTCACCATACGAAATTCCATGCCTCAATTTTTGCCTGTTGACATTGACAATTACAGAGTGGACTATAAAATTCTTCAAACAATAAGAGAAAGGGATAAAGAGAAATATAAAGTATTCGTAACTGCAGTTCCGAGAAACATACTTCAAAGTTATGTTGATGTTTTACAAGGGTTGGATTTGAAACCTCTTGCTGTTGATATACCTGCAAACAGCACAGCGAAGTTTTTTAACAGGGAAATATATACAAAGGATATGGAAGAGTATTATTCAAAGAGAAAGTATAAGAAAATTGAAGGGGATACCTTTGCGGTTCTTGATTTCGGCTCGGAGACAACCATTGTTAACTTCCTGAAAGACAGAGTACTTGAATTCAATAAAGTTATTCTTTCCGGAAGTTCAAATATGGATGAACATATTTCAAGGGAATTGGGAATATCATTAGCGGAGGCTGAAAAAATTAAGAAGACTTATGGAATGGTACCTCCGAACAATCTTTCAAAAAGAGATCATGTGGTTGCCTATGGTAAGATAAGTGCCTTTATTGAAAGGCTTGCGAAACAAATTGTTAAATGTTTTGAGTTTTATATCGACCGTTGTTACGGAACACCTATATCGAAGATATTTATTATCGGTGGAGGATCACAATTGAACGGGCTCAGCCAATATTTGTTCCAGCTCTTTAATGTACCGGTATATCCCGTCGGACTCCTAAACTTGAAAGGTGTTGAGCTTAAGAAAAATCTTGACAGGGATAAGCTAAATTACCTTATAAACTCTGTTGGAATTTCTCTCTAAGAGTTTCAAAATTTAAATAAAGATAAAAGAGTTGAAACCCCGGTAAAAAATACTGGGGTATTTGTGTTTTATCTTGAATATATTAATAACATAATAAAAAATTTTAATTATTTTCAGACATTCTTTAGATATTAGAGTATAATATATTAAAATAGTAAAAGAGGTGACTTTTTATGGATCAAAGTACATTGAAAAAATTAATAACTTTAGCGATTATAATTATTGTGTTTATAATTTTGTTTAACTTTATATCTTGGCTTGCTTATAAATTGTTACCCGTTGCAATTTTAATATGTGCAGGATACATAGTCTATAAGCTTGTAAATAAATAACGGGATTAACAGCTTTCAATTGACGTTTTCAATAAGTTTGATTTGTCAATGAACCTAACAGCATGCAATAAAACGGGAGATTTATCTCCTGTTTTTTATAATAACAGTGCTTTAAGATTTTCCCAAAGAATATCGCAAAGTTCAGCAGATTGGTCAGCGTTTTCGACATTGTCAATCGGCATATTTTTATTACCCATTTCACAAAGACTTTCTTCAGATGCTGCGAGAATATAAAAGTTAGCATCCCTGTAGTTCCTTCTTTCAAATATTTCAAGCATTTGAGTAATGCTAAGGAGAGGCAGACAGTCTTCTTTACTGAAAACGGTAGGCCTTTCATAAGCAAATTCAAAGTTTTCATCTTCAAATTCATCACTTAAATCGAATTCAGCATCAAACTCTTCATCAAAATTGATTTCCTGATTGTCGGTAGAATCATTATCGGTATCGGCTTTACTGTTCTCATTATTATCATCCTTAGGATGCCTTATATCCACTAAGGTTATATGATTTCTGTTTAATATAACGTCACCAACAACAAATTCAATTTCATCATACTCTTCCGTTTCGGCGTTTTTGCATATATAGGCTATTGCAAGATCATGCTTTTCAGGAAGCCAAAGTTCCCTGAGGCTAACTTTTTGACTGTCAGTAAGGCTTTCAATATCCTTCTTTGTAATATTTCTTTTCACTTTATATTCACCTCTTTAATAATGGCTTTCTTACATGATTTATTAATTATAGCAAAGAAATAAAAAAGTATCAACAAAAAGATTCCATATTATGTTAAGTTGAATAACGATATAACGGGAAAATTTTATATCTCTATTTATAAGAGCTATTTGTAAATTGTGATAATATTTGACAAATTTACCGAAAGTAATTAATATTATGTAAGAGGTATAAATTTAAACTTCTACAACAGGAATCTGAATTTAGGGCATTACTCAATAATGGTACACAGACAAAATATACATTAATTTAAAGAATTTATGCCCCAAAAACTTTTTTAATTAGAAAATTTATATATAGAGAGAATAAAATTACAGCATAAAGAGAGTGAGTTGTTATGGTAATTGATATGAAGCAAACACGACTAGGTGTGAATGCGGATTTTATTTTTTCTACAGCTGAAAATCCAAAGGTGTATCAAGCATGTGTCAGACTTTGTGAAGGAAGTCCCGATATTGATTTGATACAGAAGGATGTACAAATTTTAAAATTGAGCAGTGACGAAGTTCCAACCGGTGTGTCGGGTATTTTTTTCAGAGAAAAGGTTTTATCTTATATTAAGAAACCCAATGGAGATATATGCGGTGAAATCTCTTTAAAAATAGCACATAAACTTATGACTTGGTACAAGTATATTCAAATTAACTATAATGCTGAGCTTCTAAACTGTTATGAAGTAAAAATGGGAAAAGATGGAGATTTTATATGTATATATTTGGGTGACATTCAAATTGCAATGATAGAAAAATCAACAATTTTCAATGATGATATGAATATCTGCAAAATCTATGTAAAGAAAGATAAATACACCGAAATAGTATGTCTTTATGCGGTATATCATAATTATTTAGCTTTAAAAAACGACAATGAGTCAAAGAAGGAAAATTACGAATACACTCTAAATAAAAATTTAAGAAAGAAGTATAATCCAAGGTTTAAAGAAGAGTGTTGAAATTCGGTTACCTTGCAATGTTATTTTTTCTCGGCAAACTTACAAGTAAAGAAGAACATTAGCAAAAATAGAGGCAACAGTATAAGAGCATATTTATTTAAGGAAAAAAGATTGACCAACCAAACTCTTATTACATTTCCTCCATCTAGAAAGCTGGTGAAGGTACCCTGGTAGTTTTCTATTTTGTAATTTACAATGGTGGCCAGGTTGGTATACATCATAGCCATACCGGAAGCAGTGTATAAATGTATAATTACTATGGGTATTCCAATAAGAAAAGATCTTATGACATTGCCTTTTGTGGCAGCACAGACCAAGGCAACTGTACCCATAATATTGACCAAGTCACCCAAGGGGATGAATTGAACACCCGGCAGTATAAAAGCTAGAATTAATGCAATAGGCATTAATAGTATGGCCGTTACAACAACCGATGGAAAGCCTACAAGAACTGCCACATCCAGGGCAATATAAGTTTTTTCGATACCGGGTAAGCGATTTTTTATGAAATCTTTCATACCTTCAGATATAGGTATTAACGAACTGCCTACAATGTCTGCCATTTTAGGCAATATATAAATTACTGCTGCGATACCGAAAGCAAGCTCTGTTGTCTTTCTAACATCATAACCGCCAAATATACCGAGAATAATACCTATTACAAATCCTATAACCATAGGTTCGCCGGCAAGCCCGATTTTCTCTTTCATTTTTTCGGGATTGGCATCGAGTTTATTGATAATGGGAATTTTGTCAATAATTTTGTTTCCGATAACTCCAAAGGGGAAATATGCTGCAGCTGAGAGAGTGGGAATGGATATTCCCCCCAAACCGGAAAACTTATTTACCATGGGTGCACTCCAATCGGCCAATTTAAGAGTAATTATGCTTATTACAATCGTGGCAAGTACTGAAAGAAATACACTTTGCGTAGTACTGTATACAAGAGCACCGGCAAAAATAAAGTGCCAGTAATTCCAAAGGTCAATATTTACAGTTTTAGTTAGCTTTGTTAATAACATTATCAAGTTTACTGCCATTATGAGAATTAAAAACAACGGTGCAAAACCGAAGGACCATGTTATAGCAGCCAAAGGAGGCCAACCGGCATCTAGAACATTAAGATGCAGCCCTGTCTTTTGTATAAGTGCATGTATGACAGGGGTTATTATAGATACAAAATAATCAAAAACAATAAAAATACCTATAAATCCTATACCTATGGTAAATGCCGAAGTAATGGCTGTTTTTAGTTTAATCCTGAATAAAAGTGCAAGTATAAATATAATTATCGGCAGCATGACATATGATTTAAAACCGAGAAAGTACATTGCTGCTTGCTTAATAATTTCCATCAAAATATCTCCATATTCTTGTAGTTTTTAGCCTTTATTTATTATACAATTTTCTTGACATAATGCAAGAGTTAAGATAGTGTCGCTATGAAATATTAAACGCAATTGAAGTTGATTGAGATTTTCAGTTAACTATGATAA